>Ga0207682_10000176_pt1 | contig 29031 bp, 27 predicted proteins | sample KBSM63metaG_FD_184332 | JGI IMG/M metagenome (GOLD analysis project Ga0207682, IMG submission 184332) | Miscanthus rhizosphere microbial communities from Kellogg Biological Station, Michigan, USA - KBS M6-3 metaG (SPAdes) (version 2) | ecosystem: Host-associated > Plants > Roots > Rhizosphere >... | reverse complement strand
GAGCATCCGGGCCACCGAGCAGCAGATGGAGGCGGCCGAGCAGGTCTCGGCGGCGATGGTCCAGATCCGCACCGCGGCCGAGCAGCTCGCGGCGGAGGGCCGTCAGCGAGCCGAGGCGGCGGAAGTCGTCAGTGGCCTGATCGACGACCTCGACCAAGGCCTCGACGAGTTGACCCGGTTGGCTGCGCGAGGCTCGGCCGAGGATGGCTCCCTGGATCCGGTGAAGAGCGAGTGGGACGGGCGAGGATGAGCGGGGTTCAGGTTCGTGTCCGGGTCGCCGGCGAGCACTACGCGCTGCCCGTCGAGCAGGTGCTCGAGGTGGCCGATATGGGTGAGATAGCGCCGGTCCCAGGATCGCCTCCGGAGATCCTCGGTGTGCGCAACTTGCGAGGGCAGGTGCTGCCGGTGCTCGCACTCGGGGCCATGCTCGGTCTCGACGCGGGCGAGCCCAGTCGTGTCGTCGTGGCGGAGTCGGGTGAGCTGCGCGCCGGCCTCCTCGTCGACGAAGTTCTCGACGTCGAGGAGCTGCCGCCGAGCACCGAGCAGGTCGAGTCCGCATACGTGCTCGGGGCCTGCCTGGTCGAAGGAGAGCTGATCGGGGCGCTCGACGTCGACGCCGTCCTCACCCCGACCGCGGCCCATTGAGCGCTTCCGACGCGGAGATCCAAGAGCTGGTCCGCGCCGAGGCAGGTGATTGCCTGCAGCGAATGGAGGCGAACCTGTTGGCTCTGGAGTCCGGTGAGGGCGGGGCCGAGGAGCTCGATGCGATCCTCCGCGACGCGCATTCGATCAAGGGCAGCTCGGCGATGATCGGCTGGCGGGAGTCGGCATCTCTCGCCAACGCGATCGAGGACCAGATGGAGCGAGGACGCCAGACCGGCGCGGTCCCGGCCGGGCTGATCGACCTGCTGCTGCGCGCGCTCGACGGGCTGCGCCGTGCGGTCGACGGTGAGCAGGGGGTGGCGGCGCCGCTGCTCGATGAGCTCGCGGCGTTCGAGGCCGAGGAACCCGTGGCGGCGCAGGCGCCGGCGGAGGAGAGAGCCGCTGATCCCGGGCAGGCGACGACCAGATCTCCCGGGGTCGCCGCCGATCCCAGCCCGACGATCCGAATCGACGCCGGCAAGGTCGACCGCATGCTCGACGCGGTCGGCGAGACGGTTCTGCATCACCGGCGCCTCGAGCACACATTGGAGGGGGCAGGCCGCGGGGCGCGGCAGGTCGCGGAGGAGCTCGACGTCGGCGAGCGGTTGCTCGGCGACCTCCAGGACTCCGTGGTGCAGATGCGGACGCTACCGCTCAGCATGATCACCAGCCCCTTCCCACGCGCCGTCCGCGACCTCGCCGCCGAGTACGGCAAGGAGGCCTCGCTGGAGATCAGCGGCGCCGACACCCAGCTCGACCGGGCGATCCTCGACGGCATCTCGGAGACGATCGTCCACCTGCTTCGCAACGCGATCGCCCATGGGATCGAGCCGCCCGAGGAGCGCCTGCGGGCCGGCAAGCCGCGGGCCGGGCTGATCGAGCTGCGCGCCCACCAGCGCGGCGGGATGGTCGCGATCGAGGTCGTCGACGACGGGCGCGGCGTCGCCGCGGAGCTGTTGGCACGTAGCGAGGAGGCGGGATCGCTCGCCGATCTACTTGCCACGACCGGCTTCTCCACCGCCGGCGAGGTGACCGAGGTGTCCGGCCGCGGGGTCGGCCTCGACGCGGTGAAGCGCAGCGTCGAGGGTCTCGGCGGCGGACTCGAGGTGCGCAGCGAGCCCGGTCGCGGCACCGAGGTGATGCTGCTGTTGCCGCTCACCTTGGCGCTGATGAGCGTGCTGCTGTTCGAGCGGGCCGGCCACGTTTTTGCCCTGCCGATGACCAGCGTCGGCCGGGTCGTCGCGGTGACCGAGATGACCTCGCTCGGCAAGCGTCCCTCGATCGAGGTCGATGGGGAGGCGGTGCCGCTCTCGCATTTCGGCGGGCGGGCGGCCGACGATGGCGAGCTGCCGGCGCGGATGCCGGCGATCGTCGTCGAATCGCTGGGCCGTCGGTGGGCGGTCGCCTGCGAGGAGCTGATCGGCGAGGAGGAGGTGGTCATCAAGAGTCTCGGGGCGGTGCTGGCCGGCGTCGCCGGCTACCTCGGTGCTGCCATCTTGGGGGACGGGCGGATCGCCTTGGTGCTCGACCCCAACTACCTGCTCAACGCGCCCAGGGAGGAAATGGCTTTGGACAAATCTGGCGATACGACCGTGCGACCGCCGGGAAAGGTGCTCGTCGTCGACGACCAGTTCTCCGCCCGCGAGCTGCAACGGAGCATCCTCTCGGTCGCCGGCTACGAGGTCGAGATCGCCCGCGACGGGCGCGAGGCACTGCGCCGGATCGGCGAGATCGCCGACCTCGACCTGGTGCTGACCGACGTCCAGATGCCGGAGATGGACGGCTTCGAGCTGCTGGAGGCGATCCGGGCGGACGAAGCCCACGCCTCGCTGCCGGTCGTGGTCGTGACGACGCTCGGCGACGAGGAGAGCCGTCGGCGCGGGGCCGAGGCGGGCGCCGATGCCTACATCGTCAAGAACGAGTTCGACCAGGAGGCGCTGCTGGAGACGATCGAGCGCCTCGTCGGCGGGTGAGCGGGGCGGGGGGGCCGCGCCGGGTCCTGATCTGCGAGGACTCGCCGGCCTACGCGACCGCGCTCTCGCGCTTTCTCGAGCGCGACGCCGAGATCGAAGTGGTCGGGGTCGCTTCGACCGGGGAGCAGGCGATAGTGGAGGTCGCACGACTCGAACCAAATCTGCTCACCCTCGACATGCAGCTGCCGGGGATCGACGGGCTCGAGGTCGTGAAGCGGCTGATGGGGTCGCACCCGCTGCCGATCGTCGTGCTGAGCTCCAAGGTCGCGCGGGGCTCCGAGCGGGCGGCCGAGGCGCTGGCGGCGGGAGCGCTCGAGATCCTCGCCAAGGACATGCTCCGCCTCGACCAGCCCGACGACGTCTGGGCGCAGGCGATGCGCAGTCGGCTGCGGCGGTTCTCGAGCATGCGGGTCGCGAAGCCGCCCGCCGCCCGCCGTCGGCCGTCGGCGTCGACGCGGCCTGCGCAGCGATCCCGGTCGGCGGCAGCGATCGGGGTCGGCGCCTCCACCGGCGGCCCACCGGTGCTGGAGACGATCTTCGCGGGCCTGCCCGCCGACTTCGCCGTGCCGGTCCTCGTTGTCCAGCACATGGCCCCCGGCTTCATCGAGGGATTCGTCGGCTGGCTCGACCAGAAGCTCGCGCTGCCGGTCCGGATCGCCGGGGAGGGCGACCGCGCGAGCCCGGGGATCTGGTTCGCACCCGACGGTGCCCACCTGCTGCTGACCGGGTCGATGCGGTTCGCCCTCGCGGAAGAGCCGGAGGGGCCGCACCGGCCCTCGGTCGACTCACTGTTGAGCAGCTTGGCGCGGAGCGTCGGCGGCGACGCGGTCGGGGTCGTGCTGACCGGGATGGGCCGGGACGGGGCCGCCGGGGCGGCGGAGATCCGGCGCGCGGGAGGCCTGGTCGTCGCGCAGGACGAGGCCTCCTCGGTCGTCTACGGGATGCCGCGAGCGGTGGCCGAGGAGGGGGCCGACCTGGTCGTCGAGCCGGCGGCGGTGGCCGAGGTGTTGGCAGCGTTGCGACCGGCGAGAAGACCGAGATGACCGCGGCGCTGGCACGGGTCGCGCAGCTGGTCGAGGGCGAGAGCGGCATCGCGGTCAAGCAGGCACAGATGGACGCCCTGGAGACGGCGCTGCGCCGGATCTCGCCGGAGATGGACGCCGAGCGTCTGCTCGCCGCCGCCGAGGATCCCGCCCAGCGCGGTCTGCTGCTCGGTCGCCTGATCGATCAGCTTGCGGTTCAGGAGACCTTCTTCCTCCGCGAGCGGGACGAGCTCGAAGCGATCGATTGGCACGGATTGCTGGCGGCGGCCCGAGCCCGCGGAGCCGCCGAGGTGAACGTCTGGGTCGCCGCCTGCGCCTCGGGCGAGGAGGCTTACTCGCTGGCGCTGCTGGCGACCGAGGCCTTCGGTCACGGCAGCGCGCCGGTCTCGATCCTCGCCACCGACATCTCGGCGCGGGCCTTGCGCCGAGCGGAGGAGGGCGTCTACTCGGAGCGTTCGGTCCGTGAGCTGAGCCCGGAACGGCGCGAGCGCTTCCTGGTTCGCGAGGGCAAGCAGAGCGTGGTCGGCGACCAGCTCCGCTCGCTGGTCCGCCTGCGCCGGCACAACCTAGTTGCCGACCCGGCGCCCCCGTCAGGCGAGGTCCGCTTCGACGTCATCCTCTGCCGCAATGTCCTCATTTACTTCGGCCCGGACACCGTCGAGCGCGTAGTCGAGTCGCTGGAGTCGGCGCTGCAGCCGGGCGGGCAGCTGATCCTCGGCGCCGCCGACCGCTTGACCAGCTCGGCCCGTCGGCTGACCGAGCTCACGAAGCGTGAGTTCGAGCCCAGCGCGCCGATCCGGCCGCGCCGGCGACGGCGAGTGTCCGCCGGGCGCGCCCCGAGGCGCGGCCCGGCGCCCGCGCGCCCGCGTACCCCGGCGAGTATCGAGGACGCCCTGAGAGCCGCCGATCGAGGCGAGTACGAGTCGGCGATCGAGTCGGCCCGGCGCGTCCTCGCCGACGATCCACTCAGCGCCGATGCCAACTACGTACGCGGAGTCAGCGAGCTGGCGATGGACGATCCGGATGCGGCGGTGCGGTCGCTGCGCCGCGCTCTCTACATCGACCCCTCGTTCGTGTTGGCGGCTTTCCAGCTCGCGCGCGCTCATGAGTTGCGCGGCGACACGCAGGCCGCGAGACGATCCTACGCCCAGACCCTGCGCCTGCTGGGCCGTGAGGAGGCGCGATCGAGGACCTTGCTCGAGGGTGCTGACGCCGGCGAAATCGCCGCCGCCTGCCGGGCGCGGCTGGGTGCCCTCGGTGGGGTGCCGACCGTCGCCGCAGAATCCCCCTAGGGCGCTTCGATCAGCCGGCAGGGCTCAGCGGGAGGTGCCGGCTTCGATGCTGGTAGCCCGCGCGTTCCACTTGATCTTTCCCACCGCGCAGCGGGCGCCGGAGGCGCTCGCTCCCCTGCGGAACAGTGTGCCCGAGGCGTTTGGCCCCTTCAGCTTGCCGGAGACGCGAGCGGTGCCGCCGCTGTCGAGTCGACCTTGCAGTAGGAAGCGTCCATGGCGGACCTTGGACCTTCCTTCGAGGACGGTCGCGTTGGTGTGTGTCTTGCCGTCGTCGCAGCGTTGCCGCCAGCGGAACAGAACCGATCGAACCGCGGTCCCGCGTACGGCGAGGACGATCGGCAGGCCCTGGCTCGTCGTCCCGGTGTAGGTGCCGGACCTGAAGGCGGGTGGCCGTGGAGCCGCGATCGTTCCCATCTGCTGCGCTCTCGCAACCCTTCCCTCTGCGGGCTGGATCTGCGCCGAGACTCTGACCCTGAGCGACCCGGCATCGCGCAAGGCGCGAGCGCCACTGGCGGATAGGCGCACCTGGACGTCCCTGCTCTTGCCGGCGGGGACCGAGAATCTGGTCGTCCCCAAGTGCCTGCTCGCAGACGCCGCTCCTTGTTGACGAGGTTGAACCGTGTCGACACTTCCACTTGCCGCGCAGGGCTTGGTCCCAGGTGGGCAACTCACGGTCAGCCCGGTGTCGACCGAGATCGAGTCCCCTGTCATGGATGCCGCAGGTCTTCCCGTCACCGATGCCTTCGCCCTTCCGGGGGTTGGCCTTGGCGCGGGGCAGAGCATCGGGTCGCGCCCGACTTGCTTCACTTCATCGGCGGTCAGGGTGCCGTCGAAGACGAGGATGCAGGAGATGGCCCCACTTGACTCCTCGCCGGGGTAGGCGCCAATCCTGTTGTCTCGGAAGAACCTCATTTCCCTCGAGCTGAGGTCGAATCCTTTGGAGATCTTGGCCGCCGCGACCTGATCGCCGTTTACGTATGCGGTGACCTGCTCCGCATCGCCGGGAGCTGCCGCGTTCGTCAGCGTGACTTGGGTGTAGGAGTTGGTCAGCACGGTGCCCTCGCTGGCGTCGCTGCCGTCGTGGCCGCCATAAAGGGCCACGCGCCCGTCGAGGTTGTAGAGCCCGGTGTCCGAGGTCCCGCCGGCAAAGTCGAGGATTCGCCGGTAGCCATGTGTGTCGGCTAGTCGAAAAACCATCATCACCGAGTTGTTGGCGGGATTGACGAGACCGGGTGTCGCGAGGGACAAGCCGTTGCCCTCGGGAAAGCGCAAAACCTGATGGCGACCCAGCCCATCGATTCGCTCGAAGGCAAAACGATTGCCCTCCCCGATGTTGGCGAGTTCTGGTGCGCCGGGGACTTCCGATGCGAGATTCCCTCGAAACCGGTACTCGGCCCGCAGCGTGGCCGCCCCAGCGTCGCCGGACCCGCCGGCCAGGATCAGCGTTGCCCCCAGCGCTACGACTATTCCCCGCACTCCCCGCACCGGCTCCAGTGTATCGGCGTGTCTCCTTCGGTACGACTAAATACTCAAGAGAGCTGGGCCGCGACCGCGTCGCGGCGGAAGTCGAAGATGCGTTCTAGATCGCGGCGAACGAAGAGGACGTGGGCGAGGGAGCCGAGGGGGCCGAAGGGGATCGCGTAGCGGACGCGGTCGTGGATGATCGTCGCCGTCTCGCCGTCGGGCTCGAAGGTGTGACTGTGCTCCCAGAGCTTGTAGGGACCCTGCTCCTGGAAGTCGGTGAAGCGGGTGGGCGGCTCCCAGGCATCAATTCGGGTGCGCCAGTGGATCGGCACGCCGTGCAGGCGCAGCCGGTACTCGAGCAGGGTGCCGGCGGACATCAGGATCGGTCGGGGGGTCGTCACCTCGAAGTGGAGCCAGGGGGGCGTCAGCGGCTCGAGGTTGCGCTCGTCGCCGTAGAAGGCGAAGGCCTCCTCGACCGGGACCTCGACTCGCTGACTGCGCTCGAGCAGGTGGACTCGCATGGCTTTAGCTTCGCAGTCAGGCCGGGTAGCTTGGGTGGGTGGCTTCTCGAGTCCTCATCGCCGGGGCGACCGGATTCGTCGGCGGGCGGTTGGCGGAAGCGCTGGCGGGCCCTGACGCCGACACCGAGATTCGTTGCCTGGTTCGCGATCCGGCTCGCGCCCGCCGTCTGGAGGTGGCGGGGCTGGAGCTCCACGTCGGCGACGTGGCCGATGCCGCCAGTCTCGAAGGCGCCGGCCGGGACATCGAGGTCGCTTACTACCTGGTGCACGCGATGGGTGGGGGAGGGGGATTCGCGGAGCGGGAGAGCGCCGGGGCGGCCAACTTCGCGCGGATGGCGAAGCGGGAGGGTGTCGAGCGGGTGGTCTACCTCGGGGGGCTCGGCGACGAGAGCGTCTCTGAGCATCTGCGCAGCCGTCACCACACCGCCCAAGTCCTCGCCGAGGAGGGTCCGCCGCTGACTTACTTTCGTGCCGCGATGGTGGTCGGCGCGGACAGTGAGTCCTACCGTACGTTGCGCTACCTTGTCGGTCGCCTGCCGGTGATGATCGCGCCCGGCTGGTTGCGAACCGACACCCAGCCGATCGGGATCGACACCGTGATCGAGTATCTCCGGCGCACTCCCGAGGTGCCCGAGTCCACGGGGCGAGAGGTGCAGATCGGCGGCCCGGACGTCCTCACCTATGAGGAGATGCTCGACCACATGGCGATGGCGATGGGAATGCCACCGCGCCGCAAGGTCCCGGTGCCACTGATCACACCGTGGCTCTCTTCGCTCTGGCTCGGCCTGGTTACGCCGGTGGATACAAACGTCGCCCGTCCCCTGATCGAGGGACTGGCGACGCGAACCGTCGTCACCGACCCTTCAGGCGCCCAGCCCTTCGGCATCGAACCGGAATCGTTCGACGAGGCCCTGCGCCGGGCTTACGCGGAGGAACAAGAGCGAGGCGATTGAACGCGGTCGTTGTGTTCGCTTAACGCACCCGCAGCATCCTCATCGTCGCTCCGGTGTTCCAATAGGTAGGGAAGGAGGAGCATGAGGGGAACCGAGCACCGCACCGATATCGCGCTGGCGCTGCTTGCCACCGCGTCGATCGCCGGCATCGTCTGGATCGGGCGCGCCGCCTGAACTGGTCGCGGACGCGAGCGCGCCGCAATGCGGTCTAGTCGTCGTCGTGACGATGGCGAATCGCCCAGAGCTCGAAGGCGATCATGCCGATCAGCAGCGAACCGAAGGCGATGAACGGGGGCAGCCAGCCTTTCGGCTGCGCCACCACCAGCGCAATCACCACGATGGCGTCCGCGACGAGCAGGAAGCCCGAGAGGACCGGGCGTATCGCCGACCAGCCGGTCAGGCGCGCTCCGCGCGTTGTTTCATCGCACCGAGCAGTCGGCGAGTGACAAGTACATGGCCGCGGGTGCGAATCACGAGGGTCTTATAGATGCCGCCCTTCACACCCGGAAATTTCGCCCGGGTCTCAGCCCGGACCGTGGTGGCGCCATTGCCGCTTTCTTCGAGCCGGAAAATCAACGCGTAGTCGGAGAAGCGGTGTGCGCCGGCGAGCGCCAGCGTCTTCCCGGGGTCGGCTACCTCCACATGAAAGCCCGGCAGGGTCGAGCCGGCGGCGAGGGGTCGCGGCCCCGACGTGACGGTGTCTTCACAACTGAGCAGACGCGCCGCGCGACCGACGGACCCAAAGGAGCCGGCGACCACGCGTCGGCAGGCTGCCCAGGTCGCATCGAGGTCGGCATCGACGGTGACGGCATGCTCGTCGACGTGGGGAAGAGCGTCGCTTGGGAGAGGCAATGTGGATTGAGACTAAGCGATCGCACGAGCAGCGACCATCTCAAACGATTTCGTTTGATTTGGCTTGTTAGAGCCAACGGCTGTAGACCATTGCATCGTTCTGTGTCAGCAATTCGGCTATGCGGGTTTCCCCCCTTGAAGCCGACGGGTAGAGCCAGCTACCGTTAAAGGCGCGAGGAGATTCAAGCGCCATACGCAGGGACGAATTGGGACCGTCAATGCGAATTGAAGAGGAGAGACTTAATGGCTAGGCGCTTGCTTGCTTTTTGTGCCGTAATGAGCCTGTGGCTTGTAGCGGCGGTGTCGGTCGTGCAGGCCGACACCGGAGACATCATCGAACCGAACACCGATCCGCCGACCGCCAAAAACGGTTGGCAGGCGGCTACGTGTACGACGGACACGCCAAAATGCTCGCCGGAGGAACCGAACTATTACCTGCAGGCGGGTGGGCATCCGCCGATCGGCTATACGCAGTACATCGTTCGGCACAACACGGTTGTGCCGAATGTCGTCGAACCGCTGGTCGAACCGCTTGAAGGACGGGCGATCCAGACGCTGCGCGTCGACCTTCCGCCCGGCCTGACGGTCAATCCAGAGGCGACCGAACACGAACGGTGCAGCCTGGCTGACTTCCTCTTCCAGCCGACGGCAGGCACCTTTGTGCCGAAATGCGCCGAATCCACCAAAGTCGGCGAAGAGCAGGCCAACCTCGTCACAAACGAGGACAACGTCGAATTCCCGCCCGGCTCGAGCAACATCATCGCCAACAAGGGAACCCGGCTGCCGCTGATCCCCGGCGTCTTCCAGGTGCCGGTCTACAACCTTGTGCCGAAAGGCATCGAAGCCGGTAAAGAACAGGGCGAACCCGCCCTCTTCGGCTTCGTGGTCGCGGGCAAAGAGCCGGTCTTCCTTGAAACTGAAGTGGCCTGGGAGAGCGACTACCACGAGAGCTTCACGATCCACCTGCATCCGGCTTCGTCTTCGGAGCTACAGACGATCATCAGTCGCCTGGTCAACTTCGGCGCATCGACCGGGAATGGCACCTACATCACCAATCCCACTACCTGCTTCAGCCCAGTCGAATGGCCACATCTCTACTCGACCTGGTTCCGAGCTCACTCATACGAAGACCCCGATCCGATCTTCCCCAACGGGTCGACGCCTTTCGAGGCCAAGGTGGAGGATTCATCGGGGACGTTGTACGAACAGGTTGGTTGCGAGAACGTCCCCTTCACACCGGCGATCGACGTCGCGCCCGGCACCCCGGACGTCGACTCCCCAGCGGCTGCGGACGTCGTCACCAAAGTGCCGTTCGAGGTGCCGAAAGAAGGCGGCAACCCGATCTCGCAGTCGCACCTGAAGAGCGCCAAGGTGACGCTGCCTGCCGGCATGGGCCTCAATCCCTCCGGCTCCAATGGTCTCGTCGCCTGCACGGACGCCGAGTTCAAGAAGGGTCAGCGGGTCGTCAACAACAGCTGTCCGGCGGCTTCCAAGGTCGGCACGATTGCGATCGAAACGCCGCCTCTGCCTGCCGGCTCGCTGAAAGGCGATCTCTACGTCGGTGAACAGAAGAGCTCCGACCCTGAATCGGGAGAAGAGTTCCGGATCCTCGCTGAAGCCAAGTCGGCCCGCTACGGCGTTGTCGTCAGGCTGGTCGGCAATACCAAAGCCGACGCGAAAACCGGTCAGTTGACCACTACGTTCAACGAACAGGAGGTCGGTCCGCTGGCGGGCAAACTGCCCGAAGGCCTGCCCCAGGCTCCGTTCGAATCCGTGACGCTGCACTTCGACGGTTCGAAGGCGGTGCTGACCAGCCCGCCGACCTGCTCGGCGGCTGAGACCACGGGGCAGATGGAACCGTGGGCACGGCCGGGTACTCAGGCTGGAGTGAGCAGCAAATTCACGCTCTCCAGCGATCCGGGTGGCGGTACCTGCCCGACCACGCTGGCCGAGCGGAAGTTCGCGCCGTCCTACACGGCCAAGTCCAACAAGACCACGGCGGGTAAGTACAGCCCCTTCAAGGTCAACATCGGGCGGACCGATGGGCAGCAGGAGCTGAAGCTCGTCAATGTGACATTGCCGAAAGGGCTGACCGCCAACCTGACCGAAGTCCCGTACTGCTCCGGCAAGGCACTAGCCGCCGCGGCGGCGAACAGCGGGGCGGCTGAGAAGGCGAACCCGAGCTGCTCGAGCAAGAGCAAGATCGGCACCACGTCGACGACAGCCGGCACCGGCAGTCATCCGGTGACGCTGGGCGGAAACGCCTATTTCTCGGGCCCCTACAAGGGGGCGCCGCTCTCGATGGCGGTGATCACTCCGGCGCTCTCCGGTCCGTTCGACCTAGGTACGGTCGTCGTCCGGGTGGCGCTCAACGTCAACCCGAAAACCGCACAGGTGAACGCGGTCTCCGACGAGATCCCCGATGTGTTCGGTGGGGTCAAGCTGGACCTGCGGACGATCGACGTCAACGTCAACCGCAAGAAGTTCATGCTCAATCCGACCAACTGTGCCAAGCAGGCGACCGCCGGCTTCCTCAGTGGCGGTGGCGGTGATCCGACCAACCCTGCTGCCTGGAGCAGCTACGCCGTGTCGGCTCCCTACCAGGCGAGCAAGTGCAAGAAGCTTGGCTTCAAGCCGAAGCTGCACACCCGCCTGTTCGCCAAGGGCAACACCACGCGGGCCAAGCACCCGAAGCTACGGGCGGTCCTGCAGGCCCGCAAGGGCGATGCCAACGTGCTGCGCAGCGCGCTGGCCCTCCCGCACGCACTGTTCCTCGACCAGGGGAACATCGGCACGGTTTGCACGAAACCGCAGCTGGCTTCGAAGAAATGCCCGAAGGCAGCCATCTACGGCCATGCCGAAGCGAAGAGCCCGCTGTTGAAAAAGAAGCTGAAGGGGCCGGTCTACCTGGTCTCTTCCAAACACGAATTGCCGGACCTCGTCGCTGACCTGCGCGGCCAGGTGAGGATCCAGCTATACGGCGTGATCAGCTCCAAGAACGGAGGGATCAAGACCGTGTTCAACAAGGTGCCTGACGTGGCTGTCACCAAGTTCATCCTGCGCATGAAGGGGGGCAAGAAGAAGGGTCTCCTGCAGAACTCCCAGAACATCTGCAAGGGCCCGCTCTCCTCGGTGATGAGCATGAAGGGGCAGAACGGCAAGAAGGTCAAGAACAACAAGCTGCCGCTCAAGGTCTCGGGCTGCGGCAAGAAGAAGAGCTGACGGCGGGATAGTCGTCCAAGTCGCGACGCGGCGGGCTTCCGGCCCGCCGCGTCGCTTTATTCAGTTCTTAGAGGGCAAGAGGGAGGGGCTCGACCCGGGCCCGACGCGCGGGGATCAGCAGCGCCGAGGCGCAGACCATCGCGAAGGCGCTTCCCTGTAGGACGAGGCCGATCGGGCTCGCCGCGAGCGGATCGCCGAAGACGAGCACGCCGGCGATGATCTGGGCGGCGTTCGCGACCAGGCCGATCAGGCCGATCGTCTCGATCGCCCCACCTCCCTGGAGCGCCGCCGCAGCGGCGTACTGGGCGCCGATGCCGGCGATCACAGTAAGGACGATCCAGGGACCCAGGACCGCGAGCGAGATGCCCTCGGCGCCGGTCAAGCCCTTGATCGCGACCCCCGCGAGGGCGAAGAGAACGCCCGCGGCGGCGGCGAGCAGGACCCTGCTGTGCTGGGCCAGTCGCGCGGAGCGGTGCCCCAGCGCCAGGCCGATCGCAAGCAGGGCGAGCCCGCCCTCGAACCCCAGCATGGCGCCGGTCGCGAAGCCGGAGTGATTGCCGCTGATGTGCGGGACGGTGAGGACGAGCAGCGCCAGGCCGGCGCCGCCGAGCAGCAGGGCGAGCCACTGCCGCGGCTCGACCGCGTCGCCGAAGAGGCGCTGCGCCATCACCGCAAGCGTCACGGCGCCACCGGCGAGCACGGCCTGGACGATCGAGATCGGCGCCATCGCGAGGGCGGCGACGTGGATCAGCCAGGCCAGCGCGGCGATGCCCCAGCCGGCGGCGAACCAGGGCGAGGAGGCAAGGTTGCGAGCGCTGCGCAGCGGTTCCTGCAGGCGCACCGGTGCCGTGCGGTGACAGCCGCGGTGCTTGAAGAGCGAAGCGAGGTTGGTCAGCAGCGCTGCGGCGACGGCGAGGCCGATCCCTACTTGCACTGCGGCGGCGGATCGGGAAGTTCGAGCCGCTCGCGCGCCCGGCTGACGGCGGAGACCGAGGTCCGACAGGCCCGTGCGATCGTTCCGTTGGCCTGATCGGGGGTGCGGCTGACCTCGAACTCGATCAGGGCCGCGCGCCGCAGCTTTGCCCGCGCGCCGACAGGGCTGTCGAGAGGGGCGGTCTCAAGCGCCGCCTCGCCCGCGCGCTCGCGGCGGCAGACCAGGCAGAAGGTGCCCTCGCTCGAGTCGACCCAGGAGCGCGGCATCGGGACGGGCTCGCCGTCCACGTTGCCGGCGCTGACCCCGCAGCTCTCGCAGGTCCACTTCTTGGCTTCTGTCACGACGCTCATGCGGCGACCTTGGGTCGACGGTTGCGCCGCCGCCGGCTGCGGGGCTTTCGCTGCGGGGCGGGGGTGGAGCCGGCCTTCTTGGCGGGGGCCAGGTGGCCGAGCTCCTGCTCGAACTCAGTCGTCAGGCCGAGGTCGTGGGCGATGCGGCGCATCTCGGTGGCCTGATCGGCTAGGACGAAGCTGGTGCCGGCGCCGCGCTGGCCGGCGCGGCCGGTCCGTCCCACCCGGTGGACGTAGGAATCGCGGTCGCCGGGCGCGTCGAAGTTGATCACGTGACCGATGCCGGCGACGTCGATGCCGCGCGCCGCCACGTCGGTGGCGACCAGCACTTCCACGTCGCCTCGCTCGAAGCGGGCGAGCGCTCGTTCGCGCTGTCCCTGGCTCTTGTCGCCATGCATCGCGACAGCCTCCAGTTCGCGGCTGCGCAGGCGCTTGACCAGGCGGTCGGCGCCGCGCTTGGTGCGGACGAAGACGAGCGTGCGGCCGCCGTCGGGCCCGCGCAGCGCGCCGGTGAGGCGATCGAGCTTCGCCGCCTGGGAGTCGACGAAGACGAAGCGGTGTTCGATCTCGGCCTTGCGGTCCTCTGCCGGGGCGTGGGTGTGGCGGCGGGCGTCGTGGGTGTAGGCCGCGGCGAGCTTGCCGGTGGCTCCCTCGAGCGTGGCCGAGAAGAAGAGGGTCTGGCGCTGCTTCGGGGTGTGGGCGACGATCCTGTCGACCGCGGGCTTGAAGCCCATGTCCAGCATGCGGTCCGCCTCATCGAGGACGAGCACGCGAACCTGCCTGAGGTCGACCACGCCGCGCGCGATCAGGTCCTCGAGTCGGCCGGGCGTGGCGACGATCACGTCGGCCTGCCGGGCGGCCTTGGACTGGGGCCCGAAGCCGACGCCGCCGTAGACCGCGGCGACGCGCAGGTTGCGGGCGCGGGCGACCGAGGCCAGCTCGTCGACGATCTGGCTTGCCAGCTCGCGGGTCGGGGCCAGTACTAGCGCGGCGAGGCCCTTGCGGCCTGCCTCGAGTCGTTCGATCAGTGGAATGCCGAAGGCGAGGGTCTTGCCCGATCCGGTCGGCGACTGGACGAGCAGGTCGTGGCCGGCGAGTCCATCGCGGATGACCAGCTGTTGGACGGGAAAAGGTTGGGTGATGTCGCGCTTGGCAAGCGCGCGCACCACGTCCTGGGAGATGCCGAGGTCGGCAAATGACACTTGTTGTGGCTCCTTTTTGAGCGTTTAGGGGAGATCCTGCGACCCCAAAACGCTTGCGAGCGCACGGAGGAAACGGAACCTCTCGGGTGGCGTTGTGCCGAACCCGACCTCCTCACCGTAGCAGCCAGGCGAGAAATCGCTCGCATATCGGCCCGGCGGGCGTACACTCGGCAGAGCCGGATCGGGTGCCGGCGAACCCAACGGGAAGGAGCGGCATGTACGACTACGTGATCGTCGGCGCGGGCTCTGCCGGCTGCGTGCTCGCGGCGAGGCTGAGCGAGGATCCGGAGGTGAGCGTCCTCCTGCTCGAGGCCGGTCCGCCGGACGTCAACCAGAACGTTCACGTGCCGCTCGGCTACCTGCAGCTCGCCCGCACCGAGGTCGACTGGGACTACTCCTCGGCGCCCGAGCCCAACTGCAACGGGCGCCGCGTCTCGCTGCCGCGCGGTCGCGTGCTCGGCGGCTCCTCCTCGATCAACGCGATGATCTACATCCGCGGCAACCGGCTCGACTACGACGAATGGGGCGTCTCGGGCTGGGGCTGGGACGACCTCTTCCCCTACTTCCTCAAGGCCGAGGACAACGAGCGCGGTGCCTCGGAGTGGCACGCCGTGGGCGGGCCGCTGCCGGTCTCCGACCAGCGCTCGAACAACCGGATCTCGCCCGCCTTCGTCGAGGCGGGCGTCGAAGCGGGTCTGGCCCGCAACGAGGACTTCAACGGCGCCGAGCAGGACGGCGTCGGCATGTACCAGGTGACCCAACGCGGCGGCATGCGCGCCAGCGCCGCCGTCTCCTACCTGCACCCGGCGATGGAGCGGCCGAACCTGACCGTGATGCCCTACATGCAGGTCAATCGCGTGCTCTTCGAGGGCAAGCGCGCCGTCGGGGTCGAGGCGAGCCAACTCGGTCAGGCGCAGGAGCTGCGCGCCGAGCGCGAGGTGATCCTCTGCGGCGGCGCCTACAACTCCCCGCAGCTGTTGATGCTCTCCGGGGTCGGCCCGGCCGAGCACCTGACGATGCGCGAAGTCGAGGTGCTGCTCGACCAGCCGGCGGTGGGGGAGAACCTCAGCGACCATCCCGCCACCTACGCCGTCTTCACCACCCCCGAGCCGGAGAGCCTGCTGCTGGCGCTGGAGCCGGCGGCGATGACCGAGTTCGAGGCCTCGCAGACCGGACCGTTCGCCTCCAACCTGGCCGAGTCGGGCGGTTTCGCTCGGGTCGGCGAGGGGGCGGAGGCGCCCGACGTGCAGATCCACGTTGCCCCGGTCCACATCGTCGAAGAGGGGATGGGGGACCCCCAGGCACACGGCGTCTGGGTCTCGCCCTGTCTGCTGACCGCCGAGAGCCGCGGCTCGGTGCGGTTGGCCTCGGCCGACCCGACCGCGAAGCCGATCATCCGCAACTCCTTCTACGCCGCGGAGGCCGACATGCCGCGGATGATGGACGCAGTGCGCCTGGCGGCCGAGGTCTGCGCCCAGCCCGCCTTCAAGCACTACGCGGCGGAGCCTTTCACGGCCCCCACCGACGACTCGGACGACGCCCTGCGTGCCCACATCGCCGCGACCACCTACGAGGTCTACCACCCGGTCGGCACCTGCGCGATCGGCTCGGTCGTCGACACCGAGCTGCGGGTCGAGGGCCTGGAGGCGCTGCGTGTCGTCGACGCCTCGGTGATGCCGACCGTGCCGCGCGGCAACACCAACGCGCCGACGATCGCGATCGCCGAGCGCGCCGCCGACCTGATCCGCCACGGCAAGGCGGTCGCGGCCGAAGCCGACGCTGCGCCGGCTTAACCGGGGTCGGCAACCGGGACGGGGGCCCTGACGCCGTCCTCGGGGATGACGAGGATCGCGCCCTCGCCGCTGGCGTAGGCCTCCTCGCCGTGCTGGATCACGTCCATGCCCATCGCCTCCTCGTGTTCGGTCGCCCGCAGCGGCATCACGGCGCCGATCAGCTTGAGCAGGACGTAGGTGGCGACGAAGGCGTAGACGGGGGCGACGAGGGCGGCGAGAGCCTGGTCACCCAGTTGGGCGGCGTTGCCGTAGAAGAGGCCGTTGGAGGCGCCGTTCCAGGAGAGCTCGGCGAAGAAGCCGATGAAGAGGATGCCGACGAAGCCGGCAGTGCCGTGGGCGGCGAGCACGTCAAGGGTCTCGTCGACCCGGGTGCGGGTGCGCCAGACGATGATCGCGTAGCTGGGCAGCGCGGCCAGGGCGCCGAGCAGCATCGCCCAGCCGGGGCTGATGTAGCCGCCGGCGGGGGTGATCGCCACGCAGCCGACGACGATCGCGGTGGCGGCGCCGATCGCCGTCACCTTGCGGCCGCGGAAGAGGTCGAGGGCGAACCAGACGACCAGCGTGCAGGCGGGCGTCAAGAGCGTGTTGGTGAAGGCGAGCACGCTGTTGTTGCCGGTCGAGAAGCCGCTGCCGCCGTTGAAGCCGAACCAGCCGAACCAGAGCAGTCCCGCCCCGAGCAGGACGTAGACGGCGTTGTGGGGGAGCAGGGCCTGGCGGCCGTAGTCCTTGCGGGCGCCGACGACGAGCGCCGCCGCCAGGGCGGAGAAGCCCGAGCCCATCTCGACCGGCACGCCGCCGGCGAAATCGAGGGTGCCGCCCGACATCAGCCAGCCGCCGCCGAAGGCCCAGTGCGCCAGCACCGCATAGACGACGATCGACCAGAGCGCGGCGAAGACGAGGAAGGCGCCGAAGCGCATCCGCTCGACCACGGCACCGGAGACCAGGGCCACGGTGATGATGCAGAAGGTGGCCTGGAAGGCCATGAAGACGAGGTGGGGGATCGCCGTCCCTTCGCGCGGGGCGAAGTCGACGCCATGCAGGCCGACGTAGCCGAGGCCGCCGAGCAGCGAGCCGCTGCCGTCGAAGGCGAGCGAGTAGCCGATCAGCGCCCAGGTGACCATCGCAACGGCGATCGCGGCGATGCACATCATGAAGGTGTTGAGGGTGTTCTTCGAGCGCACCAGGCCGGCGTAGAAGAGGCCCAGCGCCGGGGTCATCATCAGCACCAGCGCCGTGGCGATGAGCATCCAGGCGGTATCGCCCGTATCGATCCCGCTGACGGCGCCGAGCGTAATCACAGCGTTTATTTCTTCACCGGCGTCACGGCGCCGTGGTCGGTCTCACCGGTGCGTATCCGCACCGCCTGATCCAGCGCCAGGACGAAGATCTTGCCGTCGCCGACCTCGCCCGTGCGAGCGCCCTCGCAGAGGGCGTCGACGGTCGTCTGCACGAACTCATCGGAGACCGCGATCTCAAAGCGGACCTTCTCCGCCAGGCCCACCTGCACGGTGGTCCCACGGTAGGTCTCGACCCGCTCCAGCTCACCGCCGTGACCCTGCACGCGGCTCATCGAGACACCGCGCACTTCCGCCCGGTAAAGGGCCTCGAGTACGTCGTTGGCCTTCTCCGGCCGCACAATGCCGATCACGAGTTTCACTGCCCGCGCCTTCCCATCCCGTCGGCGAGCCTACCGTCTGTGACGGCGAACGGTCGAGCCGGGCCGGGCCGCCTCCTACACTTTGACGATGCCATCGGGCCCGCAGTCGGACTCCGTCTTCACCCTTTACCGGCGCGGGATCGAGCTGCTCGAGGAGGAGGATTTCGTCGAGGCGGCGGCGCCCCTGGAGGAGGCCGCCCGGCGTGCGCCCGAGAAGTCGTCGATCCGCGAGGCGCTCGGCCGCGCCTACTTCCGCTCGGGCCGCTTCGCCGCCGCCGCGGTCGAGTTCCGCGCCGTGGTCGAACGCCACCAGGTCAACGACTACGCCCACTTCTGCCTCGGCCGGGCGCTGGCCAAGACGGGTGAGACCGAGCGCGCCCGCCATCACCTGGCGCTCGCTTCGAACCTGCGTCCCGACCGGCGGGACTACAGCTTCTATCGCGCCATGCTCGGCGCGTAGAGCCGGGCTTACGCCGCTTCCGCTTTCCCGTCGCGGTGAACGGCTGGGATGACGGCGACGATCGTCGTGCCGCCCCCGGGGACGCTGCTCAGATCCAACGTGCCGCCGGCGAGCTCGGCTCGTTCGCGCATGCCGAGCAGGCCGAAGCCCTCGGTCGGGGAGCTGAGGTCGAAGCCACTGCCGTCGTCGTTGACGCAGACGCGCAGCGCTTTGTCGCCCTCGGCAATCTCGACCGTCACGCACTCGGCTGCGCTGTGCCGGACCGCGTTGTGGAGTGCCTCCTGGACGAGCCGGTAGACGGCGTCCTCGATCTCACCGAGCAGGCGCGTCTCGTGGCGGCCCGCCTCGAGCGCCAGGTCGAGCTTGATCTCGACCTCCACCGAATGGGCAGTCGCGGTGCGTTCGGCGAGCGCTTCCAAGGCCGCTCCCAGGCCGAGCTCGTCGAGCGTGCTGGGGCGCAGTTCGGCGATCAGGCGGCGCATTTCGGCAATCGCGGTGTCGACTTGCTCGATTCCCTGATTGAGCAGCCCCTCGATCTCCGCCGGGTCGCTGCGCCGCGCCGCGGAGAGCAGGACCCGCAGGCCGGCGAGGCTCTGCAGCGACTCGTCGTGGAGCTCACGCGCCCAGCGACCGCGCTCGCGCTCGGTCGCGGCGATGCTCTCGCGGGCGCGGGCTTCGGCGACCGACTGGGCGGTCGCCACGGCGGTGGCGGCGTTGGCGGCAAAGGAGAGCAGCACGTCTTCCTCGTCGGCGCTGAAGCTTGCCTCGCGGCTGAGCGGCTCGACCGCGAGCAGCACGCCCAGCGCTTGGCCGCGGTGGAGCAGCGGCGCCAGCAATGCGGTTACGCCGAGCTCGCGGTTGCCCGGCCGTGCCATCAGGCTCGGGTCGAGGTTCTGAACGCGGCGCGGTGCACGTTCGTCCATCACCTCACCGGGGATCGAGCCGCGGATCGGAATTCGGGCGCTCGCCATGTTCCCCTCACGCTCACCGGCGCCGGCGACGACGACGAGCTCCTCTCCCTCGCGCAGGAGGATCAGCAGCGAGCGTGCGTCCACCAGGGCGCGACCGCGTTTGACGACGATCTCGAGGATGCGATCGAGGTCGGTCTCGCCGCCGACCGCGCGGGCGATCTCACTGGTCGCTTCCAGCCGGTGTACGGCCTGCTCCATCTCCTCGCCACGCTGCTGCGCGCTGCGGTACAGGCGGGCGTTCTCGACCGCGATCGCCGTCCACTCGGCGAGGATCATCGCCGACTGTTCGTCCGCCTCGTCGAAGTCACCGCCCTGCTTCTCGGTCAGGTAGAGGTTGCCCCAGGCGCGGCCGCGGACCAACACAGGTACGCCGAGAAAGTTGGTCATCGGTGGGTGACCGGGAGGAAAGCCGTAGGAGCGGGGATGTCGCCCGACGTGGGGGAGGCGCAACGGCTGAGGCTGCTCGATCAACAGACCTAGAACGCCGCGCCCGCGGGGCAGGCTGCCGATCGCTTGTCGCGTCGCATCGTCGATGCCGCGGGTGATGAAGCGCTCCAGCTCCTGGCGTCGCTCGTCGAGCACACCAAGCGCGGCGTAGCGGGCGCCGGTGAGCTCGCTGGCGACCGCAAGTACCTGGCGGAAGATGACCTCTGGGTCGAGCTCGGCGACGAGGCTGCGGCCGACGTCGATCAACTCCCGCAGGCGGGGCTCATCAAGCGCGCCGCTGTCATACCCCTGTGTCATAAGTGGGCTGGTAAGTAGCGTAACCTCGTCGGGTGAGTGTTTTGCCTGGCAGTGCGTCAGGGACCGAGACGACGACGATCGTTCTCGCCGACGATCACACGGTTGTGCGCAACGCCCTGCGACTGTTGCTCGACGCCGAGCCGGGTTTCGAGGTCGTCGCCGAGGCGGGTGACGCCGAAGCGGCGGTCCGCTACGTGCGCGGACACAAGCCGTCGGTCCTGATCCTCGACCTGAACATGCCGGGACGGTCGAGCCTCGAGGCGGTGCCGGAGATCCGCAAAGCCTCGCCGGGAACGGAGATCGTCGTGCTGACGATGCAGAACGAGCCGGTCTACGCGCGCCGCGCGCTGCAGGCGGGAGTGCGCGGCTACGTTCTCAAGGAGGCGGCTGACGCCGAGCTGGTGCAGGCGGTGCGCAGCGCCGCCGCCGGAGACACCTATCTGCAGCCGACCCTCGGCGCCAAGCTGGCGGCCGGGGTCGACGAGGGGGATGGCGACGACCTAAGCGAGCGCGAGCGTGACGTGCTGCGCTTGATCGCGCTCGGGCACACCAATGCCGAGATTGCCGAGCGGCTCTATATAAGTATTCGTACGGTGGAGAGTCATCGGGCGCATATTCAGCAGAAGTTGCGGGTGTCGAGTAGGTCTCAGCTGGTTCGGTATGCGCTTGAACACGGCCTGGTTGAAACCTAGTTCCCCCAGCGACCCCGGAGGCAGGGGTTGCGCTTAACTTTTTTCGAAGGAGCGATGATGGGCTGGCGCCCAGAGCTGTGCGCGAAAAAAGTACAAGACGCTCCACCCCTACCTCCGGGGACGCTAGCGAAGTAGTGGAATCACACAGCGGTATTTACGTGTGTTTTTGGCCGACGTGAAATCGACATTTCCACCGGGAGAGACCGTCACGACGGCAAAGACATCTTGAGCCGTCATGTTTGTGACATCTCCGGTCCACTCCGTGCCCGCATCCAAGGTCACTCCCGGCTGCTGGGAAAACGCAGCTAGCTGGAGGGCCTCCGGCAACGTTCCGCCTTGGACGGCGCAGGAGGTGGCGGCGGCTGGGGCGCTTACTGCGGTTTCGCTGGCGAAGCTTTGCCAGCAGGCGCCGGCGAACTGTTGGGTGCCGGGTAGGCAGCCTGCGCCGTGGCCGTTGACCGTTTGGGCGTTGACGGCGTTAACGGCGTTGACGGCGGTCTGGGCGTCGGTTGCGCTCTGGGCCGTGTCGGCGCCGGCCGCGTGGGCGGCCTCGGGGACCTGACCCAGGGTGAGCTCGTCGATTTCGGCGCCGGTGATCGGTCCCGCCTGGGCCGAGAGCGTGGCGAAGACGTCCGGCTTCAGCCGGTTCGCCGGAATCGAGCGCAGCTTCACCCGGTTGCCGGGCAGCGATTTCACCTTCACCGCCTTGCCGTCGATCCGCGCCTTCTTCTTGGCCGCGTACACGGTCCCGCCCAGAGCAACGAACAACGCTAAACCCGCAACCACCAATGCCGGTGACGGCAGCCGCATTCCTCGTCTCATCTATCCCTCCCTTTTTGGTCCGAGAAACGATGCGGCGGCGACCCTAGCCAGGCCTCTCGGGTGGGCAAAGACCCTTGGACGAAAGTTGGCGGATAGACTCACCGCGCAAGAACGGTCGGTGGTCAAGGGAAGTCCGGTGCGAAGCCGGCGCGGTCCCGCCACTGTGACCGGGTCAAGGAAGCCGCTGGCGCGCGAGCGCCGGCCACTGGGGAGGACACCGATTCCCCGGGAAGGTGCGGCGGACGAACCCCGGAAGCCAGGAGACCTGTCCTCCGGCCAGCCATGACAACCCTCGAGGAAAGGGTGGCTTAAATGCCAAGACTCGTTCCGTTCCGGCTGCTCGCTGCTTGCGCGCTGACCCTGATGTTGCTGCTCTCCGTCTCCGCTTCGGCCTCCGCAAAGGGCACTCGCGTCAGCCTGCGCGTGGTCGGCAGCGGTGGCAAAACGCTGAGTGAACAGTTCATCGGCGCCAGGACGACCTCGATCAAGACCAGTCCGAAAGCGACCTGCCTCGGTGGCGGGACCGGAGGCAGCGGTAAATCGGTGCCGGTGAAAGGCGCGACCGCGCTGAGCGCGCTGGCGCTCGCCTCAAAGCGGACGCCGGCCCTGCGGCCACTCTCGATTACCGACCATTTCGTCTCGGAATTCGGCCTCGGGCTGTGTGGGATCGGCAAGTCCAAGACGACCAAGAAGCTCTCCTGGTACCTCAAGGTCAACCACAAGAACCCCGACAAGGGCGGCGAACTCGTCAAGCTTCACAAGGGGGACGAAGTGCTGTGGGCTCTGGAGCCGTACCCCTACCCCGACGAGCTGGCGCTGGTTGCGCCCCACGAAGCGGAACCGAACAAGCCGTTCACGGTCACCGTCTTCTCCTACGACGACAAAGGCAAGAAGACCCCAGCCGCCGGCGTCTCGGTAACCGGCGCCGCCGCGCCGACCGGCGCGGACGGGACGACTCAGGTGACGCTCTCGGCACCGGGCGTGCTGACCGCGACCCACGGCGCGGACATCCCGTCAAACCAGGTTGCGGTCTGCCTCAACGGGGCCTGCTCCGGGGGCTGATCCAATGCGAGGTCCGCGCACGGCGGTCGCGATTGCGCTGCTTCTCTCGGCGCTCGCGGCTGCCGGCTGCGGCCTCGGTCCCGGCAGCGAGGTCGGGGGGGTGGATCTGACGGTGACGCGGGACTACGGGAGCGTCTCGATGCTTCACCGTCAAGTCGACGACGTGACCGAATCCGACACGGTAATGCGCGTCCTCGAACGCAACGCCGACGTCTCGACCCGTTACGGCGGTGGCTTCGTGCAATCGATCGAAGGGCTGGAAGCCGAAGAGAGCGTCGATCGCTCACTTGACTGGTTCTTCTACGTCAACGGGGTGGAGTCGACAGTCGGTGCTGCTGACTATTCGCTGCGCGGCGGCGAGTCGATCTGGTGGGACTACCGGGACTGGGGCGCGGCGATGCGGGTGCCGGCCGTAGTCGGCGCTTGGCCACAGCCGCTTCTCGGCGGTTACGAAGGCAAGCCCCACCCGGTCGATGTCGAATGCCTGGGCGGGGGTGTGGCCTGCGCGGAAGTCGACGAACGGCTGCGGGACGCCGGGGTCAAGCTGCCCTCCCGGCCGTCGGGGGGATCGATGCGGGTGCTGGTCGGGCCGTGGTCGCGAGTGCGGACCGATCCGGCCGCCGGCCAGATCGAGCGCGGGCCCCAGACGAGCGGCGTCTTCGCCGATTTTCGTCCCGAGGGGGCCGCCTATCGGTTGAGCGGGCTCGACGAAGGCGGTGAGGATACGGTCGAGTTCGGTCCCGACGCCGGCCTGGTCGCGGCGACGCGTCGCTTCGAAGACCCACCCGTCTGGGTCGTCACCGGCGGCACGGAGGCCGCGGTGCGGGCCGCTGCCCAGCTGCTCGATACAGCGAGCCTGCGCGACCATTACGCCGTGGCCGTTGACGGAAAACGGGAGACGGCGCTGCCGGTGCGATGAGGTCGCCCTTCGCCTATACGCCGCGCCCGGGGCCGCTGCAGCGGGCTTCGCCCGGGGCGGCGGTCGTCTACCTCGGCGCCCTTGTCGCCGTCGCCTTCCTCTACTCAAACCCGATCGTGCTGTCGGCCGTCGGCATCGCCGTCGTCCTCGCCGGTCGCCTCGCCGGCGCCTGGTCGGCCGTGCGGGCGGCGCTCTGGATGGGGTTGACGCTGGCCCTCTTGATCGTCGTCGTCAACGCCCTCGTCGTCAGCCGGGGCACGACGGTCTGGGCCCGCCTCGGCGATTGGCCGATCTTCGGTCAGGTCGACGTCACCGCCGAGGCCGTCGCCGCCGGCGCCGTGCTCGGCCTGCGGGCTGCTGTGGTCATGGTCGCCTTCGCGGTCTACTCCTCCTGCGTCGACCCGGACCGAGTGCTGCGGGCGTTGCGTCCCCTCGCCGGACGCTCGGCCCTGACCGCGACCCTGGTCTCGCGTCTGGTGCCGGTTGCCGCGGCCGACGCCGCCCGCCTGCGCGACGCCGCCCGCCTGCGCGGACCGGGGGCCGCCCCGGTCGGCAAGGCGCCCCTGGCGCGGCGCCTGCTCGCCGGCTCACTCGACCGCGCCGTCGACGTCGCCGCGACGCTGGAGTTGCGCGGCTACTCGCTTCGCCCCGAGCGCCCTCCGGCAGGTGAAACGTTTTTCGGTCCCATGCGAACCGAAAAACGTTTCACCTCACCGGTGCAGCGGCGCTCGCGCTACGACCAGCGCTTCTACTTGACCGGCGCGATCGTCCTGGTCGTCGCGATCGCCGGCAAGGCCCTCGGCGCCGATTCCTTCAGCGAATACCCGACCACCGAGATCGGCAGCGGCGCGGCGACCCTGGCGGTCGCGGTCATCGTGGCGCTGAGTGGCCTCGCGCCCTTGCGCCGCGCTCCTCGAAGGTCCGCCGCTCGGGCCTCCCGGGCTGCATCGCGTTCCCTACCTGCTGGAGGAGGAATGTGATGCAGTCCGGGGGAGGGATTCATATGGAGGCACGGGTCGCGTCGGCCCTGACGATCGAGGGACTCACCTACGCCTATCCCGAGACAACCTCTCCGGCCCTGCGCGACGTCTCGCTCACTCTCGAATGCGGCGACTTCGCCCTCCTTGCCGGGCGCTCCGCCTGCGGCAAGTCGACCCTCCTCCGCGCCGCCTGCGGCCTCGTCCCGCACTTCCACGGCGGCGAGATCTCCGGCCAAGTCGAGGTCGCCGGCCTGAATGCCATCGCCACGGGCCCGGGCGAGCTCGCCGCTGTGGTCGGCTATCTAGCCCAAGACCCCGAGACCCAGGTCGTCTCAACCACCGTTGCCGCCGAGATCGAGCTCCCCCTGGGGATGCGCGGCGACTCCACAACCTCCCGCGCTCGGGCAGTAGAGGAGGTCGCCCTGGCCCTGGCCATCCCACACCTCCTCGATCGCGCCGTCGACACCCTCTCGGGCGGTGAGCTCCAACGGGTCGCACTCGCCGCCGCCCTAGTCACCCGTCCCCAGCTAGTCCTCCTCGACGAGCCGACTTCCCAACTCGACCCTGTGGCCGGCGACGAGCTGATCTGGCTCCTCCGCCGCCTCAACTCGGAGTGGGGAGTAACGATCCTCCTCGCCGAGCACCGCCTCGAGCGCTGCCTTGCCGCCGCCGACCGTGTCGTCGCGATGGACTCGGGCTCCATCGCGTACGACGGCAACCCACGCGACTTTCTTACCTGGGCGCAGGATGCTGATCAGGCCTTGGAGACCCCGGCCGCTCGCCTCTTCTCCCTCGCCGACATCGCGCCCCTCCCCGTGGGCGTCCGAGACGCCCGCCGCACCCTCGTGTCAACGAGCGCTGCCGCTGGAGGTGAGCCGGATCCCCTCCTCACGGCTTGTACTTTTTCGTCACCGACCTCGCGGCGCCGGCAACCCCACTCCCCACCGAAAAAGTTGAGTGAGGAGGGGATCCGGCTCACCTCGACCACCGCGCTTGATGCACACGACCTCTGGGTCGAGCTTTCCCGCAACGACTCCCCCCACGACGTCCTCCGCGGCCTAGACCTGAAGGTCAACCACGGCGAACGAGTCGCCCTGATGGGACGCAACGGCGCCGGCAAGAGCACACTGCTGAGGACTGCGGCGGGACTGACCGAGTCAGTCCGTGGCAAGGTCGAGGTCCCCGGCGGCATTGCCCTGCTCACCCAGAACCCAAGCGACTTCCTGGTCCGGGAGCGGGTCGGCGATGAGCTTCCAGGGGACGAAGGGCTGGCTGCTTTGGGGATCGTTGGCCTCGAGCACGCGATCGATGCCGATCCGCGGGATCTCTCTGGTGGCGAGAGGCAAAGGCTGGCACTGGCAATCGCGCTGGCCGGCCGGATGGGTGCTGACGACGAGCTCCCAGGGCTCGTGGCTCTCGACGAGCCCACCCGTGGCATGGACCGCGCTCGTAAGGACGATCTCGCATCCCTGATTCACGACCTCGCGGCCCGCGGAGCCGGTCTGCTCGTTGCCACCCACGATGTCGAGTTCGCTGCGCTCTTTGCCGAGCGCGTCGTCCTCCTCGGTGACGGCGTAGTGATTGCCGACGGTCCCACCGAGGAGGTGCTCTCCGGCGGCTGGTACTTCGCCACCGAGGTCGCCCGCGTGCTCGACCTGCCGGGCGTGATCACGCCGGAGCAGGGCGCCATGGCACTGCGCGAGGCGGGAGAGGGCGGCTGATGTCCTGGCAGGCAGCCAGCTTCCTGATCCTCGCCGCGGTCCTGCTCGCCGGCTTCGCCTGGTATGAGCGCTCGCGTCCGCCCTCGCAGGTGGTCGCCCTGGTTGCGGCGCTTGCCGCACTGGCGATCGCCGGGCGGATCGCCTTCGCCGCCTTTCCGAACGTCAAGCCGACGACCGACATCGTCGTCTTCGCCGGCTATGCGCTGGGGCCGGCACCCGGCTTCGCCGTCGGCGCCTTCGCCGGTCTCGTCTCCAACTTCTGGTTCGGCCAGGGCCCCTGGACCCCGTGGCAGATGGCGGGTTGGGGGATGTGCGGCGTGATGGGAGCCGTCCTCGCTCTCGGCAGCCGCAACGCGAGTCGCCTTACCCTCGCCGCGGTTTGCGGTTTTGCCGGGATCGCCTACGGTGCCCTTCTGAACTTTTCGCTCATGGCTACCTACGCAGCCCCAGGTGAAGACCTCACGCTCAAGCACTTCCTTGTTTTGGAGGGTCGCGCCATCCCGTTCGAAATCGCCCACGTGACGGGCAACATCGCCTTCGCCCTGCTCGCCGGCCCGGCGATGGTGCGGATGCTGGTCAGGTTCCGTCGGCGCTTCCAGTGGCGCACGCCCGCCGTCGCGACCGGTGTCCTGCTCGCGCTGCTGCTCCCTCCCTCGCTCGTGCCATCTCCCGCCCAGGCGGCCGGCCCCGCGGTGGACCGCGCTGCCAACTGGCTCGAATCCGCCCAGAACAGCGACGGCGGCTTCGGCTCCTCATCGGGCAGCGATTCGAGCGCGGCGCAGACCGGTTGGGCGATGCTCGGGCTGGAGGCGGCGGATCGCAATCCACTTGACGTGAGCGACGCCGGCGACGATCCGGTCGACTTCCTGCGCGGCCACCTCGACGAACTGAGCAGCGCCGGCGATCTCGCCCGCACGATCCTCGCCCTCGAGGGGGCGGGGGTCGATCCGCGCTCGTTCGGCGGGCGCGACCTGGTCAGTGACCTGCTCGACCACCGAGCCGCCAACGGCTCTTACTCCGGTTGGCCAGGGACCACTTCCTTCGCCGTCATCGCCCTGCGCGCAGCCGGGGCCGGCGGTGGCCTCGACACGACGATCTCCTGGCTGGTGAAAGTGCAGAACGACGACGGTGGCTGGGGAGACGTGCCAGGCCAGCCAAGCAACGCCGACGTAACCGGATCGGTGATGCAGGCGCTGCCCACCGCCAAGGCATCCCAGAGCGCCCTCTCCTACCTGCGCAAACACCAGCGCTCCGACGGCGGCTTCGTCCTCGGCGGCAGCGGCAGCGTCAACTCACAGTCGACCTCGTGGGCGGCGCAGGGCATGATCGCGGTCGGCGCCGACCCCGCTTCGACGGACTCCGGCGGCAAGAGCGCGCTCGACTACCTAGCGGCACGTCAGGCGAGCGACGGCCACTACCGCTATTCCGAATCGAGCGACCAGACGCCGGTCTGGGTGACCAGCCAGGCTCTGGTCGCGGTCGCCGGCAAGTCACTGCCGCTCGAAGCGCCGCCGCGCGAGCCCTCCCCGACCACCGTCTCGCCCTCGGAAACCGCACCAGCCCCTGCGCCCGGCGGCACCAGCCCTCCCTCCAGCCTCGAATCCGTGCCGCCCTCATCGACCGGTACGGGCACCGGTCCTGGCATCCCCACCGTCCCACCGACCAGCGGTGGCACGCCGTCGGCGCCGCCGTCCCTCGAAGGCGCCGCGCCGGAGGGCAGCGAACCCGAAAGCCTCGAATCGGTGCCGCCGGCGCAATCCAGCCCGGTCAGCGCCTCGGGGTCGAGCCCCTCGCCCTGGCTGCCGATCGGCATCGGCGCCGCCGCCACGGCGCTGGCAATCGGCCTGCCCTGGTGGATGGGCCGTCGCTTCGCCTGGTAGGAGGGCGGCTATGTTGCAACGCGTGGACGTTGAGACCGCGATCCGGACGCGCCGTACCCACAAGGCCTACGGGCCCGAGCCGCTGGCGCGGGAGGAGATCCTCGAGCTGCTCGAGCTGGCCCGCTGGGCTCCCAACCACAACCTGACTGCACCCTGGCGGTTTCGCGTCGTAGGCCCGGCGGCGCTGGAGCGGATGAAGGCGGCGGCGGGCCCGGAGGGTGCGGCGAAGCTCGACCGCGCCCCGACCCTGATCGTCGTCTCCTGCGCCCTCGGCGCCGACCCCGTCCAGAACGAGGAGGACATGCACGCGACCGCGGTCGCCGCCTACATCGTCCTGCTCAGCGCCCACGCCCGCGGCTACGCGGGCTACTGGCGCACGCCGGGCCTGCTGCGCGAGGCCGGCGGCCGTCGCGCCGTCGGGCTGCCGGACAACGAGCGCACCGTCGGCCTGCTCCACCTCGGTCACCCGCGTCAGGAGAAGGATCCGCCCGAGCGGCCGCCGATCGAGCAGAACACGGAGTTCCTCGACTGATGCTCTCCCGAACCGCGTCGATAGAGGCGATTGCCGGCCGGCGCTTCGAGGTGGTGGTGATCGGTGGCGGGATCACCGGCGCCGGCGTCGCCCTCGATGCCGCCTCGCGCGGCTACTCGGTGGCGCTGCTGGAGCGCGGCGACTACGCCGAAGGCACTTCCAGCCGCTCCTCGAAGATGGTCCACGGCGGCCTGCGCTACCTGCAGAACCTCGACCTCGGCCTGGTCCGCGAGGCGCTGCTCGAGCGCCAGTTGATGGTGCAGCTGGCGCCCCACCTGGTCTATCCGACCCCCTTCCTCGTCCCCGCCTTCCCCGACGAGCGCCGCCAGCGCGGACTCGGCATCGGCCTC
>Ga0207682_10000174_pt1 | contig 29192 bp, 30 predicted proteins | sample KBSM63metaG_FD_184332 | JGI IMG/M metagenome (GOLD analysis project Ga0207682, IMG submission 184332) | Miscanthus rhizosphere microbial communities from Kellogg Biological Station, Michigan, USA - KBS M6-3 metaG (SPAdes) (version 2) | ecosystem: Host-associated > Plants > Roots > Rhizosphere >... | reverse complement strand
GGCCCAGCGTGGCCATCAGGCCGGTAACCAGGGCGCGGGCGACGCCGTCGTCGCTGTCGCTCGCCAGGCCGATCACGCCCTTGCCGATCCGCACCGGCAGGTTAGGCATGGCGCGGATGATCGTTCTCGGCACCGGGAAGCGGGCGCGCAGCGAAGCCAGCTCGACTCCGGCGAGGATCGAGACCAGGATGGTCTCGCGATCGAGAATCGGCGCCAGCAGCGGCGCGGCCTGATCGAGCTGGTGCGGCTTCATGCCGAGCAGCACGATCGCCGGCACCTCGTCCTCGGGATAGTCCTTGGTGACCCGGACGCCCTCCCCGGCCGGCGCGCCGCTCGGCCGGATCACGCTGACATGGGCCGGATCGACGCCTTCCTCGAGCCAGCGGGCGAGCATCGCCCCCGCCATGTTGCCGCAGCCGGCGAGCCAGAGGGGGCCTGGGAGGAGCGGGTCAGTCATCGGCACCCACCAGAGTCATTCCGGCGAAAGCCGGAACCCATGAACACGGAAGTCGACAGGGAGGCGAAGAAGCCGAGCCAGCATCTCCAGCCACGGAGTTCATGGGTCCCGGCTTTCGCCGGGATGACTCCGTGGGGCGGCGGTCACGCTTCCCCTTGCGTCTCTATGAGCGCGGCCGCGATCGCTTCCTGGGGGGTTTTGTCGGCCCAGAGCACGAACTGGAAGACCGGGTAGAAGCGCTCGCATTCCTCGATCGCGGCTTCGACGAGCGTTTCGGCCTGCTGCAGGCTGAGCGTCCCGCTTTCGTCGCCTTCAAGGAGGGCGGCGTGGCGGAACAGGACCAGCCCCGAGGTCGACCAGAGCTCGAAATGGCCGAGCCAGAGCTGCTCGTTGATCAGGCCGATCGTCTCGTAGGTGGCGGCGCGCTTCTCGGCCGATACGCGGACGTCCGGAAGCGCCAGGAATTGCAGCACCTGGTCCTCGGCGCGCCAGATCGCCCTCAGCTCATACTGGGTCCAGCTGCCCTGGAAGCTGGAGACGATCTCGTCCTCGCCATTGCGCTCGCAGGCCCAGCCGAGCGCACTGAAATATTGCTCGAGCATGTCGATCGGGGCGCTCGCGTCGCGTTCGAGCTCATACTCATCCATATCCATTGAGGCTTTCCCCGGTCCTCGTCTGTTCACGGCCGAATCTGCCCGCTGCGCCGCGAAAGCGCAAGGAACCCCGCCGGGTTCCGTTCACAAAACTGTGGATAGTCAGGCCCCCGCGTCCGGCCGCGGCTTTTTCCGCGACGGCTTGGCGGCCGCGGCCGGAGCGGCGCCCTCCAGGGCGTCGAGGCGCGATTTCAGCGCGGCGCTCTCCTCACGGGCGGCGACGGCGATCGCCTTCACGGCCTCGAATTCCTCGCGGGAGACCAGGTCGAGGCCGCCGATCCATTCGCGCATCCGATCCTGCATCGCCGCCTGCGCCTCGCGGGTCATGCCGGCGATGGTGCCGGCGGCGCCGTTCATCACCTTGACGAAATCGTCGAAAAGCCGGTTCTGGGACTGCATCGCAGGTCCTTTCCTAAAGCGAATTGAGCGGGATATCGAGCGTGGGGGGCCCCGGTTCAAGCGCGGAGGCGCCGGGATTGCGCGCCACCACCTCGTAATTGAGCAAGGCGGCGAACATCAGCCAGCCGAGATAGGGGTAGAGGAGCAGGCCGGCGAGCACCCGAATCCGCCACGCAACCAGGATCAGGGCGAAGGCCCCGACCGCCATCGCGGCGATGACCGAGAGCGCGATGTCGGCGCGGTGCCACGCGAAGAAGACCGGCGACCAGGCGAAGTTGAGCAGGAGCTGCACGACGAATAGAGCGAGCGCCCGGCCCCGATTTTTCGCGCCCCTGGCGTGGAGCAGCATCGCCAGCGAAAGGCCGAGCAGCACGTACAGGATCGGCCAGACCACGCCGAACACCCAGCCGGGCGGGTTGAGCGGCGACTTTTCCAGCGCCTGGTACCATTGATTGTCGGCGCCCGAGCCCGACAGCGCGCCGGAGAGCGAGCCGAGCAGAAGCACCGCCGGCACCGTCACGAGCGCATAGCGCAGGAAGCTCATCCTGAGCTGCGACTTCGACGCGATCCCGGTCATCGACTCTCCTATTCCGCCGGCTGCGGCTGCGGCTGCGGGCCGCTGAGCTGGCCCTCCAGCTTGCGGGTCACCGCCAGCGGCGAGCCGGTGAAGCGCGCCAGCCGCGAATAAAGCAAGGGGATCAGGAACAGGGTGATCACGGTGGCGATCGAGACCCCGAACACGATCACCACGCCGATCGCGGTCCGCGCCGCCGCGCCCGCGCCGCCCGCCAGCATCAGCGGCACCGCGCCCGCGACGGTCGCGATCGAGGTCATCAGGATCGGCCGAAGCCGCCGCCGCGAAGCTTCGCGGATCGCGGTGCCGATGTCGCGGCCGGCGTCGCGCAGCTGGTTGGCGAACTCGACGATCAGGATGCCGTTCTTGGCGGCGAGGCCGACCAGCATGACCAGGCCGACCTGACTGAACAGGTTCATCGTCTGGCCCATCACCGCCAGCCCGATCAGCCCGCCCGCCACCGCGAGCGGCACGGTGGTGATGATCACGCCGGGATGGACGAAGCTTTCGAACTGGGCGGCGAGCAGCAGGTAGACGACGAGGATGGTCAGGATGAAGACGAAGTAGATCGAACCGCCCGCCTCACGGAACGCCTGGCTCTCGCCGCGATAGCCGACCGCCATCACCTCCGGCGCTACCGCCGCCTGCTGCTCGAGGAAGGTCAGCGCCTCGCCGAGCGAGTAGCCGGGCGCGAGACCGCCGGACAAAGTGATCGCCCGTAGCTTGTTGTAGCGGCCGAGGTCGCGGGCGCCGGCCCCGCCCTCGGTAGTCACCAGGTTCGATAAGGGCACCAGAGTGCCGGTGCGGCTGCGCACGTAGATCGCGGCGAGATTGGCCTCGGCGGCGCGGGCGCCGGCCTCGGCCTGGACGACGACGCGATATTCGCGGCCCCGATCGACATAGGTCGAGATGCGGCGCGAGCCGAGCAGGGTCTGAAGCGCGTTCGACACGTCGGCGACCGACACGCCGAGATCGCCGGCCCGCTGGGTATCGACCTGGATCTGCAGCTGCGGCTTGTTCTCCTTATAGTCGCTGTCGAGATTGACGATGCCGGGATTGTCGGCCGCAGCGGCGATGATGCGGTCGCGGGCACGGGCGAGGTCGGCATAGGCGGCGCCGGCGATGACGAAGTTGATCTGCTGCCCGCGGCCGCGGTTCAGCGAGTTCCTGACCTGGGCGTTGCCGCGCACCGCCGGAATCTGGGCGAGCGCCCGGTTGACCACCGCCGAGACTTCCTGCGTCGTCTCCTCGCGGTCCTCCCAGGGCTTCAGGAAGACGCTGATCGCGCCGTTGTTGAAATCGTCGCTCGGCCCGAAGCCGCCCGGCGTGCGCACGATCAGCGAACGGACCGCGCCCTGCCCGACCATCGGCAACAATCGCGCCTGCACGTCTGTCATATATCGGTCCATCTGCGCGAAGCTGGTCCCTTCCGGCGCGCTGACGTTGGCCTGGAGGATGCCGGCATCCTCGGCGGGCACCAGCTCGGATTGCAGCATGAAGAACACCGTCCCCGATGCGGCGAGGAACAGGGCGACCACGACGGCGGGGATGAGCGGCTTGCGCAACGCCCAGTCGAGCCCGCGCGCATAGCCCTCTTCGACCGCCCGGAAACGCAGGTCGACCCAGGCAGCAAAGCGGCCGCGTTTCTCGTGGCGGAGCAGCTTCGAGCAGAGCATCGGCGCCAGGCTCAAGGCGAAGAAGCCGGAGAAGGCGACCGCGCCGATCATCGCCGCGGCGAGCTCGCGGAACAGGAGGCCGGTCTGGCCGGCGATGAACATGATCGGCACGAACACCGCGCAGACCACCATCGTCGTCGAAACGATCGCGAAGCCGACCTGGCGGGCGCCGTTATAGGCCGCGGCGAGCGGCGGCTCGCCCTCCTCGATCCGGTGGTAGATGTTTTCCAGCACGACGATGGCGTCGTCGACGACGATGCCGATCGACAGGACCAAAGCGAGCAGGGTCAGCAGGTTGATCGAGAAGCCCACCATCCAGAGCACGGCGAAGCTCGCCATCAGGCACAAAGGCACAGTGACAGCGGGGATGAGCGTCGCCCGCCAGCTGCCGAGGAACAGATAGATGACGAGCACGACCAGGATCGCCGCTTCGGCGAGCGTTCCCCAGACTTTCTCGATCGCGCGGCTGATGAACTGGGAATCGTCCGAGCCGATGGTGATGTCCATGCCCTCGGGAAGGGTCGGACGGACCTGATCGGCCATCGCCCGCGCGGCGTCGGCGACGGCCAGGGTATTGGCGCCCGACTGGCGGATGATGGCGAGGCCGACCGCCGGATTGCCGTTCATCCGGAAGGAGGAATAGAGGTTCTCCGGCCCCTGCTCGACCCGGGCGACGTCGCCGAGCCGGACCAGATAGCCGTCCTGGCCGCGGCCGACGACGAGGCCCCGGAACTGGTCGGCGGTGGCGAAGGCACGCTCGACCCGCAGGGTCACGTTCTGCTGCGATTCCAGCCGGCCGGCCGGAAGCTCCACGTTCTGGCGCTGCAACGCCCCCTCGACGTCGGCCGGGGTCAGGCCGAAGCCGGCGAGCCGCTCCGGCCGGAGCCAGACCCGCATGGCGGGCCGCGCCTCGCCGCCGATGAAGACCTGGGCGACGCCGTCGATGGCGCGGAAGCGGTCGGCGAGGTTGCGGTCGACCCAGTCGGATAGCTGCAGCGAGGACCAGCCGGGTCGGGAAATGACCAGGAACATGATCGGCGAGGCGTCGGCGTCGACCTTGCGCACCACCGGCGGCTCGATCTCGGGCGGCAGCTGCCGCGCCGCCGCGCCGACCCGGTCGCGAACGTCGTTGGCGGCGGAATCGACGTCGCGGCCGGGCCGGAACTCGATGGTGATGTTGGACTGGCCGTCCTGCGAGCGCGAGGTGATCGTCTGCAGCCCGGCGATGCCGGCGAGCTGCTCCTCCAGGACCTGGGTGATCCGGGTCTCGACGACATTGGCGGCGGCGCCGATATATTGGGTCTGGACCGAGACCACCGGCGGATCGACGTCGGGATATTCGCGCACCGACAGGCCGAAGAAGCCGACGATCCCGACCACCGCCACCAGCATCGCGACCACCGCCGCGAACACCGGCCGCTTCACCGAGAGATCGGAGAGCTGCATCCTAGGGCGCCCTCTGCCGGCCCGCCCCGCCGCCGCTTCGCTCGCCCGCCAGCCGCACCTGCATGCCGTCGGCGACCTTGATGATCCCCTCGGTGACGATCCGCTGCCCCGGCCTCAGCCCGGCCAGAATCTCGACCCGGCCATCCACATGCGCGCCGGTCCGCACCGGCACCCGGCGAACCCGGTTGCCGGGGGCGAGGACGAAGACGTAGCGAGCATCGCCCTCGCCGAGCACCGCCAGCTCGGGCACGGACAGGCCGGTGCGGCTCGCGCTGCGGATCGCGACGCTCATCATCATGCCCGGGCGAAGCAGCCGGTCCGGATTGGGCAGGCGGGCACGCACGGTCACCGCACGGGTGTTGGGATCGATCACCGGATCGATGGTCTGGATGGTGCCGTTGAACGGCCGGTCGGGATAGGCGGCCGCGCGCGCCTCGATGGTGAGGCCCTCGCGGATCGCGGCCAGCATCGTCTCCGGCACGGTGAAGTCGAGCTTGATCGAGGACAGGTCGCTGACCGTCGCGATCTCGGTGCCCTGGCTGGCGATCGCGCCGACCGAGATGGTCCTGAGCGACACCCAGCCGGAGAAAGGCGCGCGGATCACCCGTTCGCCGATCTGCGCCTGGACCTGCTGCGCCTGCGCCCGCGCCGCGGCGACCGAGGCGACCTGAGTGTCGTAATTGGAGCGGCTGACGAAGCCGCGATCCTTGAGCTGCTCGACCCGGCGAAGCTGCTGCTGCGCCTCGCGGGAGCGGGCATTGGCTGCGCTGAGCTCGGCATTCTGCTCGGCCTGGCGGAGGACGGCGATCACCTGGCCGGCGCGGACGAAGCTGCCGTCGTCGAAATTGAGCCGCACGATCCGCTCGGTGACCGGCGCCGAGAGCGTCACCTGCTCGTTGGCGCGCGCCGTGCCGACCGCCTCGATCCGGTCGGCGAAGGTGATCGGCGTCGCCGCCTCGACCTTGACGAGCGGGGCCTGCTTCTCGCGCTCCTTGCCCTGCCCGCCACCGCAGGCGGCGAGCATGGCCGCAAGGCCAAGCAGGAGAAAGCGGCGATTCAGCATGGCTGGCTGCTCAATGCCCAAATTTGCCTTGCTGTCGAGAGGGGCATTGTATCAATTTGTCTTGGGCGTCGAGCCGTTTCGGGCCGCGATCAGGAATTCGACATTGCCTTCCGGGCCGGTGATCGGGCTCTGGGTCACCCCTTCCACCGTCCAGCCGCGCGCGCGCAGCCAATCTGCCGCCGCCTCGCAGACGCGTTGATGGACGGCGGGGTCGCGCACCACCCCGCCCTTGCCGATCTCGCCCCGCTCCGCCTCGAACTGGGGCTTCACCAGCGCGATCAGCCTTCCGCCCGGCTTGGCGAAGTCGAGCGCCCGGTCCAGCACCTTGGCGAGCGAGATGAAGCTGGCGTCGCAGACGACGACGTCGATCGGCTCGGTCACGATCTCGCCGGTCAGATAGCGCGCATTGGTCTGCTCGTGCACGATCACGCGCGGGTCCTGCCTGAGCTTCCAGGCGAGCTGGTTGGTGCCGACGTCGACCGCGAACACCTTCGCGGCGCCGTTCTGCAGCAGCACGTCGGTGAAGCCGCCGGTGGACGAGCCCACGTCCAGCGCCACGGCGCCGGTCACGTCCCAGCCGAACTGCGCCAGCGCATGGGCGAGCTTGATCCCGCCCCGCGACACCCAGGGATGATCCTTGCCGCGCACCTCGAGCGGTGCGTCTTCGGCCAGCGCCTGCCCGGCCTTGTCGAGCTTCCGCTCGCCGGAGAAGACCAGCCCGGCGAGGATCAAGGCCTGCGCCCTGCCCCGGCTCTCGGCGAGCCCGCGGTCGACGAGCAGCTGATCGGCGCGATGCTTGGCCACGCGGATCGAATTAAGCGGTCCGCGCGGCCGATCAAGCCTCGGTGAAGTTCAGTCGAGCTTTGCGACCGGCCCGTCGGGCGCGATCTGGGGCCCGCCATAGGTGTAGACGCACCACTGATAGCAGAGCTGGAACTGCTGGTAATTGCCCGGATACCATTGGCGGCACTGAAGGACGCATTCCTCGAACGGCGTCAGGTCCTGCGCGGGGGCCGGAAAAGACGTGCCGACCATCATGATCCCGGCGACGGCCGCAAATCGGAGCTTTCTCATCGTCCCACCTCATCTTTTTTACCGACAGCTCAGATTAGGCGACGTATCGGCGAAGTAAATTCTGCATTCCCGGATAAGCCGGGCCCGATTCAACAGTTTCGATCAGTCGATTTGCGGGCTTGCGGCCGTCATTGCCGCAGCCCGCAGCCGACAATCCGGCGACGGCGGCAAGCGACTTCGGCGCGCTCACGCCCGCGCCCCTTCCACAACCCCCGCGCTGTTATGTCGAAGCGCCTTCAGCACCGTCTCCACGATCGCGTCGGCGTCGAGCCCCGCCGCGGCATATTGCGTTTCCGGCTTGTCATGGTCCTGGAAGACGTCGGGCAGGCGCATGGTGCGGAGCTTCAGGCCCGAGTCGATCAGGCCGGCGTCGCTGGCCATGGTGAGGACGTGGGCGCCGAGGCCGCCGATCGCCGCCTCCTCGACCGTCACCGCGACCTCGTGGGTGGTCAGCAGGCGGCGGATCAGCGCCTCGTCCAGCGGCTTGGCGAAGCGCAGGTCCGCGACCGTGGCGGAGAGACCCTTGCCGTCGAGGATGTCGGCGGCCTTCAGCGCCTCGGCGAGGCGGGTGCCGAGCGACAGGATCGCCACCTTCTTGCCTTCGCGCACGATGCGGCCCTTGCCGATCGCCAGCGCCTCGGGCGACTCCGGCAGGGCGACGCCGGTGCCGTTGCCGCGGGGATAGCGGACCGCGATCGGGCCGCTGTCGTGGGCCGCCATGGTGTGGACCATATGGACCAGCTCCGCCTCGTCGGCCGCCGCCATCACCACGAAATTGGGCAAGGTGGCGAGATAGGTGACGTCGAAGCTGCCGGCATGGGTGGCGCCGTCGGCGCCGACGAGGCCCGCCCGGTCGATCGCGAAGCGCACCGGCAGGTTCTGGATGGCGACGTCGTGGACGACCTGATCGTAGGCGCGCTGCAGGAAGGTCGAATAGATCGCGCAGAACGGCCGCATCCCCTGCGCGGCGAGGCCGGCGGCGAAGGTCACCGCATGCTGCTCGGCGATGCCGACGTCGAAGGCGCGGTCGGGATGGGCGGCGGCGAATTTGTCGACGCCGGTGCCGGACGGCATGGCGGCGGTGATCGCGCAGATCCTGGGATCGGTCTCGGCGAGCTTGGCGAGAGTCTCGCCGAACACGTTCTGATAGGCGGGCGGGCCGCCGCCCGGCCCCTTGTCCTGCTTGCCGGTGATCACGTCGAACTTCTGGACGCCGTGATATTTGTCGGCCGCGGCCTCGGCCGGGCCATAGCCCTTGCCCTTCTTGGTGACGACATGGACCAGCATCGGCCCCTCGTCGGCGTCGCGGACGTTTTCGAGGATCTTCACCAGCCGCTCGATATCGTGGCCGTCGACCGGCCCGACATAATAGAAGCCGAGCTCCTCGAACAACGTGCCGCCGGTCCAGAAGCCGCGCGAATATTCCTCCCAGCGGCGGGCCATGACGTGGAGCCGCTTGGGCAGCTTGCGGGCGATTTTCTGCCCGAGCCGCCGCAGCGTCAGATATTTGCCCGAAGAGACCAGCCGCGCGAGATAGTGCGAGAGCCCGCCGACCGGCGGCGCGATCGACATGTCGTTGTCGTTGAGGATGACGACCAGCCGGTTGCCCGCCACGCCGGCATTGTTCATCGCCTCATAGGCCATGCCGGCGCTCATCGCGCCGTCGCCGATCACCGCGATCGCCCGGCCGGGCCGGTCGGCGAGCTTGTTCGCGACCGCGAAGCCCAGGGCCGCCGAGATTGAGGTCGAGCTGTGCGCCGCCCCGAACGGGTCGTATTCGCTCTCGCTGCGCCGGGTGAAGCCGGACAGGCCGCCGCCCATGCGCAGGGTGCGGATCCGATTCCGGCGGCCGGTGACGATCTTGTGCGGATAGCATTGGTGGCCGACGTCCCAGACCAGCCGGTCGCGCGGCGTATCGAAGACGTAGTGGAGCGCCACGGTCAGCTCGACCACGCCCAGCCCCGCGCCGAGATGGCCGCCGGTCACCGAGACGGCGGAGATCGTCTCCGAACGCAGTTCGTCGGCGAGCTGGCGAAGCCGTTCCTTGTCGAGCTTGCGGATATCGGCCGGCGTGTCGACCCTGTCGAGCAGCGGCGTTTCGGGGCTGTCACTCATGGCCAGGCCCTGTACCAACCGGGCCCGCCGCTGTCGAATGGTCTTGCCGTGCAGAGTCGGTGCAGAGCGGCCGGCCGGGCGCGACCATCACAGCCTCCAGATCCGCGAGCGGTACTCCTCCTCAGGCGACGGCTCCTGCGCGGGTTCCTCGCCCCGGGCCGCCGCCTCCAGTTCTTCCGCGGTGCCGGTCCAGAGCGGGCCGCCGGGCGCGCGAAGCCAAGCGGCTTCGTAGTGATCCGCTCCCGTCGGCGCGTCCACTGCCGCGCCTGGCTGCGCCTCGGCCTCGGAGCCGGGCGCGTCAGGGGCTTCGGACTCGGCGGAAATGGACCCCCGGATCAGGTCCGGGGCAGGCTCTGAATCTCGTTCAGGGTTCGGCGCCCGCGGCGAAGGGAAGATGGACCCCCGGATCGGGTCCGGGGCAGGCTCTGAATCGAGCTCGGGGTTCGACGCCAAAGGCGCGGAAGTTTCCGAAGGTTCCGCTTCCCTGGCGAAGAAAAACCTGCCTTCCCCAGCCTGCTTCACGGCGCCCAGCAGCTGGTCGTCCAGCGACGTCACGTCGAGGCCGCCCTCGAAGCCGAAATAGCGGTCGCGGCGAACGCAGCCGTCCATGATCGCTTCGGCCAGCTCCCCATTCTCGTCGGCCCCGCTCGCGTCCATCGCCGCTTCCTCGGCCTCGGTCAGCGAGCGGCTATAGCCTTCCTCGCCGGGCACGCCGTCCTCGACCCCGTCGAAATCGGCAGGCGGCGGGAAGCTGGTCAGCCAGACCCCGTCATCCTCCCAGATTTCGTCCTCGCCGGGCTCGTCCTCGTCGTCATCCGCCTCTTCCGCTTCCGCTTCGGCGGCATATTCGGCCAGCCTTTCGTCCTGCTCCTTCTGCCAGGCGGAGCGAACGTCGGGGAGCGGCGTGCCATGCTCCATCGCCTCCACCCAGGGCTCCCAATTGGCGGCGACCGCCGCCGCCTCGGGCGGCTCGTCGAGCAGATGCTCGGTCTTCCCCAGCAGGTAGATCAGCAGCTTGTTGTCATAGACCCGCTCCTCGCTCTTCAGCTCGCCATGATAATAGTGCCGCCGGATACTGCCCTCGATCGCGCGCTCCCAGGCGGTGTCGTGAAGGCGCCGCGCGCCGAAGCGGCGGGCGGCGGTACAGGCGAGGTCGAAGCCCCTGGCGTCGGCGCGGCGGCGGGTGCGGTTCACCGCCTGCGGCGACACGCCGACGCGGGCCGCGGCGACGTGGATCAGGCCGCAATCGGCCAGCGCCTCGACGAACGCGCGCTGCGTCTCGGGCGTCAGGCCGTCGCTGCGGTAGCGAAGCGGCACGGGGTCGAAGTCCGGAATGGGGACAGAAGCGGGAATGGGGACAGTCACTTTTTCGCAGGGCGGATGACCATTTTCTGCCGGCGGCGGGGAAAAGTGACTGTCCCCTTCAGGGTTGCGAAAAGAGGCGGGCTCATCGGTCGCCGCCTCGGGCGAATGCGCTATGCGCGACTCATGGTGGTCCATCCGACGGATTAGAACACAAAAAGAACACAGGGAAGTTCTTTTTTTGTTCCGCTTTGGACGGCATTTCGGGCCGGATTATTTTCTGGTACATGGGCGGGCATGAAGTCCGAGAAGAGCTTGTTCGATTCACCTGAGGCCGAAGCGAAGTCGGAGGCACGCGCCGAAGCCGACGCGCGCGCGGGCCGGGTGATCTCGCACGAGGCGGTGAAACGCTGGCTCTCCTCCTGGGGCAGCGCGAAGCGCCTGCCGAGGCCGCGCGTCGGCGACTGATTTGCACAAGATCGTCTGGACGGACGAAGCGGTCGCGCACCTCGAGGCGATCGTCACTTATGTCTCGGTCTACGATCCTGCCGCGGCGGAACGACTTGGGCAGCGGCTGATCGAGCTGGCCGACAGCCTCGCCGAGTTTCCGGACCGGGGCCGCGATGCCGGCGACGGAAAAAGGGAGATGACGACGGTCTGGCCGTATATCCTGCGCTATCGGGTGGAGGCGGCGCGGGTAGTCATTCTTCGCATTCGACATGGAGCGCGAGGTGAGGAAGACGATATGCACGTCGAGAAAAAGAAGTGAGATTCCAGCTTTCGCTGGAATGACGGGGTCTCCGAACCATCGGCTTTGCGGGCGGCTGTTCAGAGCCCCGCCGACTTGCGCAGCGCTTCGTTCATCCGGGTCTGCCAGCCGGGGCCGGAGGCGCGGAAATGGTCGAGCACCGCCTGATCGAGGCGCAACGAGACGAGGCGCTTGTCGGAGCCGGCCGGCCGGCCGCGGCGGACGACCTTGTCGCCGATGCGGAGCTCCGCGCGGTCGAACCACGCGTCGTCAAGCTCGGGTGCGTCGTCTGGATCAACCCAGCTGCTCTCGGTATCTTTCCTGCTCACGTTCGCCATGAATTTATGTAGCTACAAGAATTGATCGTGTCGAGCTGCAAAGGCCAAAGGCGCAATCGCCGGCTCGTCATTCCAGGCGAAAGCTGGAATCTCTCTTCTATCTGAAGCGACGGCTGGGAAGGCAGGGAGATCCAGGATCAAGTCCGGGATGACGGTTTGGGGGAGCGTCCGGCAGACGAAGCGGCCCGTCATTCCAGCGCAAGCTGGAATCTCATTTGAGTTTTGCTAGGCAGTGGGGAATGCGCGGCGGTTGGACCTACATCATGACCAACCATGTTCGCGGGGTCCTTTATATCGGTGTCACCGCCGATCTCGCGGCGCGGGTGGCGAAACATCGCGAGGGGGAGGGCTCCGCTTTCTGTCGCAAATATCGACTTCGGCGGCTCGTGCTCGCCGAGCGGCATGACTCGATCGAAGACGCCATTCGGCGGGAGAAGCTGCTCAAGACATGGAGGCGGGCCTGGAAGATCGAATTGATCGAGCAGGCCAATCCGTCGTGGCGGGATTTATGGGAGGATATGCTGGGCGCCTGAGATGGTCAGTGAAGAAGTGAGATTCCAGCTTGCGCTGGAATGACGAGGGCGCTGGTCCTTTCCGTCATTCCAGCGGAAGCTGGAATCTCACTGCCTTGGCGGGTCCGAGCAGAGAAAGAAGGGGGATTCCAGCTTTCGCTGGAATGACAGGGGTGGGCAAGGCGCCAGGGGGTGCGCCTGACGCCGGGCCTTATTCTCCCTCGCATTCCCCGCAGGTGCCGCGCACCTCGATCACCGGCCGGTCCGCCTTGAAGCCGGCCGCCTTGGCGGCGGCGCGGACGCCGCCGGTGATCCGGTCGTCGTCGAGGTGGCGGGCCTGGCCGCAAGTGTCGCAGATCAGGAAGATGCAGTCGTGCACGCAATCGGGATGATCGTTGGCGATATAGGCGTTGGCGCTTTCGACCCGGCGGGCGAGGTTGGCGCCGACGAACAGATCGAGGATCCGGTAGACGCTGTTGGCGGCGACCCGGCGGCCCTGCACGGTCGAGACCCTCTCGGCAATGTCGTAGGCCGAGGCCGGCTTGTCGAAGCCGGCGAGGGCGTCGAACACGGCGGCGCGCATCGGCGTCCACTGCTCGCCCGATTTCTCCATCGTCGAGCGGGCGGCGTCGGTGAGGTCGGCGCCGGAGTGGCTGTGGTGGACATGGGCGGCCATGACGGAAATGTAATCATTCGGTGACGATGTAACAAGGCGGCGGTTTGCAACCCACGGAGTCACCCCGGCGGAAGCCGGGGCCCATGAACCGAAGCGCAGACAGGCTCGCGGCGACGCTTTCGCCCTCTACTCGGACACAGTGTTCATGGGTCCCGGCTTTCGCCGGGATGACTAAGAGGGCCGTCAGATCACCGCGCGGCGGTTGAGGTCGTGGCCGAGCGCGAGGATCAGCACGCCGAGCACGGAATAGACCATCTCGCCGCCGTCATGGCCGAGCGTCAGCGCGCCCGCCATCATGCCGAGGCCGAGGCTGCCGATCGCCGCCGGCATCATGAAGCCGTGCTGGCGGACGCCGCGGCCGAGCCCGACCGCGCCGAGCGTCAGCGCAAGCATCAGGCCGACTTCGTGGAAGATCGGATCGAGCAGGACTCCGCCGGCCGAAGCGAGCAGGGTCAAGAGGACGGCGCTGGCGACGCAATGGACGAGGCAAAGCCCGGACAGGCCGATCGCCATCCGGTCGATATTCCCCTGTCTGATGGCGCCTTGAAGCACGCGAGCCGAATCCCTTCCGTCGCCCGCATATAGAGCGACTGCTGGAAGGTTACAACATAACATTTGCGATAAAGTCGCGCGCATCGCACCGCCATCGTCTCGGTTGGCAAGGCCCGGCCGCTCGGCCATAGCCGCGCGCATGTTCGCCCGCCCCGCCGAGCCCCGTCCCCGCCCCGCCGCGATCGCCGGCTGGCTGGCCCTGGTCGCGGCCCTGGTGTTCGCGATGGTGGTGGTCGGCGGGATCACGCGGCTCACCGAATCCGGCCTGTCGATGGTCCGCTGGGAGCCGATCTCGGGCGCGGTGCCGCCGCTGAACGAGGGCCAGTGGCAGACGGAGTTCGACCATTACAAGGCGAGCCCGCAATATCAGCAGCAGGGTCACGGCATGAGCCTGGCCGACTTCAAGTCCATCTTCTTCTGGGAATATGTCCACCGGCTGCTCGGCCGGCTGATCGGCCTCGCCTTCGCGGCTCCCCTGGCCTGGTTCGCCTGGGCACGCGCGATCCCCAAAGGCTATGGCTGGAAGCTCGGCGCGATCCTCGGCCTCGGCGCGCTGCAGGGCGCCATCGGCTGGTGGATGGTCGCCTCGGGCCTGGTCGACCGGCCGGAGGTCAGCCATATCCGCCTCGCAATCCACCTGCTGACCGCCTTGCTCATCTTCGCCGGCCTGATCTGGGCCGCGCTCGACCTCCGGGCGCTCGCCCGGGCGCCCGAAACGCGGCCGGCGAAGGTGCCGCTGCTCGCTTTGTGGGCGCTGTCGGTCCTGTTCCTGCAATTCCTGTTCGGCGCCTACGTCGCCGGGCTCGACGCGGGCTACGCCTTCAACAGCTGGCCGAAGATGGGCGAGGAATGGTTTCCGGCCGAGACCGAGATGTACGACGTCTTCCTGCGCAACTTCGTCGACAATCCGGTAATGGTCCAGTTCGTCCACCGCTGGCTCGCCTTCGCCGTCGCGGCGATGGCGGTCTGGCTCGGCCTCGCCGCCTGGCGGCGCGGCGCGCGGCTCGAAGGCGCGCTGCTGATCGCCGCCGTCACGACCCAGATCCTCCTCGGCATCCTCACCCTATTGTCGGGCGTGCAGATCGACATCGCCGTCGCCCACCAGGGCATGGCCGCCCTGCTGCTCGCGGCGATGATCGCCGCGGCGCACAGGCTCGGGGAGCGCAAGGCATGACGGAAATCGTCAGCGTCTACGCGATCTTCGCCGATGCGGCGGAAGCCGAGCGCATCGGGCGCCTGATGGTCGAGGAACGCCTCGCCGCCTGCGTCAACATCCTCGGCCCGTGCCGCTCGATCTACCGCTGGCAGGGCGAGATCGAGGCGGCCGAGGAAGTGCCGGCGATCTTCAAGACTCGCGCGGATGGGGCCGAAACGCTGATCGCCCGCATCGCCGAGCTGCACAGCTATGACGTGCCGGCGGCCGTCGTCTGGCCGATCTCGACCTCAATCCCGGCTTATGCCGAGTGGGTCGCGGAGAATAGCAGGTAATATAATACCTCTCAGGAAACGCCCGCTTTTCCTTGACTTTCTCGGGGCCTTTCGCCATTTGGCCGCCATCGCGCCGCTCGCTGACGGGCGGCGCTGCTCATTTGAGAAGAGGTCCAGGCCCATGAAGGCGCTGATGAAGACCACCAAGTCGGCCAAGCCGCGCGAGGTGGAGAAGAAATGGCATCTGATCGATGCCGACGGGCTGGTGGTCGGGCGGCTCGCCACGATCGTCGCCAACATCCTGCGCGGCAAGCACAAGCCGAGCTTCACCCCGCATGTCGATTGCGGCGACCATGTCGTCATCGTCAACGCGGACAAGGTGCGCTTCACCGGCAAGAAGCTGGCCGACAAGATCTATTACCGCCACACCGGCTATGCCGGCGGGATCAAGTCGATCACCGCGGGCAAGATCCTCGAGGGCCGCTTCCCCGAGCGCGTGCTCGAAAAGGCGATCGAGCGGATGATCCCGCGCGGGCCTCTCGGCCGCGACCAGATGCGCGCGCTTCACCTCTATGCCGGCACCGAGCACCCGCACGGCGGCCAGAATCCCGAAACTCTCGATGTCGCGGCGATGAACCGCAAGAACAAGGTGGGTGCCTGATGTCCGACAACCGTCAATCGCTTTCCGATCTCGCCAAGCTGACCGAGGAGGCCAACGCCCCCGCCGAGACGCCGGAGACGGCAGCCCCGGCCGAGACCGAAGCCGCCGCCGAGACCGAAGCGTCCGCTGAGACCGAAGCCCCCGTTGAAGGCGCCGAAGCGCCGGCCGAGCCCGTCGAGGCCGCTGCCGCCGAAGCTCCCGCCGCTCCGGAAGCCGCGCCGATGGTGCGCGAGGGCCGCGAAGGCGGCCGCGACCGCGACGGCCGTCGCGAAAAGCCCGAGGAGACCAACAAGGACGGCGTCGAGACCCAGGGTCCGCAGATCCAGGCGATCCTGCGCGAGCAGCAGCTCGACAAGCAGGGCCGCGCCTACGCCACCGGCCGCCGCAAGGACGCGGTCGCCCGGGTCTGGCTGAAGCCCGGCACCGGCAAGATCGTCGTCAACGGCCGCGACCAGGAGGTCTATTTCGCCCGGCCGACGCTGCGCCTGATCATCAACCAGGTGTTCGACGTCGCCGACCGCAAGGGCCAGTACGACGTCGTCGCCACCGTTTCCGGCGGCGGCCTCTCCGGCCAGGCCGGCGCGGTCCGCCACGGCATCTCGACCGCGCTCACCCGCTACGAGCCGGCGCTCAGGACCACGGTCAAGCGCGAGGGCTTCCTCACCCGCGACCCGCGCGTCGTCGAGCGCAAGAAGTACGGCAAGGCCAAGGCCCGCCGGTCGTTCCAGTTCTCCAAGCGCTAAGGCGCGCGCCGAACGAACGAGACAAAGGGCGGTCCGGCAGCGGGCCGCCCTTTTTCGTGGCCGCTCAGCGCAGCGGCTTCAGCCAGCCGGAATAATGGACGACCTCGCCGACGAGGGGCAGCGCGACCGCCACGTCGAAGCGGAAGCGGTCCGCCTCCTGCCGCTCGAAGGCGGCGATGCGCGGCGCCAGGACGAGGGGCAGCGGGATGCCGAGAACGCTCCAGCGCCTGAGATGCATGGCGAGTCCGTCCGCGGTCGAAGCGAGCGCGAAGCCGAACCGGATCGGGCCGAACCGCTCGACCGCCAGCCCATCTTTGCCGCTCAACCCGCTCGAGAAGGTGCGGCCGCCGAAGTCGCGGATCCAGCGCTCCCTTCCCCCGTTCGCCGCGAAGGAGACGTGGAGCGGATAGTCGCCCGCCGGCGGGAAGCGCATGGCGGCCCCGATCAGCCGCGCGAACGGATTGCGACCGCGCTCCACCCGCCCCTCCCCCGCTGCGCCGGCATCGGCGTGGAAGTCGTGGATGGCGCGCACCAATGGCGGCAGTTCGGCAAACCGCGTTCCCATCAGCCGCGCGTAGAGCGGCGGCGGCAGGATTCGCTCCTCGATCGCGGGCGCGACGGCAAGCCCGGCAAAGGCCGCGTCGAACCGGTCGAGCGTCAGCAAGGCCGAGGCGTCGCGCGCGCCCGGGACGAGCCTGCCGGCGAACAGATCCTCGGCCAGCATCGCCGCGGCCAGGGTCGGGATTTCGGGCCCGTCGCCTTCCGCGGCGATGATCGTCCAGCGCCGCTCGACCGCCTCCCCTCCCCGGCGCCCGATCAGGGTGACGGTCATGCCCGAACGGTCGCTGCCCGCCCACGAAGTGAGCCGCTGCAGGGGCAGCAGCCAGCGGGCCGCGCCGCTCAGCGATTTTAGCCAGCCCCAGCGGACCGGCCAGCTCGCCAGCCAGAGGAACAGCATCTGGAAACCCAGCTCGTTACCGGCGCGGAAGGCGACGGCCGGCCGCCCGGGCAGCAGCGCCGGCAGCAGGTCGTGATCCGGCACGTCGATCAGCGCGACCCGCCGCTTCGGCAGCCGAAGCGAGCCCACCCGCATCCCTTCGCGCCGCATTTCCTGCCAGCCATGGGCGTCTTGCCAGCGCCCGCCCCGCCACAGCCGGACCGGCCGTCCGACATAGGACAGGATCGCCATGGCGACGGACGCGCCGGCGGTCACGGAACTGGAGGCGCTGAGGGCGATGTCGATCCGCTCGACCCAATCCAGGTCCGCCGCCAGCCGCCGGACGACCGCCCCGGTCAGGGCCGGCGCGGTCGACGCGCCGGCGATCACCGCCACGCCCGCCTTTCGCGCCGCCTCGTCGAGCGCGCCGATCCCGCCGACGAAGCCGCGGGCGTCGGCGAGGTCGAGATAGGAGATGCCCGCGGCGATGCAGGCCCGAGGCACACGATAGTCGCTCGCCTGGAACGGCCCCGCCGAGTCGATCACGAGATCGGGCCGGTGGGCGGCCAACAACGGCCCCAGATCGCTTTGGCGATCAGCGACCACCGGCTCGGCGCTCGCCAGCGTGGCGGCGAAGCGGACGGCCTTGTCGCGGCTGCGCCCCGCGACCAGCACATGGTGCCCCGCCGCCGCCAGCCGCCGCGACAGCCGCGCGCCGAAGCCGCCATAGCCGCCGATCACCAGCACCCGCTTCACGGCGTCGGCTCACGCTCCGGCGCTCCGAGCGCCAACCAGAAGGCGAAGCCGCCGCAAAGCCCGAAACCGCCGAAGATCAGGGCCGCCACCGCCACAGTGGTGCCGGCCCCGTCTCCACTGGCGATGAGCGTCGCCGGACCGGCGCCGATCAGGAAGGAGGCGACGAGCACCCGGCCCAGCGTCGCCTGCGAGTACCGGGTCATCAGCAGGAAGAGCGGCATGGCCAGAACCGCGATATGGACCATCGCGACGACGAAGACGCCGACAAAGACCGAATATGCGAACTGAAGCTCGCCGGTCGTGATCGAAAGTGCAGCCGCCACGGCAGCGGGCGCCAGAGCGGCACTCGTCAACGCCGCCAGAACGCGTTCCACCGAAGGCCGGCCGGTCATGCCTCGCCACCTCCCATGTCCCGGAACATCGCGGTCTGCCGGATCAGCTCGCCCAGCCATGGGTGTTCGAGCGCCAGCACGAAGGCGAACAGGCCGTGGTTGCAGTCGATATGGCTGACCCGCATCCGGCCGGGCGCGAGCCAGCGCGGAATGCGCAGGCGCAGCCGGCCGCAGGCGAAGAAATAATGATCGCTGACGAAATGGAGCGCGCCGTCCGCCACCTGGGCGTGGAGGGCGATGCCGAAGCCGCGGCCGACATATTCCTCGAGGCCGGTCGGACCGGCGAACCGCTTGCTGGAATGGATCACCTGCGGAAAGCCGCGCCGGCGGCCGTAGATGCGGGTCCAGAACTGGCCGCCGCCCGCCGGATCCTCGCTGACGCTGACCGCCGCCGGCACGTCGACGTCGCGCGCCGTCGGCAGCGGCGCGCCGATCAGCCGCGCCCCTTGCGCGAGCAGCCAGCCCGCCCGGCTCATCCGGCATTCGACGATCTCGCCGGCATAAAGGACGGTGCGGCAATCGGCGACGCGCTTGCCGAACCGCGCCCGGGTGGTTTCCGGCAGCGCCGCCCAGGCGTCCTCGCCGAGCAAGGCGCGGAAGCGGAGGTCGCCGACGCTGGCGGGCCGCGTCCGGCCGCTCGGAAAGGCGAGGACCTTTGCGTCGGACGTCCGCGGCAGCCGCATGTTCGCCTCCCTTAGTCCCGCCGGTCCCCGCTCTTGCGCCCGAAGCTCAGCAGGCCGACCACCTTCGATCCCATCCGGATCAGCGCCATGATCTTCGGCGCGGGCACCCCCAGCATCTGGTCGTACCAGCGGTTCAGAGTCTCCATGAAGCCGCTCATCTCGGTCAGCCGCCCGAGCGCCACGGGGCTAACCTGCGGATCATTTTCGGCCTCGGCGAGGCAGGCGCGCAGCGCCGCCGCCGCGGGATCGATCTCGCGCTCCTTGCGGCCCTGCGCGATCCGGGTGACCATCTCCCAAAGGTCGGTCTCGGCCTCATAATGATCGCGCCGGTCGCCGAGCATCGGCACCCGGCGGATCAGCTTCCACCCCTGCAGCTCCTTGAGGCTGGTGGAGACGTTGGAGCGGGCGATGCCGAGCAGATCGGCGATCTCCTCGGCATATAACGGCCGATCGGACAGATAGAGCAGAGCGTGGATCTGGGCGACGGAGCGATTGACCCCCCATTGCCCGCCCATGTCGCCCCAATGGAGGATGAACCGTTCCACCGTCGGCGCCAGTTTCGACTCGCTAGTAATTTCTGTCATTACAGAAATATCTAACATCTACGAAAGCGAGTCAAGGCCGCCGTTAGCGCTGCTCCGGGACGACCATCAGCGGGCCTCGCAGGGGGGTGGACCTCCTTGCACGGGGGCGGGCACACAAACCCGCGCCTTCCTCGTCATTCCAGCGAAAGCTGGAAGCTCCCTTCTTTCCCGGGCGTGGTGGAAGGCAATGAGATTCCAGCTTGCGCTGGAATGACGTACCCCCGCCTCGTCGGCCCAGACGATCTTGCGCGATCCGTCGCCGGCGTGGCCGCAGGCCGCAGCGGCTTTTGCGCCCCTCGCTTCGCCGCTAGAGCGCGATCATGTCGATCGGAATTGCCTACACCCGCGCCCTCAGCCCCCGCCTTGCCGAGTGCGAGTTGAGCCATTTGAACCGGGTGCCGATCGATCTCGGCCGCGCCGAAGCGCAGCATGCCGATTATGAAGCGGCGCTCGCGGAGGCCGGTTTCGAGGTGAAGCACTTGCCCGCTTTGCCCGACGCGCCCGACGGCGTGTTCGTGGAGGACACGGCGCTCATCCTCGGCCGCCACGCCGTCATCACCCGCCCGGGCGCGGAGTCGCGGGCGGGCGAGACGGCCTCGACCGCGGAGGCCCTGGCGGAGGCTTTCACGGTCCACCGCCTCGCCGCCGGCACGCTCGACGGCGGCGACGTGCTGCGGATCGGCCGGACGCTTTACGTGGGCCGCGGGGCACGTACTTCGGACGAAGGCATCGCCGCGCTTGCCGGGACGGCCGGACCGCTCGGTTTTGCGGTCGTGCCGGTCGAAGCCGGCGGCTGCCTCCATCTCAAGACCGCCGCCACCTTTGCCGGCCCCGATTCAGCCGGCAATCCGGTGCTCGTCTACCATCCCGACTGGGTCTCGCCCGACCTCTTCGCCGGGGTGGAGCCGGTGGCGGTGGCCGAGCCGGACGCCGCCAACGTGCTTCGCGCGGGCGACCGGCTGTTCGTCTCGAGCCAGGCGCCGCGCGCCGCCGAGATGCTCGCCGGGCGCGGCTTCGAAGTCGTGCTGCTCGACGTCTCCGAGCTTCACAAGGCCGAGGCCGGGCTCACCTGCTGCAGCCTGCTCGCGCCGGCTTAGGCCTGGCCGGATAATTATAGGAGTCGTCCCGGCGGAAGCCGGGACCCATGAACACCGCCGATCGATGCGGCGCGACAGCGACCAAGCCCCATTCCGCCTGCCGAGTTCATGGGTCCCGGCTTTCGCCGGGATGACTCTGTGGGGCATGAACCCTAAGCCTGCCCGAGCAGCGCCTCGGCTTCGTCCATCACCCGGCCGAATTCGGCGATCAGCGCGCGATAGGGCGCGGGCGTGGTCATATCGAGGCCGGCGCGCTTCAGGATCTCGGTCGGATAGTCCGAGCCGCCCGCCCGCAACGTATCGAGGAACCGCTCCCGCTCGCGCTCGCCGCCGTTCAGCACGCTCTGCGAGAAATAGACCGCGCCCGAGATCGAGGTCGCATATTGGAAGACGTAGAAGGTGCGGAAGAAGTGCGGGATGAACGCCCATTCGACCGCGTAGAGCGGATCGATCTGCATGCCGGGGCCGTGATATTTGCGCAGCAGCTCGAGATAGAGGGCGGTGAAGCGCTCGCCCGACAATCCCTCGCCCGCCTCCGCCATGTCGTGGATGCGAAGCTCGAACTCGGCGAACATGGTCTGGCGGAAGAAGGTGCTTCGATAGCCCTCCATGATCTGGCCGAGATAGAAGAGCTTCTCGTCGCGGCTGCGGGCGTTGGCGATCATGTGGCGGGCCAGCAGCTGCTCGTTGCCGGTGGAGGCGAGCTCGGCGGTGAAGGTCGCGTAATCCGACATCTCATAAGGCTGGCGCGATTTCGCGAGCAGGGTGTGGATCGCATGGCCCCATTCGTGCGCGTAGGTGGTCAGGCCGGCATAATCGTCGGAGAGGTTGAGGAGCAGATAGGGGTGAACGTCGTAGGCGCTGCCGCTCATATAAGCGCCGGAGGCCTTGCCCTGACGGGGATAGGGATCCATCCAGCGCGCCGCCGTGCCCTGGCCGAGCAGCCGGCCATATTCGGGACCGAGGGGACGCAGCGCTTCCAGCGTGGTCGTGCGCATCTCCGCCAAAGTGAAGCGCCGGTCGTTGCGGACCAGCGGCGGATAGATGTCGTAATAATGGAGGTCGGGCAGGCCGAGCATGCGCTGGCGAAGCGCGAAATAGCGGTGCAGCACCGGCAGGCCGTTGTTCGCCTCGGCGACCAGCGTCCGGTAGACCCCTTCCGGGATGTTGTCCCCGGCCAGCGCCCATTGCAGCGCGCTGTCGTAGCGCCGCGCCTTGGACTGGAAGATGTCGCCGCGCACCTTCGAAGCGAGCGCCGCGCCGAGCGAGCTTTCGAAGCTCTTGTAGCTCGCCCAGAAGCGGTCGAAGACCAATTTGCGATCGGCGCGATTGGGCGCGTAGCGGTTGATCGAATAGCCCTGGTCGTCGAGGCGCACCGTCTGCCCGGTCGACAAGGTGACCTCCGGCCGGGGAATGTCCGAGGAAGCGAGCTGGTCGCGAATGTCGTTGGGGCCGGAGAGCGGCGTGCCCGATGAGGCGAGCAGCCGCTCCGATTCCTCGGAAAGGGTGTGCGGTGCCCGGCGCAGGATGTTGGCGAGATAGAAGCGGAACTTGGCCAGGCCCGGCTCGGCGGCCGTGAACTGATTCACTTTCGCCTGGCCGACGGTGAGGATTTCGGGCTCGACCCAGGCGGTGGCCTCGCCCAAGGCGGTGAACACGTCCTGCGCCTGCTGCTTGCGCTCCTGATTGGGGGCGACGCGCAGATCCTCGTCCGCCTTCAGCGAGGCGTAGATGTAGAGCCGCACCGCCTTTCGGCTGGTGTCGGAAATGGCCTGCAGCGCGGCGCGCAGAGCGCCCGCGTCGCGGCCCAGGGTGCCGCGCAGCTGCGGCAGCCGCGCGATCTCGGCCTGGAGGCTCTGCCGTTCCGCGGTCCAGGCCGCATCGTTCGGATAGAGGTCGCTGAGGTCCCAGGCCGCGGTCGCGGTGCCGCCGGCCGCCTGGGCCAGAGCCAGCGCCGAGCCACCCTTCGCCAGCGCGGCCAGAGCCGCCCCGGTCAGCATCAATTCGCGCCGAGAAACGTCCATGTTCGAGAATCCTTCACCCCTGAGCCCGCGCGTAGGCGGGCTTTCGTCCCCGGCCGTCTTGTTCCCGCCGGGGCGCGGCTTGGCAAGGGCCGTTTCGACGAACGCCCGTGCTTCATCGACCGTCAACCAATTCCCTGCTATCTGCTTGCAGATGCGTATCATTCCGCTTCTCGCCGCGCCGCTGCTGCTGTCCGGCTGCCTCGCCCGCACCGCCGTCGACATCGTCACTTTGCCGGTGAAGGTGGTGAGCGCCGGGGTCGACGCCGCGACCACCAGCCAGGCCGAGGCCGACCAGCGCCGCGGCCGCGAGATCCGCGAAGCCGAGGAGCGCGAGGGCCGCGAAGCCCGCCGCCGCGAACGCGAGGCGCGGCGGGCCCGCGAACGCGGCGAGGTACCGCCTGAAAACGAGCCGCAAAGTTAGCTTTTCCCCGGCAAACAAATCTTAAGCCGAACGCGCTATCGGTCCGCCGATGGCAGACTATAGGAAACGAGCCGACAGGGCGCTGGCCGTCGTAGAGGAAAGGGTGTCGCTGACGCGCCTGCTGGTGCGCGACTTCCAGCGGCTGGACGACGAGCAGGAGGAGAGCGCCGCCCGCGAGCGCAGCCGCCTGCTCAACCCGATCCCCTTCTTTCTGCTTTCCATCCATTTCATCTGCGCCTTCGCGCTGCTGCAGGGACTCGGCTCCGCCGCCTCGGGCAAGGCGCACGGACTCGCGCCGCTCGGCGCGCTGCTGCTGATCGATTTCGTCGGCTGGGCCTGGCTGCTCCGGCGTCCGCCGTCGAAGCTGCTGCCGCATGTCGCGATCCGGGGGGCGGCGCTCTACACCCTCATCGCCAGCGCGCTGTGGTGCGCGACGGCGATCGCCGTCGGCGCCGAAGGCTCGAATCCGGTGCTGATGGAGGTCGCGTTCGCCGGCGCCATGCTGGCGATCCCGATCGCCTTCCTGCCCTTTCCGACCCTGGCGCTGCTCGGCGCGATCGCCTGCGCCGGCAAGCTGTTGTTCCTGTCGAACGACCTGGCGGCCGCCGGCACCGGCCTCGCGCTCAGCCTCTGCGTCGTCGGCCTCAGCCTGAAGCGGTCGGCCGACCAGGTCGCCCAGCTGCGGCGGCGGGTCGAGATCGAATGGAACGCCCAGCGCGCCACCCGCTTCATCGAGGAGTTCGAGCAGGCCGGCCGCGGCTGGTTCTGGGAGACGACCGGGCGCGGCGCGCTTTCGTACGTGTCGGAGCAGCTCGCCGCCGACCTCAAGACTCCGGCCCGCGAGCTGATCGGCCGGCCGTTCGCCGACCTGATCGGGATCGACGACCGCCGCGGCACCGAATCCTCGGAGCGGACCCTGGGCTTCCATCTTTCGGCGCGGCTGCCGTTCACCGACATCAACGTCCGCGCCAACACCGCCGCCGAGATCTGGTGGTCGCTGTCGGGCACGCCGGTGTTCGACGAGCATGGCCGCTTCCTCGGCTTCCGCGGCATCGGCACCGACCTCACCGAGCAGCGCCGCTCCGAGGAGGAGATCAACCGCCTCGCCAAATACGACTCGCTGACCGGCCTGCCCAACCGCATGCTGATGCGCCGAACGCTCGACGAGGCGCTGCAGAGCAAGGACGGCGCCGCCGGCGGCTGCGCCCTGTTCCTGATCGACCTCGACCGCTTCAAGAACGTCAACGACACGCTCGGCCATCCGATCGGCGACGCGCTGCTGAAGCAGGTCGCGCAGCGGCTCACCACCGTGCTGGGCGAGCGCGGCCAGGTCGGCCGGCTCGGCGGCGACGAGTTCGAGGCGGTGCTTCCGGGCCGGGACGACGACGGCATGCTCGGCGCCCTCGCCGGCCGCCTGATCCAGCAGGTCTCGATGCCCTATATGATCGAGGGCCACAACATCTCGATCGGCGCCTCGGTGGGGATCGCGATCGCGCCCCCGGTCGGCTCCTGCGCCGACGCGCTGATCCGCAATGCCGACCTCGCCCTCTACGCGGCCAAATCGGCGGGACGCGGCACCTTTTGCTTCTTCGCCCCCGAAATGCACTCCGAGGCGCAGGACCGGCAGATGCTGGAGACCGACCTGCGCAAAGCCATCGCCCGCGGCGAGCTGCAGCTCCAATACCAGCCGGTGGTCAACGCCCAGACCGAGGCGCTGTCCGGCTTCGAGGCCCTGGTCCGCTGGCACCACCCGACCCGCGGCGTGATCTCGCCGAGCCTGTTCGTGCCGCTCGCCGAGGAGGCCGGCCTCATCCTGCAGATCGGCGAGTGGGTGCTTCGCACCGCCTGCCTGGAAGCGGCGAAATGGCCCGAGCACATCCGGGTCGCGGTCAACCTCTCGCCGATCCAGTTCGTCGAGCCCAGCCTGCCCGCCACCATCGTCAGCGCGCTCGCCAACGCCAATCTCAGCCCGCGCCAGCTCGAGCTGGAGATCACCGAGGGCGTGTTCCTGGTCGAAAGCGAATCGACCGACGACATGTTCGCCAAGCTGAAGGCGCTCGGCGTCCGCCTGGCGCTCGACGATTTCGGCACCGGCTATTCCTCGCTCGGCTATCTGAAGAAGGCGCCGTTCGACAAGATCAAGATCGACCAGAGCTTCGTGCGCGGCGCCGCCAAGACCGGCGCCCGCAACGCCGCCATCATCCGCGCCATCGTCACCCTGGCCGAGAGCCTCAACATGGACACGACCGCCGAGGGCGCCGAGACCCATGACGAGCTGACCATGATCCGCGAGCTCGGCTGCTCGCACATCCAGGGCTATATTTTCGGCCGGCCGATGAATCCGGAGGAGGCGGGCAACCTCGCCGCGCAGAACAAGGCGGTCACCGCCGACGGCTTCCAGTTCAACCGGCCGCCGCGCCAGGGCCTCCTCAAGGTCGCCAGCCTCCAGTTCGACGGCATGAGCATGCCGGTCCGCGTGCGCAACATCTCGACCGGCGGCGCCCTGCTCGAATGCGATCGGATGCTGCCGGTCGAGGCCAAGGTGCAGCTCGACCTGCCCGGCTGCGGCAATCTCGGGGCCGAGGTGCGCTGGTCGGAGGCGCGGCGGATGGGCGTCCAGTTCGAGGACGAGTTCGACCTTCGCCGCCTCGCCCCGGGCAAGGGCAACAGCTTCGGCGCGAAGCTGCCGCAGCAGGCCTATTCCAACCTCCGCTACGGCGAGGCCGCGGCCGACAAGAAGGCGCTCTCGAACGGCGATCTGCGCTACGGCGGCGACCGTTGACCCGCGCCACCCGCCTGTGGCATCGGCAGGGCGGCGCGCGGGTGTAGCTCAATGGCAGAGCAGAAGCTTCCCAAGCTTACGACGAGGGTTCGATTCCCTTCACCCGCTCCAGCTTTTCCCCAATCGTAGAGCGAACCCCCGAGTCCTCGTGGCGCTCCGCCCTGCCGGGCTGCACGTGTGGTTCGATTCCCTTCACCCGCTCCAGAAATCACCGTCATTCCAGCGCAAGCTGGAATCTCTCTTCTTCGCAGATCGAGTTAGCGGCCGCGAGGCTCGGCCCTCTGATACAGCCAGCCCTCCGCCAGTACGTGCGTCTACAAACGGGAGGAAGTCCCTCAATTCGACGACCAAGGCCTCACCTATGCGCTAAGGCGGATCGTCACTACACCCGTCACGGCGAGCAGCGAATTTTAAGGAGAGCGTGATGCGTCATTGGGCTTTGTCGGCGGTGACCGGAGCTGCCATCTCGATCTCTAGCCAAGGCTCAACGAGCCCGGAGCAAGGTCTGATTTCAGGCAGCTATATCCTGGACGAGGAACGGAGCGACGACGTTCAGCAAGCGCTCAATAGCGCTGTTGACGGCATGTCGCCCTCCATCACCCGCCTTTCCTTCGCTCGCAGGCTGCGCAAGGCCGCCGGGGCTCCATATGCAATCAGAATCTCGCTTGCAGCAGGTCGGTTCACGATCAAGTACGATGCCAAGCCACTGATTGTGGTTCGGACAAGCGGGGAGCCGATTGAGTGGAGGCTCGAGGACGGGCAGGTTTTCGATGTGTCGGCAACAGCGAATGGTGAAGCCATTTCGCTAACGTTCCGTGCGCCCGACAGCGAGCGGACAATAGTGTATCGCAGCGAAGGGCAGCAGTTGGTGACAGAAACTACCATCATCAGTCCGCTGCTCTCTACACCAATTCGCTATAGGGCCGTCTATAATCGAGCGAGCTGACAGGGTCTACGAATCGGACTTTCTGGTGGGAAGCCGTTGAACGGTCTTCGTCCGTAGTGGCGGATGCCGGTCCAGATGATCTCTCCAGCGTCTGCTTTGAGGCGCGCTACGATCGTGAACGAACGTCAACAAGGGGTCGATTGCGGACATCGCGGCTTACTGAGTCACGTATATTAGTGCCCTTCTTTCTAGCTCCAATCAAGAAATGAGATCCCCGACGGCCGGGAGATTGCCCGGACGACGGCAGCGGGCCGCCTGGATGACGGGGCGGGACCGCTGGGATGACGGCTGGGGGACGTCAGAACCGGTCGAGCAGCCGGTCCACGCTTTCGTCCGCCCCGCTTTTCGCGCCTTCCTTGCGGTTGCCGGTCTCGCGCTCGAGCGCCTCGCGGATCTCCTCGATCCGGGCGTCGGTGAGGTGCTCGATGCCGATGAACTGGCCGCGCGCCTTGTCGACCGCGCGCAGCAGCTCGTCCAGCTTGGCCTGCATCGCCGCGGCGTCGCGATTCTGGCTGTTCTGGATCAGGAAGACCATCAGGAAGGTGACGATCGTCGTGGCGGTGTTGATGACCAGCTGCCAGGTGTCGGAATAGCCGAAGAGCGGGCCGGTCACCCCCCAGGCGATGATCGTGGCGAAGGCGATCACGAAGGCCAGCGGCTGCCCGGCCGCGAAGGAGATCCGGCCCGCGAACCAGGTGAAGATACGGTCGAACATCACTCGCCCTCGAATGTGAGCGCGAATGAAGCGACCCGCCCGGGCATTTGTTCCCGGCCCACAACGATCTGCGGACCCTATAGCTCCCGGCCGGCCGCCTCGCGGCCCGCCTGCTCCAGCCGGTGAAGCAGGTCGGAGGCGCAGGCCTCGAGGGCGCCTTCGTCGAGGCTCCGGATCACGAAATTGGCCCCCACCTTGCCGTCCTTGAAGAACGGATAGGAGCCGATCTGACAGCCCTCGTGCGCGCGTTCCGTCTCGCCCAGCAGGTCGGCGACCTCGCTTTCCGGCGCCCAGCAGCCGATCGTGCGCGAGAGCAGGGGCCGCCCGCCTTCCAGCTGCCCCGACAGCGCCTCGAGCATCAACGTGGCGATATGCGGCACCCCGGCGAGGATGAAGATGTTGCCGTGGCGAATGCCCGGCGCCCCCGACATCCGGTTCTCGATCAGCTCCGCCCCTGCCGGCACCCGGGCCATCCGGAGCCGCGCCTCGGTGATTCCGCCGCGGCTCGCGTAATAAGCCTCCAGCGCCGCCCGCGCTTTGGGGTGAACGATCACCGGGACGCCGAGCGCGGCGGCGATGGCGTCGACGGTGATGTCGTCATGAGTGGGGCCGATGCCGCCGGTGGTGAACAGATAGTCGTAGGCGGCGCGGAGCGCGTTCACCGCCGCGACGATCCTGCCCTGATCGTCGGGCACCACCCTGACTTCGGCGAGCCTGATCCCCTGCAGGTTCAGCCAGGTCGCGATCTGGGCGACGTTCCGGTCCTGGGTGCGCCCGGAAAGGATCTCGTCGCCGATCACGACCAGCCCCGCCGTCCAGATCCGATCAGTGGTCACGATCAAGCAACTCCATTCGGGCTGAGCCTGTCCTTCGATACGGGCCTTCGCCGTGGCTCAGTCCCTACTCAGGATGAGCGAAGGGGGGAACGCCAAAATCCAGCCGCTCATCCTGAGTAGCCGTTGAGCTTGTCGAACGGCGTCTCGAAGGATGCTTGGGGTGCAAATTTATCGCCATCTCGCTATATAGGTCAGATGGAAACCCAGATTCTCCACACCGACGACGCCGTCACCGGCCGCCACGGCGCCATCAAGCTGCACGGCGCCGACGGCTTCGCCGGCATGCGCGCCGCCGGCCGGCTCGCCGCCGAGATCCTCGACGCGCTCGTTCCCCATGTCGTCCCCGGAATCACCACCCAGGAGATCGACGACATCGTCCACCGGATGACGCTCGACGCCGGCGGCGTTCCCGCCACGCTCAACTATCGCGGCTATACCAAGAGCTGCTGCACCTCGGTGAATCACGTCGTCTGCCACGGCATTCCGGGCGAGCGCGCGCTGAAGGACGGCGACATCGTCAATATCGACGTCACCCCGATCGTCGACGGCTGGCACGGCGACAGCAGCCGGATGTACCTGGTCGGCGAGGTGCCGATCAAGGC
>Ga0207682_10000173_pt1 | contig 29484 bp, 28 predicted proteins | sample KBSM63metaG_FD_184332 | JGI IMG/M metagenome (GOLD analysis project Ga0207682, IMG submission 184332) | Miscanthus rhizosphere microbial communities from Kellogg Biological Station, Michigan, USA - KBS M6-3 metaG (SPAdes) (version 2) | ecosystem: Host-associated > Plants > Roots > Rhizosphere >... | reverse complement strand
CGGCACGGACGCCGCTGACGCGCGTCGCCGAGTTCGACGCGATGTTCAGGGCGAAGCTTGGCTACAACCAGCCGGCGAACGCGTATGCCTCGCTCGGCATCATGGCAGCCGGCAGCGGCGACACGGCCTCGAAGTACGTGGCACGCCGCGAGACGCCGCTCTACATTCCGGAAAACTGCACGCAGTGCATGGAATGCATTGCGGTCTGCCCGGATACGGCGCTGCCGAACTGCTCGCAGGATCTCGACACGATTCTTCACACCGCCGTCAGCAACTACGTCAGCGACAGCGGTGAGCGGAAGAAGATGCTGAACCTGCTGCCGGAGATCAGCAAGCGGACGCGCGAGATGATGCGCGCGGCCGTCAACAGCAAGGACGACGCGCCGAAGCCGCAGGACTTCATCCGCAAGGTCACGCACGAGGTCAACGGGTTCTCGCCGGCGGCGAAGGAGGAGTTCTTCAGCGTCATCGACAAGGTGCCGATGGCGTACCAGAAGGCGAATGCGATCTTCGCGACACCTGAGAAGAAGAGCCCAGGGTCAGGCGGCATCTTCTCGATCTTCGTCTCGGATCTCTGTAAGGGATGCGCGGCCTGCGTCACCGCTTGCGGCGAGCACCAGGCGCTACGGATGGTGCAGGAGACCGAGGAGGTCAACGCCGAACACGAAAGCGGCACAGCGTTCCTCAACCTGCTGCCCGACACGTCGCAGAAATATCTCGGTCTCTACAACGACGTGCGGCCACAGGATTCGAAGACCGCGACGCTTCGCAACATGCTGATGGTGCGGAGGAACTACGACGCGCTGGTCTCGGGCGATGGCGCCTGCGCGGGCTGCGGTGAGAAGAGCATCCTGCGGTCGGTGACCGCGGTGACAGAGGCCTACATGCGGCCGCTCTATCACGCGAAGGCCGATCGTTTCCGTCAGAAGGCGGACGAGCTCGAAAAGGCCGGCGAACAGAAGCTCGCCGAGATGAAGGCGCGCAGTCCGCAGGAATATGACCTGTTCTGCCTGGCGGTGGCGCACCTGCTGATGGGGCTTGGCGGCGAAGACGACAAGGACACCAGGACGCGCATCGCGGAGCACGGCCCGATTTCCGACAAGGACGTCATCGGCGCGATCACGTCGGTGCTGCGCCACGAGGCGTTTATTCACAAGAACCTGCAAGCGGTCGACGGCCGCGCCGCCAACGGCATGTCCGTCATGGCGATGGCCGCGCACACCGGCTGCAACACGGTGTACGGGTCGACGCCGCCCAACAACCCGCACCCGTATCCCTGGATGAACTCACTCTTCCAGGACGGCATCACCGTCGGCTGGCTCCTCGGCGAAAGCTTCATCGTCGATCATGGCCGGCGATCGGTGATCCCGGAGCGTCTGCTCGACGCGCTCATGCGCCGCGAGAAAGATGTGATCAACCCGCGCGAGTACTACGAGTACGTGCACTTCACCGATGCGACGATGACCGACCAGGAAATCCTCGAGATGCCGAAGGTCTGGGTCGTCGGCGGTGACGGCGGCATGGGCGACATCGGGTATCAGAACATGTCGAAGGTGATCCTGCAGAACCGGCCCAACGTGAAGGCCGTCATGCTGGACACACAGGTCTACTCCAACACCGGCGGGCAGAACTCCGATTCGACGCCGATGCTGGGCGGCAACGACATGAACGTGTTCGGCGCGGCCACGCAGGGCAAGAACGTCGAGAAGAAGACCGTTGCCGAAACGTTCCTTGCGGGCCACGGCTCACCGTTTGTCGCCCAGGTCTCGATTGCAAACGCGCCGAAGTTGTACCGCGCGATCCTCGACGGCGTCGAGTACCGCGGCACTGCGTTCCTGCAGTGCTTCACGACGTGTCAGCCCGAGCATGGCGTGGCCGACGACCTGGCGCTGACGCAGGCGCAGCGGGTGCGCGATTCACGCGGCGCGCCCGAGTTCGTGTTCAATCCGAGACTCGGAGAAACCTACCAGGAAGCGCTCGACGTCAAAGGCAACCCGTCGATCGACATGGACTGGTTCGAAACCAGGTTCAAGGGAACCAACGCGCCCTATCGCTACACCGTCGCGCATTGGTGCGCGACCGAGGCCCGATTCCGCAATCACCTGAAGAAAGTGAAGAAGGACGACCTCGCGAAGCTGATCCCGCTCGAAAACATGCTGGTGCGGATCACCCAGCAGGACGTCGTCTATCGTCGGTACCTGGTGTCAGGCCACCGATCCTACGTGCCCGATTTCGGGGTGTACATCACGATCCAGGGCTCGAACGGCGACGTGGAGTTCCGATCGCTCTCGCGTCAGCTCGTGCTCTTCTGTGTCGAGCGGCGGAAAGCCTGGCGCATGCTGCAGAGCAAAGCCGGCATTGAGAACCGGGAATACAAGGCGCAGCGATCGCTGCTCGCCGACGTCGATGCAGGGAAGATCTCGAAGGAGGATTTCCTGGCGCACGCCGATCTGATGTTGAAGGAGCGCCTGCCTGCGGCCGCTTCACATAAGCCGGCTGAACCCAAGGTCGCCGCGCCGCCGGCCGCGGCGAAGACCGAATCGGCGGCTTCGACGGTCGCTCACTAGGCGTATCCGGAAGTCCGGGCACTTCGTGATGCGAAGTGCCCGGACTCCCGCTCCTGGGCGGCGTATTCGATTTATTTCCGTCGCTTCAGCGCTGATGCTACCGCCTCGACGCGGCAGTTCCATTAACCTGACGAAAATTTCATCAGGCGTTCAGACCGCGATAATGTTCTGGAATGCTCGATGGCATTGTCCCGCCGCTCATCGTTCTCGTGGCAGCGGCCGCGTTGCTGATACTTCGCCACGTATACGCACGCAGTCATGGGCGTGCGTCTCGATCGGGTGTGACGGTCACCATCGGACTCGTCGTCCTCGTCGCCGTACTCGAACTGAGCATGGGGCGGCCGCTCGCCTACCGAAACGGTCCGGTCAGGCTTTGGGTAGGGGATGTCAACAGCGACCAGAATTCACAGCAGATCCTCGATCCGTATTCATTTACTCACGTCGTTCACGGAGCGCTGTTCTATGGATTGACGCGCGGGGTCATGTGGCCGGCCGCTCTCGCCACACGTGTCGTCGTGGCGATCGCGCTGGAATCGGCATGGGAGGTGTACGAGAACACGGACACCGTCATCAATCGCTATCGCACCGCCACGATCGCACTCGGGTACTACGGCGACAGCGTCACGAACTCGATCGCCGATATCCTGGCTTGCCTGGTAGGCTTCGTGCTGGCGAATCGGCTGCCGTGGCGATGGACAGTGGCGTGGGTGATCGTCACGGAGATCGTGCTGGCGATCACCATTCGCGACAACCTCACGTTGAACATCATCATGTTGATTCGCCCGATCGAGGCGATCAGGCGTTGGCAGGTCGGTGGGTAGCTCGGTAGCTGGGTGACTAGGTGGCTGGAGTGACCTAGCTACCCAGCAACCTAGCTACCCCGCTACCTGGCAACCTACAGCGCCTTATTCACCTCGGCCCAATTCACCACGTTCCACCACGCGGTGATGTAGTCGGGCCGGCGGTTCTGGTACTTCAGATAGTAGGCGTGCTCCCAGACGTCGAGACCGAGAATCGGCGTCTTGCCTTCCATCAATGGGTTGTCCTGATTCGGTGTGCTCGTGATCGACAGCTTTCCGCCATCATTGAGCAACCACACCCAGCCGCTGCCGAAACGGCCGGCGCCCGCCTTGCCCCACTGTTCCTTGAACGCGTCGAAGCTTCCGAATGCGGCGTTGATCGCGTCGGCGGCCTTGCCGGTTGGTGCCCCACCAGCGTTGGGGGCCATCCAGGTCCAGAACTTCGAGTGATTCCAGTGTCCGCCGCCGTTGTTGCGCACCGCAGTACGAATGGCCTCGGGAACACTGTTGATGCCGCGGCACAACTCGTCGACGCTCTTCCCCTGCAGGTCGGGATGCTTTTCGAGTGCCGTGTTCAGGTTGGTGACGTAAGCCTGATGATGCTTCCCGTGATGAATCTGCATCGTTTGCGCGTCGATGTGTGGTTCGAGCGCGGCGTGGTCGTACGGGAGCTTGGGCAGTTCGTGCGCCATTCGTCCTCCTCAGCGAGCGAAAGGGGTCGGGAGTCATTTGTTGAGGACAACGCGCAGCGCGAACTTACGCGCGCGTGTCAACAAATGACTCCCGACCCCTTATTATGAGATCGAGAGCATCCGATCCAGCGCGACGCGATTCCAATGCTTCTGGTCGGCTGATACGGTGACCTGGTTGTGGACGCGCCCCTCCAGGAGCTCTTCCAGAATCCACAACAGATGATTCGGCGAGACGCGGAACATGGTCGAGCAGAGGCAGCCGAACTGGTCGAGCGACAGAACTGTTCGTTTCGGCGCGAGCTGCTGTGCCAGTCGATTGACGAGATGAACTTCGGTCCCTACTGCCCAGACTGAACCTTCGGGACTGTTCGTGACGGTCTTGATGATGTACTCGGTGCTGCCGCTGTCATCAGCCGCCTGGACGACGTCCCAGGGCACTTCCGGATGCACGATGACGCGCACACCGGGATGCTGCTGTCGAATCGTCTGAATCTGTTTCGCGCTGAAGCGAGTGTGGACCGAGCAGTGCCCCTTCCACAGAATCATCTTCGCCCGGCTCACCTGATCGGGATCCAGCCCTCCGCAGATCTCGTCGGGATCCCACACCACCATGTCGTCGAGGGCAATGCCCATCTTGTAGGCGGTGTTACGCCCCAGGTGTTGATCGGGAAGGAAGAGCACACGCTCGCCGCGCGCGAACGCCCAGCGCAATGTTGCCATCGCATTCGACGAGGTGCAGACAGTGCCGCCACGCTCGCCAACAAACGCCTTAATCGACGCGGCGGAGTTGATGTAGGTCACCGGCACGACACCAGCCTGCCCCGAGCCCAGTCGAGGCGTGACGCCCATCATCGTCAGCTCTTCCCAGCACGTCTCGAGCTGCTCGGGCGCCGCCATGTCGGCCATCGAGCATCCGGCGGCGAGGTCGGGAAGAATCACCTTCTGATGCGGCGCGCACAGCACGTCCGCGCTTTCAGCCATGAAGTGAACGCCGCAGAAGACGATGTAGTCAGCCTCCGGCCGGTTGGCAATCTGTCGCGCAAGCCGGAACGAGTCACCGGTGTAGTCGGCAAAGCGGATGACCTCGTCGCGCTGGTAGTGATGACCGAGGATCACGAGCCGGTCGCCAAGCGCGCGTCGCGCATCCGCGATGCGTGCATCCATCTCCTGATCGGACAGACCGAGGTACTTCTCGGGAAGCGCCTGCCGTTCTGACAGGTGTTGCTTCTCGTATTCGGTCAACAGCGGAATGATCGACGCCATCGGCTTCGTGCACCCTTTGTGAAACTTTTCGCAAAGTGCGAACGTGAAAAAGGCCCAAACCCCGTTGTTGGGCTATTGCCCGGCGGGATTTGGACCTAGTTGAATTATAGCGTCTGGTGCCGTTTACAGATCAAGCCGCTGCCGGCTGGGCCTAGGCGACCACGTTATCGACGATGTTGTAGAGCGTGTCGCGCTCGAGAGGCTGCCGCCCGGCCGCTCGGACGAGCCGACCCAGCGCGGCCGTGGTCATCCCTTCGGGGGTGGCCGACCCGGCCATGTGGTAAATCTTCTCTTCCTGCACTGTGCCGTCGAGGTCGTCGACGCCAAACCACAGCGCTGCCTGCGCCAATTCCAGACCGGTCGCGATCCAGAAGGCTTTGATGTGCGGAATGTTGTCGAGCATCAGCCGTGAAACGGCGTGCACACGCAATGTATCCGTACCGCTCGGCGATGGCAGCTTGCGCATCTGGTTGTTGTCTGGATGGAAGGCCAGCGGGATGAACGCCTGAAATCCACCGGTCTCATCCTGCAACGCACGCGCGCGCAGCATGTGATCGACGCGCTCGGCCATCGTCTCGATGTGACCGTAGAGCATCGTGACATTCGATCGCATCCCGAGACGGTGCGCAATGCGGTGAATATCCAGGTAGCGATCGGCGCCGCATTTGTCGCTACAGATCTTTTTCCGCACGCGCTCGGCGAAGATCTCGGCGCCGCCCCCGGGCAGCGAATCGAGACCGGCATCCATCAATTCACGCAGCACCTGCGTGTCACTCATGCCGTAGAGATCGGCGAAGAACGCAATCTCCACGGCGGTGAAGCACTTCAGGTGGATACCCGGACGGATCCGCTTGAATCCGCTCAGCAGGTCTGTGTAGTAGCTGAACGGAAGATCCGGGTTCAGTCCATTGACGATGTGCAGCTCGGTGAGTGGTTGATTGGCGCGTTGACGCAGCTTGTCCCACGCCTCCTCGAGCGACATCGTGTACGCCTCGGGCATGCCGGGCTTCAACCGCGCGAACGAACAGAACAGACAGCTGGCTTCGCAGACATTGGTCGGCTCGAGACGCAGGTTGTAGTTGAAGTAAGTGCGCGTCGCGTGCCGCTTCTCACGTTCCCGGTTTGCAAGCCAGCCCACCGCAAGCAGATCGGGCGACTCGAACAGACGCACTCCGTCCTCGAGCGTGAGCCGATCGCCGCGCTCCAGCTTGTCGTCGATATCGGCCAGTCCGGCCGCTTTCACACGCGATTTCACTATGGTCTGTGCCCGCCCGCCCCGACGGTAAAGGCTCCGTAAATTCTAGCGTGCTATACTCGGCGCTGGAAATGGGGTCGGGGGTCATTTAAAGAGGACACTGCCGTAATTGCTGCAGTGTCCCGATCAAATGACTCCCGACCCCATTTACGAATCAGGTGAGTGAGGGAAGTGGGTGCAATGCCCACGCGGTCCCGCCACTGTAAGCGGAGAGATTCGATCGCACACGTCACTGTATCCCTGAGATACGGGAAGACAGGTCGAGTCATCAAAGATTCCGCGAGCCAGGATACCTCGCACCTGATTTCTGTCCCTGCCCTTCAGCGTCCGCACGCGCGTCCGCGCGCTGACGTCGCGAGGTGCTCCGGTGCGAAGGACACCGGGAGGAGACGATGTTTCTGATCGCCGATCGCGTTACCTATACATACAACCGGCGCACCGGTGTCGAAGCGGTCAAGGCGCTGCGCGAGGTCAGTGTCTCCGTCGATCGCGGTTCGTTCACGGGACTCATCGGCCCCAATGGCTGTGGCAAGACCACGCTGCTCAAGCTGCTTGCTGGAGTGCTCTCGCCAGACAGCGGCACGGTCTCGCTCGACGGGCGGCCGCTGGCGCGCATGTCCAGGCGGCATGTTGCCCGTCGCCTTGCAGTCGTTCCACAGGAGACGCATCCCGCCTTCGATTACTCCGTACTCGAAATGGCGTTGATGGGCCGCCATCCTCATCTCGGTGCATTCCAATTGGAAGGGCCGGCGGACATCGCGATCGCACACGAGTCGCTGACCGCCACCGGGACGTCACACCTGGCGGAGCGCTCGTATATGTCGCTGAGCGGCGGCGAGAAGCAGCGTGTCGTGATTGCCAGCGCCCTGACGCAGGCGCCTGAGGTGTTGCTGCTCGACGAGCCGACCGCGTCCCTCGATCTTGGATATCAGCTCGAAGTAGGGCTGCTCCTTCGGCGTCTCAATCGAGAGCGATCGGCCACCATGGTGATGGCGACTCACGATCTGAACCTCGCCGCTTCCCTGTGCGATACGCTCGTTCTGATGCGGAACGGACGCGTGCTTGCGTCCGGGAACACCTCGGAAGTCCTGACATCGGCAATGGTGCGACAGCTCTATGACGTCGAGGCTGACGTGCGCGTGCATGAACTCGCCGGGCATCTGACGGTCGTGCCGCTGGGACGGTTGTCATGATTACGGCCGATTCAGCCGAGACGGACGGAACGCCGCTGCCACGCCGCACAACTTCCTCGTCCATCCGCGGCCGCTTAGCGGCGACGATCCTCGGGTTCGGTACCGTGGCACTCGCGACGTGTGTGCTGGCGCCGCTCGTAGGCACGACCCCGATCAGCCTGACGCGAGCGCTCGACCGCTCGATTCCGTTCGATCAGAACGTCGATGCGCAGATTTTTTTCGTTGCCCGGCTTCCACGGGTGCTCGCTGGCGCGCTCGTGGGCTCGGCACTCGCCTCGGCAGGCGTGGTCCTTCAGGCGATGCTGCGCAACCCACTGGCCACACCCTTCACGCTGGGCGTATCGGCGGGCGCGTCCCTCGGTGCCATGCTCGTGATTGTTCTTGGTGGCGCGCTGACGCTTGGCCCGCTCTCGACCGTGCCCATGGCGAGCCTTGCGGGCGCCGCGGCCGCAACGGCGGTCGTGTACTGGCTCGCCACGAGGCAGGGGCACGCGATGTCGACATCGGTGCTGCTGCTCGCTGGCGTCACGCTCAACTCGTTTCTCTCCGCGATCATCATGTTCGTTCAGTACATCGCTGACTTTGCGCAGGTCTATCGCGCGGCGCGATGGATCATGGGCGACCTGGACATCGGCGGCTATGACACGCTCATCGCCTCATTGCCGCTTGTCCTCGCGGCCTATGTGCTGTTCGCGTGGCTTCCCGCTTCGCTGAATCTGCTCAGCGTAGGCAAGGATGCGGCGGCGGCACGCGGCGTCGACGTCCCGCGCGCGCAACGCCTGGCGTTTTTCAGCGCATCGTTGGCAACAAGCGCCGCGGTGTCGCTGGCGGGCCCGATTGGCTTCGTCGGCATCGTCGTGCCGCACCTGGTTCGCTTGCTGGTCGGCGTCGACCATCGCATCGTCCTGCCGGCATCGGCGCTCTTCGGGGCAGCCTTTCTGGTGGCGTGCGATCTGCTGGCACGAACGATCCTCGCTCCCATCGAAATCCCCGTGGGCGTTGTCACTGCCATGATTGGAGGTCCGTTCTTCCTGTGGCTGCTCGTGCGCAAAAGCTGACCGCGCTCGTTGCGGTCGTTCTCGCCTTTTTCCTGCTCGATGCGCCATTGGCGCAAAGCCGGGATACCGGCTCAGCGCCCAGGCGCATCGTGTCGCTCGTCCCGGCGATTACGGAGATGCTCTTCGCGATCGGCGCCGGGCCTCAGGTCGTAGCCGTCAGCAGCTACGACGAGTTCCCGCCTGAAGTGAAGGCGCTGCCCAAGGTCGGGGCTTTGCTCGATCCGGATACCGAACGCATCCTCGCACTGCGACCGGACCTCATCGTCGTCTATGGCTCGCAATCAGAGCTGGAGAAACAGCTCGAACGCGCTCACCTTCGAACGTTCAGCTATCGGCACGGCGGCATCACGACGACTCTCGATACGATTCGCGAGGTTGGGCTCGCCACAGGCCATCGCCGCGAATCCGATGACCTGGTGTCCTCGCTGAAGGCTCGACTCGATGCCGTGCGTGATCGCGTGAAAGGGCGGCCCCGGCCGCGAGTGCTGCTGGTCTTCGAGCGTCTGGCGGGCACGCTGCGCGAGATTTACGCCAGCGGCGGCGTCGGGTTCCTGCACGAGATGCTGGAAATCGCCGGCGGGACGAATGTGTTCGCCGACGTTGGGCGCGAATCGGTCCAGCCGTCGGTCGAAACACTGCTCGCGCGTGCGCCCGACGTGATCCTCGAAGTACGAGCCGCCGGTCTCATTGAGAAGAGCGGCTCAGACGAACGCGATGCGTGGGCGGCGCTGTCGTCGATTCCAGCCGTCAAGAACCGGCGCGTTCATCTGGTCAGGGGTGATTACCTCGTTGTCCCTGGCCCGAGACTGGCGATGGCGACCGAAGCGTTCGCGCACGCCCTGCATCCGGAAGCGTTCAAATGAAGGTACTACTCTCATGGAGCTCGGGTAAAGACAGCGCCTGGGCGTTGCACGTGCTCAACAGAGAGCACCCTGGCGCAGTTGCCGCCTTGCTGACGACAGTCAACGAAGCAGTCGATCGAGTCGCGATGCATGCCGTACGGCGCGACGTGCTCGCCGCCCAGGCGCGCCTGGCAGGGCTTCCTCTCCGCATCGTGCCCATTCCGCATCCGTGCCCGAACGAGGTGTACGAAGCGCGCATGGCGGTGGCAGTCGGCCAGGCGATCGCGGATGGCTTCACCCACGTAGCCTTCGGCGATCTGTTCCTGGAGGACGTGCGGCGCTATCGAGAGGAGCGGCTTGCTGGAACCGGGCTCGAACCGATGTTCCCGGTGTGGGGTTTGCCAACCGCGCAGCTCGCGGACGAGATGATCGCGCACGGGCTGCAAGCACGGCTCTCCTGCGTTGATACTCGCGTCCTGGATCGCCGCTTCGCGGGGCGACTGTTCGATCAATCGCTCCTGAACGACCTGCCGCCTGGCGTTGACGCATGCGGTGAGAACGGCGAGTTCCACACGTGCGTCACCGCAGGACCGATGTTCACCGAGGCGTTGGACCTCGAGCCCGGCGAGATCGTGACGCGCGACCCCTTCGTCTGGGCTGATCTCGATTTCCGGCACGCATGAGCCGCTACCCTTCACGCATCGTGTGCCTCACGGAGGAGACGACAGAGACGCTCTATCTCCTGGGCGAAGGACACCGGGTTGTCGGCGTCTCTGGCTACACGGTGCGTCCGCCCGAAGCGCGTCGTAAGCCCAGAGTCTCAGCCTTCATCAGCGCCAAGTACGACCGCATTGAAGCGCTGCAGCCGGATCTGATCCTGACATTCTCGGATCTCCAGGCCAACATCACGAGCGAGCTCGTCAAGCGCGGGTATCCGGTGATGGCCTTCAATCAGCGCAGCATCCCTGAAATTCTGCAGATGATTCGGATTCTTGGCGCGCTGGTCGGGTGTGCCGATCGGGCTGATGCCCTGGCCGGCAGCCTCGAGCTCGAGATCGATTCGATCAAGGCCGCCGCGTCGCGACTCCCGATACGGCCTCGTGTCTACTTCGAGGAATGGGATGATCCCCTGATCTCGGGCATCAGGTGGGTCGAGGAGCTCATCGAAGTCGCCGGCGGCGATCCGATCTTTCCGGAGCTGCGCGAGGCACGTCTCGGCCGCGACCGAATCGTTTCCGCTGACGCGGTGATCGAGCGGCGGCCGGACGTCATCATCGCCTCGTGGTGTGGAAAAACAGTGCGACCGGAGAAAATCGCGACCCGTACTGGCTGGGAGCACATCCCGGCGGTCCGCGATCGGCACATCTACGAGATCAAGTCGACCTACATCCTGCAGCCGGGACCCGCGTCACTGACCGAAGGCGTACACCAGTTGCATCGCATCGTCGCGCGCGTGGCGCAAGACGTGGCCGATCATCGTCTGCACGCCTGACACGGTCCGGCTAAAGCCGACACTACGTACTCAATCAAATAGCGCCAAACATCAATTCGAAGGTTTTGAGTACTTATTGCGGGGATCCTTTCCCACGATGTGCTCGACGTCCTGGTTGTTCTCGTTGCAGATGTACTCCATCAACTCGGTGCCGGCGTCGTAGTCGTGACTGCCGTACAGCGTGAACGGCTTCGTGTAGGCACCGGGATCGTCGATGGTGACTTCGTACTCCAGCCTGCCGAAGTTGGGACGACGATAGCGCTCGATGGTGTGCAGCTTTTCGGTATGCGGGTGACCCGCAAAGTCGAACCAGAATTTGTCGTTGAACCCGATCGTATCGATCACGAGCGTATCGCCCTCGAACCGGCCAATGGAGTGGCCATACCACGTCGGATCCAGATCCGCCGCATCGGGATGCTTGCCGTTCATGAAGATCTGCCGGTAGCTGTGGATGTTCCCCTCGAACAGAAAGAACATGTGCGTTGGCGTCTGCAGGATCCGCCACGGGTACGGTGCTTGCCGAGGCACGCCCGCGGGAAGACACAACGCCTCCGGGTCATCCTTTGACAGGCGCTCGAGCGTGACCTTCAGCGCCCATTCCTGGATCGGTAGGGTTTCGCCCTTCTTCAGCGCGTCGTTGATGTCGTAGATGAATTTCCGATCGGGCGTCCAGATGCCGGAGAAGTCGACCTTGCCGTCGGCGGTGCGAGGAGTCGCCGCCGGAGCCGCCGCGCGTTTCGGCGTCTTCAATGCCTCGCCCTGGGCTCGTGCCAGCGACGGCGACGCGAGCCATGAGATCGTCATGGCCGCAACCGCGATAACCAGGTAACGGGTGAGCGCGTTCACGATGTCCCTCCTCGCTGCGCGGTCACTGCCCGTGCAGGAACCAAATGATACGAGGATTCAGCCCCTGAACCCCAGAAACCAGCCGAACGAGGTACTCAGCTGTTTAGCCACCCAAGGTCCTGGCATACGAGAACACGTCCAATGGATTCGTCGAGAGGTTCGGAAACATCGAATGGCCATGAAGAATGCCCTCGCGCTCGAACCCGCACTTCTCCAGGACGTGCCACGACGCCCGATGCCCGGTATGGCAAAGGGCATACAAACGGGTGATTCTCAAGTCAGCGGCCAGCGTGACCATCGCGCCAAGGGCCTCCGTGGCGTAGCCGTGTCCCCACGCGTCACGAGCGAACACATACCCGGTTTGCGCGCGGTATGGCGTCTCCAGTAGCAGCCCGGTGCTGCCCAGTAGTCGGCCCGAGTCTCGCGTGAAGACGAGCAGTGGACCCACTGACGACCGTTCCCACTCGGACTGGCTGAACGAGACGAACGCCTCGGTGTCCGCGACCGAGTTGTGACGCGCCCACCCGAGGTAGCGGGTCACCTCGGAATCGGAGGTGTAGCGCTCGAACATCGCGAGAGCGTCCTCGGGCGCGGGAGGCCTGAGCAGCAGCCGGGCCGTCTCGAGTGAGGTTGTACTAGGCACCAAGGAAGAGGCCCTCTCGCATCGTCGGAATGATGCCCGCCGTCCTCGCCCGATCGAAGAGCACCTCGACGGCGCGCCTCCCATCTGCTCCCAGGTCGACCGAGTAATCGTTTACGTACAGGTCGATGTGCTTGTACATCACATCGTCGCTCATCGCCTGCGCGTGAGCGCGGACGAACGGCAGGCTGGCGCCGCGATTGGCAAATGCGTACTCGACACTCCGCCGCATCACGCGGTTGACACGCTGTCTCATATCATCAGGCCATCGACGGTTGATGACGATCCCGCCGAGCGGAATCGCGGCGCCGGTCTCCGACTCCCAGTACTCACCGAGGTCGATGATCTTCTTGAGCCCCTTCTCCTCATAGGTGAAGCGGTTCTCGTGAATGATGAGGCCGGCGTCGAACGTCCCGTCGAGAAGCGCCTCTTCGATCTCAGAGAACAAGCACTCTGTCTTGTTGGTCGCATCCGGGAACGCGAGACCGAGAAGAAAATTCGCAGTCGTGTACTTCCCGGGGATGGCGATTCGAAGCTGCCCCGCGGCAACCTCCTCGGTCGAAATCGCTCGCCTCGAGATCAGCAGAGGACCGCAGTTGCGCCCAAGCGCGCTCCCGGCATCGAGCAGCACGTAGTTATCCGCGCAGTGGGCGTATGCGTGAAAGCTCAGTTTCGTGATGTCCGCCTCGCCGGCAAACGCTGAGGCGTTCAAGGCTTCGATGTCCGCCATCCGCACGGAGAAGTCGAGCCCCTCGCAATCGATGCGGCCGTGCACCATCGCATCGAACATGAAGCAGTCGTTGGGGCACGGCGAGAATCCCAGTGTGAGCGTCATGACTCCAGTATTCGCAGAGCTTCGGCGCCGAGGGCCGCGATCGCTTCGGGCAGTTTCCACGCACCCCGATTGCGCCGCTCGACGATGTTGGATACGGCTCGTACCTGGGCGAACGGCACGCCGTGAATCAGGCAGCAGTACATGAACGCCGCACCCTCCATGCTCTCTACGTCGGGTCCGAAGCGTTCGCTCACGGCTGCAATCGACGCCTCGTCGCCATGCACCGTGCTGACGGTAATACCATCGACCGCGCGCAGATTCGCCAGCGTCGCGTTCGGCGGCGGCGAGCCGTTGACGAGCCTGCCGCCTTTGAACGGAAACTCGTCGTCTCGAAGCAGCCCCATCTGCTGAATGGTGAGAAACCTGTCGCCGTCTTCAGCCCCAAGCTCCCCGAGCCGGTCCGACACGACGTGGACAACACTGCCCGGCACGATGGCGGTTTTGAAGCTTCCGCAGACGCCAAGATTGAGAGTGAGATCAAATCGCGCCGACGCCAGCAGACGGGAACACCATGAAGCGGTGGCCACCATCCCGACGCCCGTGACCAGCAGATCGACGTCGTGCCCGCCCGCCCTGTAGCGTGTCACTCTGGGGCCAGCCTCCCCAACGCGTGTCAGTCCTGCGACAAAAGGGCCGGCTTCGGCCTCAGTGGCCACCACGACGAGGACCCTCACAAACTTACTCTACACCTCGCTCGTGTTAGGGATGTCTGGCAAGATGACGTTCGTACGGGAGCAGATGGTTCATGACGAAGGCGGGAATCTTCAATCCAAACACTAGCGAGCAGAAGAGTAAGTTACTTCTTGTCCTTGGACTTGTCGGAAAACCAACGCATGAGGCCGCTGAAATCGGCAGCGGGTGCGCGGTACTCCTGCGGAGTCACCGCGTTGATCATGTCCCGGTGGGTGGGAGCGCCATACGGCGCCTGGCCAGTCTCGATGTTGTCCTGCTTGGTGAACAACTGGATCCGGGGAGCCTGTCCATAGACAGGTATGAAGTAACGGAGATTTAACCCGTCGCGCTCCTCACGAACCGAAGACTGCTGAAGTTGCCGTTGGATGCGCTCGAGGTTGACGGGCAGCTTGGCGACGTCAACTCGCTCCTGCGCTGCGGCAGGAAGAGCAAGGGTGAATGACAGAAGCGCCGCGGCAGCGATTCGGCGGCAGGTCATACTTGTTTAGACGGCCAGTCTATCTTACTGGCTTTCCTTCCATTCTTCGTACCAAGCCATCTGGATAGCCTCGAGCTTGGGTTCATTCGAGGCTTTCGGGTCATCATCGAACCCGTCGAGGCCCATCACTTTCTCGCGCAGGTCCGTAAACCGAACCGTTAACGGGTCGAGGGCTGGAAATTTTTCAAAGAGCGCGATCCCGATGTCCTCAGAGTTCGTCCATTTCATGGCGTCACTCCGTCACGCTCCCGATCTTCGGACTTTCCAAGCTGGATGCCGCCGCCTTCCTGCACGTAGTTGCGCGTGTACATCGGGAACTCCACGACAACGTCCCCTTTGATCACTGCCTGGCATCCAAGCCTCGACGTCGTCGTCAGATCCCATGCGGTGTCGAGGCGATCGAGCTCGTTGTCCTTTTCCTCGCTCAGGTTTTCCATTCCCTTGCGCACGATGAGATGGCACGTGGTGCAGGCGCAGCTTCCGCCGCACGCGTGCTCGAGCTGAATCCCGAAGTTCATCGCCACATCGAGAAACGACTCCGGGAGACCGTGATGCTGGTACTCGAGTTTCCCGGGCTCGAATTCGACGATGGTTTCCTTGCCGTCCTTGATGAAAGTGACTTTAGGCATCTCCTCAGACATCCTTGACGTTCTTGCCAGCAAGCGCCTCGCGCACGCCGCGATTCATCATCACTTCTGCCAGGTGCTGCGTCGCGTGATTGAGCGCGTGGGTCCGCTCGCGGATGGCATCGCGATCGGAGCCCGCCATGGCTTGTTTCACGGCATCGAGCGCGGCCTCGATTCGCTCCTGTTCACCGGCTTGCAGATCGACCGCGGCAATCTCGGCGAAATTCGGCCGGCGCAGCGACTTCTCGGTCGCGTGAATCACCGACTCAGCTTCGTTGCGCGCCTCGATGAGGAGGCGCGCATCGACATCGGCCTGCGCATGCTCGAACGATTCGATCAACATGCGCTCGACCTCCTGGTCGGTAAGACCATAGGAGGGTTTGACCTCGATCGTCTGCGCGATGTTCGTGCGCAGCTCGGACGCCGCCACGCTGAGGATGCCGTTGGCGTCGATCTGGAATCGCACTTCGATGCGTGGCAGGCCCGCCGGCATCGGCGGAATGCCGCGCAGCTTGAACCGGGCGAGCGAACGACAATCGTCGGCCAGCTCGCGTTCGCCCTGCAGCACGTGGATGTCCACCGACGTCTGGTTGTCGACACCGGTGGTGAACATCTCGCGCCCGCTCGCCGGGATCGTCGAATTACGCAGGATGATCTTCGAGACGACACCGCCCATCGTTTCGATGCCGAGGCTGAGCGGTGTAACGTCGAGGAGCAGCATCTCGCGCCGCCCGCTGATCAGAATGTCGGCCTGCACGGCCGCGCCCAGCGCGACAACCTCGTCGGGGTTGAGCTCGCTGTGCGGCGTTCGTCCGAACAACTCGGACACGAGGCGGCGAACGAGCGGCACTCTCGTCGAACCACCCACGAGGACAGCTTCGTCGACCTCCGACGGTTCCAGTCCGGCGTCTGCCAGCGCCTGCCGTACTGGCTGAATCGTCCGCTCGACGAGCGGACGAATCAGCTGCTCGAACTCTGCGCGAGTGATGGGCCTGCGATAAGCGAGCGTCTCAACACGGATCTCGGCTTCTTCGGCTTCTGTGAGATCCAGCTTGGCTTCGATCACAGCCTTGCGAATCGCTTGGATTTCCTCCGCGGGTCTAGAAGGCAAGACCCGCCCTACGGCCGCAGATTGGCCTATCGCGGCCTCGTCCTTGGACCCGTCGATCTCCGCGAGCACCAGCTCGACGAGCAGGCGGTCAATATCGTCGCCGCCGAGGTGCGTGTCGCCGTTGGTCGCCAGTACCTGGAAGACGCCATCTTCGACCTTGAGGATGGAGATGTCGAAGGTGCCGCCGCCGAGGTCGTAGACGGCGATGATGCCGCGGTCACGCTGATCGAGGCCGTAGGCCAACGATGCCGCGGTCGGCTCGTTCACGATGCGCAGGACCTCGAGGCCCGCCAGGCGTCCGGCATCGCGGGTTGCGGTGCGCTGCGCGTCGTTGAAGTACGCGGGCACTGTGATTACGGCGCGATCGACCTCGAAGTCGAACTCGCCCTGCTCGCGAAAGTCGTCTTCGGCGCGCTGCTTCAGCTCGCGCAGGACGAAGGCGGAAATCTCCGGCGGCGTGAACTCGCGATCGTCGAGGCCGATTCGCACGACCCCGCCAGGCTGCCCACCGACATTGAACGGCAACAGCGCGGCCTCGTCGCGGACGTCATCGATTCCCCGGCCCATGAAGCGCTTCACCGAATACACGCTTCGCGAGGGGGCGGTCAGCAGCCGGCGCTGTGCCTCGCGGCCCACGAAGAATGTGCCATCCTCGCCAAGAGACACCACCGACGGCACCAGCGCGTCACCCGAGGCGTCGCGGATGACGTGCGGCACGCCGTCGCGGACATATGCGACCAGGCTGTTGGTCGTCCCGAGGTCAATCCCTACGACTTTACCCATGTCCTCCGCGCTGTCCGGCTAAAGCCGGACACTACTGTCCGCGCGCGCCTCCAGATTCGCCGCTTCGCGATCGATCGTCGCGAGCAGGTTGTTGATGTAGTTCCGTTCCAGCAACCGCTCTCTCAAGGCTTCCAGCGTCGCGCGCTTTGCAGCCGCGTCGCCGGCGTCCAACTGCTGATCCCATTGCGCACTCAGTAACTCGACTTTCCGTTCGTGCTCTTCGCGCTTCAGGTCGATCGGCTTGCGCGCCGAGTCGAGCCGATCGCGAAGCACTGCGGCATCGGTCCCTGATTCGCGCGACTCGCGAATTTCGTCCAGTTGCTCGTTCAGCTCGAACACTTCCTCGAGCAATCCGGCCGGCACCTTCGCTACTGTCTGCCCCGAGCCTGCCGAAGAGCCCTCCGACTTCGCCGGCGGCAGTCCCTCTATCGCAAGCAGATGCTCGATACGCGAGATCGGATTGCGCAGCGCGCGATACGCATCGTTCAAATACGACGAACGTTCCAGGCTCGCCAGGCGCTCCGACGGCGACGCGTTGTAGAAGTAGTCGGGGTGAAACTGACGGCTCAAGTCGCGAAACCGCCGCTCCAGCTGCGCCGGATCGATGGTCAACCGTCGCGGCACACCGAGGAACGAGAAATAGTCACCGTGACGACCCAGCGCGAGAATCCGGCTGCATTGCGGACAGAAATGCTCGTCCACGGGAGCGCCGGCACCGCAGTTCCGGCATTCCAGAGTCGGGACGTGCCGTGCGGGAATGGGATCAGGAGCCATGGAGCCGTCAGGCCCCGAAAGAGCTGCCGCAACCGCAGGTCTGCTTTGCGTTCGGGTTGTGGAACACGAAGCCTTTCGTCAGGAGCGCCATGTCGTAATCGAGCGTCGTTCCCTTCAGAAACAGGTAACTCTTCTTGTCGACGAAAATCTTCGCGCCGTGATCCTCGAAGACCTCGTCGCCGAGCCGCGGCTGCCGCTCCCAGGCGAACGTATAGCTCAAACCCGAGCAGCCTCCGCCTTTGACGCCGACACGAAGACCGCCATCGCTGATGCCTTGCTTCGCCATCAGCGATTGAATCTTTTGCGCGGCGGTCTCGGAAATCTGAATCATGTCAATTCCCAACCTCGAACTCCCATTTCCAATCCAAACTCCCAAATCTGTCTTGGGAGTTGGCGTGTTGGGAGTTGGGAGTTGATTCAAGCGTTCGGCTGCGCGTGGCTCGCGATAGCCGGTACGCCCTTTTCCTTTTCCTGCTTGCTCTTGTAGTCGGCGATCGCGGCCTTGATCGCGTCCTCGGCAAGGACCGAACAGTGAATCTTGACCGGGGGCAGCGACAGCTCCGCGACGATGTCAGTGTTCTTGATCGCGAGCGCCTGATCGACCGTCTTCCCCTTCAGCCACTCGGTCGCGAGGCTGGAGCTGGCGATCGCCGATCCGCACCCGAACGTCTTGAACTTCGCGTCGTCGATGATGCCGGTCTCGGGGTTGACCAGCACCTGCAGCTTCATCACGTCACCGCACTCCGGCGCCCCCACGAGCCCGGTGCCAACGTTGGTGCTGTCCTTGGGAAGCGACCCGACGTTGCGCGGGTTCTCGTAGTGGTCGATCACTTTATTCGAATAAGCCATCGTCTCACCTTTGACCTTTAACTTTTGACTTTTGACCTTTGACTAGTGGGTGACCCACTGCATCTTCGAAAGGTCCACGCCTTCTTTCACCATCTCGTAGAGTGGCGACATCTCACGCAGCCGCCGCACGACGTTCGTCAACTTGTCGATGACGTAGTCGACCTCTTCTTCCGTCGTCCACCGCCCGAGCCCGAAACGAATTGACGAGTGCGCCAGGTCGTCGCCCGCGCCGAGTGCCTTTAGTACGTATGACGGCTCCAGGCTGGCGGAGGTACACGCCGAGCCCGACGAAACAGCCACATCGTTGATTCCCATCAGCAGCGACTCGCCCTCGACGTACGCGAAGCTGATGTTCAGGCTGTGCGGCAGGCGATATTCCATCGAGCCGTTCACGTAGAGCTCATCGAGATTCTTGTGAAGCCCCGCGTTCAGTCGATCGCGCAGCTTGCTGAGACGTTCGGTATCAGCCGCCATCTCGAGCCGGCACAACTCCGCGGCCTTGCCGAGACCCGCGATCCCGGGCACGTTCAGCGTGCCCGACCGCATGCCGCGCTCGTGACCGCCGCCGCTGATCTGCTCTGAGAGCAGCACGCGCGGGTTGCGTCGCCGGACGTAGAGCGCCCCGACACCCTTGGGGCCGTACATTTTGTGCGCGGTGAGCGACAGCAGATCGACCTTGAGGTCGTTCACGCTGACGGGAACTTTGCCGACGGCCTGAACGGCGTCTGTATGGAACAGGATCCCCTTCTCTTTCGCGATCGCACCAATCTCGGCGATCGGCTGCAGTACGCCGATCTCGTTGTTCGCCGTCATGATGGTGATGAGGATCGTCTTCGCGGTGATCGCGGCGCGCAGGTCGTCGAGGCTCACGCGCCCGTCCTTCTGCACCGGAAGGTAGGTCACGCGCATTCCCTGTTTCTCGAGCTTCTTGCACGTATCGATGACGGCTTTGTGCTCGGTCACGCAGGTGATGACGTGGTTCCCCTTCTCGCGGTACATCTCCGCGACGCCCTTGATCGCCAGATTGTTCGATTCCGTGGCGCCGCTCGTGAAGATCACTTCCTTGGCGCTCGCGCCAATCAGATCCGCCACCTGCTTGCGAGCGTTCTCCACCGCTTCCTCGGCTTCCCAACCGAACGCGTGATTGCGGCTCGCAGCGTTGCCGAACTGTTGCGTGAAGTACGGAAGCATCGCCTCGACCACGCGCGGGTCGACCGGGGTGGTGGCGTGGTAATCCATGTAAATCGGAAGCTTCATCGTCATCCTTGTCGCGGGCCATGGCCCGCGCTCGTTCCGCCCCTGCGCACGACGGCTAACTCAACTGCCGCGGGAGCGGAGTCACCTTCCGCGGCCATTTCGGCGATACTCACCGTCCCGAGCGTCGAGACGATGCGTTCGCGAATCTGCCACAACGGACCGCGCACGTTGCACTTGCTGTACTGCTCGCAGTCGTGTTTGTCCGACGAGCACGCCGTAACGGTGAACGGACCGTCAATCGCCTGGATCACGTCGGCCACACTGATAGAGCCTGACGGCCGACTGAGCATGTAGCCGCCGCGCGTTCCCTGCGTCGAGACCAGCAACCCCGTTCGTACGAGACGTTGGAGCACCTTGGCCATCAGCTCGATCGGGATGTCGTACCGTTCCGCGATGTCGCGAGCGCTGGTCGACGCAGTCGGGCTGCCCTGCTTTCGCGCAAGGTGGTTCATCGCGATAAGCGCGTAATCAGCCTTTTTCGACAACCTCAGCATGATTGCTCAGTCAAATCCGACCGCTCTAGTCGGTATTTTAGTCCCCGGGCAAAACTCCGTCAATAACGGTCGGAATTACGTGCCGGGTCTAGAAGCAAGACCCGCCCTACGACACTTGTAGGCCGGGTCCTGTTCTTCGGACCCGGCGTCAGTACTTCGGTTGGGATGGGTCGACCTTATCAATCCACTCCAGGATCCCGCCCTTGAGATTCTTCACGTTGGTGAAGCCCACGGTTTTCAGGAAGTCCATCGCCTTTGCGCTGCGACCGCCCATCTTGCACTGCGCGACGATTTCGCGGTCGCGCGGAAGCTCCTGATAGCGCCTGGGTAACTCACCGAGCGGAATCAACGTCGACCCGGGGATACGGTTGATCTGGTACTCGTTCGGTTCCCGCACATCGAGAATGAACGGCGTCTCGCCCGCGTCCAGCTTCTTCTTCAGTTCAACCGGCGTAATCTCCCAATCGTTCACGGCTCCTCCAACGTTCTCGTTTGCGTGCGCGGGAGCAATTCCACAGAACTGGTCGTAGTCGATCAGCTTCGTGACCGTCGGATTCGTCCCGCACACCGGGCACTCCGGATCCTTCTTCAACTTCAGCTCCCGGAACTTCATCTTCAACGCGTCATAGATCAGGAAGCGGCCGATGAGAGGCTCGCCAATACCGGTCACCAACTTGATCGACTCGGTCGCCTGGATGACACCGATGATTCCAGGCAACACGCCAAGCACTCCACCCTCCGCGCAGCTTGGAACCAGTCCAGGAGGCGGAGGCTCTGGATAGAGGCAGCGATAGCACGGCCCTTCCTTTGTCCCGAAGACCGATGCCTGTCCCTCGAAACGGAAGATGCTCCCGTATGCGTTGGGAATCCCCAGGAGCACGCACGCATCGTTGACGAGGTATCGGGTTGGAAAGTTATCCGTGCCGTCGAGGATCACGTCGTAGCCCGTGAAGAGGCGGAATGCATTCTCGGAGGAGAGTGCCTCTTCGTAGGTATCCACTTGCACATGCGGATTCAGAGCGACGACCTTGTTCTTCGCAGACTCCAACTTCGTGCGCCCGACGTCTTGGGTCGTGTGCAGCAACTGACGCTGCAGATTGCTGAAGTCGACGACATCGAAGTCGACGATGCCGAGGCGGCCGATACCGGCGGCAGCAAGATACATTACGGCGGGTGAACCAAGTCCACCCGCGCCGATGCAGAGCACGCTGGCCTGTTTCAGCTTGCGCTGACCGTCCATGCCCATCTCCGGCATGATCAGGTGCCGGCTGTAACGCTTGATCTCTTCCGCGGAGAGGTCGTCCGAGCGGCCCTGAAGGCCCGTCCCTACATTCGCAGGCGGCGTAGCCGTCGTCGGGGCTCCACCTGCGACGGATGGGACGATGCTCAGCGTGTCACCGGCTTTGACCGGCGTCGCTTCACGCTGCAGGTAGCGAATGTCCTCGTCGTTCAGATACACGTTGACGAAGTTCCGCAGCTTGCCGTTGTCGGCATAGAGATGTTTGCGGAGTCCCTCGTAACGCGTGGTGAGGTCGCTGAGCAGTTCGCCAACTGTGGCGCCACTGACTTCCACGGCCTCGTGCTTGTCGGTGAACGGGCGAAGCGGCGTCGGAATGTTAATGATGTTCGGCATATGTCAGACGTTCCGGGTCGAAGGCTGAACGATCCTCACGAAGCCGCCACGAGGTCATTGCCTCGGGCTTCCCCGAGCGGACGGAAACGATGATGTACGAAAAGAACGGCCACGCGTGATCGAGATCGTATTGCGACGGCCGCGCGGGGTGATCCGGATGCGAGTGATAGAACCCAAGGAGATCGGCACCAAGCTCCGACGCACGCCGCTCTGCCGCAGTGTAATCCTGCGGGCGAACGAGGAATCGCCGGCGCGGTCCTTCCTCTGTCGTGTTCGAAAGAGCGAGCGTCGCAGTGACCACGCCGTCGCGCCCGTAGAGCGCTCCGCAGCATTCGTTTGGGTACGTCTCGGCGCCGTGCGCGCGAATGGCCCGTTCAACCGCGGGCTGTAACGCCAGCGTCGGCGTCGTGCTTTCGTCCCAGAAGCGCTCCGACAGGTACTTTTCACCGCCGTCGCAGAAGACGACAACGATCACCGCATTCGACGTATTCCGCGCAACGCGTAGCGCCCCGGCAAGATTCGCGCCGCTCGAGATGCCGACAAACAAGCCGTCCTGCGCCAGCCTCCGCGTCAACTCGTGCGCTTCTTCGGTGCTGACGCCAATGTCCTCATCAGCCAGCGTGGGATCGTAGATGCCGGGCACGATGGCCGTTTCCATGTGTTTCAGCCCTTCGAGTCCGTGGAGCGGCGAGTCGGGCTGGACCGAGATCAGCCGGATCGAGGGAGTGACTTCACGCAACCGCCGGCCCACGCCGACGAAGGTGCCGCTCGTGCCCAGCCCGGCAACGAAGTGCGTCAGGCGTCCGCCAGTCTGCTCGAGGATCTCGGGACCCGTCGTGTCGTAGTGGGCGAGCCAGTTGCCCGCGTTGTTGTACTGGTCGGCATAGAAATACCGATCCGGTTCGGCAGCGTACATCGCCTTGGCGCGGAGAATCGCGCCATCTGACCCCTGCATCGGATCAGTAAAGACGATCTCGGCGCCGAACGCGCGCAGGATCCGCTTCCGTTCCGGCGTGACGTTCTCGGGAACGCAGAGCCGCACTCGATAGCCTCGCGCCGCACCGATCATCGCGTAAGCAATCCCGGTGTTTCCGGAAGTCGCATCGAGGATCATCTTGTCGTGCGTCAGGGCGCCTGACCGTTCGCCATCGGCAATCATTCGGGCGGCCGGCCGATCCTTGACAGAACCGCCGGGGTTGCGCCACTCAGCCTTGGCATAGAGCTCGACGTTGTGCAAACCCGCTTCAAAGTTGATAAGGCGGACGAGAGGGGTATTCCCGATTAAATCAACGACAGAGGCGGCTGTTCTCAGCGGGCCGGAGGTGGCAACCGACATATCCGACTGGTCTAGTCCTGATTATACTGGGCTTCGGGCTACAGGCCACCGGCGACAGGCTTGCCTGACGCCCATGTTCGAAGTTCGGCCTATTTGGCCACCCGGCCTTCCGTGTCGCGCGTCTCGATCGCACCCAGATTCAGCTTCTTCAACTGCGGTTCGATCTTGCCTTTATCACCCACCGCAATGACAACCATGCTGGTCGGGACAAGGTACTTCTTAGCTGCCGCCAGCGCCTGATCCGCGGTCACGGCATTCACTTGTTCCGCGTAGCGGGTGTAGTAGTCGAGGCCCAAATCGTAGATGAACACATTCGAGAAGTTGCTGACCGCGTTCGCGCTCGACTCGAAGGCACCCGGAAGCGAATTCGAAAGCGAGTCCTTCGCCTTCTTCAACTCGTCCTCCGATACCGGACGGTCGATCATTCCCCGCACTTCTTTGAAAATCTCCGACACGGCGGGACCTGTTACGTCGGTTCGAACGCCGGAAGCGACCTGGAACGGTCCTGGCGCTCGACGGAACGAGAACTGCGACGATGCGCCGTAGGTGTAGCCGTGCTGCTCACGCAGGTTCATGTTGATGCGGCTCGAGAAGAGACCACCCAACGCGAGATTCATGACCTGCATCGGACGGAAGTCGGGCGATGAGCGGGCCGCCCCGATTGCCGCCACACGTACTTGCGTCTGCGGACTTCCTGGCTTGTCTACGACCACCACGCGCGCCGCTGTCGTCGTCGGCGCTCCGAGAGCGGGCTGCGCAGGTGTGCCGGATTGCCATGAGGCGAAGGACTTCTCCGCCAGCATGCGAAGTTCGTCCATCGAGATGTCGCCAGCCACGACAAGAGCGGCGTTGTTCGGCACGAAGTTCTGCTTCCAGAAGCCGACCATCTCATCGCGCGTCAGCGCCTTGACAGAAGCTTCTGTCCCGACTTCGCTGTAGCCGTACGGATGTTTGGGCCCGTAGAGCGCCGCCGCCGTCACCTGCGCCGCTACCTGACCGGGATTGTCCCGCTGCTGTACCAGGGCAGCGAGCCGGCTCGCGCGCTGTCGCTCGATCTCTTCGGCGGGGAACGACGGGTTCAGCGTCACATCCGCGAGGATGTCCAGCATCGCCGGAAAATTCTTCGTGAGCGATCGCGCGGAAATCGTTGTCGCATCCATCGAGCTCGAGGTGCCCAGAGACGCGCCAAGTCTCGCGACATCGTCCGCGATCTGGAGCGCGTTGCGCTTGGACGTCCCCTCGTCGAGCATCGCGGCGACGAAGTTCGCCATGCCCGGCTTGTCGAGAGGATTGGCGTCGCTGCCGGTTCGCAGCACGAGATTCGAGGCCACGATTGGCAGGCCGCGCCGCTCGCTCAGGATCAGCGTGAGGCCGTTCGAGAGCGTCGCCGAGACCGGCGTCGCCAGTTGCAGCGGACGCGCCTGTCCGGCGCGCGGGACCTCGTTGCGCCACGGCTCATCGGCGTTGATCGATTCGCCGCCGGCCTGCGCCGCGGCGGGAGCGGGTGGCGTGGGAACCTGCGCGACGGCCTCGGGCTCGCCCGGAATGACATGCATGACCACCCGCGAGTTCGGGGTCAACTGGTCCTTCGCGAAGGCCATCATCGAATCCGCGTTCACTGCGCGATAACGCTCGATGTCCTTGACAAGATAGTCAGGCGTACCGAGATAGTGGTTGTAGGAGTTGAGACGATCCGCAACGCCGCCAAACCCGCCGAGCCGTTCCAAACCTCCAATGATGTTGGTCTCGATCGTGTTGCGCGCCTGTTCGATCTCGCGTGCGTCCGCCGGTTTCTCGCGAAACGCCGTGAGCTCCTCCTCGATGGCTTTTTCGAGTTCTTCCACCGTGTGTCCCGGGCGCGCAGTCGCTTCGATCTGAAAGATCGACCCAAGGATGAGCGAGTACTGCTGCGCCGAGACCGTCTGTGCGATCTGTTTCTCGTAGACGAGCTTCTTGTAGAGGCGACTGGAGCGGCCGCCACCGAGCACATTCGAGGCGAGGTCGGCGTCGGCATCACCCGGCTTGAGGATGGGCGACGTCACCCACGCCATATACACACGGGGAAGCTCGACGCGAGCCTTCACCACCTTGCGCCGTTCCGCCGTGATCTTCGGCGTCTCGGCTTTGATGGCGGGAACATCGGGACCGCGCTTGAGCGTGCCGAAATATTTCTCCACGAGTGATTTCGCGATTGCGGGATCGAAATCGCCGACGATCGCGAGGCTGGCGTTGTTGGGTGTGTAGTACTGCTTGAAGAACCGTCTGACATCATCGAGCTTCACGGCCTGGATGTCTTCGTGCGATCCGATGACGTTGCCGTAGTAGGGATGCCCCTTCGGAAAGAGGCTCTGGATCAGCGACTCTTCGGCCAATCCGTACGGCTGGTTCTCGACGCTCTGACGCCGTTCATTCCTCACGACGTCCTGCTGATTGGAAAGCGCAGCCTGGTCGACTTTGTCCAGCAAGTAGCCCATGCGATCGGACTCGAGCCAGAGCGCCAGCTCCAACTGGTTGGTCGGGACCGTCTGGAAGTAGTTCGTGCGATCGTAATCTGTCGTGCCGTTGATGTCGCTCGCACCCGCCGCCTCGAGCAGCTTGAAGTGCGAATCGGGCGGTACGTGCTTCGAGCTCTGAAACATCATGTGCTCGAACAGGTGCGCGAACCCGGTCCGGCCGGGCTCCTCGTTGGCCGGACCGACGTGATACCAGAGATTCACGGCGACCATTGGCACCCGCGCGTCGCGGCTCAATATCACGTCAAGCCCGTTCGGCAGGGTGTACTTCTCGAACGCGATACGTGGAATATCGGCAGTCGCCGACTGTGTGTCGGTCTTTTTCGCCACACAGCTCGTCAGACCGCATACCGCAACGATGAGAACAGCGAGGACGTTTAAGTAGTCTCTATTCAACATGTCTATATATGCGGCAGCAGTTCAGCCGCGTCCGTTCCTGGTTGTCTTCAACGGGGCAGCCTGGAGACTTGCCCACAGGTACCAACACGCCACGGATCGATAGGGCCGCCATGTCTCACCGATCTTTGTCAGGCGCTCCGGTGAGGGCAGCGTGCGAAGCTTATACGCTCTTTGGACGGCTTTGACGATGCCAAGGTCCCCGACCGGGAGCACGTCGGGCCGGTGGAGGCGAAACATCAGGAACATCTCGGCCGTCCAGCGGCCGATTCCCTTCACGCTCGTCAGTGCCTGGATCACGTCATCGTCGGTCATCGCATCGAGGGCGTGAAGCTGCAGTGAACGGTCCAGAATCCGTCCGCACAAGTCACGCACGTATCTGACTTTCTGCCCGCTGAAGCCGACGGCCCGAAGCTGCTCGTCGGACACCCGTGACACAGCGGCCGGAGTGGGATTGCCATCGAACAGCGCCGAGAAACGTCCCTCGATTGTCCTGGCAGCCTTGGTGGACAACTGCTGCGCGATGATCGCGTGTAGCAGCGCGTGAAACGGGTCCGTACGTTGCGCCGACGCCAACCCGCACTCACCGTGTTGGCGAATCAGCGTAGCAATCACCGGGTCCCGGCGCATCAAGGCGCGGCGGGCGCGAGCGTAGTCGATCGACGTCATGCCGAAAAGCCAATTTTAGCCGGCCAATTGCCTCACTTCAGAACAGCCGTCACGGTCACGCGTGCGCGGATTTCCATCTGGCCGGCGGCAATCGGCGGAGCCGCATCGGCGGCGGCACTCTGAGCGGCCTGGCGAAGGTACGGCACAGGCATCGGCGGCGACACCGTTCCCTGCTCGTCAACTCGCAGAATCCGGTCGATACTGCGCCCGGCCCCGGCCGCTGCAGCATCCGCCTTTGCGCGGGCGTCCGAGACGGCCATCCGCAGCGCCTCGCGTTCCAATTTCGCATGGTCCTTCATGTCGAACCTGATGCCGTTGAGCGAGGTCGCCCCCGACCCGACGGCGATCTCGAGATACTCACCGACGCGGTCGATCGTGTCGATCCGCACTTCGATGGCGTTGCGGGCGACATAGCCGCGTCCAACGCGTTTGCCATTCACGAAGTCCCATTCGTACTGCACGTCGTAGCCAGTGGTGCGAATGGCGTCGGCCGGGATGCCGGCGGCACGGAGCTTGTCCTGCACCGGGCGCATCAACTCCGTATTGCGGCTCTGCGCTTCGCGCGGGCTCGCCGCCCGGGATTCGGCGCCGATCGTGATCCACGCTCGATCGGGTACTGCGGTGACGAGACCCTCACCAATGACGACGACCACGGGTTCGGCAGATGGCGCGGGTACTTGTTGCGCAGCCGTCACAGAGGGCACGAGCCACAGCAGGAACATGAGAATGGCGGGCCTGACCATCGTTCTTCCTCTCCCCTGATTCTGACGCCAAAGATATCGCCCAGGTTGTTCCTCACTAGAATGGAGCCCGCATGCCCCAGAGTGGTCCGCTCAGTGGTGTTCTGGTCCTCGATCTCACGCGAGTCCTGTCCGGCCCGTTCTGCACGATGATGCTCGCCGACATGGGGGCGCGAGTCATCAAGGTAGAACGTCCTGGAGACGGCGATGAGACACGCGCGTGGGGGCCGCCGTTTGTGGGAGGCGAGAGCGCCTACTTCCTCGGCACCAATCGTAACAAAGAAAGCATCGCCCTCGACTTCAAGCGGCTCGACGGGCGTCGCATCATCGATCGCCTTGTCGATCAAGCCGACGTCGTCGTCGAGAACTTCCGACCCGGAACGCTCGCCCGTCTTGGCCTGGATTACGCGTCGCTCAAGGAGGCGCATCCCAAACTGGTCTACGCCTCGATCTCGGGATTCGGACAAACCGGCCCGCGCCAATTCGAGGCCGGATACGACGCCGTCGTGCAGGCCGAGGGCGGGTTGATGAGCATCACGGGCGATGCCGGCGGACCGCCGTTTCGCGTTGGCGTTGCCATCGCGGATCTCGTTGCCGGTATGCTGGCGGCTCACGGAATCGTTCTCTCTCTGTTCGCACGTGAGAAGACCGGCCGCGGTCAACAGGTCGATATCGGTATGCTCGATGGTGTGGTCTCGATCCTGAGTTATCACGCGTCGATGCACCTGACCGCCAACATTCGATCCCGTCGGGTCGGCAATCGACACGCGACGATTGCGCCGTACGACACGTTCGCTGCCGCCGACGGGGAGTTCTTCCTGGCGGTTGGCAACGACGATCAATTCCGGCGGTTCTGCACGGCCGCTGGCGTCGGCTCACTTCCTCAGGATCCGAGGTACGCGACCAATCCCGCTCGCGTGGTGCATCACCTCGAGCTGCGTCAGCAACTCTCGCCCGTCCTCTGCATGCGGCCACGGGCATACTGGATCGAGATCCTGACCGGGGCCGGCGTTCCGTGCGGCGCTGTGCGCGATGTACCTGAGGCGCTCGCCGATCCGCAGATCCTGGCACGCGAGATGATTCAATCGGTTGAACACATCACCGCCGGGATGCTCAAAGTCGTCGGCGTGCCCATCAAGCTCTCGGAGACGCCAGGATCGGTGCGAGCCGCGCCGCCGACGCTGGGGCAGCACACAGATGCGATCCTGCGAGAGCTGCAGGTCGGCGACGACGAGATCGTCCGCCTGCGTGATGCGCGCGTGATCGGTTAGCGAGTGAATGGCGATCGTCTCGGGGGAGACCAAATTGGAAATATCACAAGTCCGCAAACGCATTCAGGCCGCAATCACGACGGCTCGCGATCACGCAAAACAGCGTCGCCAGAAGTCGGACGAAGCGGAGCAGGCCTATCTGGCCTTCCTCGAGCATCTCGCGGGCCCACTCGCGCGCCAGATCGTCAATGCGCTGCGCGCCGAAGGCTATTCGTTCACCGTATCGACACCGGGCCGGGGTCTCCGGGTCTCGTTGGATCAAGGTCGCGACGATTTCATCGAGCTGGCGCTCAACACCGATACCGACCAGCCGTCCATCATCGGGCGGGTCCGCCGTACTCGCGGCTCACGCACGCTCGACGACGAGCGCGCCGTGAA
>Ga0207682_10000172_pt1 | contig 29740 bp, 24 predicted proteins | sample KBSM63metaG_FD_184332 | JGI IMG/M metagenome (GOLD analysis project Ga0207682, IMG submission 184332) | Miscanthus rhizosphere microbial communities from Kellogg Biological Station, Michigan, USA - KBS M6-3 metaG (SPAdes) (version 2) | ecosystem: Host-associated > Plants > Roots > Rhizosphere >... | reverse complement strand
GTAGGCCGCTGCCGTCGCGAGCGCACAACCAGCGGGGCTATCGGCGAGCGCGACCAGACGATTGCCGTGCGGCATCGGTGATCCTCGAATCAGTCGCACTGGTAAAGGGGGGCCTTGATGGTAGCTCCGACTCACCAGCTGGCTCAAGTCAGACTGTACGAAAAAGTGCGGTTGCGGACTTTCCGGACTCGCGCGCGTGCCACCGTCACATGTCGTGATGAGGCGTGCGCCGTAGCGGGCGCGGGGCGGCAAATGACGCAAGCCGGCCCGAAAACCCGCCAAATCCGTGCGAACCTGCGCTGGCCCACGTCTTGAACCATCGCAGGCGTCGCGAGCGGTCTTGTCCAACGTCGAGGCCGTATCGGCAGATGACGGGGTCGGCGCGCTTCCGATCAACCGCGGGCTCACACCGGCGCAGCATCGGGTCATGAGCACCGGCACGCGGCGTTCCGATCGGCGGCGTCCGACCCCGTTTCCCGGACTCCAATTACTTTCTGTTGTGTTTCGGTGATACGGCTGCGGTCAGACGGTCAGTAGCGACGTCAGCCACTGCGTCGGGGATGACACGCGTCAGCTGCTGACGAGTCCCAGCCAGGTGGCGTAGCGAACGAGGTCCGCCGTGTTCTTGAAACCGAGTACGCGCATGATCTCGTACTTGTGCGTCTCGACCGTGCGCGGTGAGACCTGAAGCGCGCCAGCGATTTCGCGCATGCGATACCCTTTGGCGATCAGCTGAAGCACTTGCCGCTGTCTTGGCGTGAGCTTCGCGAGCGGCTTCTCGGCCACGGGAAGGCCGCCGATCCGTTCGGCCACCGCCGGACTGACGTACGTGCCGCCGCCGACGACTTCCCGTATGGCCGTCACCAGTTCCTGACCGGCCGCATGCTTCGAGACAAAACCGACCGCGCCCGACTGAATCGCTTCTTTCGCAATACGGGGATCGGCGTACATGGTCAGGATGATGATCTTGGACGTCACACCGCGAGCACGCAGCTGGGTGATCGCGTCGAGGCCACTCAATCCCGGCATGGACAGGTCGGCGATGATGAGATCGGGTTGCAGATCGACGGCTGCCTCGACGAGGCTGGTACCATCGAGCACGGTACCCACCATCTGACAATGGTCGGCGAGCAGGCGGTTCAGTCCTTCTGCCACCATCATGTGGTCGTCGGCGAGAAGCGTTCGAGGCGTTGCTGCGGTCACCATAGCGGTCATAAGGAATTTACCCGTGATTAACGCCGCGCGCGGTTCTCTTGAACATACTCTGTGACCGTAGTGCTATTGTTCAGTTTCGGCAAGCAGTTTTTATCGCGAAATTGCACGGTTCCACGGTCCCACCTCCACGACTGACCGGCAATTAGTCCGGCGAGAGCCTCGCCGGCGATGAGAGCCGTCGCCGACGGCAAGAGCCGTCGCGCCGAGTCTCGCACGAGAGTGCCGTCCTGTAAATGAGCGGAGATGAGAAGTCGAGCAGCTTCGGGGCTGCTGTGGAAGGCGCGGCCGCACCTGGACTCAGCGCGACCTCGCCCCGAGCGACATCCTCGAGCGAAGGAGGATCTCGTCCAGAATGACCTGTGGATCGTCGCGCAGCACCAGTCTCATACCCTGAAGGATGAGAAACTCCCGCGACGAGAGGAAGCCGTCGAGCGCCTCGCGGCTATCCCATTCAGACACGAGCGACAACAGCTGACTGTCGACGGCATCCGTCATGAGACGGCATGTCAGACAGCCAGGGTAGGTGTGCATCCGGCGGATGAACCCGTCGATGGCGCTCAGAGCTTCTGACCGCTTGTTATCCTTAACGCGCAGATTCACGGTGGCTACGTGCATCGCTGGAACAGTCCTGGCGCCCGGCCGTTCGCGTGCCGCGACATCCCGCGGTATCGATTCCCGGCACGAGGCCATCTCTTGGCCGCCATGGGTCGATGCCTTCATGTCAACGCAACCAGCGTGCCTAATCTGGCGGTAGCGAACGGGAGCAAATTCGGACGCCCTGCTCGCGCAATGCGGTGTTGCAGCCGTGAAACCGATGCGCAACGAACGAACAGCCGTTGCCCTTCGCGGGTCAGCCGCGGCTCACCGCAGAACCAGCAAGGGCCTCTGCACCTTCTACCAGGGCAGCATGACCTGCGGTACGATGGCCCCTTCGGACACGAGGATTCGAGCGCTTCATGAGCGAGATGGCCGCTGACAACCACCCGGTCGCCGACTTCGCCCTGCGTGCGCGAGAGTTGGCGCTGCTCCACGAGGTGACCCGTATCCTGCATCGTGACCTTCCGACCGCTGACCTCCTCGACCAAATCACCCATGCGATTCAACGCTCGTGGCCTGTCGCAGACACGATAGGCGTCCGCTCACGCCTGGGAACTCTCGCCATCGAGACGCCTGGCTTCGAGAACCTGACTCCCACACATCGCGCGGCGTTCGTCGCGGCCGATGGGTGCCCCGGCGCGATTGAGGTCGCATACAGCGGGGACAGATCCGGCGCCAACGAGAGCCTCGCGCTGGCCAACCTCCTCGCCGACGTGACGGAGATGGTCCGAAACGCTCTCGACCGGCGAATCGCGGTGACCGCGCTGCGACAAAGCGAGCAGCGGTATCGCAGCGTCGTCGAGCAGCAGAGCGATCTCGTCTGCCGGTACCTCCTCGATACCACCCTGACCTTTGTGAATCACTCCTATTGCCGTTTCTTCGGAAAATCGCGAGAAGAGTTGATCGGCCACCGCTTCATCGAGTTGATTCCCGAAGCCGATCGGCCGGCTGCGTTGAAACACATCGACGCTCTCGTGCGCCGTGGTGAGCCGCAGATTCATGAGCACAACGTCTTGCTGCCGGATGGCAGTACGGGACGACAGCAATGGGCTAACCAGCCAATCACGACGCCGGACGGCCGCGTCCACGAACTGCAAGGTATCGGACGAGACATCACCGATCGATGGCGTGCGGAAGAGGCGCTCCGGCAGAACGAGATGAGCCTCCGTGCGGCGTATGAACGAATCAGGTCGCTCGCACACCGGCTGATCCTGGCTCAGGAAGCCGAACGAACTCAGATCGCGCGCGAGCTGCACGATGATGTCAGCCAGCAACTGGCCGCACTGGGTATTGGTCTGAGTCTCGTCGAGTCGCGGATGCCTGATAGCGATCCGGTGCGCCACGACGTGACGAGGCTGCGGCACGTGGCGAGCGGGCTTGCCGAGAAGGTGCGGCACGTGTCGCACGCGTTGCACCCGGGTGTGCTCCAGCACGCCGGGCTCAATGCAGCGATCGCCTCACACTGCGAGGCGGTCGCCGGTCAAAACCAGTTCCTGGTCCGGTTCGAAGCTCGCGGGACCTTCAACGACGTCCCGGCAGATGTGGCCTTGTGCCTGTATCGTGCCACTCAGCAGGGATTGCGCAACGTCGCGATGCACGCGCGCGCCAGCCGCGCATGGGTGACGCTCGTGCGGGTCGGCAACCAGATCGAGCTCACCATCACGGACAACGGACGCGGCTTCGACACGTCCAACGCGCACGCGCGCGGCCTCGGCCTCCTGAGCATCGAAGAGCGCGTCCACCTCGCGAACGGGAAGTTCGCTGTGACGTCCCGTCTCGGAGGGGGGGCGCGGCTTTCGATCTCGGTGCCCGTCGGCTGGATGTGATCTGGAATTCCAGGATTCAGCCGCTCAGGACCAAGAACGAAGGACGAAGGTCCAAGGACTCGCGCCAGGTCGATTTGAACAGCGCGTTAAGCGCCGCGCCTGATTCCCAGCTTGCGCAGGCGGCTTCGCAGAGTGCTTGGCTTCAGACCAAGCAGTTCGGCGGCACCGCGCCGGCCTTCAATCCGCCACAGCGTCGTGCTCAGCATGCGCTGAATGTGGTTGCGCTCGATCTCTTCGAGCGTAGTCCCCATCGATGCCGTCGCCGGTTTGGCTGCCGACAATGAGATGTCATTGATCGAGATCACACCGTCGGACGACAGGATGATGGCTCGCTGAATCACGTTCTCGAGTTCACGGATGTTTCCCGGCCAGTCGTACTGTTGCAGTGCCCTGGCCACCGAATCAGAAATCGGCTTCATCGGCTTGGGCATCGCACGCGCAAACCTGTTTGCGAGGTGCTGCGCCAGCAGCGGGATGTCTTCGCGGCGTTCGCGCAGCGAGGGCAACGTGATCGGAAAGACGTTCAGCCGGTAATACAGATCGTCCCTGAATCGGTTTTGTCGGACATCGTCGGCCAGGTCGCGATTGGTGGCAGCGATGACCCGCACGTCGACATCGACCGTGCGCGTGCTTCCGAGGCGTTCGAGTTGCCCTTCCTGCAGGACGCGCAACAGTTTCGGCTGGAGCTCGATTGCGAGGTCGCTGACCTCGTCGAGGAAAAACGTCCCGCGATGGGCGATCTCGAACCGTCCAGCCTGGCTCGAGTGCGCGCCCGTGAACGCGCCGCGCTCGCGCCCGAACAGCTCGCTTTCGACCAGGGTAGCGGGAAGAGCCGCGCAGTTGAGGGCGACGAACCGGTTCGCGGCCCGCGCGCTTCTGCGATGGATGGTGCGTGCCACCAGCTCTTTGCCAGTGCCCGTTTCACCAAGCAAGAGGACGGTCGCATGTGTGCTGGCGACCTGCTCGAGTCGAAACACGACGTAGCGCCAGGCCGCGCTCTCGCCGACAAGCGTGTCCTCTATCTGACCGAGCCCCTGCTTGTCCCCGTCCATCCCGCTGTTGTCGTTCATACGGCGACTGGCCGACTCCTGGTCGTGAAACCCCTGCGGCGGGGTTGGAAGGCCTGCCGGGCGGTCGTCCATGAGGGCCCGTATGGCATCTGCAACGCTGGTCAGCGGCCGCAGTGCGTTCGCGTCGAGTTGTGAACCCGAGCGCTGTGAATACAGCGCGATTGCGCCGCCTTCGAGATGCCGGCCGACCGGCAGCACGATCAGCGCGCGCACGCCAAGTGCCCAGAGATGCAGGTGGTCGTCTGGCGCCAGATCGCTCGTGCTGTGCGGAGGGCCTGAAATGACCAGCATCGCCGACTGAGCCGTGGCCGCCTGCACCCGTGGCCGTCCGAGGAACTCGGTGAGCAGCCTGCCGGATGTCAGCGCACTGCCGACCGCGACGTTTCTGGCCCTTTGACCGGAGGGTGATACGAACAGCCCACCTTCGAGTCCCAAGACATCGACGAGGCGCGAAAGGACCTCGCGGACTCGATCATCGAGTGGCTCGGATGAGATCGGCGTTAGCCGTGAACACAGTTCCTGGGCGATCTTCTCGACATTAGGAAGGCGGTTATCACGTCCTGGAAACGCCGAAACTCCCATGACCGTACCCCCCCGACGTGACCGGGGAGCGACACCTAGCGCCAAGTCGCCAAGCCGCGCTCGCCCGCGTTCAAGTCATTCATTGGAGTGGAGACCTTGAACGCTAACGATTTGCGCAACTAAGGGCAATTAGCCCATAGATCTACGTAATTTTTCGGGGGCTCAGCCGTGTAACGGGCCGTCAGCGGCGCGGGGACGAAACTATCGGAAGGTGGATGTGAATCCGCGTACCGGATTGGTCGCTTTCGATGTGAAGCCAGCCCTGGAAGTTCCGGACGATCATCGCGACGCTGGTCAGGCCAAGTCCCGCGGCGCCCTCCTTGGTACTGAAGAACGGCTCAAACGCTCGCGTGCGCGCGTCGCCAAAGAGTCCCGGGCCGGTGTCGCTGACGGTCACGCACACATATCGCTGGCTGCGCGGCGGCGCCCCAACCTGCCGATCCGCTGCCGTCGTCTGAATCGTGAAGGTGCCGCCATCGGGCATCGCCTCGCGGCCGTTAGCGGCAAGGTTCAGGAAGACCCACTCCAATTGAACGGCGTGAGCCTGCACCATCGCGTCCAGCGCCTCGAGCCGCAGCGACACCTGGATCTCCGGTCCAAGGACGCGGCTCAACACGCCTTCGAGTTGCGCGACGAGCTCGTTGACGTCGATGACACTCCGCTCGATGACGCCGGGCTCGCCGACCGTGATTAACTCGCGACTGACCTGAAACGCGCTCTCAATGGCGCCTTCCAGCTCCATGAATTCACGACCCGGGGATTCGCCGACGGCGAGACGCCGCTTGAGTGAGTCTACGGACATCGACATGATCTTCAACAACACACTGAGGTCGTTCCCGAGCCCGACAGATACAAGAACACTCACACCTTCAGCCATGCTAGCCGAGGGACGTGGGGGCCCGTGTTGATCAGGATCAAACGCGCCGGATCAGCGCTAGAGCCGTGATTCGATCTTCTCGAACTGCGCCGGGTCGACGATGCGGACGGTGTGCCGGCCGGTGAAGCGCAGGATGCCGCGACGCTCGAGCGAGCGGGTCGCGCGACTCACCGATTCGAGAGACAACCCGAGATAGCTGGCGATGTCGGAACGGCTCATGGGCAAGGCGAGTTCCTGCGCGCCACCATGCTGACGTTCGAGCTCGCGGATGAACATGGCAACCCTGCCGACCGCGTCCTTGCGGCCGATGGCGATCGTCTGGCGCTGCGCCTCGCGGACCTCGTGCGTCAGCTTGCAGAGGAACTTGAACTGCAGTTCGCCATCGCGTTTGAGCGTCTCGATCAGCACATCGACGTTGAAGCGATACAGCGTTGCGTGGGTCACCGCTTGAGCGCTCCGGATGTACAAGCCGTTCTCTGCGAGGCCAAAGACGTCGGCGGGATACAGAAACGACGTCACCCAGCGGCGGCCACTCGGCAGGTCCTTGTATGCTTTCACCACCCCCTCGCCAATGATGAACACGGCGGTGGCAGGAGCTTCGTCGCGATAGACGACCGTGCGCGGAGCGATTCGTACTCGCGTCGCGATGGCGGCGAGCTTTATGCGTTGGTCGTTGGTCAGCAGCGGCGCGTCGGGACGGATCGGCGGCAGGAAGGGAGTCGCCTGCAAGGCGGGTTCGGCAACTACCGGTACCAGCGTTTTCGATTCTCGATGTTTCTGAACGGTCACGGCGATCCTCCTGAGCGAGATCCGCTGAGCTCCCCCCGGGCTTCTGGCGCGCGCCCACACTTCGTGTCAAAAGTCGTGTCCGACTCGCATGTGATCCTCGCATGCGCGCGGGCCAACTCGGCCGTTTCTCGGTCACCGACGATGCCCCATCGGCGGCCGTGGGGGGATACCACGGCCCTCACGATAGGCCGTGGCCCGGCGCCCCTCGAATCACTTCGTCCCGCTCCCGTGCGTCACTTCGCGTCCTGAACGCTGGTGACGACCGCCCGTGTGTACGTGATGTCGATCTTGTCGCCGGCCTTGACGCCTGCGATGTTCTTCTTGTCCTCGATCTTCCGCGTCACCGTGCGGCCATCAGCTGTGACCACCGTGATCGAAGGAACGGCTGGATCAACGGCCTTTACCGTTACCGTCGCCTTGTCCTGGGTTGCCACGGTGCCGGCGGGAAGCGCGCTCTTGGCGCGATCGAGCGCGATATCGAGGCTCTCGCCACTGCCCTTCTCACCCGGTTTCACCAACTGGAACACAATCGACTCGTAATACGTGATGTTGACCTTCTGACCGACTTTCAGCTCGTTGAATCGCTGAACCGCCGGGCCCACGCTGAACGTGTCCTCGTTGCCTTTGTCATCGCGCAACGTGACGGAGCGGCTAGTGGCGTCGATCGCCTGAATCGTGGCGGTCACCTTGATCACGTTGGCTTTCGTCACCGGGGCCTGAGCCAGCGGCATTGCCGCTCCAGCAACCCAGATCATCATCGCGAGCATCGTCGTCTTCGCAGTCATAGACCCTCCTTGGCGGATCCGCATCAAGTCCGTGGGCATTCCGAAGCAAATGTGAGTCCGACGTTGAAAGGCCGGAGTTGGGCCGAATGTGCCCGAAAGCCGCGACATGGCGCGGGTAGCTCGGCGGAGCGCGAGTGTCGTGTGATGGCCCTGTTGTGGGACTATCATGGCGATCGACACGTGAGTGACGCCGCCCGACCGCGAGTTCTGCTGGCAGATGACTACGCTGGCCTGCTGACGGCCTGGAGGCGCCTGCTCGAGCCGACCTGCGAGATCGTCGGAACGGTCCGTAACGGCCGGGACCTGCTCGATGCCGCCATGACTCTCACGCCGGACGTCGTCATCGCTGATCTCTCCATGCCGGAAGTCACCGGGCTCGATGCGTGCCGACAGATCAAGCGTGCGAATCCGGCGATCAAAGTGATCCTCGTCACTGCCGGCGGCGATGAGTACGTCGCGCGTGCGGCATTTCGTGCGGGCGCGTCGGGGTTCGTCCTCAAGCACTCGGCGGACGACCTGCTGACCGCCATCCAGAGTGTTCTGCACGGAAATACCTTCTGCACGCCAACGGTGGGGATCGACGCGCCGGATAGTATGTAAGGACGATTGACTCAGCCGGTTCGGGGATCGATGATGACAACTCGCCCCCGAATGGAGAATTTGTTGCAGGGTCGCCACGCTCGACGCCTGATCGTCCTGGTCGTGCTCTGCGCAAGTCCGCACCTGAATCTCGATGCGCAGGACGGCGCTGGCGCGCGCGCGAAACGCGTCCTCGCGCTGCACGTCGTGCGGAGAGACTCCCCCGGATTCGACGACACATTTCGCTCGATCCTGAGAGATGCGCTCGCCGATCACCTCGACTACTACAGCGAGTACATCGATCTCAACCGGTTAGCTGACGATAACTACCAGTCGGCGCTTCGCAGTTACCTCCGCACTCGGTACGTCGATGACGGTCTCGATCTGGTGATCGCGTCAGGTCCCGCCGTCGTCGAGTTTCTCAACGGCGACCCGTCGCTCTTTCAACACGAGCCGATCGTATTCACCACGAGACCGGGGGTGCTGGGCGGTCCGCATTCCACCGGCGTCGTTTCGGCAGTCGACTTCACGAGCACGCTGTCGTCGGCACTTGCAGCCCAACCTTCGACCAGGCAGGTCTTCGTCGTCAGCGGGATTGCGGCGTTCGACAGGCTCTACGCCGATCTCTTCAAGGCGCAGCGCAAACCTTTCGAGGGACGCGTCGCGTTCCATGATGTGGCGGGTCTTCCCATCCCGGACCTGCAGGTGCGCGTACGGGCGTTGCCGCCAGACTCGATCATTTTCTACTTGAGTGTGTCCGACGATGGGGCCGGGCACACTGTCATGCCACTCGACGCGCTCGACCCGATCGCCGCGGTGGCCAACGCTCCGGTCTACAGCTGGCACGAGGACGCGCTCGGTCACGGGATCGTCGGCGGCCGGTTGCACTCGTCGGTGAGCGATGCCCGGGAGACTGCCCGGATCGCCCTTCGCGTCTTGCGCGGGGAGAAGGCCGAGAGCATTCCGGTCGTTGCCGTCGACAGTTACACCCACCAGTACGACTGGCGACAACTTCAGCGCTGGGGCATCGATGAAGCCCTCCTGCCGCCAGGCAGCGTGATTCGATATCGCGAGTCATCGTTTTTCGATCAGTACCGATCGTATGTATGGGGCGGCGCCGTGATCGTCATCGCGCAAGCCGCGCTCATCGGCGGGCTGCTGATTCAGCGCCGTCGCCGCCGGCGCGCCGAGGTCGCGCTGCAACAGTCTGAAACACGCAATAGCGCGATCCTGCGGGTGCTTCCGGACCTCATGTTCGTGCTCGATGGCCACGGCCGATACGTGGATTTCCATGCGCGCGACCAGAACCTGCTGTTCGTCGCGCCCGAGGCCTTCATGGGGCGCACGCTTCGGGAGGTCATGCCTCCGGAGCTGGGCGAGATGTTCATGGCGGCGGTCGAGCGGGCACGTACCAGTGAGGAAACGGTTGTCATCGAGTACGAACTGTCGATGGATCAGGTGCGCCACTTCGAGGCGCGCCTGGTGCGCGCCAACGAAGACTGCATCATCAGCATCGTCCGCGACGTCACCGAGCTGCGGCGCGCCGCCGAACTCAATCGTGGGCTCGCCCGCCGCCTGATCGTCGGCCAGGAGCAGGAGCGCCAACGAATCGCGCGGGAACTGCACGACGACTTGAGCCAGCGCATCGCGCTTCTCAACCTCGAAGTCGATCAGATTGCCGATGCAGTGCCGGTGCACCCGCATCGAACCAGGCTGGAGAAGGTGTCATCGCAAGTCAGCGAGATCGCCGACGACCTGTCCAACCTCTCGCACACGCTCCATCCGTCGCGGCTGCAGACCTTGGGACTCACTGAATCGGTGCGGTTGCTGTGCCGCGAGATCTCGCATCTCCGCCAGGTCAACGTGCAATTCACCTCGGTCGGAGTACCGAGTCACGTGGATTCGGCGGTAGCGCTTTGCCTGTATCGCATCGCGCAGGAAGCGCTGCACAACATCGCCAAGCACAGTCAGGTACGTGAGGCTTCGGTCCATCTCACTCACGAGAGGGACCAGGTGCATTTGCGGATCGAGGACTCCGGTGTCGGCTTCGATCCAGTCCTCGTCCACCACGGTGGCCTCGGATTGCTCAGCATGCGAGAACGTGTGGGCATCCTCAAAGGAAAGCTGGCGATCAACGCCTCGCCGGGGCACGGGACGCGCATTGGCGTCAGCATCCCCCTGTCATCATCGAGCGAAGCACCGTCCCCCTTCGCATCTGTCTGAAGACCGGCTCCATTCCGATCGTTTTGGGGCCACGGCCACTTGACCTGCCGCGGCATGCCGTGGCGTGCCAACGTCGCGGCAGTCTCCGGCATCAACATCATGTCAGTGTGCTTTAAAATGCGGGCTGATAATTGCCAAGGATCGTAATCATGAGATCGAGAATCATTGCTGCGCCGCTCCGAGCGATCGTGACCGCGCTGACCATCGCCGCCGGCATGATCGTCGCCGTGCACCCGGGAGACGCAGCGGTCAAGGCGCGAGTGGACTTCGACAAAACATTCAACTTCAGTCAGGCGCGGACGTGGTCGTGGAACCCCGATGGCGCCGGCCAGGTAATCGCCGCGCGTTCGCAGGAGGATGACTCGGAGGACATCAAGCGCCGCGCCGAACCGATCATCTTCGAAGCCGTGAACGCCGAGTTGCCGCGCCGTGGAATCAAGCCGGCGAATGGCGCGCCCGATCTGACGCTGATGTACTACCTGCTGCTGACGGTCGGATCGTCGACGCAGACACTGGGACAGTTCCTGCCGTCGGTCGCGCAGTGGGGGTTGCCGCCGTTTCCGCAGTCGACGACGTCTATTTCCGTGGTCGAGCAGGGATCGCTCGTGCTCGATTTCAGTTCCAATGGCCGGGTCGTGTGGAGAGGCGTCGGCGAGGCGAAGATCGACACGGACATGGATCAGAAGAAGCGCAACGCGCTCCTGCGGGATGGTGTGCGCGAGCTCCTCAAGCGATTCCCGCCGAAGTCATAGCCTCGAACGATTCCGGCCGCCTCACTCCTGGACGTTGACCAGCTCCGGCTTTTCAACGCCTGGCCTCGTAATCCGCTGGCGGCCGCTTGGCCGCTTGGCGCGCTCGAACGGCGGAATCTCGATCGGCTTTCCCGTTTCTGCTGATTCGTACAGCGCCTGGACGATCCGCACATCCTGCAGCCCCTCGTCTCCCGACGGCTCGGGCTCGCGGTTCCTGAGGATGCAGTCCGAGAAATACAGCAACTCGGGGGCGAACTGGTCCCGCTTCCCGATCCGCTTGCGCGTCGTCTTGCCGTTGACGGTCAATTCGTACGACAAGCCCTCTGCGTACTCATACGCCGGATCGACGTGCAGCTGCCCTTTCGTTCCCACGATGCGATATGACGCGACGTCGGAGGCATTGAAGCTCGTGACGAATGCGGCGACCCGCTCACCCTCGAACCGCAGCAGCGCTCCGGTCGATTCATCGATCTCGGCGAAGGTGTCGGCACCGGAGTTGACCGACGTCGCCATGACCTCTTTCGGCTCGGCACGAAAGAGATAGCGCGAGGCGTTGATGCAGTAGATGCCGATGTCGTAGAGCGTGCCACCGCCGAGTTCTTTCTTCGTGCGGATATCACCCGGCTGCACAGTCATCGAGAACGACGAGTTGAAGAACTTGGGCTCGCCGATGCGGCCGCGACGAACGAGGTCGACCGCCTTCAGGTTGATTTCTTCGAAGTGCAGGCGGTAGGCGATCATCAGCTTGACGTTGTTCTGGCGGCAGGCCTCGATCATGCTCTCGCACTCCTCAACCGTCACTGCCATCGGCTTTTCGCAGAGCACATGGACGCCGGCATTGGCCGCGCGAATCGTGTACTCCGCGTGCATTGAATTGGGCAGCGCGATATAAACGGCATCCACCTGCTGAAGGCAGGTCTCATAGTCGTCGTAGGCGAAGGTCGCGTCGATTCGATACTTTCTGCCGAGCGACTTTCGCTTGGTCGCATCGTCGCTGACAAGCGCGGCGACGCGCGAATTGCGGCGGGCGTGGGCGAACGCCGGCAGCACCGCCACCTGGGCAATGTGTCCCAGGCCAACGATTGCGTATTTGACTGGTCCGCCGTTGCGTTTTGCCATTGGGCACCTCGTCTTCCCGGTGACGCAAGGCAGATGCCCGTTTAGACGCCACGGAGGAGGCAGGCACAGTGCGCCTGCAGATCCCAGCAGCCTTCGCCGAACGATTCAGCGACACCGGAGCCACCGTACTTCGGCTGCTCAGTGCTGAGAACGAGCTGCCATTGCCGCGGCGCGGCAAGGGCAACGATCGGGTCGTTCATGGCAAATCGAGTTCCGGGCCCGAGGTTGATGAGCAGCAAGAGAGTCCGATCGCCTGCGGCATACCGAAGCAGCACGATCTCCGACGTCGGCGCAGACGTCTCCACAGTGACATCCGATGTGCCGAGGGCCGACAGGACAGGATCGGTGTGGCGAAGCGCCAACAGATCCATGTACAGGTGGCGCGCCTCCTGCCCTGCAGCCGTGGGACGCCAGTCCAGCCGGCACGCGTCGAACGCCCGCTCGTCATCCGGCGAGGGTAGCCGGTCAACGATCTCGGGCGACTTGAGCGACGGAAACTGCGCTAAGAATTCCAGACGTCCACGACGCACGAGATCGGACAGCGGCGGTTTGTGATCGGCGAAGTAGGTGAACGGCTGCTCGACAGCTTCCTCCTGGCCCTGAAACAGCAGTGGGACGGATGGCCCCAGCAAGAGCAGCGTCGAGAGCGCGCGCCACTTGCCAGGATCGACCATTTGATGAAGACGACGACCGCTGCCGGTATTGGCGACTTGATCGTGGTTCTCGAGGAAGCAGGTAAAGGCCGCGTGCGGGTGTGTGCGGGAATCGCTGCCGCGCGGCTGCTTCTGCCATGAATACCACTGTCCCTGGTACAACAGATTCCACCGCGCCATCGCGGCAAACTCGTGCGCGGTTCCGAGATAGTCGGTAAAGTACGCTTCACGACGTCCGCTCAGCGCAACGATGGCTGAGTGGTGCCAGTCTTCGTTCCAAAGGCTGTCAACGCCGGAACCGGTGTCATCGCGGCGCACGAGTGACGCGTCCTGCGGCTCGTTCTCGGCCGAGACAAAGATCCGCCGCGGCGCAACCGATGCGCGGCCGTGCTCGGTCAGCTCGTGCACGATGTGCGTCGGCGATCGATCGACGAGCGCCTGCGTGGCATCGAAGCGAAGCCCGTCGAAGCGGTATTCCCGCAGCCAGTGCCGTACGTTCTCGCGCATGAAGTGCCGCACAGGGGCCGAACACTCTCCATCCAGGTTGAACCCCTGACCCCACTCCGTTGCATGTTCGGCGAAGTATGACTTGCTGAATTCGTGGAGCACGTTGCCGGACGGACCGAGATGGTTGTAGACCACGTCCAGAATCACCGCCAGACCGGCCGCATGCGCCGCATCGACGAAGTGGCGGAGATCGTCGGGCATGCCATACCCGTGAAAGGGCGCGAAGAGGAACACGCCGTCGTACCCCCAGCCAAACCGCCCGTCGAATTCGGCGATCGGCATCACTTCGAGCGTCGTCACGCCGATGGAAGCCAGATGAGGCAGTCGTTCGCAGGCGGTTGCCCAGTTCCCGCCGCGGGTAAACGTGCCGATGTGGAGCTCGTAGACGACTTGCCGATGACGTGGTGCGGCACCGGCCCAGTCGCCGACACGCCAACTGAATGCATCGGGGTCGACGACCATCGACGGCCCGAACGGCCCGTCGGGTTGAAAGCGCGAGGCGGGATCGGGTCGCAATTGCCCACCGAGGCGATACCAGTACCGCTGTCCGTGGTGCACACCCGCCACCGTCGCGAGGAAATACCCATCCTCGCCTGGATCCATACGGAGGTCGTCCTTTCCTTCGAGGACGAGCCCCACCTCGCGATGTGCCGGCGCCCACACGGCGAAGTCGACCCGGTTCTGACGGGCGACGGCACCAAGCCGAGGCTGCGCTGTGACAGCGGCCTCAGGACGCATTGCCGCTCGCATCTGGGGGCGCGTCGTCAAGAGCGACGAACGACCGCAACACCTCGGCAACGCTCCACGCCTGGGCGATACAGCCACGCGCGGCGAACGGTTCGCTGGCGTCGAAGACTTCGCTGATCGTCCCGATGCAGGCATCGCTGAGATGGTCATTGAACGCGGCGAGAAACGATCGCGCCTCCTCGCGCCGCTCCGGGTACGCGCGCAGCCATGCATCGATGAACGGGCCGATGAGCCATGCCCACACCGTCCCCTGGTGATAGGCGGCATCGCGTGCGCGAAGATCACCGAAGTATTGCGCTTTGAAATCTTTGTGGCCGGGATCGAGCGTGCGCAAACCGTACGGCGTCAGCAGATGTTCCGCGACCACGTCTATGACGCGCTGCCAGCGCCGCTCGTCGAGCACGGGGTGCCGTAAGGCGAGCGCGAAGATCTGATTCGGCCGTAGCGACGCATCGTCGCCCGCTTCTCCGTCAACCAGGTCGTAGAGGTAGCGACCCTCGGCATACCAGAACCGCTGGTTGAACGACTCCCGCGTCCGTTCCGCGACGGCATCCAGATGAGACGAGTCGCGTTCGAATGCGCGATTCCAATTCGACAGCAGTCGCACCGCGTTGTACCAGAGCGCGTTGATCTCGACTGTCTTACCGCGGCGAGGCGTGACGACCCAGTCGCCGACCTTGGCATCCATCCACGTGAGCGCGAGATGGTCCGCCCCCTGCGTCAGCAGTCCATCATGGTCCACGCGAATACCGAATCGCGTGCCGGCCAGATGTCGCTGCACGACAACATTGAGCGCCGGCAGGAGGTCGCGCAACGTATCACCATCATTCGTGACGGTGACGTAGCGGTCGATGGCGTGAAAAAACCAGAGAGTCGCGTCGGCAGTGTTGTAGAGGCCTTCCTGATTGCCCTCAGGAAAGAGGTTCGGAAGCAGGCCATCGCGCAGGTGGTGGGCAAACGTCAGCAGGATGTCGCGAGCTTCAGAGGTCCTGCCCGTGCAGAGCGTGAGACCTTCGAGGCTAATCATGGTGTCGCGCCCCCAGTCCGTGAACCAGTGATAGCCCGCGATCACGCTGCGTGCTTCCACACCGGCGGCGCGCGCCAGCGTGGTTTCGGCCGTGCGCGTGGCGGGTTCGATCACGAACTGATCGGCGGCCAGAACGAGCTCGGCGCGCAGGTCGTTCGAGCTGGCCGGTCCCGCCGTTACGAGCAAGCGCGAGCGGCGCTGCATCTCGGTGTCGAGTGACTCGTCGGTCGATACCGCCATCAGGCCGGCAGCGTTCTCGGTCGACGCAATGAAAGTGGCCTGTTCGCCTTCTGCCAGATCGAGCTTGAAGTAGCCGGGACTCCACGTATCGCCGACCGATGCGTATCCACGCTGCCGTTCGAGTAAATACGGCACGTCCTTCGTGATCTCAGGATGCAGCGTAAAAGCCGACTCGTGGTCCTTCAGAACGAGCACGAGCGGAGGCAGCGAGGGGTCGAGCGTCGCCTCGAGGTATCCGCCGCGCGCCACCAGAACGGGAGACTCGGGCAGCGGGTAGTCGACTGTCGCCTCGTGCGGCCGCGCGAGGAGGTGCGGCCGGATCCCGAGTCGGATGGGCGCGTGCGCACGCGTCACCGTATATCTCACGAGCACTGTGTTCTGCACCCGCGGCATGATGAGGCGCTTCACGATGGTCGTGTCATTGAGCTCATATGTCCATACGGGCAGGCCACCGACCAATTGAAAATGCGTCGTGACCTTCGATGGACTTTCCGGTCGACTGAGCCATCCGATTTCCCCGCCCGACAACCGCACTCGTTCGTCCAGTCGCGAAACGAGGACGATGCGGCCGACCGGCGCGGGAAGCGCAGCGACAAGCAGCGCATGATAGCGGCGCATCAATACACCGCCGAGCGTGCCGGAGGCGTAGCCACCGAGTCCGTTGGTCACCAGCCATTCGAGAGTCGCCAGTCGACTCGAATCGGTCGCTGAAGGCGGGATGTCACGAACGACGTCGCTGGCTGCGTGTGAGCTGGTGTCGAGAGTAATCATCGAGCAGGCTTGAGGTAATGTCCGGCTAAGCTGGATCCGGCCTCAAACCGGGCCGTCGCAAGGATGATGCCCGGGCACCCTGGTGGCTGGCATATTGCTAAACCAAAATTTTCCGGTGTGAAAACGAAGGCGAGGCCCGTCAGCAACGCTCAGTCGGCCAAATCGGCTGGACTAATTTACGTGACCGACGGAGCACCCGGCATCCATCGTCGTCGTCGAGGCCGAGGATTCACTTACATCGATCGTCGTGGGCGTGTGATCAGGAACCGGGCGGAGCTCGACCGTCTCGCACGTCTGGCCATTCCGCCTGCATGGATAGACGTATGGATTTGCGAAAGCGCGAAGGGACATTTACAGGCCTGCGGCCGCGACGCGCGAGGTCGTAAGCAATACCGGTATCACCAGGAATGGCGACAATTCCGCGATGAGGTGAAGTACGACCAGATGCTCGCATTCGCGATGGCGCTGCCCGCGCTCCGGCGACGAATAGCGAGAGATCTCTCGGCCCACGGACTTCCGCGGCGCAAGGTCATCGCGGCCGTCGTGCAACTGCTCGAGAAGACGCTGATTCGCGTCGGCAACGACGAGTACGCGCGCGACAACAACTCATTCGGCCTGACGACGATGCGCAACAAGCACGTGCGCGTCTCGAAGTCCACGCTTCGATTCAGGTTCAAAGGAAAGGGCGGAAAGTCGCACGACATCGCGTTCAACGACAGTCGTCTGGCGCGGATCGTCCGCCGGTGCCAGGACCTTCCTGGACACGAGCTGTTTGGCTACATGGACGATGACGGTCAGGTGCAGGATATCGGGTCAGCCGACGTCAACGAATACCTCCGCGAAGCCACGGGGCAGGATTTCACCGCGAAGAGCTTTCGCACGTGGGCAGCGACCGTGCTCGCGGCGTGCGCCCTTCAGGAACTGCCAGAAGGTCGATCACACGCTCATACCAAACGCAACATCAACAGGGCCGTCGAAGCCGTCGCCGGCTTACTTGGAAACACGCCGGCCATCTGCCGGAAGAGTTATATCCACCCGGCGATGTTGGAGGCATGTACGCAGGGCACCTCGCCGCGGACTCGACGCCCCGGTACAAAGCTCAGGTCGGTGGCCTCACCCATTGTCGATTTCCAGCGCATGGAATCTGCCGTCGTGGCATGGCTCCAACGCTTGCAGCGCACAACGCAAAAGCGATCAGCCTGATCGTCTACTGCATGCATATCGTTCGCCATGGCGTTCTTCTTGCGTAACGCCGTTAAATTGAGGCAGCACTTGTAAGTTCTTCTCTCAGCGCCACAGCACAGTTACGACATCGGAGGCACGCCATGGCCGTCGCATCGCTTCGCGCACATCTAATCGAAGAGTTAACGGACCTGCTGGACGCCGAAACACAGCTTACCAAGGCGCTGCCGAAAATGGCCGCGGCGGCCACGACCAAGCCATTGAAAACAGCGTTTCAGAAACACCTCCAGGAGACGCGAGGCCATGTCAGCCGCCTCAACAAGGCATTGCAACAACTCGATGAACCACCACGCCGTAAAACGTGTGAAGGCATGAAAGGGCTGATCAGCGAAGGCGAAGAAATGATGACCAAGGCGCCCGAAGGCGCGCTGCGCGACGCCGTGATGATCACGGCGGCACAGAAGGTCGAACATTACGAGATGGCGAGCTATGGAACAGCGCGGACGTATGCGCAGGTTCTCGGCGAGCCCGCAGTTGCGCGACTCCTGGATCAGACTCTCAAGGAAGAGAAAGCGGCCGACAGCAAGCTCAGCGCCATTGCCGAGGATTCAGTCAACGAGGAGGCGGCCGAAGAGTGGCAGTCTCAGGAAACCGAGGAACAGGGTCCGCTAATGCGCTCGGCGGCGTGGCTTGGGGGAGCCGTGGGCGCAGCCTCACGACAACTGGGTCGAGGCGCGCGGCGCGCCGCGGCATCGGTCGGAATCGCACACGAGCGACAGCCGCGCCCGCAGAAGCGCGCGCGCGCCGCGACGCAGCGCCGGCGCAAGGCAGGCTCACGCGTCAAGCACCGTTGAAACATGTCGCATGACTTCAACACCGACATCGTAGATGTCGTGTCGCATCGGCCATGGCCGATGCCGGACCGGCCCTGGGTGATGACACAAACCTGGCATGACCTGCTGTTTGCGCACTGGCCGATCGATCCGCTTGAGATGCGTCCGAAGGTGCCGCCGGAATTCGAGCTCGATCTCTTTGGAGGAATGGCCTGGATTGGCATTGTTCCGTTTTATATGACGAACGTCGCACCACGCGGCATTCCCTCTCTTCCCTGGGTCTCGGAATTCCCCGAGCTGAACGTGCGGACGTACGTGTCGATGGCGAATCGACCGGGCGTCTACTTCTTCAGCCTGGATGCCGGCAGCGCGCTGGCGGCGCGCGCGGCCCGGGTTCTTCTCAATCTGCCGTACCACGCGGCGTCAATGACGGTGACTCGAGATGGCAGCGCCATCCACTATCACAGTCTGCGCGACGCGGAGCGAAGCGCGGAATTCAGCGCCACCTACGAACCGGCCGGTGACCCGTTCGCGCCGCCCAGAGGATCACTCGAGTACTTCCTCACCGAGCGATATTGCCTCTATCACCGCGACCATCAGAGTGCGCCCTACCGATTGGAAATTCATCATCCACCCTGGGCATTGCAGCCGGCGCGGGCACGGCTGGTCCGCAACGGTCTGGCAGACGTCAACGGTCTCGCGCTCCCATCGGCGCCGCCGCTGCTGCACTTCTCCAAGCGGCAGGACGCGATCGCCTGGGCGCCGACGTCCGTGGATGCCGAGCGGGCAGGCTCGGCGCCTTAGCCGTCCTGAAAGGTCTGAAAGTGGTGCAAAGCCTCGGCAGGTGTGCTCGTGCGTGAACGACAGGTCGTCCCATCCGCGACGTATCGTCTTCAGCTGAACCGGGACTTTACGTTCGACGATGCGGCGCATGTCAGCGACTACCTGTCTGCGTTAGGCGTTACGCATGCGTACTGCTCGCCTTATCTTCAGGCGGCGCCGGGCAGCACCCATGGCTACGACGTGATCGATCACACACGCCCCAACGTGGAGCTTGGTGGTGAAGAAGGCTTCAGGCGCTTTGCCGCGGCGCTGCGCACAGCCAGGATGGGCCAGGTGCTCGACATCGTACCGAATCACATGGCGATCTCCACGGCCGCCAATTGGTGGTGGGCGGACGTCCTCGAGAACGGTCCGTCGAGCCACTTCGCCTCGTACTTCGACGTGCAGTGGGCGCCGCCGGAGGCGCGCCTGCGCAATACCGTCCTGATTCCCATCTTGCGTGACCACTACGGTCGAGTCCTCGAAGCGGGCGGACTGAAGATCGCCCGGCGCGGAGCAGAGTTCGAGGTGCGTTACGAGGAGAGTGGGTTCCCGATCAGTCCGAGTTCGCTTGGCCCGATTCTCGGCCCCGCTGCCCGCCAGTGCGGCTCCGACGCGCTGGCCTTCCTGGCCGACGCCTTCAGCGGTCTCCCGCGACCGACGGCCACGGATCGCGCCAGCGTGCGCCGCCGTCACCGGGACAAGGCCGTGCTGCGTGAGCAACTGCGACGTCTGCTCGACGACGACCCCTTCGTCACCACCGCCATCGATCAGGTCATCGCCGACATGAACACCGACCCCGACGCGCTGCACGGGCTGCTCGATATGCAGAACTACCGCCTGGCGTGGTGGCGCAGCGCGGATCGCGACCTCGGCTACAGGCGGTTCTTCGACGTCGACACGCTCATCGCGCTGCGGATGGAGGACGAGCAGGTCTTTCAGGATACGCACCAGCGCGTGCTCGAGTGGGTTCGCGAGGGGATCATCGACGGACTGCGCGTCGATCACCCTGATGGCTTGCGCGATCCGAAAGAGTACCTCGATCGGCTGCGGGCGGCGGCGCCCGATGCCTGGATCGTGGCCGAAAAGATTCTCCAGCCGCAAGAGCCGCTGCCCGAAAACTGGCCGATCGAAGGAACCACGGGCTACGACTTCCTCAATCGTGTCTGCGGTCTGTTCATTGATCCCGAGGGTGAGGCGCCGCTCACCGAGTTGTATCGCGACTTCACCGGCGAGACGCGCGACTATCCCGCAATCGTTCGCGACAAGAAGCTCCTGGTGCTCCGCGATGTTCTGGGCAGCGACGTGAATCGCCTGTCGGATCTGCTGCTGCAGATCTGCGAGAAGCATCGCCGGCATCGTGACTACTCTCGCCATCAGTTGGCGGATGCGCTCCGTGAGCTCATCGCCTGGTTCCCCATCTACCGGACCTACGTCCAGCCGTATTCCAGCATCCTCTCTGAGTCGGATCGGCGCTACGTCAAAATCGCCGTGAGCGCGGCGGCGAAGGAGCAGCCCGATATCGAAGCGACGCTGTTCGAGTTCCTCCACGACCTGATGACGCTCGCGATCACCGGCGAACTCGAAAACGAATTCGTCGCCCGCTTCCAGCAGCTGACCGGACCGGCAATGGCCAAGGGCGTCGAGGACACTGTCTTCTACACCTTCAACCGCCTCATTGCGCTCAACGAGGTGGGAGGCGATCCCTCATGCTTCGGAATCAGCCCCCAGCAGTTTCACGACGCCGCCGCCCGGTCGCAGCGTCTCTGGCCACTCACGATGTTGACGACGGCAACGCACGACTCGAAGCGTGGCGAAGATGTCCGTACCAGGCTCGCGGTGCTCTCGGAACAACCAGGAGCGTGGAGTGACGCAGTGGTCCGCTGGTCGGCGATGACCCAGTCGCATCGCAAGGGGGAGTGGCCCGATCGAAACACAGAGTATTTCTTCTACCAGACGCTCGTCGGCGCATGGCCGGTATGCGCCGATCGCCTCATCGCGTACATGGAGAAGGCCACCCGCGAGGCGAAGGTGCACACCTCGTGGACGACACCCCATGCCGACTACGACGCGGCGGTGCGCGCCTTCGTCGACTCCTGCCTCGCCGATCCGGTATTCATGGAGGACGTCCGCGCGTTCGTCGAGTCGATCGTCGGTCCCGGCCGCATCAACTCACTTGCGCAGACGCTCCTCAAGCTCACGTCACCTGGCGTGCCCGATCTCTATCAGGGGACCGAGCTCTGGGCCTTGCACCTCGTCGATCCTGACAACCGCCGTTCCGTCGACTACGCCGAGCGGCGGCATGCTCTTTCCGTCGTGTCGTCGCTCGATCCGCCGGCCATCTTGCAGCGTGGCGATGAAGGCCTGCCGAAAATCTGGGTCACCCATGCCGCGCTGCAGTTACGGCAGCGTCGCCGTGACAGCTTCGGCGCTCGCGGCAGTTACGCGCCGGTTCACGCGCAAGGCCCGCTCGCATGCCACGTCGTGGCGTTTCGCAGAGGCGAAGACGTGATGACGATTGTTCCACGTCTCATCACCCGGGCGGCTGGTCGCTGGGATGGCACCACGATACCGGTCTCCCCGGGCGTCTGGCACAACGTCCTCACCGGAAAGCGAGTCGACGAAGGCGAGATCGAGATCTCCGAACTGTGGCAGGACTTTCCAGTGGCGCTGCTCGAGCGCACTTACCCGTAAGGCACACATGAGCGCGACAGAATTTCAACGCCGCCCGATGAGCGAACAGCTCGGAAAGGCGTGGCACGTGCGCCCCGGTGAGCCATTCCCCATGGGAGCGACATGGGATGGACGCGGGACCAATTTCTCGCTCTTCTCCGAAGTCGCCGAGCGTGTCGAGCTGTGCCTCTTCGATCGCGATGGCCACGAGACGCGCGTCGACCTTCCTGAACAAACCGCGTTCTGCTGGCATGCGCATCTGCGCGGAATCGACCCAGGGCAGCGCTACGGATTCCGCGTCCATGGACCATGGGATCCGGCGAACGGGTTGCGGTGCAATCCAGCCAAGCTCCTCGTCGATCCATACGCCCGCGCCATCACGGGTGGAATCCACTGGCATGCGGCGGTCTTCCCGTATCCGCTCGGCGGAGACGATTTGCAACGAAGTGATGAAGACAGCGCGCCATACATGCCGAAAGCGGTCGTCGTCGACGACGCCTTCGATTGGCGCGGCGATGCACCACTTCGCCGGAAGCTGCACGAGACAGTCATCTATGAGGTGCATCTGAAAGGGTTCACGAAGCGGCATCCTGATATCCCCGAAGAGATCCGCGGTACCTATGCAGGGCTTGCACACCCGGCAGCGCTCGAATACCTGTCGTCGCTCGGCGTCACCGCCATCGAGCTGCTGCCAATCCACGAGTTCGTGCACGAGAAGCACCTGCTCGACAACGGGCTTCGCAATTACTGGGGCTATCACTCGTATGGGTACTTCGCGCCGCACGGCGAGTACTCATCGCAGGGCGACACCGGGGGCCAGGTCCGCGAGTTCAAGCAGATGGTGAAGGCGCTTCATGCCGCGGGGCTCGAGGTCATTCTCGACGTCGTCTACAACCACACTGGCGAGGGAAATCATCTCGGACCGATGCTCAATCTGAAGGGCATCGACAATCGCGCCTACTACCGGACGGTCGAGACCGACGCGCGCTATTACATGGATTACACGGGCACCGGGAACAGCCTGAACATGCGTCACCCGCACGCGCTGATGCTCGTGATGGACTCGCTGCGATACTGGGTGCAGGAGATGCACGTCGACGGGTTCCGGTTCGATCTCGCCTCGACACTCGCCCGCGGCCTCTACGACGTCGACCGGCTGTCAGCCTTTTTCGACATCATTCACCAGGACCCGATGCTCAACGGCGTGAAGCTGATTGCGGAGCCATGGGACCTCGGTGAGGGCGGGTACCAGGTCGGCAACTTTCCCGTGAGGTGGTGCGAGTGGAACGGGCGGTATCGCGACGCGGTGCGCGACTACTGGCGCGGGCAGGGCGCCACGCTGGGTGAATTCGCCAGTCGATTCACCGGCAGTTCAGACCTGTACGAAGACAACGGCAGGCGGCCGTACGCCAGCGTGAACTTCGTCACCGCGCACGATGGGTTTACATTGCGCGACCTCGTGTCCTACAACGAGAAGCACAACGAGGCGAACGGCGAGAACAACAACGACGGCGAAAACCACAACCGCTCGTGGAATTGCGGCGTGGAGGGGCCCACTGACGATCCCGCCATCACTGCCCTGCGCTCGCGCCAGCAGCGCAACATCGTCACGACGCTGTTCCTCTCACAAGGAATTCCGATGCTGCTCGGGGGCGACGAAATCGGCCGCACCCAGCGCGGCAACAACAATGCCTACTGTCAGGACAACGAGGTCTCTTGGTTCGACTGGGAACACGTCGACAAGGAGATCCTCGAATTCACGCGGCGCGTGATCCACTTGCAGGGCACTCACCCGGCGTTTCGGCGCCGAGGCTGGTTCAAGGGACGGCCCGTCCGTGGCGCCGGCCTCGGTGACATTGCCTGGTTCAGGCCTGACGGTCGGGAGATGGTCGAGGAAGACTGGCAGCAGACGCACACAAGGTCGTTCGCCGTGTTCCTGAATGGCGATGCCTTGCGCGAGCTCGATGACGAAGGTCGACTGGTGCGGGACGACAGCTTCCTGCTGTTGTTCAACGCGCACCACGAACCGCTCACCTTCACGATGCCAGCGTCGTCGTTCGGACGCGTCTGGCACGTTCTGATCGATACCGCCGACGGACTCGAGATGCAGCCGCGGGTACTCTCGGCCACCGAGATGATCACGGTGCCCGACCGGACGATCCTGGTACTGTCGCGACGATCGGCGGTTTACTCGGCGCCGCGGTCACACGAGGACCCGCGGCGCTCGTGAGTTACGACGCGGCCGCTCGAAACCCGGAGAAGCGACCCGGCTCCGAGACGGCTGCCGGGAAATGACTGACACCAGACGCCGGTGATTGCACCGGACGGCGAATACCAAGCTTCCGCATACGAGTCCGAAGCGTGCTCGCGCACAGACCGAGGATCTTGGCGGCTCCCGTGGTTCCTTCAATTCGCCAGTTCGTGCTTTCCAGCACCCGGAGAATGTGAGCACGCTGGACGTCGACGAGTTTTTCCAACTGGTCGGGGTAGCTCGGAACTACCGGCCGGACCGAGACGCTACTGAAATTCGCGAGATCGAGGACACCATCGCGCGACAGAATCACCGCCTGCTGGATCACGTTCTCGAACTCACGGATGTTTCCAGGCCAGTCGTACTGCTGGAGCGCTTCGAGCGTCCCCGGGCTGATCCGGTCGACGGGCTTTCCGATTTGCCGCCCAAGCCGGTCGCAGAAGTGCCGAAGCAAGGCCGGCAGATCCTCGCGGCGGTCTCGCAGCCCCGGCAACGTGATCGGAAACACGTTGAGTCGGTAGAAGAGGTCCTGCCTGAACGTGCCGTTCCGAACACCGTCGACGAGGTCCTTGTTGGTCGCCGCGATGACGCGGACGTCCACGTTCACAGTACGGGCGCTGCCGAGCCGTTCAATCTGCCCTTCCTGAAGCACGCGCAGCAGTTTCGGTTGCAGATCGAGCGGGAGTTCACCGATCTCGTCCAGAAATACGGTGCCGCCATTGGCGACCTCGAATCGCCCGGCCTGCGACGTATGGGCGCCAGTGAAAGCGCCGCGCTCGCGGCCGAACAACTCGCTCTCGATGAGTGACGGTGGCAGCGCGCCACAGTTGACGACGACAAACTTCTTGTTGCGACGTGGGCTCTGGTTGTGGATGGCTCGGGCGATCAGCTCCTTGCCTGTTCCAGTTTCACCGAGCAGCAGGACGGTCGCGCTCGTGGCGGCAACCTGCTCGACCCGATACATGACGTATTTCAGGACGTGGCTGTTGCCCACGATCGTGCGATCCGACGATGGCGACTCGGGCCCATCGTGGACGGACGTCTGCGGCAACGGCAGCGCGATTGCGCGATCTAGATCCATATGAAGCGTCCTCGATGCAGGGGGCTGCCTGGGAGGAAGATCGGCCTTGGCAGCGTTATCGGGTCGACACGGAAACTATCAGGCCGCCGCAAAGCGCAGCAAGTCAGACCTTGGTCGTATATCAAACCCGATTGCCATCGCATGTATCCTTCCCATATTCTTCTGACCTTCACACGACGGTTACATGCCACCCTCCCCGTTGACAGTGATCGTCGTTGACGATGACGTCGATATTCGCCGCGCCGTGGGGCGCTCACTGCGGTCGTACGGCCATCGAGTACATCTGTTCGCATCCGGCGAAGAGTGCCTGGCGCAGAACTGCGATGGCGACTGCGCGATTGTCGACATCGGCCTGCCGGGGGTCAGTGGATTGGAGATGGCGGAACGGCTACGGGAGCGTGGCCGTGGCACGCCCGTCGTGTTCATCACCGCACGCGACGATGCGGCCAACCGCGCGGGCCTGAGAACCCGCATGCCGGTCCTCAAGAAGCCGCTCGACGAGCGCGACCTGCTCGAGGCGATCGACCAGGTCACCGCCTCATCGCTACGAGCGGCTAAGGCGGGAACCCAGTAACCGTACCAGCGCCGGGACGGAGTCTACGTCGAGCTTTCGCGTCAGCCGCCCACGATGCACTTTGACGGTCTTTTCGCTCATTCCCAACTCGTACGCGATCTGCTTGTTGAGCATGCCCGCCGCGACGAGGTCGCAGACTTCCCGTTCCCTTTTCGTGAGCCGCGCAAGCCGCTCCTCGGCATCGCGCTCCCGATCGCGCTGCTCGCGTTGAGCCGCCGACATGAGGCGCGCCCGATCGATGGCCGCCAGCAGTTGCCCTTCGTCAATCGGCTTCTCGAGAAAATCGATCGCGCCCTCCCGCATCGCTCGCGCCGTGGACGGCACATCGCCCTGCGCGCTGAGGAAGACGATCGGCAGCGGAATGCGCTTGCGGCTCATCTCACTCTGTACGTCGAGGCCGCTCAGACCTGGCATCCTCAAATCGAGCAGGAGACATCCGATCCCGTCGTAGAACGGCCGCTCGAGAAACGCTGACGGCGACGCGAAGGTCTCCACCGGGATGTCGTTGGCGCGCAGCATCCGCTCGAGCGCCCTGAGCACAATTGGATCGTCGTCAACAACAAACACCCGCAGATCTGGAGTCATGAACTGTTCTTGGATGTTTGACAGTCTACAGTGCCTTCGCACTTCTCAGCATGTCAGCTTCGCGATCAGTAATTATACGGAGAAGACTCATCTATTAGGAATCGACATCCCGTCAACGTGTCATTGGGCTATTATTCCCGCTCCAGATCGCGTGCGGTGAGCGTACAGCTATCCAATCCCTGAACGGCTCGGAGCTGCCAGATGCCGGCTTGTCGACGTGCCGTGTCGACGCACGAGCCGCTCTCTCGCTTTTGCTCATTGCCATCCGTCATAGGGATACTGGAGCGCGCCGGCAGGCGCTTACCAACAGCGAAGCCAGGGCGGATGTCACCGGGCCTGTTACGATGATCGGCGATGTGATGTCTCCATCGCCAAGGCCACTCGCATGCGCGGCGCGCGCGTTTCTGTGTTCAGCGAGGCGCACATTCTGACGCGCACCCGACTGATCGCGCTGGTCCTGCTCATGTGCGCGGCATCCCCCGCGCTGGCGCAGGGCCCGAATCATGGCGGCCAGGCCCGGGAGGAGATCGATCCATCGCGCCTGCCTTCCGGATCGGACATTCGCTTCCGCGCGGCCACACCGTGGGAACAGTATCGCGGCTACATTGTCGGAGGCATCACCCTTCTGATCGTACAGGGCATCGTGATCGCGGCGCTCGTCGTCCAGCGATCGAGGCGCCGCCAGGTCGAGGCGCGGTACGCCGCCATGCTCAGTGCTGCCCCCGACACGATGTTGCTCATGACGCGGGCTGGCGTGTGCCTCGATTATCACGCCGGTGGATCACAGCTGTTTACGACACCGGCGGCGTGTCTGGGACGCCACATCAGTGAGGTCCTGCCGGACAATGTGGCGGCGTCATTTTCTGCCGCGTTCGAAAGACTGACGCGTGAACCCGGGCCGCTGATCGTCGAGTATGTGCTGCCGATGAATGGCGGCGAGCGCCACTACGAAGCGCGCCTGGTACCGTGCCGAAGCAACGAGGTACTGGCGGTCGTGCGCGACATCACGGACCAGAAACAGTCGCAGCAGGCGCTGCACGAGACGCAGTCCGACCTGTCGCGTTTGTCGCGACTGACTGCGCTCGGCGAATTCGCCGCGTCCATCGCCCATGAGATCCGGCAGCCGCTCACCGGGATTCTGGTGAACGCGACCACGTGTCTGCGCTGGCTTGGCAGTTCGTCTCCAGACCTCACCGAAGTTCGCGCCGCGCTGTCGGACGTGATCGAGGCCGGACAGCGGGCCAACGAAATCATTCGGCGCAATCGCGAGCTGTTCCGACATCACACCATCCAGATGACGCTGCTCGATCTCAACGCCATCATTGGCGACGTCGAAGCTCTTGCCCGATCGCGCCTGCAGGCGGGCAATGTCACCTTGATCACCTCTATCGAGCGCGATATGCCAGCCGTCTACGGCGACCGCGTCGAGTTGCAACAGGTCTTGTTGAACTTGATTGGCAACAGCATCGACGCCATGGAAGGCGTCGAGTCCACCTCCCGACGCATCGTGATTTCCTCGGGTCGCTCCGCGAATGGCGACGTGATGGTCTCGGTGCGAGACAACGGTGTCGGCCTCGCCGGGGTCGATCGAGAGCGGATGTTCGCGCTTGCCTACACGACCAAGCCGTCGGGGAGCGGTGTTGGCCTGGCGATCAGCCGCTCGATCATCGAAGCCCACGGCGGCCGCCTGTGGGCCGAGGACAATGTGCCATGTGGAGCGAGCTTCAGCTTCACGCTTCCCATCCATTCGACTGCGATGGTCACCTAGAGACCGCGACTGTTCGACGGCCGGGCTTGCGGCGTTCCTGCCCGAGTGTTTGAAAAACTTTCCTTTGACGGGCGGGCAGACCACTCATCGCAGCGCTCAGCGCTGAAGAACACCTCTGCAAATCGCTGGCGCACTGTATGCACAAGCCGGACAGCGCATCGGATGCCGCTGGCAAGCAGAGCGGTGGGCCGCTGCCAGGTTTCGATGCGTTTCAGATCTTCGTCGCGACGGACCTCTGAGTTTCCCGCGCCATGCTCGCGGTACCGATCTGTTCTACTGTCGCTGCTCGCACTGGTCACCGTAACTATCGCCGGGTGCGATTCGAAGACTACGTCCGAAGTCACGACCGCGCCAACGCCAGCGAAGTGTCAACTCACGGTAGCCGGACCGCCCAATGTTGTCGCTGATGGCGGCACCGGGACCATATCTGTCACAGCTCAACCCGAGTGCGCATGGACGGTATCGACGCAGGCGAGCTGGTTGTCTCAGTTCTCACCCGCATCGGGACAAGGCAACGGCACGGTTGCGTTCCGAGCGGAGCCGAATCCGGCACCGTCGACACGAGAAGCCGAGATCGTCGTCAACGACAGCCAGTTGCGCGTCATGCAGGAGGCAGCGCCGTGCCGCTTCTCGCTCGCTCCAGAAACACAATCAGTAGCAGCGAGCGCAAGCAATGTCAGTGTCTCCATTTCGGTGTTGAACGGATGCGCCTGGACGGCGCGAAGCAATGCCGAGTGGCTGACGATTACGTCTCGGGCAGACGGCAACGGCAGCGGCACGTTGACGTTCCGTGTGGCAGCCAACGGTGGCGGACCACGAACAGGAACGTTGACCATCGGCGATCGCACGCACACAGTCAGCCAGCAGCAGGCTGGGGAGAATCCGCCAACTCCGGCTCCGGCACCACCAGCACCGGCACCACCTGCGCCTCCTCCGCCGCCGGCGCCGACGTGCACCTACGAGATCAGCCCCGCCAGTCTTGACGTCGCGGCGACTGGCGGTGCCATCAGCCCCGTAGCAGTCACGGCCCCTGCCGGCTGCAACTGGACGGCGGCCGTCAACAACGCCTCATGGATCACCATCACGTCCGGCACGAGCGGCAGCGGAAATGGCTCTGTCGCGATCACGATCGCCGCCAATACCGGTGCCGCTCGGACCGGCACTGTAACAATTGCGAGCCGGGCGTTCACCGTGACGCAGGCTGCGCCGGCGCCGCCACCGCCACCACCGGCGCCCACATGCATGTACGAGATCAGCCCGGCCAGTCTCGACGTCGCCCCGACTGGCGGTCCGATCAATCCCGTAGCAGTCACAGCCACCGCCGGCTGCAACTGGACGGCGGCGGTCAACAACGCCTCGTGGATCACCATCACGTCCGGCGCGAGCGGCAGCGGCAATGGCTCTGTCGCGATCACGATCGCCGCCAATACCGGTGCCGCTCGCACGGGCACGGTGACGATTGCGAGCCGGACGTTCACAGTGACGCAGGCTGCGCCGGCGCCGGCGTGCACCTACCAGATCGACCCGACCAGTAACTCAGTGTCCGCTATCGGAGCAACGGGCTCGATCACTGTGAAGGCCTCTGTGGGTTGCGAATCGACTACCACCAAGA
>Ga0207682_10000171_pt1 | contig 29817 bp, 30 predicted proteins | sample KBSM63metaG_FD_184332 | JGI IMG/M metagenome (GOLD analysis project Ga0207682, IMG submission 184332) | Miscanthus rhizosphere microbial communities from Kellogg Biological Station, Michigan, USA - KBS M6-3 metaG (SPAdes) (version 2) | ecosystem: Host-associated > Plants > Roots > Rhizosphere >... | reverse complement strand
CCCCGGGTCCGAAAGGTTTATTACGACGCCCGTTTATCGCCATAGCCGGCCCTTGCGGGACGGCACCCTCAATATAGGGGGGGAGGAGTTAAGAAGAAAGGGCGGTCTTTATCTCGTGTGCACGGACAGATCGTGCTCGCGACTCGGCTTTGCGTCCAACGCTCTGGTGCCTCGCACTTCGCGGGGCTACCACCGAACCATGACTGAATTGCTCCCCGATCCCTCACCCCCACCTCCCGCGAATCAAAACGCACCCGTCCCGCCACCGTCGCTCTCCGAACTCTTCCGCGCGTTCTTCTCGATGGCGCTGCACGGGTTCGGCGGCGTGCTGCCATGGGCGCGGCGCGCGATCGTGGACGAGAAGCGCTGGATGACGGCGCAGGAGTTCAACGAGGCGTTCGCGGTGTCGCAGTTCCTGCCCGGCGCCAACGTCGTCAACCTCGCGGTCATTTTCGGCGGGCGGCTGCATGGGCCGGCGGGCGCGGCGGTCGCGCTCGCCGGGCTGCTGCTGCCGCCGATGGCGATCGTGCTGACCTTGGGCGCGCTGTACGGGCGCTACGGCGACATCGATGCGCTGCAGCGCATCCTCGCCGGGGTCGCTGCGGCCGCCGCCGGGCTGATCGGCGCGATCGTGATCAAGATGGCGCAGCCGCTGCTGCGCGAAGGCGCGGGCGCGCTCGTCATCGCCGCGGCCGGCTTCGTCGCGGTCGGCGTGATGCGCTGGCCGCTGCCTTACGTGCTGCTCGTGCTCGCGCCGCTGTCCATTGCGCTCGCCTGGTGGGTGCGGCGATGAAACTCGACACGCTCGGCACGCTCGCGGCGCATTTCGCGCTGCTGTCGCTGTTCGCCATCGGCGGCGCGATGGCGGTGGTTCCCGAAATGCACCGCCAGGCGGTCGACGTGTCGCACTGGATGACCGACCGGCAGTTTGCCGACCTGTTCGCGATCGGGCAGGCCTCGCCCGGACCGAACATCATCGTGGTGACGCTGATCGGCTATCAGGCGGCCGGCATTCCGGGCGCGCTGGTCGCGACCTTCGCGATGTGCGGGCCGACCTGCGTGATCACCTATTACGTCAGCCGCACCTTCGACCGCTTCAAGCACGCGCACTGGCGCATCGTGCTGCAGGCGGGGCTGGTCCCCGTCTCGGTCGGGCTGTTCGCGGCCGGCGTCTTTGTCATCGCGCGCGCCGCCGACCGGAACCTGGTAGCGGTCGCGATCACGCTCGCGACCGCCGCGGTTGCCTATTGGACGCGCTTCAATCCGTTGTGGCTGTTCGCGCTCGCAGGTACGCTCGGTTATCTCGGCTTCGTGTGAGCGGCGCCGCTGAACGAAAGTCTCTCTTGCTCAGCCGATCATCCTGCGCGGGCTGGGTTTTGCCGCAGCGCAACTGCCCGAAATGAGGGCAAACAAAATCCGCCGTTGACCGTGCGCGCATTTGTCGCTTTTGTTTGGCCGGGGATGCGGCGACTGTGCTAGGCATGAACCAACACGCCGGTAAGAACGCGTGCGGGACAGCTGGTTGAATGGGAGTGAGGGGATGTCCGAAGCAGGCGGAGCTGGCGTAGCGCGCCACGATGCGGGCGGCTTGCCGCACCATCATCGGGTCGCGTCGATATTTTTTGTGCTCGCGCTGGCCGGCCCGGTTCTCGGCGTGATTTTCGGCAAGCCACCGGAATTCTACGCCAGGCTGGCGTCCGGCGCGTATTCGCTGCCGCTGGCGGTGCTCGGTATCGCGGCGCTGATCTTGCCGCTGCGCAGTCCGAAAGACTTCATGGGCGGCGCGCTGCTGGTCGGGATGGGCCTGTTCGCGCTGTGGGCCTGTAGCGATCTGCCCGGCATGCGCGGCTTCGCGTTCGGCCCCGGCACCGCGCCGCGGATGTTCGCCTACGCGATGATCTTCCTCGGTGTCGCGGTTTCCGCGGTCGGGCTGTTCACCGACGGTCCACCGGAGGAGCCGTTCGCGTTTTCCGGTCCGCTCGGCGGCGGCTTGCTGGTCGCGGTACTGATCCCGATCACCTATTATTCCAACCGCATCGGCCACATCGTCTCGGGGGTTTCGCCCGACATCATGGTGGCGGCGGTCGGCGCCATCGTGGTGCTGGGGCTCGCGTTCCCGCTGATGCGCGTGGCGCCGCGCGGCCCGCTGTTCATCACCGCCGCGACGTTGATCTTCGCCGTCACGGTGCGCCCGCTCGGGCTCGTGTTCGCGAGCTTCGTGTCGCTGGTCGTCTCGGCCTACGCGACCGAGGAGATCCGCTGGGTCGAAACGCTGATCTGGGCCGCGGTGCTGACGCTGTTCTGCTCGCTGCTGTTCCCGTGGGGGCTGAACCTGCCGCTGCAACTCTGGCCGCGGTTCTAGGGGGGCCGACCAATGGATCTCATCCAAAATCTCGCGCTCGGCTTCGGCGTCGTCTTCCAGTTCGTGGATCTCAAGATCGGGTTCCTGGGCATTTCGATCCCGTTCCCGATGAACATCTTCCTGTGCTTCGTCGGCGCCATGGTCGGCACGCTGATCGGCGTGCTGCCCGGCATCGGACCGCTCGCCACGATCGCGATGCTGCTGCCGATCACCTTCGGCCTTCCGCCGGTCGGCGCGCTGATCATGCTCGCCGGCATCTATTACGGCGCGCAGTATGGCGGCTCGACCACGTCGATCCTGATCAACATCCCGGGCGAATCCTCCTCGGTGGTCACCGCGCTCGACGGCCACCAGATGGCCAAGCAGGGCCGCGCCGGCCCCGCGCTCGCGATCGCGGCGATCGGATCGTTCATCGCGGGCTGCTTTTCCACCGTGCTGGTCGCAGCGCTCGGCGCGCCGCTGACATCGTTGGCGCTGCTGTTCGGGCCGGCGGAATATTTCTCGCTGATGGTGCTCGGCCTCGTCTTCGCGGTGGTGCTCGCCAGAGGCTCGATCCTCAAGGCGATCGCCATGATCCTGTTCGGGCTGCTGCTCTCGACGGTCGGTTCCGACATCGAGACCGGCCAGTCACGCATGGCGTTCGACATTCCGGAACTCGCCGACGGCATCGGCTTCGTTACCGTCGCGATGGGCGTGTTCGGCTACGCCGAGATCATGCGCAACCTGGAGCAGACCGAGAGCCGCGACATCGTGCAAAGCAAGGTCACCGGCCTGATGCCGACCTGGCCCGACTTCAAGGTGGCGGCGCCGGCGATCGGGCGCGGCACGATCCTCGGCTCCATCCTCGGCATCCTGCCGGGAGGCGGGGCGGTGATCGCGGCGTTTGCCGCCTACACCTTCGAAAAGAAGATGTCGAAGACGCCGGAGCGCTTCGGCCACGGCGCGATCGAAGGCGTGGCGGCGCCGGAAAGCGCCAACAACGCGGCGGCGCAGACCTCGTTCATTCCGCTGCTCACGCTCGGCATCCCGCCCAACGCCGTGATGGCGCTGATGGTCGGCGCGATGACGATCCACGGCATTGTGCCGGGACCGCAGGTGATGACCAAGCAGCCGGACCTGTTCTGGGGCCTGATCGCCTCGATGTGGGTCGGCAACCTGATGCTCGTCGTCATCAACCTGCCGCTGGTCGGGTTGTGGGTGCGGCTGCTGCGCGTGCCTTACCGCATGCTGTTCCCCGCGATCCTGATCTTCTGCGCGATCGGCGTTTACTCGATCAACAACGCGCCGGCCGACGCCATCATGGTCGCGACCTTCGGCCTCGTCGGCTACTGGTTCGTCAAGCACGACTTCGAGCCGGCGCCGATGCTGCTCGGCTTCGTGCTCGGCCCGCTGATGGAGGAAAACCTGCGCCGCGCCATGCTGATCGCGCGCGGCGATCCGACCACCTTCGTCACGCGGCCGATCTCGGGCGGGCTGCTCTTTCTTGCGGCGCTCCTGCTGGTCCTGGCGGTGATGCCGATGATCCGCAGCAAGCGCGACGAGGTGTTCGTCGAGGGAGAGGCTTGAGCGCATGATCCCGAAAAGTGGAAACCGGTTTTCGGACAAGATCATGCGCCACTGCGTAACCTGACCGCGACGATCGGTCCTACCCTTGGGCGACGGGCAGCGTGCTAGCTGCCCGTTCGCATTTGGGGGACGTTGCAGAAGGAACAATTGCCATGACGTGGTTCACGCGGGCTGCCGGTACGCTGGCAGCGTTGGCGCTGACGGCCGTATCGGCCTCCGCGCAGGATTATCCGACCCGTCCGATCACCCTGATCGTGCCGTTCGCGGCCGGCGGACCGACCGACGTGATCTCGCGCATCGTCGGCGAGCACATGTCGCGCACGCTCGGCCAGCAACTGGTGATCGAAAACGTGGTCGGCGCCGGCGGCACCACCGCATCGACCCGCGCCAAGCGCGCCGCGCCCGACGGCTACACGCTCATCACCGGCCACATGGGCACGCATGCGGCGTCCGTGGCGCTCTATCCGAAGCTGCAATACGACCCGCGCACCGACTTCGAGCCGATCGGCATGATCGCCGGCACGCCGATCCTCGTGCTCGCCAAGAAGGATTTTCCCGCCAAGGACCTGAAGGAATTCGTCGCCCACGTGAAGGCGAACGAGACCAAGCTCAACAACGCGCATGCCGGCGTCGGCTCGGTGTCGTTCACCACCTGCCTGCTGCTCAACTCGATCATGAAGGTGAAGCCGACCACGATCCCGTTCAACGGCACCGGACCGTCGATGAACGCGCTGGTCGGCGGACAGGTCGACTACATGTGCGACCAGATCGTCAACGCGGTGCCGCAGATCAATGGCGGCACGATCAAGGTCTACGCGATCGCGACCGCGGCGCGCAATCCGTCGCTCCCCGACGTGCCGACCACCAAGGAAGCCGGCCTGCCGGAATTCGAGGCGTCGGCCTGGAACGCGCTGTTCGCCCCGAAGGGCACGCCGAAGCCGATCGTGGACAAGCTCTCCGACGCGCTCTCCAAGGCGCTCGACGACGAGGGCGTGCGCAAGCGCCTGCTCGATCTCGGCAGCGACATCCCCGACGGCCCGCGCCGTGGCGGCGCAGCGCTTGGCGCGCTGGTGAAGAGCGAAGTCGACAAGTGGGGCAAGGTGATCAAGGAGGCGGGCGCGGAGGTGAATTGATCTTCGCGACGCGTGTTTCGGATAGCGAGCGGCCCGCCGGATCGGCGGGCTGTTTTGCATTCGGCCATCGACAGGCGCGCGAGTTCAATCAATCCTGATCCCCGCCTTCTTCGCCACGCCGTCCCACTTCGCGCTCTGTGCCGCCATGAAGGCGCCGAACGCCTCGGGCGTGCCCAGCGCCGGCGTGCTGCCGAGCCTGGTGATCGCGGCGCGCATCTCATCCGCCGAGAAGCCTTCGTTGATCGCCGCGTTGAGCTTCGTGACGATCTCGCGCGGCGTGCCAGCCGGTGCGACCACGCCGTAGAAGGTCGAGACGTCGTAGTCCGCCACGCCGGCCTCGATCATGGTCGGGATGTCCGGTGCGAGCGGCGTGCGCGTGCGGCTGGTGATCGCCAGCGCGCGCACCTTGCCGTCGCGGATCTGCGGCAGCAGGATCGAGATCGCCTCGAAGGTGCAATGCACCTGGCTGCCGAGCACGGCGGTCAGCGCTTCGCCGCCGCTCTTGTACGGCACGCCGACGAGGTCGGCGCCGGTGCTCGACTTGAACAGTTCGGCGGTGAGATGCGGCAGGCCGCCCGCGCCGGTGTGCGAGACGTTGAACGTGCCCGGATTGGCTTTTGCGTCGGTGACGAACTCGCTCACGCTCTTCCACGGCGCCGACGGATGCACCACGAGGATCTGGTAGCTTTCGCTGATCTTCGCGACCGGCGCAAAGCTCTTCGCCGGATCGTAGCCGGCGCTCGCCGTCACTGCCGGGATCACCGCGAGCACGCTGGTGTTGCCGATCAGCAGGGTCAGGCCGTCGGGCGCGGCGGTCGCGACCGCACGCGCACCGATCGCGCCGCCGCGCCCGGGCGGTTCTCGACGATGGCCGGCTGGCCCAGTTTTGGGAGAATTTGCGAGAGGAGGCGCGCGGGAATGTCGGTCGGGCCGCCCGGCGCCGACGGCACGATCAGCCGGATCGGCTTGTCGGGAAAGGTCTGCCCGCCGGCCGGCGCGGCCAGCGCGCAAGCCGCTGATGCGCCAAGAAAATACCTGCGCGTGATCATCGCGTCCTCCCGCTCTTTGGTGGAACTTGCATGCCGTCCGACGCGTGCACAAGTACGCTCGACCGCTTCGCCGCCGCGGCGCGCAGCGCTATGGTGCACGGACGAGTCGGCAGAGCTCATCCATGCGCCAGTACCACGAGCTGATGGAACGCATCCTCCGCGAGGGGGTGGAGAAGCGCGACCGCACCGGCACCGGCACGCGCTCGGTGTTCGGCCATCAGATGCGCTTCGATCTCGCCGACGGCTTCCCGCTGGTCACGACCAAGAAGCTGCACGTGAAGTCGATCGTCCACGAACTGCTCTGGTTTCTCGCCGGCGACACCAACATCAAATACCTGAACGATCACGGCGTGCGCATCTGGGACGAGTGGGCCGACGAGCGCGGCGATCTCGGCCCGGTCTACGGCCAACAGTGGCGCTCATGGCCGGCGGCGGACGGCGCCACGATCGACCAGATCGGCAAGCTCGTCGAGATGATCCGCAAGAACCCGGATTCGCGCCGGCTGATCGTCACCGCGTGGAATCCGGCCGACGTCGACAGGATGGCGCTGCCGCCGTGCCACTGCCTGTTCCAGTTCTACGTCGCGGAGGGGCGGCTCTCCTGCCAGCTCTACCAGCGCTCGGCCGACACGTTCCTGGGCGTGCCGTTCAACATCGCGTCCTATGCGCTGCTGACCCTGATGGTCGCGCAGGTGACGGGGCTGAAGCCCGGTGAGTTCATCCACACGCTCGGCGACGCGCATCTTTATCTCAATCATCTCGAGCAGGCGCATCTGCAGCTCTCGCGCGCGCCGAAGCCGCTGCCGGTGATGCGGCTCAATCCGGCGGTGAAGGACCTGTTCGCGTTCCGCTACGAGGACTTCACGCTCGAAGGCTACGAGGCGTATCCGCACATCAAGGCCGAGGTCGCGGTGTGACGGACGGATCGCTGGCGATCCGCCCCGCACGTCCGGGCGAGGCATCCCTCGTCTTCCAGTTCGTGCGCGAGCTTGCCGAATACGAAAAGCTCGAGCACGAGGTCCAGGCAACCGAAGCGATGATCGACGCGGCGCTGTTCGGCGAACAGCCGCGCGTGTTCTGCGATATCGCCGAATGGGACGGTGAACCCGTCGGCTTCGCAGTCTGGTTCCTGAACTTCTCCACCTTCAGCGGCCGGCCCGGCATCTATCTCGAGGACATCTTCGTGCGGCCGGCATTCCGCGGGCGCGGCGTCGGCAAGGCGCTGATGGTGCATCTCGCGCGCAAGTGCGTGGAGAACGGCTGGGCGCGGCTGCAATGGTCGGTGCTCGACTGGAACACGCCGTCGATCGAATTCTACAAATCGCTCGGCGGCGTCCTGCTGGACGAGTGGACGGTCGTGCGCGTCTCGGGCGACGCGCTGACGCGGCTCGCGAAAGCGAACGGCTGATGCAGATCGTGCTCATCGCGGCGGTCGCCGACAATGGCGTGATCGGACAGGGCGGCACGATGCCGTGGCGGCTGAAAAACGACATGCGCCATTTCCGCGCGCTCACCGCCGGCAAGCCGGTGGTGATGGGGCGCAAGACCTACCTCTCGCTCGCGATCAGGCCGCTGCCGCGCCGGACCAACATCGTGGTGACGCGCGATCCCGCGTTCACCGCCCCCGGTTTTCTCGTCGCGCCCGGCCTCGAAGCTGCGTTACAGGTGGCGCGCGGCGACGCGCTGCGCCGCGGGGCGGACGCCGTCATGGTGATCGGCGGCGGGGACATTTACGCGCAGGCGATGCCGTTTGCGGACCGGCTGGAGATCACGCAGATCCATGCGAGCCCGCAGGGTGACGTGCGATTTCCCGCGATCGACCCGGCGCTGTGGCGCGAAAGCGAGCGCGAAAGCCACGCGGCGGGGCCGGACGACGATGCGGGGTTCGATTTCGTGACCTATCTGAAGAAAAGCCGCCAACCCCCGGTCAATTAAGGCTCCTCCGCGACGCTGCGCCGCAGCAGCGCGCCTGCGTTGAAAGCCATGGACGCGTCCCATATAACCCCGCACGGAAGCGCTCGGAACCAGACGGGATTCGCCGGGCCGGAGAGATTTTCATGCCATGGAGTAATCAAGGCGGCGGCCCGTGGGGCTCGGGAGGCTCCAAGGGGCCGTGGGGCCAGGGACCGCAATCGTCCGGGCCGACGCCGCCCGACCTCGAGGAATTGCTGCGCCGCAGCCAGGACAAGCTGAAAAGCGTGTTGCCGGGCGGCAATCTCGGCGGCCGCGGCGTCCTGCTGATCGTGGTCGCGGCGTTGCTCGTGTGGGGCTTCTCGGGCTTCTTCAAGGTCGAGCCGGACGAACTCGGCGCGGTATTGCGCTTCGGCAAGTACACGCGCGACGCCCAGCCGGGGCTGAACTACCACCTGCCGTATCCGATCGAGACCGTGCTCACGCCGAAGGTCACGCGCGTCAACCGCATCGACATCGGCATGCGGCTGATCGAGGATCCGCGCCGCACCTCGCAGCAGATCCGCGACATTCCGGAAGAGAGCCTGATGCTGACCGGCGACGAGAACATCGTCGACATCGACGTGTCGGTGTTCTGGCAGGTGAAGGTCGGCGGCGCCAAGGACTACCTGTTCAACATTCAGAACCCGGAAGGCACCGTGAAGGCGGTGGCCGAAAGCGCGATGCGCGAGGTGGTCGGCCGTTCCGACATCCAGCCGATCCTGACCGGCGCGCGGCAATCGATCGAGACATCGGTGCACGAGCTGATGCAGAAGGTGCTCGACACCTACCAGGCCGGCGTCCAGGTCACGCAGGTGCAGATGCAGAAGGTCGATCCGCCGGCGCAGGTGATCGAGAGCTTCCGCGAGGTGCAGGCGGCGCGCGCCGACCTCGTGCGCCTGCAGAACGAAGCCGAGACCTACGCCAACCAGAAGGTCCCGGAGGCAAAGGGCCAAGCCTCGAAGATCCTGCAGGACGCCGAGGCCTACAAATCGCAGACGGTCGCGGAAGCGACCGGCCAGGCCTCGCGCTTCGGCAAGGTCTATGAGGAATACAAGAAGGCGCCGCAGGTCACGCGCCAGCGCATCTATCTCGAAACGATGGAGCGCGTGTTCGGCGGTACCGACAAGATCATCCTCGATTCCGGTTCCTCCACGCAGGGCGGAAACAACAGCGGGGTCGTACCGATCCTGCCGCTGAACGAAATGGTACGGCGTCCGGCGACGGGAGGCACCCAATGAAGCTCGGTATCGCCGGCGGCGTTCTCGCCGTTCTTGCCGTGATCGCGGCCATCGTCGGATACTCGTCGCTGTTCACGGTTTATCAAACCAGGCTCGCGCTGGTCGTGCGGCTCGGCCAGCCGGTCAAAATCGTCACCGAGCCGGGGCTGAACTTCAAGCTGCCGCTGATCGACAGCGTGATCTACGTCGACAAGCGCATCCTCGACCTGGAGAACGCGGCGGCGGAAGTCATCGCATCGGACCAGAAGCGGCTCGTGGTCGATGCTTTCGCGCGCTACCGCATCAACAACGCGCTGTTGTTCTATCAATCGGTCGGCACGGTCGATGCCGCGAACTCGCGGCTCTCGACCCTGCTCAACGCCGCGCTGCGCCGCGTGCTCGGCGAGGCGACGCTCACCCATGTGGTGCGCGACGACCGTTCCGCGCTGATGGCGCGCGTGCGCGAGCAAGTCGACCGCGAGGCGGCCGCCTTCGGCATCACGGTGGTCGACGTGCGCATCCGCCGCGCCGATCTGCCGGCCGAGAACAGCCAGGCCGTTTTCGAACGCATGAAGTCCGAGCGCAAACGCGAGGCGACTGAGTTCCGCGCCCAGGGCTCGCAGCGCGCGCAGGAGATCCGCGCTCGCGCCGACCGCGACATCACGGTCATCATTGCCGACGCGCAGTCGAAAGGCGATACCATGCGCGGCGAGGGAGAAGCGGAACGCAACCGCATCTTCGCCGAAGCCTTCGGCAAGGACCCCGACTTCTTCGCCTTCTACCGCTCGATGCAGGCCTACGAGTCCGGGCTGCGCCACAGCGACACCCGCATGGTGCTGAAGCCGGACAGCGACTTCTTCCGCTATTTCGCCGATCCGGCCGGCCGGCCGCGCGAAGACGCAAAAAAATAGGCTAGTATCCGCCAGCTTGCGCCGCGCTCCGCGCGCGGCGCACTACCGGTTGTTCCCGCATGGCGGATTTCATCGTCGCACTCGGCCTCGTGTTCGTGATCGAGGGGTTGATCTTCGCCGTCAGCCCGTCGGCGGCGAAGAACGCGATGGCGCATGTGCTGGAAACCGCCGACGGGCCGCTGCGCGTGGTCGGGATCGCGTCGGCGATCCTCGGGGTGCTGCTGGTGTGGTTCGTGCGGGGATAGGACCAGGCCTTACAGGCCGAGCGTCATCTCGGCCCAGCGCAAGACGGTACCGCTGTTGAGGAACACGATCACACTTGGCTCTATTGCGGCCGGCCGGTCGTGCGGCATCACGGCGGTGGCGACCACCATGTCGCAACGGTCGTTGAAGGCAACCGATATTGCGGTCTTGCTCGCGATCTTGCCCGTCGTCTGCGGCAGCGCGTAGGCGCGGCTGCGCCCCTGCATCCGCCCGATTGCGATGTGCCGGCCGGCGCCCAGCGGCGTGGCTTCGCCGACGAGATCGAAGTCGCTCATGCGGTCGAGCTCGGCGTCATCCGACACGCCGGTCACGCAATTGCAGAAGCCGATCTTCGCACGCAGATAGAGGCTCACGTCCGCACCGCAGTCGGCAGCCTTGCAGCGGAACGCCTTGCCGCGGCCCCACTGATCGATGGAGAACGGCCACTGCACTTCGGCCCAGACCGGATGAAGGGTGCCGTCAGCCGGGCAGCTTTTCAGGAGAGCGATCGCGCCGACGGCACTGCCGAGACCGAGTGCGACGCCGAGGATGATTGCGAAGACCCTGTTCATCGCAATCGTCGGCCGGCGCCTACATCTTTGCCAGGAACGCGCGCGCGTCCGCCACTTCGGTCCGGCTCGCGTCGGCATTGGCGGCGAGCGCGACGGCCTTGGCATAGTGCTCGCGCGCCTTGGCGGCGTCGCCAAGCTTTTCGGCGGCCTTCGCGGCCCCGATCATGGCGCCGAGACGGTTCGCCTCCTTGCTCATGACCGCCTCGAACGCCGCGAGGGCTTCCTTGGCCATGCCGCGTTCGAGCAGCATCGTGCCATAGAGCTCGCGCGCGGGAGTCGGCACGCCGGGCGTCACCGGATGTTTTTCGGTGCGGTCCTCGGCGTCCGCGGCGGCGCTCATGGCTGCGAGCGCGTCAGCGTGCTTGCCCTCGGCGTAGAGCGCCCAGGCGCTTGCGACCTGCCACTGGATATCGACCTGCTCGCTCCAATAGGCGTCCTTCGCGGCGCGCAGTTTGTCGCGCAACTCGGCAATCTTCGCGACGTCCGCCCTGGCGGCTTCGGCATTGCCGGAGCGGGCCGCTCCGAGCGCGCGGGCGAAATGCGTCATCGCCTGCACATGCGCGAGCGGGCTCGGACGGACTTCGAGCTGGGCTGCCGCCTTCCAGTCACGGCGTTCGACCACGTAGCGCGCCGGCGACACCGCCAGCGCATACGGTCCGGGCAGGAACGTTTCCGTGAATCCGGTAATCGCCGTCATCTCGTCGAGCACGGCCTTGGCAGCGCTGTCCTGTCCGAGCTGCAGGTACGCATAGACCTGGTAGTCCATCGCGTGCAGCTGATCGTGGAAGTCGTTGGACTGCTTGGCGACGCGCTGCGCTTCCCTGTTGGAGTCGATCGACTCCTTCCAGTAGCCGACGCGGGTGAAGATATGCGACGGCATATGCTGCGCGTGCGCGGCGCCCGGGGCGATCTTGGCGTAGAGCCGCGCGGCTTCGAGCCCTTTGTCGGCCAATGCCGGCGTATCGTAGAGGTGGATCAGGTAATGCGCGACGCCCGGATGCCGCGGCTGGCGCTTGAAGATCGGCTCCAGAATCGCCGCGCCCTTGAGCTGGTTCGCGTAGGTCTTGTCGTTGGGTGAGGCCGCGACGTTGAGCGTGATGCCGTAGAAGATCTGCGCTTCGTCGTCGTTCGGATAGCGCGCCGCCAGCGCCTCCATCGCCTTGAGATAGGCCTGCACCCGCGCGCCATGCGGCACCTTGTCGTGATCCGCATACATCACGGCCAGCGCGTCGATGAAGTCACGCTCGCGCTGGCTTTTGGCGCCGATGCTCTTTCCCTTCGCGATGGCGGCGGCGCCCTCGGCGAGATTTTTCGCTGGCGTCGGGACATGCGGATTCCACAGCAGGCTCAGCGCGATGCCCCAGTATGCGATGGCGCATTGCGGATCGGCCTTGAGGGTCTCCTCGAAGATCTCCTTCGATGACTGGTACCAGAACGAATGCTGATAGCGCATCGCGCGGTCGAAGCGCCGTTGCGCCGTCTCGTTGCACGAGGTCTCGAAATGAACGATGCCAAACTGCTTTTCGGTGTCGTCCTGCTGCGCACGCGCGGGGACCGGCAGCGCCGTTGCGGCGACCGATGCGGCCGTTGCGAAAACTAGTCCGAGGTATCTCGACATGGCTGTCTCCCTCCAAATCGCGCTAGGCGCGACGGTAGGAGGCCGCGGAGCGGAAGTCATAAGCGAGAAACGGGATTTCTATGGGAGGCGTGTGCTATCCTCGGAACCGGAGAAACTCATGCAGGATCGGACGGTTACCTTCGGTCGCTATCGTCTTGAGCCAGGCGCCGGACTGATGTCCGGCGCGCGCGAGGTCCACCTCACGCCGAAGGCGCTCGCGCTGCTGTCCTTCATTGCCGAGCGCCCCGGTGACGTGATCACCAAGGAGGAGTTGTTCGCCGCGGTCTGGCCTGAAGTCGCGGTGGGCGACGCCGCGCTAGTCACCTGCATCCAGGAACTCCGCAAAGCCCTTCGCGACGACGCGCGGCGCCCGCGCTACATCGAGACGCTGCACCGCCGCGGCTACCGCTTCATCGCCAAGGCGGCGTCATCGGTCCGCCCGCTGCCTGTCTCTGGCGAGAAGGCACTGCCGCTGCCCGATCGTCCCTCGATCGCGGTGCTGCCGTTTGCCAACATGAGCGACGATCCCGATCAGGATCACTTCGCCGATGGCATTTCCGAGGACCTGATCACCGGCCTCTCGCACATCCGCTGGCTGTTCGTCATCGCGCGCAATTCGTCGTTCGTCTACAAGAACCGCGCGGTCGACGTGAAGGACGTGTCGCGCGCGCTCGGCGTGCGCTACGTGCTCGAAGGCAGCGTACGCCGGGCCGGCAACCGGTTGCGCATCACCGCGCAGCTCGTCGATGCGATCAGCGGCGGCCATCACTGGGCCGAACGCTACGACCGCGAGATCGGCGACATCTTCGCCATGCAGGACGAGATCACCCGCAGCGTCGCGGGAGCGATCGAGCCTCACCTCCTGGCCGCGGAGGGCGTTCGGGCCCTATCGCGTACTTCTGACGATCTTGGAGCCTGGGAACTCGTCGCTCGCGCCAAGACGCATTTCGGACGGCTCACGCGCGCGGACTACGAGCGGGCAATCGAGCCTCTCGAAAAGGCCGTGGAGATCTATCCGGACTACGCGCCGGCGCAGAGTCTTCTGGGATTTTGTCTCGTGTTCGCCTCGCACATGGGCTGGAGCGATCGAACTCAAGGGTTGCTCCGCAGTCACCAGCATGCCGCCCGGGCAATTGCACTCGATGATCGCGATCCCTGGGGATACTGCGCGCTCGGCTACTGCGCCCTGATGGAAAGGCGCACCGACGAGTCGATCGCGTCTTTTCGCCAGGCGCTTCATCTCAATCCGAATTCGGCCGCCGCCCATTCCCACGTGAGCCGCGGTTTTGCCTTCGCAGGGCGTGACCGTGAGGCCATCGAGCACGGCGAAGAGGCGATCAGACTCAGTCCGCTGGACCCCGAAATGGCGTTGTTCTTCGGGGGGATCGCCGTCGCACATTTCACGGCGGGCCGGTTTGCAGACGCTATCCGGTACTCGCTGGAAGCGCAGCGTCTGCGGCCCGGGTTCCTGGGCTCGCGGCGCCTGCTTTGCGCGAGCCTGGCTTTGGCCGGCCGCGTCGCCGAAGCCCGCGCTGAGCTGACAACAATTCGACGCGAGCAGCCCGAGCTATCGATCGCGTGGATCAGGGCAAGCGTTCCTTATCAGACGCCCGAACTGATGGAGCTTTTTCTGGGCGGAATGCGCAAAGCGGGTCTGGAAGACGAGGCCCCGAAGGTCGGTTGCCGTTCGGAAAGCACAGGCCAGCCGCCTTTCCGCCCCAATCCCCCGGCCTAGTGAATCCGCGACGATACTACCCTTGCGTCCATGCGGGTGCGGGGGCACTGTCGCGCGATTCCTTGACCCTTTTCGGAGCTTTGATGCCTATGGCCGGCCCCTTCGCTTATCTCGCCGCATTCCGCCGCTCCGCGCTATCGCTGACCGCTGCGGCGGTAATCGCTTTCCCGCTCGCCGCGCAGGGGCAGGGACGCGGCCCCGACAAGATTGCCGACGTCGCCGAAGCGGTGATCGACGCGGTGGTCAATATCTCGACCTCGCAGACCGTCGCGGCCGGTAGCCCGACGCCGCGCCAGGGACCGGGCCAAGGACCGGGCCAGAATCCCGAAGCGCGGCCGGGCCCGCAGCTTCCGCCTGGTTCGCCGTTCGAGGAGTTCTTCGAGGAGTTCTTCAAGAACCGGCGCGGGCAGGGCGAGAACAAGGGCGGCGGCCAGCCGCGCCGGGTCAATTCGCTCGGCTCCGGCTTCGTGATCGATGCGGCCGGCATCGTGGTGACCAACAATCACGTCATCGCGGATGCCGACGAAATTACCGTGGTGTTCAATGACGGCTCCAAGCTCAAGGCGGAGTTGATCGGCAAGGACAGCAAGACCGATCTCGCGGTGCTGCGCGTGAAGCCCGACAAGCCGCTCAAGGCGGTGAAGTTCGGCAATTCCGAAAAGCTGCGGCTCGGCGAATGGGTGATCGCGATCGGCAACCCGTTCAGCCTCGGCGGCTCGGTGACGGCCGGCATCGTGTCGGCGCGCAACCGCGACATCAATTCGGGGCCCTACGACAACTACATCCAGACCGACGCGGCGATCAATCGCGGCAATTCGGGCGGGCCGCTGTTCAACCTCGAGGGCGAAGTCGTCGGCGTCAACACCGCGATCATCTCGCCCTCCGGCGGCTCGATCGGCATCGGCTTTGCGGTGCCGGCGAACACCGCGCTCGCCGTCATCGACCAGTTGCGCGAGTTCAAGGAAGTGCGCCGCGGCTGGCTCGGCGTGCGCATCCAGCAGGTGACCGACGAGATCGCCGACAGCCTCGGCATCAAGCCGACGCGCGGCGCGCTGGTTGCCGGCATCGACGACAAGGGACCGGCCAAGCCCGCCGGCATCGAGCCGGGCGACGTGATCGTCAAGTTCGACGGCAAGGACATCAAGGAGATGCGCGACCTGCCGAAGATCGTCGGCGACACACCGATCGGCAAGGACGTGCCCGTGGTGATCATCCGCAAGGGCAAGGAAGAGACCAAGACGGTGCGGCTCGGCCGGCTCGAGGACACGCCGGTGCAGGCCTCGGTGAAGACCGATGTGCCGGCGCCGGACAAGCCGGTGGTGCAGAAGGCGCTCGGCCTCAACCTCGCCAACATGAGCGACGACCTGCGCAAGAAGTACAAGATCAAGGACGGCGTGAAGGGCGTGGTGATCGTCGAGGTCGACGCGAACTCGCCGGCGGCGGAGAAACGGCTCAACGCGGGCGACGTGATCGTCAAGGTGACCGACGAGGAAGTCGCCAACGCCGCCGACGTGCAGAAGCGCATCGACCAGCTCAAGAAGGACGGCAAGAAGACCGCGCTTCTTCTGGTGGCGAACGCCGAAGGCGACGTGCGCTTCGTGGCGCTGGCGCTGCAGTAGCTGACCTGATCTTCACCTCTTCCCGCTTGCGGGGAAAGGGAAGCAGTGGAAACGATGCAACCGCGCCGCGAGGCGCGGTTTGCGTTTGTGCTGTTGACTCGGGGTAAGCCGCCAGCGAGCCTAAGACAAACATGTTACGGGAGGCGACGATGGTGAGACGTTTCATTCTCGCGGCAGCGTGCCTGCTGCTGTCGATCCAACTGGGCATCGCGGACGAGAAGACGAAGGGCAAGATATCGATCTGGCTCGGCTATCCGGAGACGCTCGACGCCTTCAAGCTCGGGCAGACCGAGTTCAAGAAGAAGTATCCGAACGTCGACGTCGAAATCCTCACCTTCGAGCTGCGAGAGTTCGAGGCGAAGCTCGCGGTGTCCGTGCCGGCCGGCAGCGGTCCCGATATCCTTGCGCTGCACGACTTCATCTTCCCGCGCTATTACGAAGGCGGGTCGCTCGCCGACATGCCGGCCGATCTCGCGCAGGCGGTCAACAACAAGGCGATCATCGACACGCCGTTCCGGGACATCGTGACGCGCGAAGGCAAGCCCTGGGGCCTGCCGTGGTGGTCCGGGCGCAATGGACTGTTCTACAACCTCGATCATTTGCAGGCGGCGGGCCTCAGCGGTCCGCCGAAGAGCTACACGGAAGTCTGGCAATATGCCGAGAAGCTGACGCAGAAGAACGAGAAGGGCGAGTTGACGCGCGCCGGCATCTCGCTGCGCCTCACCGGCCCGTCGGGTGGCACGCAGAAGTTCGGCTACTTCTATTATCAGCTCGCCGGCGTGCAGATGTTCGAGCCGGGCAAGAAGCCCGGCACCGTGCAGGTGACGATCGCAAAGAACATCGACGCGGCGGCGCGCGTGCTGCTCGACCATGTCGAGCACCTGCATGGCGCGAAGAAGTCCGACGATTGGGCACTCAAGCACGACGCGCAGGGCTTCGCCTCCGGCGCTGCCTCGATGTTCATGCGCGAAAGCTGGGTCATCCCGTTCGTCAAGAAGAACGGGCCGGACGTGAAGTTCGGCGTCGTGCCGGTGCCGCGCGACAAGGCATTCGGCGCGTTCAACGCGGTGGAAGTCCTCTCGGTGAACAAGGATTCCAAGCTGAAGGATGCAGCGTGGGATTTCATCCGCATCCTGCAGGACCAGGCGATCGTCAACAACGTGCTGGAGAGCTCCGGCTGGGTGCCGCTGCGGCGCGACCGCGATTACGGCTCAGTGCTGGCGAAGGAGCCGCGTTTCGCCCAGATGACCTCGCCGCCGTCCGATCAGGTGCAGTACATCGAGGCGCCGAACGTCGCCTATGAGGAAATGACCACCCGTGTCGGCGAGGTCATCCAGGCCGGCTTCCGCGATGCCTCGCTGGTGGGCAACATGGACGGCGCGAAGCGCGTGATGATGCGCGCCCACGACACCGCAGTGAAAATCCTGAAGGATAACGGCAACTACTCAGACTAGGCGGGCGACCGCGCATGATCCCGAAAAAGCATGTCCCGGACTTGATCCGGGATGGGAACCGGTTTTCGGACAAGATCATGCGCGAACAAGAAAGCGTGCGCGGCAATCTTGCCGCGCGCTTTCAGGAATTCCGCGACTCGATCAAGCGCGATCACCTGCTCTGGGTGCTGATCGCGCTTGGGCCGGTGTTCGCGCTGTTCTGCATCATCCGCGTCTATCCGATCCTCGAGACGATACGGCTCTCGTTCTACCGCTATCATCCGACCCAGCGGAACCGGCCGTTCATCGGCTTCGACAATTACTGGCGGCTGCTCGAAGACGAGGCGTTCCGCACCGCGCTGATCAATACGCTGCAGTTCTGCGTGATGGCGGTGATCATCACGCTGGTGCTGGCCTTCGCGATCGCGGTGCTGCTGCGCTCGATCGAAAAGGTCGCGCCGGTCTACGAGCTGCTGCTCTACATCCCGGTGGTGACGCCGTGGGTGCCGGCCTCGGTGATCTGGAAATGGATCTTCGATCCGGTCCACGGGATCCTGAACTATGGCCTGACATCGGTCGGACTGCCGAAGCTCGCCTGGCTGCAGGACGAGCATGTCATCCTCTATGCGATCGTGCTGGTTTCCGTGTGGAAGATGCTCGGCTATTTCGTCGTCGTGTACGGCGTCGGGCTGCGCAACATTCCGGACGAGCTGCTGGAAGCCTCCGAGCTCGACGGCGCGACCCCGTGGCAGCGGCTGATCTACGTCGTGATCCCGATGATGAAGCCGATCATCCTGTTCACGGTGATCATCGCCACCATCATCTTCTTCAACGTGTTCGCACCGGTCTATGTGCTGACCGCTTCGGCACAGGGCGCACCGGCTTACGATTTCAAGGTGGTGATCGGCGAGATCTACCAGAACGCCTTCGTGTTCTACCGCATGGGCTATGCGGGCGCGCAGTCGGTCGTGCTGCTGCTGTTCGTGCTGACGCTGGTGTTCATCCAGTTCACGCTGTTCCGCGAGAAGCGGTGATGTTCAGGGAGCGCCCCATCGTCCTCACGGCCTACGTGGTCTGCACGATCATGGCTCTGCTCGCGGTGACCCCCTTCTTCTGGGTGCTGATGACCGCGCTGAAATCCAACCCCGAGATCAACGCCTGGCCGCCGCACGTTTTTCCCATCCAGCCGACGCTCGAGCATTTCCATCGCATTCTGGGAGAAGAAAACTTCCTGCGCTATATCCTCAATTCGCTGATCATCGCGCTCTCCTCGATGACCGCGATCCTGTTCACGTCCTCGCTCGCGGGATTCATCTTCGCCAAGTACAAGTTCCCGGGCCGCGGCGTGCTGTTCGCCATCATCCTCGCGACCGCCATCATTCCGTTGGAGGTCTACATCATCCCGCTCTATTTGATGGTGTTCGGCGTGAAGATGATGAACAGCTACCTGTCGCTGGTGTTTCCCTTCGTCATCATGACGTTTGGCGTGTTCTTCATGCGCCAGGTGATCATGTCGATCCCGGACGAATTGCTCGAAGCCGCGCGCATCGACGGGGCCAACGAGTTCTGGATCTACGTGCGCGTGGTGCTGGCGCTGTCGAAGTCCGGCCTGATGGCGCTCGGCGTGTTCGCATTTTCGGAGGCTTGGGCGAACTTCATCTGGCCACTGGTCGTGGTGACGACCAAGGACATGTACACGACCGAGCTCGGGCTCGCGACCTATCAGCGCCAGTTCTACATCGAGTACGGGCCGATCTCGGCCGGCGCGGTCATCAGCATCATGCCGATGCTGATCGTGTTCGCGTTGCTGCGCCGTCACATCATGAAGGGCATCGCGACCAGCGGGCTGCGCGGTTGACGTTGCGGCGGTTGACCTTTTTGTGATCACCGTTGCGACCGCGGCATCGTGTCCATACGTCCGAAGCATCGCGTTTTTCATGGCACGAGGAACAAGATGAAAGCGACGCTTTACAACAACGTCATTGCGGAGAGCGACGACACCGTTTCGGTGCGCGGCTACGACTATTTCCCGCTCGCGACGGTGCGTACCGAATGGCTCGAGAAGGCGCCGCGGACGCCGAAGGACCTCGAATGTCCGCACGGCGTGCAGTTCTACGACGTCGTGCTCAATGGCGAGCGCCACCCGCGCAATGCCTGGATCTACGAGCGGCCGCAGCCCGCCATGAAAGCGGTGACGGAACGTGTCGGGTTCTGGGAGAACGTGAAGGTCGCGTAGCAATTTTCGCCAAGTCTCCCCTGAACGACGAGCCTATTCCCAGGCGCTGACGGTTCGGCGTGCGCCGTAGCGTTGCGCGTGCGCGCCGGACACACTTGGTCGGAACGGAGAGGCGGCGCGTGGCAGGATTCTACGGCTGGCGGGTGGTCGGCGCGGCGTTCGTGCTCGCGTTCTTCGGCTGGGGCCTCGGCTTCTACGGCCCGCCGGTCTACCTGCATGCGGTGCGCGAGGCGCGCGGCTACTCGCTGAGCGTCGTCTCGGCGGCGGTCACGGTGCACTTTCTTCTCGGCGCGCTTGTCGCCGCCAACATTCCGAAGCTTTACCGCCGGTTCGGACTGCCGGCCGTGACCAAAGCCGCCGCGATCGCGCTCGGCGCCGGCGTGTTCGGCTGGGCCGTCGCCGCCACGCCATTGCAGTTGTTCGCCGCGGCTTCGGTCAGCGGCGCCGGCTGGGCCGCGATGAGCGGCGTCGCCGTCAACGCGGTGGTCTCGCCGTGGTTTGCGCGCGCGAGACCTGCGGCGCTGGGCACGGCGTACAACGGCGCGAGCTTTGCCGGGTTGATCCTCTCGCCGCTATGGGTGACGGCCATTCTGTTTGCAGGTTTTCCGCTGGCTGCCGCGATCATCGGCGTGGCGACGATCGTCGTCACGTGGTGGCTCGCGAGCCGCTACTTTTCGCGTACGCCGGCCGAGATGTCGCTCGCGCCGGATGGCGACGCGCCCGGCGCGCCTGCGGCTGCGGTGACGTCGCCGCATGCGAAGCCGTTGCCCGGCGCGCTGCTGTGGCGCGACGTCGTGTTCATCACGCTCGCGGCCGGCGCGGCGCTCACATTGTTTGCGCAGATCGGGCTGATCACGCATCTCTATTCGCTGCTCGTGCCCGCGCTCGGCACCCAATGGGCCGGCGTCGTGATGGGCATCGGCACCGGCGCCGGCATGTGCGGCCGCATGGCGGTCGGTTGGCTGATGCCGGTCGGCGCCGACCGGCGGCTGGTCGCCTGCGCGAGCTACGCGATGCAGATTTGCGGAGCGCTGGTGCTGATCCTCGCGGCCGGATCGAACGTGCCGCTGCTGCTGATTGGGGTGCTGCTGTTCGGGCTCGGCATCGGCAACGCCACCTCGCTGCCGCCGCTGATCGCGCAGGTCGAGTTCGTCAAGGACGACGTGCCGCGCGTGGTCGCGCTCACGGTGGCGATCGGGCAAGCGGTGTACGCGTTTGCGCCAGCGGTATTCGGTTTCGTGCGCGAGTTCGTTTCGATGTGGAACGGCGGCGCGGTGTTCGCGGTCGCGGCGCTGGTGCAGGCGCTGTCGATCGGCGCGCTGCTAATTGGGCGTCACAGGGCGGCGAAATCGACGCGCGCATAGCCCTGCAGATAGAGCAGCGCCGTGAGATCGCTGTGATCGATGCGCGCATGCGCGGCGTCGGCCACCTTCGGCTTGGCGTGATAGGCAACGCCGAGACCGGCTGCCTCGATCATCGCCAGATCGTTGGCGCCGTCGCCGGCGGCCAGTGTTTCGGATGCCGCGAGGCCGAGCCGGTCGCGCAATTCGATCAAGGTGACGAGCTTCGCCTCGCGCCCGAGGATCGGCTCTTCGACGCGGCCGGCGAGCCTGCCGTCCTCGACGACCAGCGTGTTGCCGCGGTTCTCGTCGAACCCGATCATGGCGCCGACGCGGCTCGTGAACAGCGTGAAGCCGCCGGAGACGAGGCAGGTCGTGCCGCCATTCTTCCGCATCGTCGCGACGAGCGTGCGCGCGCCCGGCGTCAGCGTGATGCGTTCCCGGATGACCTCGTCGACCACCGCGACCGGTAGCCCTTTCAGTAACGCGACGCGCTCGCGCAACGCCGGCTCGAAGGCGATCTCGCCGCGCATCGCCCGCTCGGTGATCGCCGCGACATGCGCTTTCAGGCCGACGTAATCCGCAAGCTCGTCGATGCATTCCTGCCCGATCATGGTGGAATCCATGTCGGCGACGAACAGTGTCTTGCGCCGCCCGGCGAGAGGCTGCACGACGACATCGATGCGAAGTCCCCCAAGCGCAGTCCGCAGTCGTTGCGCGATCGCTTGGTCGTCGGCCCCGCTCGGCGTAAAGGGAAGGTCGACCGCGATGCCGGGATCGAGAACGCGCATGTCTTGGGCGGTCGTGAGCACGCCGACCGCAAGGGCGATCGCGGCATCGTCGAGCGCGGGCTTGGCCGGATCGGAAATGAGAGTCGCTACGTGAGTCATCGTTGCCTGATACTATTCATCACCGACGAGTGTGATCTCGCCCGGTTTCGCTGATTCAAGCGCCTGCAAAAGCCGGGGCACCAAAGGCCTCAAGTCCGCGAGCCGGTTGGTTCTCGCTTGGAGCACAATGACTGCAACTCGCAATGCAGGCACATGCTGCTGGAATGACAAATTGCGATCGACGGTCACAAAGGCATCGAACTGTTCCGCTGCGAGAGTCAGCAGTTCGCCGTTCCGAACGGCGGCCCACCCCAGCTGTCCAGCGGTTTTGACGTCATGTCCGGGAATCTCGCGCAGCAATCGCCAATCCACGCACTCGTCGAGTAGCACCCTCATGAAACGGATTCGACGAGACGGTCCTTGGCCTGCTCCAGGAATGCGATCACCTGTTCGCGCGTCACGGATGGAAAGCCGTCGAGAAACTCGTCGATCGAGTCGCCGGCTTCGAGATAATCGAGCAACGTCTGCACCGGGACGCGCGTACCCGCGAACACGGGTGTGCCGCCCATGACATCAGGATTGCGGGAAATGACCGGCTGCTGCATTGAGGCAATGTACTCCCGCGCATGCCACCGGTGCAAACGCCAGCCATGAAAGCCATTCTGATCGCAGGGCCGACCGCGAGCGGCAAGTCGGGGCTGGCGCTCGCGTTGGCAGAGCAAATCGGCGGCACGGTCGTCAACGCCGACTCGATGCAGGTCTATCGCGATCTGCGTGTCATCACGGCGCGGCCGACGCCCGACGAGGAGGCGCGGGTGCCGCACCGGCTCTACGGCCACGTGGACGCGGCGGAGAACTACTCGGTCGGGCGATGGCTCGCCGATGTGCGGCCGGTACTCGACGAGGAGCGGTCCGCCGGGCGCGTGCCGATCTTTACCGGCGGGACCGGGCTCTATTTCAAGGCGCTGACGCGAGGGCTGTCGGCGGTGCCGCCGATCCCTCTGGAGATTCGTGAAACCGTTCGGGCGCGCCTCGAGGCCGAAGGACCGGCCGCGCTGCACGCCGAGCTGTTGCGGCGCGATCCGGGAAGCCCGATCAAGCCGGGCGACCGCACGCGCATCGCGCGTGCGCTGGAGGTGCTGGAGGCGACCGGACGCCCGCTCTCCGACTGGCACCGCGAAGGCCTGCCGCCGCTGATCGAGGCGTCAGGCGCCGTGAAGGTGTTCCTGGCGCCCGAGCGCGACGAATTGCGCAGGCGCATCGACGCGCGCTTCGACGCGATGCTCGAAGCCGGCGCGCTCGACGAGGTGCGCGCGCTGGCGGCGCGCAAGCTCGATCCGCTGCTACCGGCGATGAAGGCGCATGGCGTGCCGTGGCTGATCAGATGCCTGAACGGTGAGCTATCGCTCGCCAAGGCCGCCGAAGGCGGAAAAAACGACACGCGCCGCTACACCAAGCGCCAGTTCACTTGGGCGCGGCATCAGCTCCCGGACTGGACCTGGACCGCACCCGCCGGCGCTCTCGCCGAGACCTTGCGCGCCTTTTCGCGTCCCTTGGGCCGCTGAGCCTTGAACGACCACGCAAAGCTCGCGAGCGTCACGCCAAGCCCGACCGCCAGCACCCAGTGCGAGGGCCGCATCGCCATCTCCCAGTCGAGATTGACCGAGAACACGCGCCACCACATCACGCCGGTGGTCGCACCGTACCAGCCGGCTTCGGCGACCGCGGTGAGTGCCGAGGCGATGAACGCGAGCGCAATCGACCAGATATAGGTCACGCCACCGGCGTAGCGATGGATCAGGCGGTAACCGAGCAGCCAGAACAGGAAGCCCGCGACCATCACCGACTCGGAAATGTCGAGCTTGGTCTGCATCAGGAAGTGGATCACGCCGAGGATCGCGATGGCGTAGACGATCTTGTGCAGCGTGTTCCAGCGGGCGCCGAGGCGCCTGATCATGCCGTCGGTTGACGTCGCGGCGAGCGCGATCAGGCCGGTCAGCGCGACGAAGCCGATGGTGAGATAGATGCGGAATGCGATCTCGCTGACGACCTTGGCGAGATCGTATTTCTCCTGCACGACGTAGAGCGTGAGGTGGAGCACCGCGTAGCAGAACGCCGCGACACCGAGCGTGCGGCGCATGTTGATCAGCTTCGGCGCGTTGAACAGGCGCCGCGCGGGCGTGACCGCGAGTGACAGGATGACGAGCCAGATCGCGTAGTTCCCGAGCGAGTGGATCGCTTCATTGATCGGGCGCGCCGGATTGAGGTCGCCGCTCGAGGCGCGCCCCGCGAGCCACAGCGCGGGGACGCACGCGCCGGTGAAGGCCACGATCTTCTCGGCGCTCCATTTGCCGGACTTCTCGCGCAGGAACGGCATCAGTCTTCCTCAGCCTTTCGCGCGACCATAGCGAAGCCGGCGCCGCGCGCGATGCACGTTTCTGCACGAAGCGGTGAGGGCAGCGTGATCATTCTTTTTCGCGCATGATCTTTTTCCGAAAACCGGTTCCCATCCCGGATCAAGTCCGGGACAGGCTTTTTCGGGATCATGCGCCGAGTTTGTCGGCGAGTTCCGTGAAACTCGCGACCGCGACGTCGACCGGCACGCTGGGTTTGGTCTCGCCCTTGCCGGGGCCGTGCTCGTTCGGCCGCGCGACATGCGCGGTCTTCAGGCCCGTCTTCGCCGCGGCGGCGAGGTCGCCCGAATGCGCCGCGACCATGATGCATTCGCCGGGTTCGCAGTCGAACGCTTCCGCCGCGCGCAGGTAGACGCGCGGCTTCGGCTTGTAGTCGCCGGCGATCTCGGCGCCCAAAATCGCGTCCCAGGGGAAATCGTTACGCCGCGCGATGCCGGCCATCAGCGAGATGTTGCCGTTCGAGACCGGCGCGATCAGGAATTTCTTGTGCAGCCGCTGCAGCCCCGGCGTGGCGTCGGGCCAGCCGTCGAGCCGGTGCCAGGCGCGGTTGAGGTGCGCCAGCGTGGGCTCGTCCAGCCCTGAGACCTTGAAGCGCGGCAGGATGCGCTCGAGATTGCGCCGGTGCAGGACGTCGAGCTTGGAGAACGGGATCACGCCGGTGCGCACCTCCTCCATGGCGGGCTGGTACTCGTCGCGCCAGGCGTCCGCGAAGGCGAGCCAGTCGAGCGCATGGCCCTTCGGCTTCAGCACTGCCTCGCTCTCGCGTGCGATCGAGGTGCGCCAGTCGACCACGGTGCCGAACACGTCGAAGAACAGGGCCTTCACGGAGGCGGGGTCGAGCATGAGCGTTTCCTCGGTGGTTTTCGGTCGCGGCTTTCCTCTATCATAGCCGACACCGACACCCGCCCACGAGTACCCAATGGACATCGCAAACCTGCCGTTCGACGCCGACACCATGCTGGCGGGCCTGCGCCCGTGGGTGGAACGCGAAAGCCCGACCTTCGACACCGTGCGGGTGAACGCGATGATGGATCTGGCGGCGCGCGACTGCGCGCTGTCGGGCGCGACCGTCGAGCGCATCGCCGGCCGCATGGGGTTTGGCGATTGCCTGCGGGCGAAATTTTCCTTCGGCCACGCGGACCAGCCCGGCATCCTGATCATGGGCCATCTCGACACGGTGCACCCCGTTGGCACGCTCGGCGTTCTGCCGTGGCGGCGCGACGATGCGCGCTGCTACGGCCCGGGCATCTGCGACATGAAGGGCGGGAATTTCCTCGCCCTGGAGTCGCTGCGCATGTTGCAGCGGCTGGGTCTTTCGCCCGCGCTGCCGGTGACGTTTCTTTTCACCAGCGACGAGGAAATCGGCAGCCCGAGCACGCGCGATCTGATCGAGGCCGAGGCGTCTCGCCACAAATACGTGCTGGTGCCCGAGCCAGGGCGGGCCGACGGCGGCGTCGTCACCGGGCGTTACGCGATTGCCCGCTTCAACCTGAAAGCCATCGGCCGGCCGAGCCACGCGGGCGCCCGGCTGAAGGATGGCCGTTCCGCGATCCGCATCATGGCGGACATGATCCCGCAGATCGAGGGAATGACCAGCGACGCCTGCACCTTCAGTGTGGGTGTGGTGCACGGCGGCCAATGGGTGAATTGCGTGGCGAGCGCATGCGAGGGCGAGGCGCTCAGCATGGCGAAGCGGCAGGCCGATCTCGATTCAGGGGTCGAGCGGATGCTGGCGTTGACCAAGGGGGACGAGGAGGCCGGCCGGTTCGTCGTCACCCGCGGCGTGACGCGGCCGGTGTGGGAGCCGAACGGCAAGACAATGGCAATGTACCAGATCGCGAAGCGGCTCGCGGCGACGCTCGGGATCGATCTGCCGCATGAAAGCTCCGGCGGCGGGTCGGATGCGAATTTCACCGGCGCTCTCGGGATTGCCTCGCTCGACGGATTGGGCGTGTGCGGGGCGGGCGTTCATACGCTGAACGAGCACATTCTGGTCGCCAGCCTGCCGCAGCGGGCCAGGCTGTTCACTGGCCTGCTGATGGAACTGGCTTGAAACGAAACGCCATTTCTGCTTGACGTAGCCGGCGCGGAGCGCTTATAAGCCCGCGCAAGGAAATGTCGAGCTGAGCCAATGTCACGCAACATTCTTATCGTAGGTATCGCACGCATCGCCGGGGGTGGCTAACACCCACCCGTGACCGAAGCGGTGCGTGCAGGGCCCTTCAGGGGCCTTTTTTGTTGTCGAAACGAGCCCGAAGAACTGACTGGAGCGAGCCATGACCCAACAAATGACCGGCGCCGAGATGGTGATCCAGGCCATGATCGACCAAGGGGTCGAGCACATTTTCGGCTACCCCGGCGGCGCCGTGCTGCCGATCTACGACGCCATGTTCCAGCAGGAGAAGCTGCGCCACATCCTGGTGCGCCACGAGCAGGGCGCGGTCCATGCGGCGGAAGGCTATGCGCGCTCGACCGGCAAGGTCGGCTGCGTGCTGGTGACGTCGGGACCGGGCGCCACCAATGCGGTGACGGGCCTCACCGACGCGCTGATGGACTCGATCCCGCTCGTCTGCATCACCGGGCAGGTGCCGACGCATCTGATCGGCAACGACGCGTTCCAGGAATGCGACACGGTCGGCATCACGCGGCCCTGCACCAAGCACAATTATCTCGTGAAGAGCGTGAACGATCTCGCGCGCGTGCTGCACGAGGCCTTCTACATCGCGGCCAACGGCCGGCCGGGCCCGGTGGTTGTCGACATCCCGAAGGATGTGCAGTTCGCCACCGGCACTTATGTCGGGCCGAAGGCCGTGCAGATGAAAAGCTACAAGCCGAAGGTCAAGGGCGACCTCGACAAGATCAAGGCCGCGATCGAGATGCTGGCCAACGCGAAGAAGCCGATCATCTATTCGGGCGGCGGCATCATCAATTCCGGCAAGGAGGCGAGCCACCTGCTGCGCGAGTTCGCGCGGCTCACCGGCTTTCCGGTCACCTCGACCTTGATGGGGCTCGGCGCATTTCCCGCCGCCAATCCGCAATGGCTCGGCATGCTCGGCATGCACGGCACCTACGAGGCGAACTGGACGATGCACGACTGCGACGTGATGCTGTGCATCGGCGCGCGCTTCGACGATCGCATCACCGGGCGGATCGACGCGTTCTCGCCCGGTTCGCGCAAGATCCATGTCGATATCGATGCGTCGTCGATCAACAAGAACGTCAAGGTCGACATCCCGATCGTCGGCGACTGCGCGAACGTGCTGGAAGACATGATCCGCATCTGGCGCAGCGAGGCCAAGCAGGTCGACAAGCAAGCGCTCGCCGCGTGGTGGAAGCAGATCGACAAGTGGCGTTCGCGCAATTCGCTCGCCTACCGGCAGTCGAACGAGACGATCAAGCCGCAATACGCGATCCAGCGTCTCTACGAGCTGACCAGGGACCGCGACGTCTACATCACGACCGAAGTCGGCCAGCACCAGATGTGGGCGGCGCAGTTCTTCAAGTTCGAGGAGCCGAACCGCTGGATGACGTCGGGCGGGCTCGGCACCATGGGCTACGGCCTGCCGGCCTCGGTCGGCGTGCAGCTCGCGCATCCGAAATCGCTGGTGATCGACATCGCGGGCGAGGCATCCGTGCTGATGACCATGCAGGAGATGTCGACCGCCGCGCAGTACCGGCTGCCGATCAAGATCTTCATCCTGAACAACCAGTACATGGGCATGGTGCGGCAGTGGCAGGAGCTGCTGCATGGCGGGCGCTATTCGGAGAGCTACTCGGAAGCACTGCCGGACTTCGTCAAGCTCGCCGAGGCCTACCACGGCGTCGGCATCCGCTGCGACAAGCCGGGCGACCTCGATCACGCCATCAAGGAGATGATCAACGTCGACAAGCCGGTGATCTTCGACTGCATGGTCGATCAGTTGGAAAACTGCTTCCCGATGATCCCGTCGGGCAAGGCGCATAACGAGATGCTGCTCGGCGACGTCGAGGGCGACATCGCCAAGGCGATCGACGAAAAGGGCAAGGTGCTGGTGTAATGAGCAACGGGGCAAGCGCGAGCCACTATCCGGCTCAGACCGTGAAGGAACGCATCGAGCGCCACACGCTCTCGGTGCTGGTCGACAACGAACCGGGCGTGCTCGCGCGCGTCATCGGGCTGTTCTCGGGGCGCGGCTACAACATCGACAGTCTCACGGTCTCGGAGACCGAGCACGAGAAGCATCTCTCGCGCATCACCATCGTCACTTCCGGAACCCCGATGGTGATCGAGCAGATCCGCCATCAGCTCGAGCGTCTCGTGCAGGTGCAGCGCGTGGTGGACCTGACCGAGTCCGGTCCCGCGATCGAGCGCGAGCTTGCGATGGTCAAGGTGCGCGGCAAGGGCGACCACCGCGTCGAGGCGCTGCGGCTGGCCGACGCGTTCCGCGCGCGCGTGATCGACGCCACGATCGACAGCTTCATCTTCGAGATCACCGGCGCGAGCAGCAAAATCGACCAGTTCGTCAACCTGATGCTGCCGCTGGGTCTGGCCGAGGTGTCGCGCACCGGGGTGGCGGGGATTTCGCGCGGGCCGGAGGGTATGTAGGCCTCTCACGCCGCCGGGCTTGTCCTGACCGGCCAATGAACCTAGAAGCACGACCACAAAACAAGCGGCCACAGGGGCCCAAGGAGTAGGGGTAGAAAGACCATGCGCGTTTACTACGACCGCGACGCCGACCTGAACCTGATCAAGGGCAAGAAGGTCGCCATCATCGGCTACGGCAGCCAGGGCCATGCGCACGCGCTCAATCTGCGCGATAGCGGCGTCAAGGATGTCGCAGTCGCGTTGCGCAAGACGTCGGCCGGCGTGAAGAAGGCCGAGGCCGAGAAGCTCAAGGTGATGGAGGTCGCCGAGGCCGCCAAGTGGGCCGACGTGATGATGATGCTCACCCCGGACGAGCTGCAGGGCGACATCTATCGCGATCACCTCGCCGGCAACATGAAGCAGGGTTCGGCGCTGATGTTCGCGCACGGCCTCAACGTGCACTTCAACCTGATCGAGCCGCGCGCCGACATCGACGTGCTGATGATCGCGCCGAAGGGGCCCGGCCACACCGTGCGCTCGGAATACCAGCGCGGCGGCGGCGTGCCGTGCCTGCTGGCGATCCACAAGGACGCGTCGGGCAACGCGCACGACCTCGGGCTCTCCTATGGCTCGGCGATCGGCGGCGGGCGCGCCGGCATCATCGAGACGAGCTTCAAGGAGGAATGCGAGACCGACCTGTTCGGTGAGCAGGTCGTGCTGTGCGGCGGCCTCGTCGAGCTGATCAAGGCCGGCTACGAGACGCTGGTCGAGGCCGGCTATGCGCCCGAGATGGCCTACTTCGAATGCCTGCACGAGGTGAAGCTGATCGTCGACCTCATCTTCGAGGGCGGCATCGCGACGATGAACTACTCGATCTCCAACACCGCCGAGTACGGCGAATACGTCTCCGGCCCGCGCATTATCAACGACGCCACCAAGGCGGAGATGAAGCGCGTGCTCGCCGACATCCAGTCCGGCAAGTTCACGCGCGACTGGATGCTCGAGAACAAGGTCAACCAGAC
>Ga0207682_10000166_pt1 | contig 30087 bp, 23 predicted proteins | sample KBSM63metaG_FD_184332 | JGI IMG/M metagenome (GOLD analysis project Ga0207682, IMG submission 184332) | Miscanthus rhizosphere microbial communities from Kellogg Biological Station, Michigan, USA - KBS M6-3 metaG (SPAdes) (version 2) | ecosystem: Host-associated > Plants > Roots > Rhizosphere >... | reverse complement strand
GCCACGTTCGCGCGCGCGTCGCGTCGCCGCGTGCCGCAGCGATCGGCGCGAACGCGCGCAGCGTCGCATACAGGAACCAGCCGAGCCAGACCGATTCGCCGCGGCCGTGGATGCCGACGCGGTTCATGCCGTCGTTCCAGTCGCCGCCATGCATGAGCGGCAAATCGTGCGCGCCGGTTCCGAGGCTCGCATCGAGTGCGCGCGCGCAGTGCTCGTAGACCGATGCAACCTCGGACGACACTTCCACTTCCGAGTAGAGGTCCTCGCGCATCGGCGGCACCGGAGGCCCTTCGATGAACGGCGCGTCGACGTCGAGCACGGCGGTGTCGCCGGTGGTTTCGACGTAGTGCGCGGCGACGTACGGCAGGAACACGCGGTCGTCGGCGAAGCGCGTGCGTACGCCGCGCCCGGACGGCGGGTGCCACCAATGCTGGACATCGCCTTGCGGGAATTGATGTGCGCATGCGCGGACTATGTGCGCCCGTGCCTCGGCGGGTGCTGCGACCGCCAGGGCCATCACGTCCTGCAACTGGTCGCGAAAACCGTACGCGCCGCCGGCCTGATAGAAGCCTGCGCGCGCGAACAGCCGGCAAGCGCGCGTCTGGTAGAGCAGCCAGCGATTCAGGATGAAGTTCGTCGCGACGTCGGGCGTGTCGACGGTGATCGTGCCGAGCACGTCGTCCCATTCGCCGGTGATGCGCTCGTACAGTGCGGCCATGTCTGCGCGCCGATAGCTCGCGACCAGCGCGCGCGCCGCCTCCTCGCTGTCCGCTTCACCCAGCAGGAAGTGCAGGCGCACGGTCGTTCCCGGCGCCACGCTGATGCGTCGCTGCAGTGCCGCGCACGGGTCGAAGCCGGCGCCGCCGCGTCCAGTCAGTGCGCCGCCATCGGTCAACGCGGCCGGCGCGTCGAGTCGGCCGTTGCGGCCGAGAAACTCGGACCGGTCGCATGTCAGCGAGTCGATCGCCGCGCTGCTCGCCAGGAACGCCCACCGCGACGCGAACTCGCGGTTGCGCGGGTTGCGCGCGTACACGCTGCCGCCGGCCTTGTCGGGCGTGGTGATGATGAATGGCGCGTTCGCGACGCGGGACGCACCGAGCGACCATTCGACGTACGCGGTGACGGCGAGGTTCACCTCCGTGTCGCCGGGATTGGTCAGCACGAGGCTCGAGATCTTGACGGGAGCATCGGGCGCCACGAATTGCGTCAGCGCGCAGCGGATGCCCTGCGCGATGCTCTCGAATCGAACGTAGCCCGCGCCGAAGCGCGCGACGTAGCTCGCTTCGTCGATGCGGATCGGCAAGGCTGTCGGCGTCCATAGCGCGCCGGTCGCAAGATCCTGCAAGTAGAAGCACTCGGCCGGCGGCGCCGACACCGGGTCGTTCGACCACGGCGTCAACTGGTTCTCGCGGCTGTTCTCCGCCCAAGTGAAGCCCGCGCCCGACTCCGACGCGATGAAGCCGAACTCCGGATTGGCGACGACGTTGACCCACGGCAACGGCGTCTGCTGGCCCTTCGCAAGCACGATCACGTATTCACGGCCGTCCGGCGTGAATCCGCCGAGCCCGTTGAAGAAGCGCACCCGCGGCACGTCGAGCTTTTCGCCCGCGGCCGCCGGCGGCGCAAGTGCGGGCTCGCGCACGGCGGTCACCGGATGCCGGACCCGCAGCAACTGCTCGACGAGGTTGCCCTGCGCGCTCGCTACGACGGCGCGCGCGGCCGTGTGCAGCAGCACGCGCTCCTCGGCCGCGAGGGCGTCGCCGCGGACGACGTATACGCCGCCGCGAACCGCCTGCGGGTCGCCGCTCGCGCGCGACTCCGCATCACGAACGAGATTCTGCAGATGCTCCTGCACCCCGGGCGCATACGTGACCGCCTGGTCGTTCAACAGCACGAGGTCGACGGCGAGTCCCTTGAGGTTCCAGTATTCGTGCGCCGTCAACAGCTGCCGCAGCAGGCCGCGATCGTCGATGTCGTCGATCCGTGCGAGCAGGATCGGCCGATCGCCGGAAATGCCGAGCCGCCACAGTCCCGACAGCGGCAGCGTGTTCGACTGCAGTGTTTGCTGCGACGGCCGCAGCGCGGCGTCGTGGAAGAGCAGCGTGTTGGCAAGCTGCTGGTACAGATGCGCCTCGCCATGGTCGATGCCGAGATAGTGCAGCTGCACCTGCGCGTGCGTCCACGCGAGCGATGACGCGCGCTCATAGGCGGCCGGGTCGTGATACTTGTCGGCGAGACCGAGTATGTCCTCGCGGGTTGTCGCGATCATCGTGGCGAATGCCACCTGCGTCGCTGCGCCCGGTGCAATTTTCACGCGGACGCGCAGGCTCGCGATCGGGTCGAGAACGGCACCGGTGAAATTGGTAAGCGGCCGGCCATCGGTGATGGCAATCGGCGCTTGCACCGTGCGTCCGCGGCCGAGGAAGCGCGCGCGATCGGTCTCGAACTCGATGCCCGCCGCGGCGTCGCTTGCAATCACGTGTGCGCCGAAGAGCTCGCGGTCGGTTATGGCGCGCGGGCGGCGAGAGAAGACGAGCCCCGACACCTGCGGCACGAACTCGCTGCGGACGAACAGGTTCGAGAACGCTGGGTGCGCGAGGTCTGCGGCCGGCGGTGTGAGCGTGATCTCCGCGTACGACGTGATCTCGATCTCGGTCGCTCGCGTGCCGAAGTTGCGCAGCGTGAGACGCCGAATCTCGGCGTCGTCCTCGGCCGAGACGATCACTTCGAGCATCGTCTCGATGTTGCCGTCCTGGCGCACGATCCTGACGCGGTCCTCGTGGAACGCGACGTCGTAGCTCGCCGGCTCGACGCAGATCGGCTGGTAGCCGGCCGACCACACCCGTCCGTCGCCCGTGTCGCGCAGGTAGATGAAGCTGCCGTGGTTGTCGCACGTCGGATCTTCGCGCCACCGCGTGACGCCGACTTCGCGCCACTGGCTGTAGCCGGCGCCGGCGGCGGTGACCATCACGGCGTAACGGCCGTTCGACATCAGCTGCGTCGACGGCCGCGGCAGGTGCGGCGAGTGCAGCCGCTCCTCGAAGGCGAGCCGGCCGTCGTCGATCAGCGCGGCCTCTTCCTGGTCGGCGCGCGGCAGCGCGATCGACGCGTCACGGTGCCGCGTTTCCTGCAGCAGGATTCCCGACGCGCGGATCAGCGGCTCGCGGTGGAACCGGCGTCGCAGCGCCGAATCGAGCAGCACGTTCGCGAGCGCTACGAGCGTCATCCCCTGGTGATGCGCCATGTACGCGCGGACGATGGCGACATCGCTGGTGTCCGGTATCCGCTGCCGCGTGAAGTCGAGCGCCTCGTAGAAGCCGTAGCGGCCGCGGCCGTTCAACGCTTCCAGTCGCAGGAAGTTCGCCGCAGCCGCGCGAGGCGCGTACATCGCCGCCAGGCCGGTCGCGTAAGGCGCGATGACGAGATCCTCGCCGAGACCGCGCTTCAACCCGAGCCCCGGAACGCCGAATGTCGAGTACTGGAACGTCAACTCCAGGTCGCGCTCGTTCAGCGCGGATTCCGAGATGCCCCACGGCACGCCGCGGCGCGTCGCATAGTCGATCTGCCGCTCGACGACCGTCCGGCACGTGTGGTCGAGCAGGCTGCCGTACGGCGTGTCCATCAGCAGCGACGGCATCAGATACTCGAACATCGACCCCGACCACGACACGAGCACCGACTTGCCGCCGACGGCGATCAGCGTGCGGCCGAGGCGGAACCAGTGCTCCGGCGGCACGTCGTGCTTGGCGATCGCGATGAAACTCGCGAGCCGCGCTTCCGAGGCGAGCAAATCGTAGAACGAAGGGTCCAGCCGCGCCGCGTCGACCTGATAGCCGATGGAGAACAGCTTGCGCGTCGGGTCGTACAGGAACCGGAAATCCATCTCCACGAACAGCGCATGCGCTTCGCGCGCGATGTGCTGCAACCGCTCGATCAATCGCACGGCATCGCGCTCGACGTGGCGCAACGTCTCACTGCAGGCGGCGCGGGCGGCCAGCGGAATCGTCTCGGTCGTCTCGAGTCGGTGCCGGATTGCCGCGCATTGCGCGGGCAGCCCGGCGAGCGGCAGGTCCGGCAGGATCTCGCGCGCAAGCAGCGCGGCGGTAGCTGTGTCGTGCGGCGCAACGTCCTCGTCCTGGCGCGCGTCCGGGTCGGGTGCGATCCACCAGGGCGCGAGCTGACGGAACTCCGCATGGCGCCGCACGATGCCGTCGTGGAGAACACCGGCACTGATCTCGACTTCCGCCAGCGTTGCGTGCGCGCCTTCTTCGGCGATGACGCGCGCCATGTCGAGCACGTCGTTCGCGAGCCGTTCGAATTCGGGCCAGCGCACGGCGTCGCCTACCTGCGGGTCGGCGAGCAGCGCATCGAGCGCCGCGAGCGCGTCCTGCAACTGGACGACATTGACGCTGGTGGCCGGGCGCTTGCGGTCCGCGCGCTCGACGGCACGGCGCAGCAGTGCGACGTCGTCGGCAACGCCGCGCCACGCATTGCCGTCGACGGCGGGTTGCGCGAGCGACATCCGCGCGGCGGACGACAGCGCAATCAGGCATCCGGCGAGGTTGCCGCTATCGACGGTGGATACATACCGCGGCTCGAGCGAGAGCAGCGTCGTCGTCTCGATCCAGTTGAAGAAGTGGCCGCGATGCCGCGGCAGCTTCGCGAGGGTGCCAAGGCAGGCTTCGATGCGCTCGCACATTTCCGGCAGGCCAACCCACCCGAACTCGCGCGCCGCGACGGTGGCCACCAGGTACATGCCGATGTTCGTCGGCGACGTGCGGTGCGCGACAACGCGTTCGGGATCGACCTGCACGTTGTCGGGGGGGAGGAAGTTCTCGTCGGGACCCGCGAGATCGGCGAAGTACTGCCACGTCTGCCGCGCGATCAGCCGCAGCTGCGCAGCTTCGCTCGGCGTAGGCGCCTCGACCGCGCGCGCGAGCACCGGCTGGCTCGCGCGCCATGCGAACACAGGGGCTGCAAACCACAGGAACAGGAAGGGCGCCGCGACGCTCAGCGCCGCCGGGTTGGCCAGCAGCAGCGCGAATAGCACGCATGCGGTGATGGCCAGCGCCGCGTACGCATTGCGCACGAAGCTCGCGAGCGTCATCGACGCGCTCGCCTGCACCTGCGCAGCGGAGTTCCATTCGAGCAGTCGCTGCCGGATGACGAGCCGGCCAAGCGTGCGGACGATCGCGTCGATCATCAGCACGCAATCACGCGGCAGCATCGCGAGCTGGAACAGCGTACGGCCGCAGCCCTGCAGGACGTCGTCGCGGAGCATGCGCAGCCAGTTGCCGCGATCGGTGTTGGGTCGCGGCACCAGCCGGTCGACCAACGCCAGCAGCGCCGGTAGCAGGAACGTCGCCAGGGCCAGGACGCCGAAACGCTGGCCGCCCGCGCCTTCGACGAGCCATGCGATGGACAGCAGCAGGAACAGGCTCGGCGCCACCAGCGTGCGCCGCAGGTTGTCGAGCATTTTCCACTGCGCGATCGGCGACAGCTGGCGGCTGCGCACGCCGGCGATCCACGGCAGCAGTTGCCAGTCGCCGCGTGCCCACCGGTGGCTCCGCGCCGCGGCAACTTCGGTATGCGCCGGAAACTCCTCGAAGAGCTCGACGTCGCTGACGAACCCACAGCGTGCGTAGCTTCCTTCCAGCAGATCGTGACTCAGAATCGCGTCGGCGGGCATCCGGCCGCGCAGCGCCGCCTCGAACGCATCGACCTCGTACATGCCCTTGCCGGTGAAAGAGCCTCGCCCGAACAGATCCTGATACACGTCCGAGACATGGAACGTGTACGGATCGACGCCGCAATGGCCGGAGAACCATTCCTGGAACCAGCTGCTCGACTGGCGCGTCGGCAGCGTCGGCGTGACGCGCGGCTGCAGGATCGCGTAACCGTCGGTGATCGCGCCCGTCGCCGCGTCCGTGCGCGGCCGGTTGAGCGGATGCAGCAGCGTGCCGACAAGCTCGGTCGCCACGCCGAACGGCATGATCGTGTCCGCGTCGAGCGTCATGACGAACCGCACGGCGGCCGGCGGCGGCGCGTGATGCGGTACGTTCGTCATGAACGACGTATCGGTGGCGCCGCGCAGCAGCCGGTTGAACTCGTGCAGCTTGCCGCGCTTGCGTTCCCATCCCATCCACGTGCCCTGCGCCGGATTCCACTGGCGCCCGCGGTGGAACAGGTAAAACACCGGCGGCCCGCCGCTGGCGTCGCCGTAGCGTGCATTGAGCGCGTGAATCGCGTCGGCCGCCGCCTGCAGCTGGCGTGCATCGTCGTCGGCGTGCTCGACCGGCGCGTCGAGCCAGTCGGTCAGCAGGGCGAAATAGATCTCGCCGGTGTTGACGCCGTTCGACAGGTAGTGCGTCTCGAGCATCCTTGCGTGCCCGGCGATCGATTGCTCGCTGACGAGCATCGTCGGCACGACGACAAACGTGCGCATCGTCGCGTCGAGTCCGTCGGGCAACTTCAAGCGCGGCAGGTGGCGCGGCGTCACATGGTCCGACACGAGGCGGTTGACAAGCAGCAGCGCGATCTCGGATGCCGGTGCGAGCGCCAGCGCCGCATAGACCCACAGCGTCCACTTGGCCACGCCGTCTTCCGCCGCCGCCGTCAGCAGCAGAGCGAGGATGCCGCACGCGACGACGAAGATCGTGCCGGCGTATATCGGCAGCGCGCGATCGGCGTGGCGCTGCAGCACGGTCCGCAGGTAGGAGCGGCGGTAGCCGAGCTCGCGCTCGAACAGCGTGCGGCCGGTGCCGATCAGCCAGAAGCCGAGATCGGCGGCGCGCGAATCGCGGTCGTCGCTCATCGCCATCGTCTTGGCGACGACGGCGTCGGCGACGGCGAGCTCGGTATGCTGCGAACGCCGCGCGAGATCCTCGATCGCGCTCCGATAGCGATCGCGCGTGATGAAATCCATCTGCGCGAACAACGGATGGCGGCACAGCGCGTCGTTGACGAGACTCGCGGCCTCGACGAAATCGGGCCACTCGTATGCGGACAGCAGCCGCATGCTGGTGATCAGGTTGCGTACCGAAAGATCGGCGGCGGCCTGGCGGCTGATCTCCATCTGCACCACGGCCTCGGCGCTCGTTCCCTCGGCGGCCAGCCGCTGCGACAACTCCTGCAGTGCGACGGCGGCAGCCGCGTCGCGGTGCCGCAGCCGCTGGAACAGCTGGACGGTGAATGCGCGCGACCAGCCCGACGCCGTGCCGGCGCTAACGAGCGAAACGTCGTCGACGACGTCGGTCGCGAGCCCGGTCAGCGCATTGGCGTAGCGATCGGCCTGCTCGCGACCCTTCATCGACGCGACGATGCGAACGGCCAGCCGGCGCGCGTTCTCGATCATCACGATCCGCAGCACCGTCGGCAGCGCCCAGAGCTCGGCGAGCTCCAGCGGATCGTCCTTTTGGTACGCGCCTACAAAACGCAGCAGCAGTTCCGGATCGAACCGGCTGTCGGTGTGGGCAACGAACGCCCACGCGATGCCGTAGATGCGCGGCAGGCCGGCGAGCGGGCCGGCATCGAGTGCGGGCAGGCGCGCGTAGAACCGCGCCGGCAGCAGCGTGCGGATGTCACGCAGCTGGTCCTCGACGACATGGAAGTTATTGACCAGCCAGTCGGCGGCCGGCGTTATCAGTCGCTTCGACTTGACTGCGTCGCTGATCGCCGCGTAAGCCTCGCGCAGCACGTTGGCGTTGTCGGTGTTGCGCTGCGCGAACGGGCGCCAGCGTGGGGGTCGACCGCCTACCGGCTGTGCGGCGGCCAGCGAGCGTGCGTGCTGCTCGAGCCGTTCGGGACTGAAGAGCTCGGCCCACAACGGTTCCTGGTCGTCTTGCTCGAAGCGGCCGGGACCGGTGTGCAGCAGGTTTCGGAAAGCGGGCTTCATCACAGGGTCCGGCATCGATCGCGGACACGATTGCCCGACGTCCCGATTGTACGACGCGACCGTCCTGCGCCCCGGGAACAGGCGCGGTCCGCGAAGGGGCGCAACCGCGCGCTCGACCTGCTAATATGCCCGCCTCGCCGCAACGCGCGTCCATTCGAATTTGGGTCCTTTTCCCCGCGTGGCCACGGCACGCAAGCAATGACGGCACCATTCGCGCCGCGCCGGCTGACGATCGCCACGCGCGAATCCGCGCTGGCGCTCTGGCAGGCCGAGCACGTCCGCGCGCAGCTCACCGCCCAGTTCCGGGGCACGACGGTCGAACTTCTCGGCATCACGACGCAGGGTGATCGCGTGCTCGATCGGCCGCTCGCGACGATCGGCGGCAAGGGTCTGTTCATCAAGGAGCTCGAGACCGCGCTGCGCGAAGGCCGCGCCGACCTCGCCGTCCATTCGCTGAAGGACGTGCCAATGGATGTACCCGAAGGCTTCGTGCTCGCCGCGATCTCGGCCCGCGAGGACGCGCGCGATGCGTTCGTGTCGAACCGCTACGAAGCGCTGTCGGCCTTGCCTGACGGTGCCGTCGTCGGCACGTCGAGCCTCCGCCGCGAGGCGCAGCTGCGCGAACGCTTTCCACAACTCGCGATCGCGCCGTTGCGCGGCAACGTCCACACGCGGCTGCGCAAGCTCGACGAAGGGCAGTACGACGCGATCATTCTCGCGGCGGCGGGGCTGAAGCGGCTCGGCCTCGGCACACGGATCCGTTCGCTGCTCGACCCCGACGACAGCCTGCCGGCGCCTGGCCAGGGTGCGCTCGCGATCGAATGCCGTGCCGATCGCACCGACCTGATGGCGGCGCTCGAATGGATCGCCGATCGGTCGACCACGCTTGCAACCGCGGCCGAGCGGGCGTTTTCCCGCGCACTCGGCGGCAGCTGCCACACGCCGCTCGCTGCGTACGCCGAATGGGAAGAGGACCGGCTGTGGCTGCGCGGCCTCATCGCCACGCGCGACGGACGCGACGTGATCCGCGGTGAACGCGAGAGTGCCGTCGTCGACATCGAAGGCGCCCGCGCGCTCGGCGGTGCCTTGGCCGACGAGTTCCTTGCGCGCGGCGCACACCGGCTTGCGATCGAATGAAGACTTCCGCATGACGAGCGATGTCCATTCGCTGGCGGTTCCGCAACGCGAGCGCGGTCCGCTCGATGGCATCGGTGTCGTCGTCACGCGGCCGCTGCGCCAGGCCGCGGTGCTGGCTGCGCGGATCGCGTCGCTCGGCGGCGTGCCAATCGTCTGGCCGGCGATCGTCATCCTGCCGCCGTTGGATCGGGCGCCGCTCGCGCGCGTGCACGCGCTGCTCGCCGACTACGACATCGCGATCTTCGTCTCGGCGAATGCCGTCGAATTCGGTGCGCCCACCGCCTGCAGTTGGCCAGAGCGAATCGTCACCTACGCGCCCGGGCCCGGAACCGCCGAGGCACTCGCCGCAGCCGGCGTCCCCGGCGCGCATGTGCCCACCACATCGTTCGACAGCGAAGGAATGCTGGAGCTGCCGTCGCTCGCCGATGTCACCGGCAAGCGCGTCGTAATCTTCCGCGGCGAAGGCGGGCGCGAGTTTCTCGGCAACACTTTGCGCTCGCGCGGCGCAACCGTCGATCACGTGCCCTGCTACCGGCGTGTTGCGCCGCAATCCGGTGCCGAAGGGCTCGTCGAGGCGATGCGGGAACGCCGCGCGCACGCGTTGACGCTGACGTCGAGCGAAGGCGTCGACAATCTCGTCGCGGCCGTCGGTCCGGCCGGCCGCGCGCTGATCACGCAGTTGCCGGTGTTCGCTTCGCATCCGCGGATCGCGGAGCGCGTGCGGGAGCATGGCTTGCGTGCAGTGGAAACCGCCGGCGGCGATGCCGGTCTCCTCGCCGGCGTGCTCGAGTGGTTCACCGACCCGCATCGGAGCGCCGCTGCGCCGAGTGCGTAGGGCGAGGCTGTTGTCCCGGAAATGCATCCTACTTCGAGGCGCCGTTCATGAACGACATCGACATACTCCTAACCGCGCCGCTGCCGCCCTTTCTCGATGAGCCGTTGAAGGCAAATTACCGCTGCCACGAATATGTCCGGGCAGCGGACAAGCCGGCCCTGCTGGAAAGTGTCGGACCGAAAATTCGCGGGCTCGTCCAGGGCGGAGGGACCGTGACGCCGACGGCACTGCTCGATGCGCTGCCTTCGCTCGAGATCATCTCCGTGTTCGGCGTCGGCTACGACGGCGTGCCGGTCGATTATTGCCGCAAGCGCGACATCAAGGTTACGAACACGCCCGACGTCTTGACCGACGACGTCGCCGACGTTGCCGTCGCGCTGATCCTGATGACCGGACGCGGCTTCGTTCGCGCGAACCGTTTCGTCCACAGTGGTGAATGGCTCCGGCGTGGCGCAGATCTCACGACCAAGCTCGGCGGACGCTCGGTGGGCATCGTCGGCCTGGGTCGAATCGGCAAGGCGATTGCCGAGCGTGTCGAGGCAATGCAGATGCGTGTCGCGTACACGGGCCGCAAGCCCCGCGACGTCCCGTATCGATACGTGGGCGACATCCGCTCGCTCGCCGCGGAAGTCGACTTCCTCGTCATTTCCTGTCCGGGCGGACCCGCGACACGGCATCTGGTCGACGAGCACGTGCTCGCGGCGCTGGGCCGGAAGGGGACGCTGATCAACATCGCGCGCGGATCCATCGTCGACGAGGCGGCGCTCGTGCGCGCGCTGGCGGACGGGACGATCAAGGGGGCCGGTCTCGACGTGTTCGACAACGAGCCGAACGTACCGCCGGCACTGCTCGAACTGGACAACGTCGTGCTGCTGCCGCACGTCGGCAGCGCGACGCGCGAGACGCGCGGTGCGATGGGAGACCTGTGCAAGGCGAACCTCGACCAGTGGTTCGCTCAGCGCAGCGTGCTGACGCTGATTCCCGAACTCGCCTGAAGCCCGACCGGCTGGAAAAGCGTCATTCGGGCGGCGCGAGCGGAATCGCGACCGCCCGTCGCTTGCCTGGCGGGAACAGCACGACGAACAGCGCGGTGACGACGAGCGCGAGTGCAAGCCACTCCTGCGGACCGGGCCGCTCGCCCAGCAACAGGATGCCGGAGATCACACCGACCACCGGAACCGGCAGCGACGACAGCGACGACACGGCCACCGGAAGGGTGCGGGCAAGCGTGAACCACGCCCAGTGCGCGAGCGTGCCGGCGAGAAAGACGTTGTAGGCGACGGCGAACCAGCCGCGAGCCGACAGGTTCCCGAATTCGGCCGACCACGGCTGCGGATCGAACAGCGGCGCGAGCACGGCCAGCGGAAGCCACCCGAGCAACATCATCCAGCCCGACATCGTGTTCTGCGCGATGGGGAGCTGCCATTTGCGCAGCAGCACGGTTCCGATCCCCCACGCGATCGCCGCGCCGAGGATCATCAGCGCGCCCAGCGGCGCCTTCCGCATGATGCCAATCTGATCGCCGAGCAGCACAGCCATTCCCGCTGCGCCGAGTGCCAAGCCGAAGAGCTTCCGCCGCGATAGCGGCTCGTGCAGCACGACGGCCGCGATCATCGTTGCCCAGATCGGCATCGTGTACGCAAGAATCGCGCTGCGGCCCGCGGGAAGCTGCTGCACGCCGAACAGCACGAGCCCGTTCCAGGCGGCAATGTTGAAGAACGAGAGGATACCGAGGCGCGTCCACAACGCGCGCGGCACTCGCGTCGAATCCCCCGATATCGACGCGACGAGCAGCATGCCGATGGCGGCGAGCGGCAGCGTCAAGCCGCGGAATGTCAGTGGCGCAAGCTCGGTCACGCCCATCTTCAGTACGGGCCAGTTGCAGCCCCAGACGAGCGTGAGGATCAGGATGAGCGCGATACGGGCGGGCGGGGTCGTGGATTGGGTGGTCATCGGCCAAGCGCTTCGGGAGTGAGTGCACGCCGCGACATTGCCGCTGCCGTCGCAGTCGGGGGAACGTGCGCTTCTGGTTTTCTACGGCGGACTGCCGTACTTGCCGACGTGCAGCGCGCGCGCCTGCGTCACCCAACCGTCACGACGAATGCGCCCGGGAAACTCCCGCAGCCGCGCGTCGAACTCGTCGATGTCGCGTTCGCTCCACCGCGCGATTTGCCGGTAGGTCGCGATGCCGAGCTGATAGAGCATCCGCTCGATGACGGGCCCGACGCCGACGATCAGCTTGAGATCGTCCGGCGTGCCGGGCGCATCGAGCAGCGGCGGGGGCGCGTTACGCTCGATGTCGACGACGATCTGCCGGTAGCGCGCGATTTCCGCACGCGCATCGGCGACATCTGCAAGGAGCCTGCGGCGATCGTCGGCGAACGCGCGAAGCTGAGCAAGCTCGGGGTCAGGCAACGGCTCGACGGCGCGCGGCACCTCGACGGCGCGCGGCACCTCGACGGCGGGCGGCACCTCGACGGCGGGCGGCACCTCGATGGCGGGCGGCACCTCGATGGCGGGCGGCACCTCGACGGCGCGCGGTGGCGGCGGGGCTGGAATTGCCAAGGGTGGCGCATCGCGCTGCGCGGATCTGACGCCGGCGCGATACGCGACGACGATGCCAATCACGAGCGCGATCACCGCAATGAGCGCGAAACCGGTCACGGACGGCCTGGCTCGGCGAGGATGCGGCGGCGGTGCATGGCGTGGGGGGCACCGGCATTGTATGCGACGGCCAGCGCCCAGGCCAAGGCCGCAGGAAGGGGGTGTCGACGCGCGACTGCTAAAATTCGTGAAACTGTGCCGCTCATGCAGACGACCGAAGCCGATCCCGAACGCATCCCCGGTGCAAACGACGGCGGCGGGGCGTCGCCGCGCTTGCCGGCAGCCCGCCCGCGCGGCGACGGCGTGAAGGCGCTGTGGGTGCTGTTCGCCATCGCGATCCTTGCGGGTGGATATGCCTGGTACGACCAGTGGCGCGTCACCGGCGCGTTGCGCTCCGACGTTGCGCAGAGGCTCACCGCCGTCGACGCGGCAACTGCCCTCGCGCGCGCCCGCGAATCCGACCTGTCCAACGAGCTACGTGACGCGCAGGCAAAGCTCGCGCTGCTCGATACGCGCGTCACCGAATTCCAGTCCCAGCAGGCATCGCTCGAAGCGCTTTACCGGGAGCTCGCGCCGTCGCGCGACGAGCTCGCGCTGTCGGAAGTCGAGCAGATCCTCGTGCTCGCGAGCCAGCAGCTTTCGCTCGGCGGCAACGTGCAGGCGGCGCTTGCCGGTCTGCAGGTCGCCGACGGCAAGCTCGCGCGCCTCGATCGCCCGCAATTGGCACCGCTGCGGCGCGCGCTCGCACGCGACATGGACCGGCTGAAGGCGGTGCCCTACGTCGACGTCTCGGGCATCTCGATCAAGCTCGACCAGTTGACCGCCGCGATCGATGCGCTGCCGCTCGCCAAGGACGAGCGCCTACCCCCGCCCAAGGCCGGCGAGCCTGCGCCGGCCGATTCGGCGTGGCTGCGTTTCGTGCGCGAAGTGTGGAGCGACCTGCGCAACGTGATTCGCATCGAGGTGTCGGACCGTCCCGCGGCACCGCTGGTCACGCCGCAGCAGTCGTTCTTCCTGCACGAGAATCTCCGGTTGCGGCTCCTGTCCGCGCGGCTTGCGCTGCTGTCGCGCGACGAGCGGGCGTTCAAGGCGGACCTCGATGCGGCGGTGGGCTGGCTGCGGCAGTACTTCGACCTGCAAAGCAAATCCGTTCAGGCGGCGCTCGGCACGCTTGCGCAACAGCAGGCGGTGGCGATGCCGGGCGAAATACCGGACCTCGCCGCGAGTCTTGACGCCGTGCGATCGCTGAAGGCCGTGGCCGACCGCACGCCCGAGCGCGCCGCCGCGCGCGCCAAGTAGCTGGCCGTTCCATGATCACGACGCGCGTGGCAACCGAGTTGGGTCGCGGGCCATGCGCGCGCTGATCGCGTTCCTGCTGCTCGCCGCCGCGGCGGTGACGCTCGCGCTGCTGTTCAGGGTCAACACCGGCTACGTGCTGTTCGTCGCACCGCCGTATCGCGTCGAGCTGTCGCAAAACGCGTTCATCATCATCGCCGTGGTCGCGTTTCTGGCGCTGTACGCAGTGATCCGCGCCGCTGTGCGGATCGCGCAGATGCCCGCCGAGGTCCGCGAGGGGCGGCGCCGCAGGCAGTTCGAACGTTTTCGGAGCAAGCAGGATGCAGCCGTGGTCGCGCTGCTCGAGGGACGTCACGGCAAGGCCCGCCAGTTCGCGCAGGAGGCGCTGGCAATCCCGCAGTCTTCGCCGGTGGCGGCACTGGTCGGCGCGCGTGCCGCGCTCGAGACGCGCGATTATGCCGGCGCTTCGTCGATGCTCGATCGGCCCGACACGCATGCGACCAATCTCGCCGTGCCGAGGCTGATGCTGGAAGCCGAGATCGCGCTCGAGCGCGGACAACCGGCGGAAGCGCTGGCGCGCCTCGCCGAACTGCGGCGCGAAGCGGGCCTGCACACCGCAGCCCAGCGGCTGGAATTGCGCGCGCTCACCGCTGCGGGACGGCCGGGCGAAATTCCGGCGCTCGTCGACCAGCTCGTCAAGCGCAAGGTCTATGACCCCGAGCAGGGCGATCTGCTGCGAGGGAGCGCGCACGCGGAAGCGCTCGCGAGCCTGACGCACGATGCGGCGGGCCTGCGTACCTATTGGGCGCGCGTCCCGGAGAACGACCGGCTGCAGCCGAAAGTGGCGCGCGCTGCCGCGGCGAGCTTCCTGCAACTCGGCGGCGACCGGGAAGCAGCGGAGATCCTCGCCAAGAGCCTCGACAAGAACTGGGACTCGAGCTTGACGCTGCTCTATGCCGAGTGCCGTCCGGCAGATTCGACGCGGCAGCTCGAAATCGCGGAGCGGTGGCTCGTGCGCCACAACCAGGACGCATCGCTTTTGTACACGCTCGGGCGCCTGTGCGAGAGGCAGCAGTTGTGGGGCAAGGCGCAGACTTACCTGGAGGCGAGCTTGGCGCTCGACAATCACTGGCGCGCGCACGTCGCGCTCGGCGAGATGCTCGCGAAGCTCGATCGCCGCACCGAAGCCGATGCGCATTTCGCCGCCGCGTTGCGGTTGGCACTCGCGGAGCTCGAGCGCCGCTGATTCCCGCGCCGCCGCTTAGGGCGATGCGCTCTCCGTTTGCGCGGCGTACGTGAAGCTGTCGGCGAAAAACTCGCTGTCAGGCAGGCCGCGCAACGTCGTGAAGTCCCGGCGCGCCGCGTCGATCATCGCTGGCGCGCCGCACGCGTACACCTGGTAGCCGGACAGGTCGCGGAAATCGTCCAGCACGGCCTGGTGCACGAACCCCGTTCGGCCGGGCCACACGTCGGTTGCCCCCGGTTCGGACAGCACCGGGATGAACGTGAAATTCGGGTTCTCCGCCTGCCATTTGCCGCAGACTAGCGGAAGGTACAGGTCACGTTGCGCGCGCGCGCCCCAGTACAGCACGATCTCGCGCGGCACGCGGTGATGCAGCATGTGCTCGATCATCGCCTTGATCGGGGCAAACCCGGTTCCGCCGGCGACGAAGATCACCGGCTTGTCGCTGTCCTCGCGCAGGTAGAACGCGCCGAGCGGACCTTCGAAGCGGAGAATTTCGCGGCCCTTGAACGTCGCGAACAGCGGATCGGTGAACAGCCCGCCCGGCGTGTGCCGGATGTGCAGCTCGATGAGCTCGTCGGCATGCGGCGGCGTGGCGATCGAGAAGCTGCGCCGGTGCCCGTCCTTCAGCAGGAAATCGATGTACTGGCCGGCCAGGTATTGCAGCCGCTCGCTCGACGGCAGCTTGAGCTTGACGATGGCGACGTCGGGCACCGGCTTGTCGATCGATTCGATCCGGCACGGCAGCCGCTTGATCTGGATGTCCCCGGCACGACGCACCTCGCGCACCTCGATGACGAGATCCGAGCGCGGACGGGCGACGCAAAACAGCGCGATCCCGCGGCGCTTCTCGTCGTCGGTCAGCGTCGATGGCTGGTGCGCGCCGAAGTCGACGCTGCCGTCGAGAATCCTTCCCTTGCACGTCCCGCACGCACCGTTGCGGCAGCCGTACGGGATCATCAGGTCGGCGCGCATCGCGGCTTGCAGCACCGTTTCGTCCGGCTCGCAGCCGAACGTATGATCGCTCGGCCGTATGCTAATCTGCACCGTCATCGCCGTTCTTCATTCAAGTATGCGTTCCCGCGCCGACCGTCCTGATGCGCAAGCTCGCGGATGGATCGCCGGCATGCCCGACATGCCGGCCGCATGATGCAGCGGGTGTTGCTCATCGGCTGCGGAGACGTCGCACTGCGTGTCGCGCAGCGGCTGCGCCATCGCGCCCGGCTGATCGGTCTCACGCGCAACCGCGACGACGTGCGCAAGCTGCGGGCCAATGGCATCGTTCCGTTGGTGGGCGATCTCGACGATCGGCGCACGCTCGAGCGGCTGCGCACCGCGCCGTTCGCGGTGCTGCACCTTGCACCGCCGCCTTCGGACGGCCGGGACGACCCGCGCACGCGGCATCTGCTGGCCGCACTGGCGAGCGCGCGAATTATACCGCGGCACCTCGTGTACATCTCGACCTCGGGCGTGTACGGCGATTGCGCCGGCGCGCGCGTCGCTGAAACGCGGCCACGGCGCCCACATACACCCCGCGCACGGCGCCGCGTCGCCGCCGAAGATCGACTGCGCGCCTTTGCCGTGCGCAACGGTGTCGTGCTGTCGATACTCCGCGCACCCGGCATCTATGCGTCGACGCGGTTGCCGCTCGAGCGGCTGAAGCACGGCACGCCCGCACTTGCTCCTGACGACGACGTCTTCACGAATCACGTGCATGCCGACGATCTCGCGCGCGCCGTCGTCGCGGCACTCTATCGCGGGCGGCCGGGCCGCGCGTACAACGTCAGCGACGACAGCGACATGAAGATGGGCGCGTGGTTCGACACCGTCGCCGATGCGTTCCACCTGCCGCGGCCGCCGCGCGTGAGCTGGGAGACGGCGGAGCGGCAGATTGCGCCCGCGCTGCTGTCGTTCATGAACGAGTCGCGGCGGCTGTCGAACGCACGGATGAAGCGAGAACTGCGGCTACGCCTGCTGCATCCGACGCCGCACGCGATGCTCGCGCAGGTCGCGCCGCGCGAGCTCACGCGGCAACTCGCGCTGCCGATCGGCGCGTGAGCCGCTGAGCCCATCGATGGATGCAATCCGCAGCGCGCCATCGCCGCGGCGCAAGCTGACGTTCGCCGAGCGCCTCGACGCATACGAACGGCTGATGCGGCTCGACAAGCCGATTGGCACGCTGCTGTTGTTGTGGCCGACGCTGTCGGCGCTTTGGTTCGCCACCGACGGTGCGCCGCGACTGTGGCTGGTGCTCGTGTTCTGCGTGGGCACGCTGGTGATGCGCTCGGCGGGCTGCGCGCTGAACGACTGGGCGGATCGCGATTTCGATGCGCACGTCGCGCGCACGGCACAGCGCCCGCTCGCCGCCGGCGTCATTGCGCCATGGGAAGCGCTGATGGTTGCCGCCATCGGCGCAATTGCCGCGCTCCTGCTCGTCGTCTTGACGAGTCGCGCAGCGATCCTGTGGTCGGGGCCGGCACTGGCAATCGCGATCGCCTATCCGTTCTGCAAGCGTTTCTTCGCCGTGCCGCAGGCATTTCTCGGCATCGCATTCTCGTTCGGGATTCCGATGGCGTATGCGGCGGCGCTCGACGCCGTGCCGCCGGTTGCGTGGGCGATGCTCACGGCAAACCTGTTCTGGGTCGTAGCCTACGATACCGAGTACGCGATGGTCGATCGCGCCGACGACGTGAAAATCGGCATCCGGACCTCGGCGCTGACGTTCGGACGCTACGACGTCGCCGCCGTTGCGCTGTGCTACGCGCTGTTTCTCGCCGGCATGGCGTGGATCGGCCGCTCTTACGCACTGCACGCCGTATATTTCATCGCCCTCGGCGTGGCACTCGCCCTTGCGGTTCATCACGTGTGGATAATTCGCCACCGCGACCCGGCCGCCTGCTTCCGCGCATTCCTCGGCAATCACTGGCTCGGTCTCGCCGTGTTCGCGGGTATCGCGCTCGACTATGGATTGATCGCCGGACGCTGGCCGCGCGCGTGGTGACCAAGGTGTCGCGCGCTGTCGCGCCGCGCCGCCGACGTGGCTTGCCTCCGGTGATCGCGCCGAATGCTCGCGTGCTGATCCTCGGCAGCTTTCCCAGCGAGGCATCGCTCGCCGCCGGCCAGTACTACGCGCATCCTCGCAATCATTTCTGGCCGATCCTCGGCGCCGTGCTGGACGAGTCGCTTGCCGACCTGGCATACGCCGACCGCCTGTCGCGGATTCGTGCGCGTGGCGTCGCGATCTGGGATACGATCATTGCCTGCGAGCGTGCCGGCAGCCTCGATACGGCCATTCGCAATGCGGAGCAGGGCGAGATCATCCGCATAAGACGGGTCGCGCGCGAATTGAAAGCGGTGTGCTTCAACGGCAACACCGCCGGTCGCGCCAGGCCCGCGTGGGCGGCCGCGGGGTACGCGACGCTCGTGTTGCCGTCGACGAGTCCGGCATACACGCGCCCCGTGGAGGAAAAGCTCGCCGCCTGGCGGGCGCTGCGCGAGTTCCTGGAGGAGCGTTGAAGCGCTGGTTGATCGCATGGCTTTGCGCCGGTCTCGCGTCGCACGCGCTTGCACGTCCCATCGACGTCCGCTTTCCGTCGCTCGACCGCGACGCGGCGGGCGCGGCCGTTTCGCTACAGGGCATGCTGCTGCTGCCGCGCAGCGCGATGCCGCCCGGCGGCTATCCCGCAGTTATTGCATTGCACGGTTGCGGCGGCATGTATTCGATCCGCGACGGCCACGAGCAGGAACTCGCCGAACGGATGGCGCTACGCGCGCAAATGTATCTGCGCGAAGGTTATGCGGTGCTCTTCGCCGACAGCTTTCGCGCGCGCGGCATGCGCGAGATCTGCACGATCAAGCACGGCGAGCGGACCGTGACTGCGGCGAAGCGGCGGCTCGATGCGCTCGGCGCGCTCGGCTACCTCGCGGCGCGACCCGACATCGCGCGCGACCGCATTGCGCTGGTCGGGTGGTCGCACGGCGGCAGCGCGGTGCTGCAGGCGGTCAACACGCGCGACGCCGCCGTTTCCGGCTTTTTCGAAAGGCCCGGTGCGCCACCGTTCTTTCGCGCCGCCGTCGCGTTGTATCCGGGATGCGTGACGCCGCTCAAGGCAGGCGACCGCTATGCGCCGGGCGCGCCGACGCGCGTGCACATCGGCCTGCTCGACGACTGGACGCCCGCCGCCACGTGCGCCGAACTCGGCAACGCGATGGCAGCTCGCGACGAGGATCTGCTGGTGACGACTTATCCCGACAGCTATCATGCATTCGACTCGCCCACCGGAACCGTCGTTGTCCGGACCGACGTGCCCAACGGCGTCAATCCGGGCCGCGGCGTCCATGTGGGTCCGAATCCTGTTGCGCGCGACGCCGCGAATGCGAGCGTCCGTGCGTTCCTGCGGCAGCGCCTGGCGCCTGACGCTCATGCCAACCGATAAGCCTGACCGATGCCAAAAGCCGTTCGCTTAGCCCTTGCCTGCATTGTGCTCCTTGCGACGAATGCGCTCGTAGCGCAGCCGCTGCAGCCCGACATCATGGTCACGCGTGTGATCAACGCACCCGTCGCCGACGTGTGGAAGGCGTGGACGACGACCGACGGCATCGAGAGCTTCTTCGCGCCGAAGGCCGTCAAGGTCGTTCCCGAGCCGGGCGGCGCACTCGAGCTGTGGTTCGGCCTCGACATGCCGGAAGGATCGCGCGGTACCGAAGGTTGCCTTTTCCACAGCGTCGTGCCGCAGAAACAGCTCGTCTTCGAATGGAATGCGCCGCCGACGATCCCGACCATCCGCAAGCTGCGCACGCTCGTCTACCTGGACTTCACGCCTGTCGACGGCAACCGGACGTCGCTGACGCTGCGCAATTTCGGGTACGGCGAAGGCGACGAGTGGGCAAAGACCAAGGCGTACTTCGAAAAGGCGTGGCCGGCGGTGATGGCCAGTCTCGAGAAGCGGTTCGCGAAATCCTGACGCGGAGCCTGCAGATGGATCTCGGACTTGCCGGTCAGGTTGTCGTGGTCACCGGTGCGAGCAAGGGCATCGGCTTCGCCTGCGCTCAGGCATTCGCACGCGAAGGTGCGCGCGTCGCGCTCATTTCGCGCAGCCGGGCGAATCTCGACGCGGCGCTCGCGCGAATCACGGACGCGAAGCATCGCCCCGTCGCGTTCACGGCCGACCTCGTCGATGCCGCGCAGTCGGCACGCGTGATCGACGAGGTCGAGGCCGCGCTCGGGCCGATCGATGTGCTCGTGAATTCCGCGGGTGCCGCGAAGCGTTACGCGCCCGGCGATCTCACCGCGCAGGCGTGGCACGACGCGATGGACGCGAAGTTCTTCAGCTACATCCATCCGCTCGACATCGTCGTCAGGCGGATGGCGGCGCGCGGCCGCGGCAGCGTGATCAACATCGTAGGCGCCGGCGGCAAGACGGCGAATCCCGTGCACATTCCCGGCGGCGCCGCGAACGCCGCGCTGATGCTCGCCACCGCGGGCCTCGCCGCGGCGCATGGTCCGAAAGGCGTGCGAATCAACGCGATCAATCCCGGCGGCACGCTGACGGGCCGAGTGCAGCAGGGACTCGATGCCGAGGCCAAGATGACCGGGCTCGCCGCGGACGAGATCCTCAGGCAGCAACAGGCGCGGATACCGCTGCAGCGTCTTGGCACGCCGGAGGAGATCGCGCAGGTGGCGCTGTTCCTCGCGTCGGCGCAGGCCAGTTACGTGACGGGTGCGATCATTCCGATGGATGGTGGCGCGGCCGCCGTCATCTGACCCGAAGCGCGCATCCGCTACCGGGGCGCGGGCAGCGGTCCGCGCCCAAGCCATGCCGACAGCGCGCCGAGCGCCGCGGCGCCGGCAAGGATCGGCAGCGCGTGATCCCACGGCGCCTGCGGATCGGCGGCGCGGCCGCGGTCGAGCGCCCACCCGACGAGCGGCTGCAGGATGCCGGCACCCAGAAAGATGCCCGTATTGACGATCGCCGTCGCGATGCCCGAATGCTCGGCGCGATTGGCTTCCTTGGCGATCGTCCAGGACAGCGTGAAGCCGGGAATCAGCAGTCCCATCAGCAGGAACCAGGAAAGTGTCGCGGCGAGCGGCCACGCGACGTTCGCGACCAGTGGCAGCCACGCCAGTGCATAGAGCGCCGTGCATGCGCGCATCAGCGCCCGCCGATTCTTCAGGCGGTCCGACAGGATGCCGATCATCAGCGAGCCGGCGGCAACGCCGAGCAGCAGGACGCTCGCGTGCTGCGCCGCCTGCACGCGCGTCATGCGATGCGCCTCCTGCAGATAAGGCACGGCCCACAATCCTGCGAACGCCAGAAAACTGCCACCCACGCCGAAGTTGACGAAGAATCCCGGCCATGTCGCACGGTGCAGCAGCACGGCACACAACGCGCGCGACCAGTGGATCGATGCGGCGGGTGCAACCGTTCGCACTTCGTCGAAGCCGAGGTCACCGGGCCGGTCGCGCACGCGCCACCACGCGGCGATCGCCAGCGCAATCGACAGCCCGCCCAGTGCGACGAACACCGAGCGCCACGATACTTGCGCGACGATCCATGCGAGCGGCGCGCCGGCAATTACCGCGCCGAGATTGCCGGCGAACATCGTCACGCCGACGACGGTAGCGAAGCGGTTGGCAGGAAACCACAGCGCGCAGATCTTCAGGATCGAGATGAAAGCGACCGACACGCCGATACCCACGAGCGTGCGCCCGATGGCGGCGATCTCCCACGCGGGTGCTACGCCGAAGATCAGTGACCCGACCCCGGCGATCAGCGAGCCGGCCGCGAGAATCCGGCGCGGTCCGAGCGTGTCGGCGAGCACGCCGACCGGCACCTGCAGCAGCGTGTAGACGTAGAAGTAGGTCGCCGCGAGTGTGCCGAGCACGGTGGCACTGATGTCGAACGCCCGGGTGAGCTCCGACGCGATCGCGGCGGGCGCTGTCCGGTGGAAGAACGACAGCACATAGCCTGCGAGCGCGATGCCGAACACGGCACGCCGCGCAACGACGAAGCGCACATTGTCGGCTGCGACACCGGCGGCGGTCATCGGGATCGGGCGCTCGCTGTAGTGTGCGCGAACGAACGACCGTGCGCGCGAGGCCGCTTATGATGCGCCACCAGGCACCTTCCACTCCGACGATATGAGCTATCGCGACCTGCGCGACTTCATCGCGCAACTCGAGGCCGACGGCGATCTCGCGCGCGTCGCCGCGGCGGTCGACCCCAAGCTCGAGATGACGGCCCTGTGCGATCGCGCGTTGCGCGCAGGAGGACCCGCGCTGCTGTTCGAGAATCCGTCCGGCGATTTCGTTGCACCAGCCGGCGGGACGATACCCGTGCTCGGCAACCTGTTCGGCACACCGCAGCGCGTGGCGAAGGCGATGGGTGCGGACCCGCGCGATTGGCAGGCGAACCTGCGCGACATCGGACGCCTGCTCGGCTTCCTGAAGGAGCCCGAGCCGCCGCAGAGCCTCATCGACGCCTGGCGCACGACGCGGCCCGTGCTGATGAAGGTCCTCGACATGGCGCCGAAGGTTCGCACGTCGGCGCCGTGTCACGACGTCGTGTGGGAGGGTGCGGCCGTCGATCTCGCGCGGCTTCCCATCCAGACGTGCTGGCCCGACGACGCCGGGCCGCTGATCACGTGGGGATTGACGGTGACGCGCGGTCCGCACAAGAAGCGGCAGAACCTCGGCATCTACCGCCAGCAGGTGATTGCACGCAACCGCGTCATCATGCGCTGGCTCACGCATCGTGGCGGCGCACTGGATTTCCGCGATCATGCGCTCGCACATCCGGGAACGCCGTTCCCGATTGCCGTCGCGCTCGGTGCCGATCCCGCGACGATCCTCGGTGCCGTCACGCCCGTGCCGGACACGCTGTCCGAGTACCAGTTTGCCGGCCTGCTGCGCGGCAGCCGCACCGAGATCGTCAAGTGCCTGACGCACGACCTGCAGGTGCCGGCGTCGGCGGAGATCGTGCTCGAAGGCTTCCTGCGGCCCGATGCGAACGACCCGACCGGCTATGAAACGGCGCAGGAAGGGCCGTTCGGCGATCACACGGGTTATTACAACGAGGTCGAGCGCTTTCCGGTGCTGACGATCGAGCGCATCACGCTGCGGCGCGATCCGATCTACCACTCGACCTACACGGGCAAGCCGCCGGACGAGCCCGCGATGCTCGGTGTGGCGCTGAACGAAGTGTTCGTCCCGCTCCTGCAGCGCCAGTATCCGGAGATCACCGACTTCTACCTGCCGCCGGAAGGGTGCAGCTATCGGCTTGCCGTCGTGTCGATGAAAAAGCAGTACGCGGGGCATGCGAAGCGCGTGATGTTCGGCATCTGGAGCTTCCTGCGTCAGTTCATGTACACGAAGATGATCATCGTCACCGACGACGACGTGGACATCCGCGAATGGAAGGAAGTCGTCTGGGCACTGACCACGCGTGTCGACCCGGCGCGCGATACGCTGATCGTGTCCAACACGCCGATCGACTATCTCGACTTCGCGTCGCCGGTCGCTGGACTCGGTAGCAAGATCGGCATCGACGCGACCAACAAATGGCCCGGGGAAACGTCGCGCGAATGGGGCCGACCCATCGCGATGGATCCGGCAGTCGCAGCCCGCGTCGAAGCGATCTGGCAATCGCTGCGGATCTGAACCGTCCGCGACACCGGGATCGGAATTCGTCCTTGCGATCAGCTTGGCGCCACCGGGCGCAGCAACTGCTCCAGTTGCCGCAGCAGCAGCGGGAATGGCTCGAGCATCGCGCCCCGCGGATAGCGCAGCGTGAAATCGTCGAAGTCCGGGACGTGCGTCGCCCATTCGAGTGCAACGTCCGGGACGTGCCCAACCGACGCGAGTGTTCCGCGCAGCGCGTCGCGCGATGGAGCTCGCAGGAACTCGTCGTCGTCGATCGGAAAAACCCACGCTGCCTCCGTCGTCGAAAACAGATGACGGACCAGCCGGTTCTGCATCCCTTGCTGGTCGTACGTGGGGCTTTCGTCGCGCGCGAGGAAGATCGGCAGCCCTTCGTCCTTCAGCGCCCGCAGGATGTCCGGCGTCGCGTCGACCGATGCGTGATCGACGATCGCGATGCCGTCCAGCAACACGAGGTTATGCCGGACGAACGCCTCGACGATGTCGGCTTCGTTGCGAACGTGCGCGGCACCGAGCAGCCGCACGACGTGGGGTCGTTCAGCGCCGGTTGATCAGCATGCCGACCAAGAAGCCCGCGACCGCGGCAGCGCCGATCGCAGACCATGGGTTGTCGTGCACGTAATCGTCGGTGACGCGCGCGGCGGCGCGTGCGCGATCGGTCGCTTCGCCTTCCAGTTCCTGCAGCCGCAGCTTGGCGGCGAGCAGCTTGGCCTCGACCTGCGCGCGGAGATCCTTGGCGCGCTCGCCGGTCTCGTTGCCGGCGCGCTTCAGCAGATCCTCGGCGTCGCTCAGCATCGTCGAAAAGTCATCGAGCAGCGTTTCGCGGGACAGGTTCATCGTCGACTCCTTCGGTGAGGGAAGTTCGATGGGACGGCATCGCGAAGCGCCGGTGCCATCGCCGGCTCGGATTATAGCGGCGTGTCGCTTGCGCGGCGCCGCGAACCATGCTGTCATCGCGCTGTTCACGCAAACCGCGACAACCACGACGGGCGCCATGACGAAACTTCACCTGCCTGCACTCGATCCCGCCACGGTCGACGAGCGACGGGGATCCGGATATCCGGAGCCCTACCGGTCGCGGATGGGCGATCGCACGAAGCGCCGTCTCGGGGACGCGTGCGGGTTGACGCGATTCGGCGTCAATCTCGTGACGCTGCCGCCGGACGGCCAATCCGCGCTGCGACACTGGCACACGCTCGAGGACGAGTTCGTCTACGTGGTCGAAGGCGAGTTGACGCTCGTCACCGACGCCGGCGAGCAGACGCTTCACGCCGGCGATTGCGCGGGCTATCCGGCCGGCAAGGCGGATGGGCATCATCTCGTCAACCGCAGCGGCGCGCCGGCAAGCTATCTCGAAGTCGGCAATCGCGAAGAAGCCGATACTGCGCACTATCCCGACGACGACATCCAGTATTCGGACAGTGGCGACGCGTACCAGCACAAGGATGGCCGGCCGTATTGACGCGCAGCTCGCGCGGTCTTGGTCGGCGCGGCAACATCGGTGAACGCCGGGCGTCGATCGCGATGGGCGCACTGGCCTTGAACGCGCGGCCCGGCCCCCCATCTATCCGCCTGAAATCGAATGCCGCCGCGTCACGGGTTTCAGGCGGAGTGCGTCCCGCTGGTTCGGCGGGGCCTTGTTGACGGCAACGGGAGACTTCGATGGCTGATTACCAAGCAGTGCCGACGGGCTCGTCCACGCAGGATTCGTCGCGGCAGCCGCCGGTTACGGCCACGCTGGTGGTTTACCTGCTTTTCGGCCTCGCCGCGATCGGCGGCATCGTCGGTCACGGCATGCTGGTCGGCGCGCCGCTGCTGACGATCATCGGCGTCATCGCCGTCATCGTCGCGTACATCACCCGCAGCAATGCGGAGGGAACGTGGACGGCGTCACACCTGTCGTGGCTGATCGGGACGTTCTGGTGGTCGTTCCTATGGAACTGCCTCGGCTGGGTGCTCGCGGTCACGCTGATCGGCCTGCCGGTGGCGCTCGCGATCTGGGTCGCGACGACGATCTGGGTCATCTACCGCGTCATCCGCGGCTACCTGTACTTCCACGACAGCAAGCCTATCCCCGCCGTCTGAGGGTTGTCGAACGGCGGCACGCTGATCGCGCTGGATGCCGCCCGCGATCAGCGTTGCAGCGCCGGATCCCACGTCGCGCCGCGCTGGAACACCCATTGGACGAGATAGTCGAGCGCCGGCCCGGCGCGCGCCGCATTGCGGTCGTTGACGATCGCGACCACGGTGAAGCGGCGTCCTGACGTTTCGATGACATAGCCCGCAAGCGCGCGCACGCCTTCGAGCGAGCCGGTCTTCAGCAGCGCCTGGCCGCCGACGGTGCCGTTCTGGAATCGTCGCTCGACGGTGCCGTCGACCGCGGCGACGGCGAGCGAACTCACGAACTCCTCGCGGACCTTGCTCGCGTTCGCCGCCAGCAGCAACCGGTTCAGTCCGTCGGCGGTATTGCGTTCCTGCCGCGACAGACCGGACCCGTTCTCGAGCACGAGGCCCGGCATCGCAAGCTTGCGTGCGGCAAGCCAGCGCTTGACGACGTCGGTGGCTCTGGCGGTCGTCGCCGGACTCGCGGACGCCGTCGTCGCGAGCGTCAGGAAGATCTGCCGCGCCATCACGTTGTTGGACAGCTTGTTGACATCGCGGACGATGTCGTAGAGCGGCGGCGATTCGAGCACGGCGAACGGCGGGCCCGCCGGTGCCGCCCGCTCCTTGACGCCGCCTGCGAAGCGTCCGCCTGCCGCGCGGAAGTACGTCTCGAACATCGCGCGGACGTAATGCGGGTGATCGAGCATGGAGATCCACCAGTCGCGCTCGCCGCAGGCGCGCGGATAGGTGCCGCCGAACGAGATCGCGCCACGATCGCCGCGATCGTCGATCGCGGGCGCGGCGCGCAGCCGCCAGTCGTCGCACGCTTCGCCGGCGAGCACCGGCGCCGCGCCGAGCGTCACGTCGGCGAGCGGCGGGTCGGCGCGCACGACCACGACCGACCCCGTCGCATCGGGTGCAAGCGTCAGCCGCAGCGACTTGAAGTTGACGAGCAATGCGTCCGGCCCGACGTTGTACGGTTTCAGCGGGTCGTGATCGAACGCCGCCGGGTCGTAGGGGACGAGCGCGAAACGGCTGCGATCGAGCACCAGGTCGCCGTCGACGGCAGCGAGTCCCTTCGCGCGCAGTTGCGCGATGAACGATTGCCATTGCTCGACAGTTATCTTCGGATCGCCGTAGCCTTTCAGAATCAGGTCGCCGTGCAACACGCCGTCCACGAGCGGACCGCCGAGATAGGCCTCGGTCTTCCAGCGGTAGTCGGGGCCGAGCAGGTCGAGGGCTGCGAACGTCGTGACGAGCTTCATCACCGAAGCCGGATTGCGCGGTCGCGCGGCGTCGTGCTCGAACAGCGGTCGCGCCTTCGTCGTTTCCTGCACGACGATGCCGACGTGGTTCAGCGGGATGCCGGCGTCGAGGAACGCGCGGCCCACCTCGCGCGGCAGCTTGCCGTGCGCGACAGGCGCCGACAGCGCGAGCGCCAGCGCGATGACGCCAGCGCGCGAGCCGCGCCCGCCGCGGGCCGGCGCGGCGTCACGCATCAGCATTCATCGAGGATCGCCAGCGTGCGCTCGACGAGCAGCGCGAACTCGGCATCTGTGACGACATAGGGCGGCATGAAATAGACGGTCTTCCCGATTGGTCGCAACAGTAGTTCTGCTGCTGCAGCGCGCGCGGCGAACCACGCGGGGAAGCCGGGGCGCTCGCTTAGCGCATCGAATGCGATGATCATTCCACGCTGGCGCAGGTTGCGCACGCGCGAGTGAGTCGACAGCGGAGCCGCGATGTTGCGCCATCGCGACGCCGTCGCGCGGTTCGCGACGATGACGTCGTCGTCGCGGAAGATGTCGAGGACTGCCAGCGCCGCGCGGCACGCCAGCGCGTTGCCGGTGTACGAGTGCGAGTGCAGGAATCCGCGCGCGACGTCGTCGTCGTAGAACGCATCGAACACCGTGTCAGTGGCCAGCACGCACGACAGCGGCAGGTAGCCGCCCGTGATGCCCTTGGACAGGCACAGCAGGTCCGGCGTGATCGCCGCCTGCTCGCATGCGAACATCGTGCCGGTGCGGCCGAAGCCGGTCATGATCTCGTCGGCGATCAGGTGCACGTCGTATCTGCGCGTCAGTTCGCGCGCGCGGTGGAGATAGTGGCTGTCGTACATCGCCATGCCGCCGGCACCCTGGATCAGCGGCTCGACGATCAGCGCGGCCGTCGTCGCGCCTTCAGTGCGAAGATAGGCTTCCAGCGCGTCGAGCGCGTCGTCGACGGCACGCTCCGGCGAGCGGGCATCGCCGGCGTCCCGCAACGCCGGAGACGGCAGCACCGGGTTGTCGCGCAGCAGCGGCCCGTAGGGCGCGCGAAACAGCGCGACGTCGGTGACGCCGAGTGCTCCGACCGTCTCACCGTGATAGCCCCCGGTGAGCCGCACGTAGCGGGACTTGTCGCGCGCGCCGCGCTGCTGCCAGTAATGGAAGCTCATCTTCAGCGCGATCTCGGCGGCCGACGCGCCGTCGGATGCGTAGAACGCGTGACCGAGGCCCGCGGGCGCAAGCGCTGCGAGCCGCTCGGACAACTCGATCACCGGCGCGTGCGTGAAGCCGGCCAGCATCACGTGCGCGAAATCGCCGAGCTGTGCCGTGAGCGCTGCGTTGACGCGCGGGTTCGCGTGGCCGAACAGGTTGACCCACCACGAACTGATCGCGTCGAGATAGCGGCTGCCGCGATGATCGTAAAGCCACGCACCGTGCGCCCGCGCGATCGGCACCGGCGGCATGCGCTCATGCAGCTTCATCTGCGTGCACGGGTGCCAGACGGCGGCGCGGCTTCGCGCCTGCCACTGCGCATACGCGTCGTTCATCGCCGGACCAGGTCGCGCATTCGCTGCACGGCGGCGACGAGCTCGCGCGTGATCCCAGGCTCGCGCACCGAGTGGCCGGCATCGGGCACGACCACGTATTCAGCACCCGGCCACGCGCGTGCCAGCGCATCGGCGGCAACCGGTGGACAGATGATGTCGTAGCGCCCCTGGACGATCGAGCATGGCAGATGGCGGATCCGCGCCACGTTGGCGAGCACCGCATCGGCCTCGAGGAACGCGTTGTGGACGAAGTAGTGCGCCTCGATCCGCGCGATCGCGAGCGCGCCGCCGTCGCCTTCGAGCCGGCCATTGCCGTTTGCCTTTGGCAGCAGCGTCGAACATTGCGCCTCGTAGCGATCCCAAGCCTTTGCGGCCGGTGCGTGGATTGCGCGGTCCGCGTCCGTCAGCCGCCGATAATAGTTGCCGAGCAGGTCCGCGCGCTCGCCCGGCGGAAGAAAGTGGGTGAACGCGCGCCACGCCTCGGGAAACACGCGCGCCATGCCGTGCAGGAACCAGTCGATCTCGTCGCGTGTCGCCAGGAATATGCCGCGCAGCACGAGGCCGAGCACGCGATTCGGGTGCGCCTGCGCATACAGCAGTGCGAGCGTCGAACCCCACGACCCGCCGAACAGTAGCCACTTGTCGATGCCGAGATGCCTGCGCAACCGCTCGATGTCGTCGATCAGGTGCGCCGTCGTGTTGTCCTTGAGCTCCGCCGCCGGCGTCGAGCGTCCGGCGCCACGCTGGTCGTAGAGCACGATCCGCCAGAACGCCGGGTCGTAGAACCGGCGATGATGGGGCAGGCTGCCGCCGCCGGGTCCGCCGTGGATGAACAGGAGCGGAACGCCGTCGGCGGCGCCGCACTCCTCCCAGTACATTTTGTGCAGCGCATCGACCGCGAGCATTCCCGTCGCGCGCGGTGTGCTCTCGGGATAGAGCGTCGGTTCGGGATCGTGGCTAGGCGTCGAATCGTTCATCGGGCGCAACGGTGCGTGACGCCGTATCATCGCACTTCATGACCGCGAGCCTGCGCACCCGTCTTACACCCGCCGCCTGCCTGCCGGCCGATGCGCGCGACGCAATGTTGATCGGCAGGCTGTGGGTGCCCACACTCGCCGGTCCGGTGCTCGTCCGCGTCGATGGCGACGACCTGATCGACCTCACGGCGATTGCCCCGACGGCCACCGAGCTCTTCGAGCGCGCCGGTGCGCCGGCCGAGATTCGCGCCCGCTCGCTGCCGCGGATCGGCACGCTGGCCGCGGCCCTCGCCAACGCGTCCGCCGAGGATCGCAACCTCTCGGCACCGTGGCTGCTGGCGCCATGCGACTTGCAGGCCATCAAGGCAGCGGGTGTCACGTTCGTCGCGAGCATGCTGGAGCGGGTCATCGAGGAGCAGACGCGCGGTGACCCGGCGAAGGCGGAAGGCGTGCGGCGCAAGATCACGGGCATCATCGGCGACAACCTGCGCAGCGTCGAGCCAGGCTCACCGGCGGCCGCGCGC
>Ga0207682_10000164_pt1 | contig 30348 bp, 30 predicted proteins | sample KBSM63metaG_FD_184332 | JGI IMG/M metagenome (GOLD analysis project Ga0207682, IMG submission 184332) | Miscanthus rhizosphere microbial communities from Kellogg Biological Station, Michigan, USA - KBS M6-3 metaG (SPAdes) (version 2) | ecosystem: Host-associated > Plants > Roots > Rhizosphere >... | reverse complement strand
CGTTCCATCCTGGCGGCCAGACATACACGGCCGTGCCGATATCGTCGAGGAGCTCGTTCGTATTGTTGGCGTGGACCGTGTGCCATCGACTCGTTTCGCGCGAGAGCAGGCCCGCAAGCCCGTTCTCACTGCGATTCAGAATCGCACGCGCAAAGCAAAGCGAGCGCTTGCGGCGCGCGGTTTACTTGAAGCCGTGACTTGGTCGTTCGTATCGAAGCGAGAAGCCGAGCTGTTTGGTGGCGGCGGACCGGAGCTTGCGCTTGCGAATCCGATCGCGGCCGAGTTGTCCGACATGCGGCCGAGCCTTATTCCCGGCTTGATCATGGCAGCGCAACGCAATGCCGACCGCGGGTTCCCCGACACCGCAGTGTTCGAAGTTGGCCAGATCTTCAAAGGCGATAGGCCTGCCGACCAACTCACGGCCGCCAGCGGGCTGCGCCGCGGCCTCGCCAAGCCGTCGGGAAGCGGCCGCCACTGGTCGGACAAGTCCGGACCCGCCGATGTTTTCGACGTAAAAGCCGACGCTTTCGCCGTGCTCGCTGCCGCTGGTACGCCGATGCAGGCTTTGCAAGTCGTGCCGGGCGGTCCGACCTGGTTTCACCCCGGACGTAGCGGCACCATCCAGATTGGTCCGCAAAATGTCCTGGGACACTTCGGTGAATTGCATCCGCGCGCGATTGCCGGCCTGAAGGCCGAAGGCCCCTTGGTCGCCTTCGAAGTGATCCTCGAAAAAATCCCCGAGCCCAAAACGCGCCCGACGCTGGCAAAGCCTCTGCTTGATGTGTCGCCATTCCAGCCGGTCGAGCGCGATTTTGCTTTCGTTGTCGACAATTCGGTCAAAGCCGCCGACATCGTGCGCGCAGCGCAGAGCGTGGACAAGAAGCTTGTGACCAACGTCGTTGTCTTCGATGTGTACGAAGGCAAAGGCATCGATCCGGGCAAGAAATCGATAGCGATCGCGGTGACCATTCAGCCGCGCGAGAAAACGATGACGGACGCCGAGATTGAGACGCTTGCCGGCAAGATAGTCGCCGAAGTGAACAAGCGAACCGGCGGCGTATTGCGCGGTTAGGCCGGCAACAGATCCGTATAAGCAAATCCGTCGCGTTCGATAGTTTCGCCGGTTTTGACCGCGACTTTGCGCGACAGCATCGGGCCGCCTGAGACGAACGAGTGAAATTCGCCGTTCTCGCCACATGGGTCGATGCCTTCAGGAAGTGCTTCAAGCAGCACGCGGTCAAATCGGCGGCCGGCGAACGATGCCGGCAATTTTTTCAAATCAACGGTGCAAATATGCGCCTCGGTGCCGGCATCGATCATGTCATCGGCAAGCGCTCGTGTGGGCCGACCCCACAATGGAAACACCGGCACGATTCCAGTGCCGGAAAGCTGGCGTTCGCGGTAGGCCCGTACATCCTCCCAAAACAAGTCGCCGAAAACCATGTGCGTCACCTCGGATGCTCGTGCGGCAGCGATGGCCTCTGCCATTTTGCGCTCATAGATTTCATTTGGGCATGGATAGGGGATATGAACGATAACCGGGCGCAGATCGGCGGCATTGAGTTGCGCGCGCAGAAGTTCTTCACGCACCCCGTGCATGCTGACTCGTTGAAACGTATCGGTCACCGTGGTCAAAGCGCCGACAATTTCGAAATCGCCGGTGACACGCATCTCATGCAGCGCCCACGCGCTGTCTTTGCCGCTCGACCATGCGATGAGGGCCTTGGGTGAAGCCGACATGGTATCCAAAGGGTTGCAGGCCGGGCTCGACCAGTATTGTGTGGTAAACTTTATGGCTAACAATCGGTAACACCGACGGCCTGCGCCGCCAAATAGCGCGGTGAACCAAATTGCAATGAGTCCTCACTAGATTTTTGGGAGACGTGCGCGGGATCTCTCCCGCGGAAGGGGAACGTCTTGAGCGCCAAGAACTGGCGCCGAGGGCCGGGCATGAGCTGGGTGGTCGATGGGATGGGGCGCTTTCTGGCGCGCTATCTGGAAAAGCCGGTACAAGGTTACGAGCCATTCACACCGTCGGATCCCGGCGCGTTGCGGGCAACCTTGCGGCCTGGTGATGTGCTGCTGGTTGAAGGCAACAATCATATTTCCGGCGTCATCAAGTATCTAACGCAGTCGACCTGGTCGCACGCCGCACTTTATGTCGGGCCGATCGGAGATCGCGTCACTGCCGACGGCGAGCCGCTGGTCCTGGTCGAGGCGAATATCGGTCAGGGCGTGGTCGCAGCACCGCTCTCAAAATATGCCCGCTTCCACACCCGCATCTGCCGGCCGACACAGCTCGATGAAAATGACCGCGCCCGGGTCTGCGCCTATGCGTCGGAACGCATTGGGTTCGACTACGATCTAAAAAACATCATCGATCTGATGCGTTACCTGTTTCCACTGCCGGTGCCACAGCGCTGGCGCCGCCGCATGATGGCGCTCGGCTCCGGGCACCCGACACGCATCATATGCTCGGCGCTGATCGCGCAGGCATTTGACACCGTGCGCTATCCGATTCTGCCGAAGATTACGCGGCTCGAGAGCGAAGCGGCGCGTCAGGAAATCCTGGAAATTCGCCACTCATCCCTTTATGCGCCGCGTGACTTCGACATTTCTCCTTATTTCGAGGTCGTGAAACCGACCCTCGTGCACGGCTTTGACTACAAGACCATCGCGTGGGCAGATCAGTCGGCAGCCGAAAGCATCCCTCTCGTGCCGACCCAAGACGACACACTTTCGCCGGTCGCGTAGACGGCGGCCTTGCCGAACGTCGCGGCCGGAATTACCTGTCCGCTATGGTCGACGCTTTCATCAAAGCGATTTCGCAGATGTTTACCCCCGCCATGCGGCGCGTGCTGCTTAAGGCGGTGGGACTGGCGCTTATTGTCATTGTCCTCATCGGCGTCCTCATGCAGCGGTTGCTGTCCGCCTGGGCGGATGCTGGCGCGAACTGGGCCGAGCATGCGTCCGGAATGGCGCCGCATGCAGCCTGGGCCGCGCTCGCCTGGGTGCTGTCCGTCATTGCGGCCCTGGGCATCATCACCGGTGCGCTGTTCCTGATGCCGGCGGTCACTGCCTTCGTCGGGAGCTTTTTTGTCGATGAAGTCGCCGAAGCGGTCGAACGGGAATACTATCCGGCGCATCCACCCGGCCGAGCCTTGCCGTTTTTGCGTGCATTTACAGAAGGTATCAAGATCGCTGCACTCGCGGTCCTTGTCTATCTGTTCGCGCTACCGTTCATCCTGCTGGCTGGGCTCGGGATCATTATCCTGTTTCTTGCAAACGCATATCTGCTCGGACGCGAATATTTTGAGCTTGCCGCAATGCGGTTCCGCCCGCCGCACGAAGCGAAGTCCATGCGCAAAGCCAATGCGACTTATGTATTCCTGGCTGGCATGGTGGTCGCAGCTTTCGTATCGATCCCGATCGTCAATCTGGCGACGCCAATATTTGCGATGGCTTTCATGGTCCACGTGCACAAAAAGCTAGCCGGCGCCAGAATCGAACTCGTCGAAGCACCGCGCTGACAGTCAGCCTTTCGGACGCAAATCGATAACGCGTTTGGCCTTGCCGAGCGAACGTTCGACCGTGCCTGGCTTGACGGTGCGAACCGCCGCGGTCACTCCGACTGTAGCCTTGATGTGATGCGCGAGATCACGGTCGCACTCGGCATAGACACCTTCCGCATCGAGACGCGATTCGACGACGACGGTGATTTCGTCAAGACGTTCGGCGCGCCGCAACTCAATGACAAAGTGAGGTGCGAGGCGTTCGTCTTTGAGGATGATTTCCTCGATCTGGCTCGGAAACACGTTCACACCGCGCACGATCATCATGTCGTCGGAACGACCTGCAACCTTCTCCATCCGGCGCATTGAACGCGCGGTGCCGGGCAGCAGGCGCGACAGGTCGCGTGTGCGATAGCGCACGATCGGCATTGCCTCCTTGGTCAGCGTGGTGAACACAAGCTCGCCGACCTCCCCGTCGGGCAAAACCTTGCCGGTGACCGGATCGATGACTTCCGGATAAAAATGATCTTCCCAGATATGCGGGCCGTCCTTGCTTTCGATGCATTCGCAGGAAACACCCGGACCAATGATTTCCGACAGGCCATAGTTGTCGATGGCATGCAGATCGAACGCCTCTTCAATCTCCGTGCGCATCGCATTGGTCCAAGGCTCGGCGCCGCACATTGCAATCTTGAGCGAGCACTGGCGTGGGTCGATGCCTTGGGCGCGGAATTCATCAAGGATTGCAAGTATATAGCTCGGTGTAACGAAGATGACGTCGGGACGAAAATCGGCGATCAGGTGCACCTGCCGCTCCGTCATTCCGCCCGACACCGGCACGACAGTCATGCCGAGCCGCTCGGCCCCGTAGTGAAAACCAATGCCGCCGGTGAACAGCCCATAGCCGTACGAGTTCTGCACCAGCATGCCCGGCTTGCAGCCGGCCGCACGCATGGAGCGCGCCATCAAGCCGGCCCAGGTGTCGAGATCGCGCTGGCTGTAGCCGACCACGGTGGGCTTGCCGGTCGTTCCAGACGACGCATGAACGCGCAGGACATGATCGCGCGGTATGGCAAACATCCCAAACGGATAGTGCGCACGCAGGTCCTCTTTGGCAGTGAACGGAAACCTGGGTAGATCATCAAGTGTTTTGAGATCGCGGGGATGCACACTCGCTTTGTCGAATGCCTTCTTGTAGTGCCCGACATTGTTGTAAGCATGGCTTAGCGTCCATTTCAGCCGCTCCAGCTGAAGCGCCGCGATCTCATCGCGAGAGGCCGTTTCGATCGGATCGAAACTTTCGCGCGCTGGCATCAGGTTGATGCCTTTGAGTTGCAGACGCGGCATTCAAATTCCTAACGTCACCAAACAGCGCAATATCAGATTTTTCGCTGCGCGGCGTTCCAGTGCTTTTCCAGATTGGCGATCAGAGCCGGGCTGAAGTGACAATAGGCCTGCTCGCGGCAGTAGACCGCCATGTAGCGGCGGAACAGATCCAGCGGCTCCTCACCGACCCGGATGGCACGCCGGTTACCGGCGGCACTGACCACGCCCGAGCCTGTGAAGTCGTTGACCACGCGCGCAACCGCATCGTCCACTTCGCCAGGCGGTACGATCAGGTCGCAAATCATTTGGCCTTCTGGCGTATCGCAATCGAGCCGCCGGCCCATCAGGATAGCCTGGCGCGTGATCCGATCGCCCGTAAAACGCGGCATGCGCAGATTGGCCGCGCCCGGAATGATCCCTTCCTTGCGCGCGGGAAGCGTCATGTAGGCGTCGCTGCCAGCGATCACATAGTCCATCGCTAGAAGATACTGGCAGCCGCCGCCGATCGCCCAGCCATCGACCGTGGCGACCCAAGGCTTTTCTCGTGTCCCGCCGTAAATTTCCTCGGGACTTGCCTCACCCGTTGCAACCCCACGGAACATCTTGTTCACCACGCCCATGTCGCGGCGGATGTACCAGAGATAGGGAATCTTGCCGCGATAGATATGAGTGAGATTGATCCCGCTCGAGAAAATCTTGCGACCTTTGTATTTCGGATGGTCGACGACTCCGCCGCGCAGCACGCAGATCTCGCTCAATGGATCGAGGATTGCGATATCTGCGGCTGTTTCGGTGTCACCAAGCGTGTCGTCGTCCTCGGCGTTGAGGAAACGTGGATTTTGTACCGTCACCACGGCCGCCTTGCCCAGCCGCTCGACACGGGCTGGACCGAAATCGATTACCCCGTTCCGAACGAACTCGTCCACACGCGCGATCGACTCCGGCTTCGGACGCAGCATCGCTTCGCACAAATGCATTCCGGCTTCAGGAAGCGCGAGCGCGTGTGCAAGGAATATTCCCTGGTCGACTTCGATTCCATCTTTCTCGCTTTGCATCAACGCGCCGTCGGCGTCGACTTGCTTCCTCGTCGGCGTTAGCCCCGGAATAAATTTGGCGGCGTCGTATGCGAGCTCGTCTACACGATGAAAGGCGGACAAATCATTTGTAAGCTTGCGATAAATCGCATCCACGTGCTTTTTCAAAAAATCTTCGCGAAGACGTCGGCATGCGGAAAGAATGGCTTCCGCTGCCGATTGTTGCTCCGGCGTTCGCTGGCGCTTCTTGGGCAATTTCGCCAATAGGCCGTCGCCCGCACGCCAGAATTTCGTCGCCGCCGTCGCATCCCGCTTGAGCGAGCCCGTCACCCGCGGCAACACTTTAGCCCATGCGCCGGCGGACTTCGCAGGCAATCCGCCGCGACGAAGAATTTCACCGGTATCGGGGCGCACTTCTCTTGTTCTCGCGATTCGGGAGCCTTCCATACGCATTCTCTCAACTCTGCACTTTATACGACCGTCTTGCCCGGCCACTGGCACAAGTCAGCAATGATGCATTTCTCGCAGAGCGGCTTGCGTGCGACACAAGTGTAACGTCCGTGCAGAATAAGCCAATGGTGCGCATGCTGTTTGTATTCCGCTGGCACCACCTGCTCCAATTTCATTTCGACTTCGAGGGGCGTTTTCCCGGTCGCCAGCCCGGTGCGGTTTCCGACGCGAAAAATATGAGTATCGACGGCAATTGTCGGCTCTCCGAATGCAATATTCAGGACCACGTTGGCGGTCTTGCGTCCGACGCCGGGCAATGCCTCCAGCGCTGCGCGCGAGCACGGAACCTGGCTGCCATGCTCGGCAATCAGCTTCTGCGACAGCGCGACGACGTTCCTGGCCTTGGTACGAAATAGCCCGATGGTCTTGATGAGGTCGCGAACGCGCGTTTCGCCGAGACCGGCCATTTTTTCCGGTGTGTCTGCGAGGGCGAAAAGCGCAGGGGTCGCCTTGTTGACACCGGCGTCGGTTGCTTGCGCCGAAAGAACCACCGCGACCAGCAGTGTGAATGGATTGATATGCTGCAATTCGCTCTTTGGCTCCGGATTTGCGGCCTTGAAGCGACGGAACGCTTCGGCGATCTGCGCTGCTGTCCACTGCGGCAGCGCACCTTGCGTCGCCTTGAGGTCGGCCGCCACGCGCTTGGGCGCCGGTTTTACCTTCGCGCGTTTGCCCGCGCGCGATTTTGTCTCGCGCTTCGCCGAAGCCTTTCGGGTGGGTTTTCTCGCCATCATTTTGGTATAGTGAGCGCGATGACCCCCGACAACGCCGACGACCTCGAACCCACCATCTTTTCGGCGACGCTGACACCGCATCGCTCGCTGGGTCACGTCGGCTTTTTGGTTTTGATGTTGCTGTTCGGCGGCGTCAGCTTCGTGGCTGGAATGCTCTTTCTGGTGATCGGTGCCTGGCCGGTCTTGGGCTTTTTCGGATTAGACGTGCTGCTGCTGTATTGGGCCTTCCGTCTCAACTATTTGCACGCGAAAGCCTACGAGCAGGTAACGGTTACGCCCTCCGTACTGAGGGTGCGCAAGGTGAGTCATCTTGGCCGCGCGCGCGAATGGGTTCTAAACCCGCTCTGGGTTCAGCTCGACAAGGTCGAGTTGGAGGAGTTCGGCATCGACCGGCTCTTCCTCGTGTCGCGCGGTAAAAAACTGGCAATCGCGACATTCCTCGGACCCGACGAAAAGGCCGGTTTTGCGAAGGAGCTTGGAAAAGCGCTCATTGAAGCCCGCCGCGGCCCAACGAGGACCGTGTTCGAATAGCCAGAAATCGGGTGGTCGTGGCGTCCGGATAGACCTAGATAGCGGTCATGAACATGAACCTGGCAAGAAACACCGTGACCGACCGCTTCACAGAATTCGCACCGCTTTCGACGGCAGCCGCGGACTACGACATCGTGCGCCGCGCCATCGCGCATATACGCGGAAACTGGCGAGCGCAGCCCGAGATCGACGTCATCGCGAATGCCGCGGGCGTATCCGCGACCGACCTGCATCATCTGTTCCGCCGCTGGTGCGGGCTGACGCCGAAGGCGTTCCTGCAGGCGCTCACGCTCAACCATGCCCGCGAGCTTCTGCGCTCATCGGCAAGCGTGCTCGACACCGCCTACGAAGTCGGCTTGTCAGGGCCTGGCAGGCTGCACGATCTGTTCGTCACGCATGAGGCGATGTCGCCTGGCGAGTGGAAAGCCGGTGGCGAAGGCCTCATTATCACCTACGGTTTTCACCCCTGCCCGTTCGGCATGGCGCTGGCGATGACCACGCCACGCGGACTCGCAGGCCTTGCGCTTGCCGACGCCGGCAAGGAGCGTGCGGCCCTCCGCGACATGAAATCACGTTGGCCGAAGGCCAAATACGTCGAGGATTTCGCCTCTACAGCGCCGACAGCCCGCCGCATTTTCGACGCCGCGCTCTGGCGCAAAGACCAGCCGCTGCGCGTGGTGTTGATCGGCACCGACTTCGAGGTGCGGGTGTGGGAGAAGCTACTCGACATTCCGATGGGCAAGCTCACCACGTATTCCGATCTTGCGACCAGAGCCGGCTCGCCGAACGCAGCGCGCGCCGTCGGTGCCGCGGTTGGCAAGAACCCGATCTGCTTCGTGGTGCCGTGTCATCGCGTCATCGGCAAGAGCGGCGAGCTTACCGGCTATCACTGGGGCATCACACGCAAGCGCGCGATGCTTGGCTGGGAAGCGGGAATGTCCGCAGCGGCCTAGTCAGGCTGCGAGATCGAGCTTCGATGCCACAGTCGAATCGGCGTTGAGCCGGTAGACCATCGGCACGCCGGTATCTAGATTGAGCTTGGTGATGCTGTCCGGCGTATGCTTGTCGAGCACCATGACAAGCGCACGCAGTGAATTTCCGTGCGCGGCGACCAGCACGCGCTCACCGCGCAGCACACGTGGTAGAATGTCCGTCACATAGTAAGGCAAAGCGCGGGCGAGCGTGTCCTTCAGGCTTTCGCCACCGGGTGGCGCCACATCGTAGGAACGGCGCCAGATGTGCACTTGTTCCTCGCCCCACTTCTTGCGCGCGTCGTCTTTGTTGAGTCCGACGAGATCGCCGTAATCGCGCTCGTTCAGCGCCTGATCCTTGAAAATTGGGATTGTCGTCTGGCCCAGTTCGGTCAACATCAGGTCAAGCGTACGCTGCGCGCGCTTGAGCGCGGACGTAAACGCGACGTCGAACTTGATTCCCTGCGCCTTGAGCTTGCGGCCGGCTTCATGTGCTTCAGCAACGCCCTTTTCGGTGAGGTCGACGTCGCGCCAGCCGGTGAACAGGTTCTTCAGGTTCCAGTCGCTTTGGCCGTGCCGCACGAGCACAAGAAGACGGTCAGTCATGCAATTCCTCAGAAGTCTTTCAAACCTAGAACGTCCATCATCGAATAGAGTCCCGGCTTTTGCGTGCGCGCCCAACGCGCCGCATGCAGGGCACCGCGCGCGAATATCATGCGATCGTCGGCCTTGTGCGCAAGTTCTACGCGTTCTGCCGCACCCGAAAAGATTACGCTGTGCTCACCCACAACAGTTCCGCCACGCAGAGCAGCAAAACCGATATCGCCAACCTTGCGCGCGCCAGTGTGGCCGTCACGGCTTTTGACGGAGTGCTTGTCGAGCGCGATGCCGCGCCCGTCCGCCGCCGCACGGCCAAGCATCAGCGCGGTGCCCGACGGCGCATCGACTTTCTGGTTGTGATGCATCTCCAGGATTTCGATGTCGAACGAATTGTCGAGCGTCTTCGCCACGCGTTTCGTGAGCGCCGCGAGCAGATTGACACCGAGGCTCATGTTGCCCGATTTGACGATCACCGCGCTTTTGGCCGCGTCCTTGATTTTTGCCTCGTCAGCGGCGCTCAGTCCGGTCGTTCCGATGATGTGCACCTTGCCGGCCTTGGCAACGAGCCTGGCAAATTCGAGCGTGGCGCTCGGCGCGGTGAAGTCCACAATGCCATCCGCCTTTGAAAGCAATGGCCCGGCGTCGCCGGTCAACTTGACGCCATTCTCCGGCAGCCCTGCCAGCACGCCCGCGTCCCAGCCGACCAGCGGCGAACGCGCGTCCTCGATGGCGCCCGCAAGCACAAACTCCTCGCTGTCGGCGATCGCCTTGACCAGCGTGCGGCCCATCCGCCCGCCAGCACCGGCGACCACGAGCCGCATCTCGGCCATAGGTCAGCTCCCGAAAACGTGGCGCCGGTATAGCGCGGGGGCAGGCAAAAGGCGACTACGGCTGCGGGCCGTCGTAACCCTCGATAACCACGATATCCGCGGTGGAATGCGGCTGGCGCAGCTTCATGTTCGCCTGATATTCCGGCGAATTGTAGCAAGCGAGCGCGGTCGCATAGTCCTGAAACTCGATGACTACGTTGCGGGAGCGCGCGTTGCCCTCGACGCATTCGAACTTGCCGGCGCGCACGACGTAACGCGCTCCGTATTTCTTGAATATCGCCTGATTGCCCATGGCGTAGGGCTTGTAGCCCTCGTCGCTTTTCACATCGACTCGCCCGATCCAGTAACCCTTCGCCATGCCTTCGCTCCCTATGATTTGGCCGCTTGCTCGATCTCAGCCACGATTGCATCTGCCACCGCCTTGGGGTCGCGCGCCTCAAGGACAGGGCGGCCGACCACCAGATAGTTGGCGCCTGCCTCAATCGCGCGGGCAGGTGTCACGATCCTTTTTTGATCGCCGGTGGCGCTTCCGGCTGGCCGGATACCGGGCGTCACCAGCACCATGCCGGGACCCGCGATATCTCGCAGCGACACCGCTTCTTCCGCCGCGCAGACAAGTCCGTCGATCCCCGTATCACGTGCTTGCGCGGCACGAGCGGCCGCGAGTTCTTTGACATTCATCTCATAGCCGGCGGCGGCAAGGTCGGCGTCGTCATAGGACGTCAGCACGGTCACCGCGAGAATGCGCAGCCTTGAGCCTTGCTTGCCTTCGACTGCAGCCTTCATGGTTTGCGGATAGGCATGAACCGTCAGGAACGCGGCGCCCATTTGCGCGATGCTCTCCACGCCTTTTGTCACCGTGTTGCCGATGTCGTGCAGCTTGAGGTCGAGAAACACCTGCTTACCGGACGCGATCAGCCGAGCGGCAAAGGGTAGGCCGCCAGCAAAAGCAAGTTGGTATCCGATTTTGTAAAACCAGACTGCATCGCCGAGACGCGCGACCATTGCCTCGCCGGCAGCCACTGACGGTACGTCAAGTGCAACGATCAGTCGCTCACGCGCATCCAACGACACGATCAGACCCCTCGCACCATCATTCGCGCCATATCGACCAGACGTTCAAGTTGCGTCCGAAGCTGATTGGCGATCGCGGTATCGGTGATGTTATCCATCTCGTCAAACGCCGTATCGGCCCGTTGAATGGTGACTTGCTCGGGAATGACCAGAGCACCGCAGCCGAGCTCAAGAATTTGCCGCAGGGCCATCAGCGACCGTAATCCGCCCGCGCGTCCGGGCGAAGCCGATGAGATGGCGAAAACACGTCCCTTGAATGCGGCGTAGGTCGGATCACCTCGCTCGCGCACGCGCGACACCCAATCGATGGCGTTCTTCAGAAGCGGCGTGACGGACGCGCTGTACTCTGGGCTAGCGATGAATACACCGTGATGCGCCATGATCATTTGCTTGAGCTTGAGCGCGTTGGTGGGCTGTCCGGCGCGCGCATCGATGTCCGCGTCGTAAATCGGTAGCGGATAGTCGGCAAGCGAAATGCGGGTGACTTCGACATCGAGAAGCGTGAGCTCTTTTGCCGCCAGTGCCGCCAGCCGGACATTGTGCGAGCCCGTGCGTATCGACCCGGGAAAGACAAGAATTTTGGGGATCGGCATCAGCGGCTCCGCTTTCGCGGGCGATGACACCACACCATCAACGGCCGCGATAGACCCACACGCGCGCTGGCGGCAGATTCATCCAGATGAGTTCGGACGATTCGGCTCGAACACCGGACAATTCTTTCGGAATTGGCGGCAACATCGCGTATGTGAACTGCACGAACGGAGCACCTGTTGCGAGCAGGGTCATCGCGTCGGAAATCAGACGCACCCGTGTACGCAAAGGTTTGGTCACGAGGGGAAGCCCCGACACGACTGCGGCGGCCGGCTCATCAACATAGCTCTCCAGCAACCTCCGCAGACGATAGGCATCACCCTGCACGACCGTGGCCGCCGGATAACGGGTGCGCAGCAGCCGACAAAAATCAGGATTGAATTCGACAAGGATCAGCCGACCTGGATTAACGCCGTGCCGGACGAGGGCCTCGGTCACGGGACCGGTGCCGGGACCCAATTCGATCACAGGACCCTGTGAGCGCGGATCGACATAGCGCGCCATTGCACGCGCCAGCGCGCGGCTCGATGGCATCACTGCGCCGGTCGAGAGTGGCTTTTCAATCCAGGAGCGGATGAACTGCATCTCGTCATCGAGACGCAGACTCTTTTTTTCTACGCGGGCAACTGAATGTAAGGGCATTGCTGCGGGGTCACGCGTACGTGCGGCAGGTCTCGCCGCAACATTTACGGGTATAGGGCGCAAGGCGGGGGGTCAAGATGGGTTACCCTGATTGGCTGCCGCGGCTTCCCAAGCCATCCAAAAACTCTTTGACTCGACTGAAAAAACCGGCCGATTCCGGCTGGGTTACCTCCGAAGACAGCTTTTCGAACTCCGCCAGTAGCTCGCGCTGGCGTTTGGTAAGATTTTGCGGCGTTTCCACCGCTACCTGAACGTACATGTCTCCGGTTTGTTTCGCTCGCAGCACCGGCATTCCCTTGCCTGCAAGGCGGAACCGGCGGCCGGTCTGCGTGCCGGAGGGGACCTTGAACTTAACCTTGCTGCCATCAATCGCCGGCACTTCAAATTCGCCGCCAAGCGCGGCGCTCGCCATCGAGATCGGCACACGGCAATACAAGTCGGCGCCATCGCGCTGGAAGAATTCGTGCGAAGCGACCTCAAGAAAAATATAAAGGTCGCCCGGCGGACCGCCGCGCAAGCCCGCCTCGCCTTCACCGGCGAGCCGGATACGGGTACCGTCTTCAACACCGGCCGGAATATTCACTGAAAGCGTGCGCTCGCGGGTCACCCGGCCACCGCCGCCGCAGACTTTGCAGGGGTCGTCGATTACCTGCCCGCGACCGTGGCAGGTGGGGCAGGTTCGTTCGAGCGTAAAGAACCCCTGCGCATGGCGAATTTTGCCCGCGCCGCCGCAACTACTGCACGGCTTCGGCTTGGTGCCGACCTTGGCGCCACTGCCGGAGCAGGCTTCGCAGACTACTGAGGTGGGGATACGAATTTGCGCCGTCTTGCCCCTGAACGCCTCATCCAGCGTTATTTCCATATTGTAGCGCAGGTCGGATCCGCGCTCGCGGCCGGAGCTGCGACCGCGCGCCGAGCCCATGCCGAAGATGCCTTCAAAGATGTCGGCAAAGGTCGAGCCGAAATCGGCGCCAAATCCGTGCCCGCCACCCATGCCGCCATGCTCAAATGCAGCATGACCAAATCGGTCATAGGCGGCACGCTTGTCGCCATCCTTGAGGACGTCATACGCCTCATTGATTTCCTTGAAACGGTGCTCGCAATCCTTGTCACCCGGATTCCGATCCGGGTGATGCTGCATAGCGAGCTTGCGGAACGCCGCCTTAAGCTCAACCTCGGTGGAGGTGCGGGTAACGCCGAGAACTTCGTAGTAGTCGCGTTTGGACATCCCGCTGTCGCCCTAAATTACCCCCGCCGGACTAGCCGTATGTGATTCGGCGCCCCGACGTCCCCGCAAACATGTACCCCCGGACACGTGCCCGGGGGTGACATCACATTCACGGCCGGCCTGCGCATGGGCTCAAAGCCGATGGTCAGGCGGATTTCTTCTTGTCGTCGTCGACCTCGGTGAATTCCGCGTCGACCACGTCTTCTTTCTTTTCGCCCGAAGCTGCGCCATCGCCGCCGGCACCGGATGTGTTTTGCGCTTCCTGCTGCTGCTTGTACATCGCCTCGCCAAGCTTCATCGACGCCTGCGCCAGTGCATTGGTCTTGGCCTGGATCGCCGCAGAGTCGTCGCCCTTGAGCGCTTCCTTCAGATCGGCAATCGCATTCTCGATCGCGGTGCGTTCCGCATCGCCGATCTTGGAGCCATGCTCGGACAGCGCCTTCTCCGTCGAATGTACAAGTGCCTCGGCGTGGTTCTTCGCCTCGACCGCAGCCTTACGTTTCTTGTCCTCTTCGGCGTGAGCCTCCGCATCTTTGACCATCTTTTCGATGTCTGCCTCCGACAAGCCGCCCGAAGCCTGGATGCGGATCTGCTGCTCCTTGCCGGTTGCCTTGTCCTTGGCCTGCACATTGACGATGCCGTTGGCGTCGATGTCGAAGGTAACTTCGATCTGCGGCACGCCGCGCGGCGACGGCGGAATGCCGACCAGGTCGAACTGGCCGAGCATCTTGTTGTCAGCGGCCATCTCGCGCTCGCCCTGGAACACGCGGATCGTCACTGCGTTCTGATTGTCCTCGGCGGTCGAGAAAACCTGGCTCTTTTTGGTCGGAATCGTCGTGTTGCGATCGATGATGCGCGTGAACACGCCGCCCAGCGTTTCGATGCCGAGCGAAAGCGGGGTCACGTCGAGCAACAGCACATCCTTGACGTCACCCTGTAGCACGCCGGCCTGGATGGCGGCGCCGACCGCAACGACTTCGTCTGGATTCACACCCTTGTGCGGCTCCTTGCCGAACAACTGCTTCACGACTTCCTGCACCTTTGGCATGCGGGTCATGCCACCAACCAGGACGACCTCGTTAATCTGCGCCGCTGAAATGCCGGCATCCTTAAGCGCCTGCTTGCACGGTTGCATCGTCTTCTGGACAAGGTCGTCGACCAACGCCTCAAACTTGGCGCGGGTCAGCTTCATTGTCAGGTGCTTGGGACCGGATGCGTCGGCCGTGATAAACGGCAGATTGATTTCAGTCTGCGTCGTTGACGACAGTTCGATCTTGGCCTTTTCCGCGGATTCCTTGAGCCGCTGCAGCGCGAGCTTGTCGCGGCGTAGATCGATGCCCTGCTCTTTCTGGAATTCGTCGGCGAGATAGTTGACCAGCCGCATGTCGAAGTCTTCACCGCCTAGGAACGTGTCGCCGTTCGTGGACTTCACTTCGAATACGCCGTCGCCAATTTCGAGAATCGAAATGTCGAAGGTGCCGCCGCCAAGATCGTAGACGGCAATAGTACCGGTCTTCTGCTTGTCGAGACCATAAGCGAGCGCGGCGGCGGTGGGTTCATTGATGATGCGCAGCACCTCGAGGCCGGCGATCTTGCCGGCGTCCTTGGTCGCCTGACGTTGCGCATCGTTGAAATAAGCAGGAACAGTGATGACAGCCTGCTCGACCTTCTGCCCGAGGTAGGCTTCGGCCGTCTCTTTCATCTTCTGCAGGATGAAGGCCGAGATCTGGGACGGCGAAAAGGTCTTGCCGTCGGCCTCGACCCATGCGTCGCCGTTGGAAGCCTTGCTGATCTTGTAAGGGACAAGCTTCTTATCCTTTTCGACCATCGGATCGTCGTAGCGCCGTCCGATGAGGCGCTTGACCGCGAAGATGGTCTTTTCTGGATTGGTGACCGCCTGGCGCTTCGCCGGCTGGCCGACGAGACGTTCGCCGTCATCTGTGAAGGCGACAATCGAAGGCGTCGTGCGCATGCCTTCGGCGTTCTCGATTACTTTCGGCGTCTTGCCTTCCATGACGGCGACGCACGAATTGGTGGTGCCGAGGTCGATGCCGATGACCTTGCCCATGGTTCTTCCTCTCAAATTGCGGCAGGCCGGCCGGGCCGCTTGGCGCCCGAGTGGGAATGTCAGCGGCTCATCCGCAGACCCCCTGTCCAGCCCCCTGGATACGCGATTCGCCACATTTTGCGGCTTAATGGCTCATATAGGAGGGCACCCCGAGGCCGCAAGTCAGTCGGTCACGAAATCGCGAGGCCAGGCCCATCGGATACAGACAATGGTTATCGGGCCATTGCTGCGCCGCATTTGGGCAGCTAGGGAGGGCTCGGCTGCTCACGTTGGGAAAGCTTTGTAACCATGGTTCGCCGGTTAATTGTGTGCTTGTTTGCGGCCTGGGCCGGCTCGTTGACCTTTGCCACCACTGCGGATTCAGAACCGGCCTATCCGCCGGGCTCCCGTGTCGGTCTCGAAGTGCCAGGCGATCTGAAGCCCAGCACGCGAATCCCGGGATTTGAGGACACTGAGCGCAAGGTATCGATCGCGATCCTCGATTTGCCGGCCAGCGCCTACTTTGAGCTGGAGACCGCAGCCTTTTCCAAGCTCCCACAAGACCTCCAGCAAGCAAAGCGTGAGAGTTTTCCGTTTGACAGCGGCATTGGCTTTCTGATCACCGGGATCACGCAGAAGAACGGCGTTACGCTGCACCAGTGGTCATTCCTGGCGCAGGCCTTCGGCAACACCGTCCGCGACCTCACCACGCTGATCAATGTGGAAGTGCCGGAAAGCGCTCTTTCGGTTTATTCTGATGCCGTCGTGCGCAAGGCGCTCGCAAGCGTCACGTTCCGGCCTGCTCCAATCAAGGAACAACTCAGCCTTTTGCCATTCCAGTTTGGCGACCTGGCCGGGTTCGAAGTGGTGCAGGTCATGCCGACCGGGACGGCCGTCCTCGCTGACAACTCCGACAACATATCGATAAGTCGTCCCATCATGATCGTCTCGGTCGGACGCGGTGGACCTGCTAACTCAAGCGACCGCGGCAGATTCGCCCGCGATCTCGTTGCCACGGCACCGGTCCGCGAACTTTCAATAAAATCGGCTGAGCCGATGCGGATCAATAACGCGGCGGGCCACGAGATCAGGGCCGAGGGCAAGGATCCGGCCGGACAATCACTTTCGCTGGTGCAATGGATACGGTTCGGCTCGGGCGGCTATCTGCGCATTGTAGGCGCTGGGCCCAGCAGTGAATGGGATCAGATGTTCGGCCGTTTCCGGGCGGTTCGCGACGGAATCGACATGCGCTGACGCAGCGTCCGGCTACGAATTGTCGTTGGCAGACGCCGGCGTTTTTTGAACGGCCTTGCTGACGGCAACCATCGCCGGACGGAGCACGCGTTCACCGATCATGTAGCCGGCCTGGATGACTTCGGCCACCTGGCCCGGAGGCAGATCGGACGTCGGAATTTCATACATTGCCTGATGTACGTTCGGATCGAACTTCTCGCCTTGTGGTGAGAATTTCTTCACGCCATTCTTTTCCAAGGTCTTGAGGAGCTCGCGTTCCGTAAGCTCGACCCCTTCGATCAGCGCTTTCACATTTGCATCGGCACTTTCGCGCAGTTCCGGTCCGGTCGCTTCCAGCGCCCGATGCATGTTGTCGGCGACTGCGAGCACGTCGCGCGCAAATCCCGCGATGCCATAGAGCCTGGCATCGAGAACCTCGCGCTCAGTGCGCTTGCGCAGGTTCTCCATTTCGGCGAGCGTGCGCAGCAACTTGTCCTTGAATTCGGCGGATTCGCGTTTGGCCTCGGCAGTTGGGTCGGCCTGCTCGAGCGCCGCCGGGTCCTCTGCTTCAGCGGCCGCGCTTTCAGCCTGGCGGGCGGTTGGGTCCGTCATTGTTTTCAATCCATCCTCGGCAATATCCGGATGCCCGGCATATCAGGGCTGTGGCGTCAAAAATCAAGCGTTTATGGGGCAAGTAAACGGCTTACCACTCGTGCGGTGTAGTCGACCATGGGGATGACACGAGCGTAGTTGAGCCGGGTTGGCCCAATGACGCCGATGACACCGACAATCCGCCCCTTGCTGTCGCGGTACGGCGCGACAATGGTCGAGGACCCGGACAACGAGAAGAGCTTGTTCTCGGATCCGATAAAGATACGCACACCGTCGGCGCGCTCTGCTCGTCCCAGCAGGTCTATCACACCTCGCTTGGTTTCAAGGGCGTCGAACAACGACCGCACGCGTTCGAGATCTTCAACCGCGTGTAAATCCTCCAGAAGGTTGGCGTGGCCACGCACGATCAGTTGCCGTTCATCGTTTTCACCGCCCGACCAGCTTGCAAGGCCCGTCGCAATGACTTTTTGCGTCAGCTGATCGAGTTCGGCTTGCCCTTCGGCAACTGCCTTCTCAATTTCAGCCTGAAGATCGGCCAGCGTCTTGCCTCGGATGCGCGCATTGAGAAAGTTCGCGGCCTCGGTGAGTGAAGACGTGGGCAGTCCCGGCGGAACATTGAGGACGCGATTTTCGACCTGCCCGTCCTCCGCAACAAGAACGGCCAGCGCACGCTCCGGCTCGAGCCGCACGAATTCAATGTGCTTGAGCCGGACGTTTGCTTTTGCCGTCAGCACGACGCCTGCCGAACGGGTCAGGCCCGAGAGCATCTGTGAGGCTTCGGTGAGCACAGCCTCCATCGATTTCGCCGTACGCGCGCCCGCCACCTGGGCTTCGATCGAGCGGCGATCCTGCTCGCTCAGGTCGCCAACCTGCATCAACGCGTCAACAAAGAACCGCAGGCCGATTTCAGTCGGTAATCGGCCAGCAGACGTGTGGGGCGCAAAAATTAGGCCAAGCTGCTCCAGGTCCGACATCACGTTGCGCACTGAGGCTGGTGACAGCGTGATCGGTAGCAACCGCGACAGGTTTCTGGAGCCTACAGGCTCACCGGTTGCCAGATAGCTTTCGACGATCTGACGAAAAATTTCACGCGAGCGCTCATTGAGCGCCGCCAGGCTCACGTGTGTTGCACCGATCGGGATGTCGTGGGACGCCAAAGGCTCACTCCTCGAAAGCCAGCCAACAATTGACCATCGAAGCGGTCTTGTTCAAGCGGGGCGTATGGTTATGGTGAGCGGTCAATGCCAGGGGAGCAAGCCTGATGCGGCCGAGTCGCCGACAAATCGATGAATTGAGGGCTGTTTCGCTCGAACGTGGCGTCGTGAAATACGCCGAGGGCTCGTGTTTCGTAAAGTTCGGCGACACCCATGTCCTGGTTACGGCCAGCCTGGAGGAACGCTTACCGCCCTGGCTCAAGGGCCAGGGCCGCGGTTGGGTAACCGCCGAATACGGCATGCTCCCGCGCGCCACCTCGGAACGCACACGACGGGAGGCGAGCGCCGGAAAGCAGGGTGGCCGTACCGTTGAGATTCAACGACTCATCGGGCGCTCGCTTCGTTCGGTCGTCGATTTGCAGGCGTTGGGCGAGCGCCAGATCACAATCGATTGCGATGTTATTCAGGCTGATGGTGGCACGCGCACGGCATCGATCACCGGCGCCTGGGTCGCGCTTGCGGACTGTCTCAACTGGATGAAATCGCGCGACATGATCAAATCCGAAGTTCTGCGCGACCATATCGCCGCTGTTTCATGCGGCGTCTGCAAAGGAACCGCAGTGCTTGACCTCGATTATGCCGAGGACTCAGAAGCGGACACCGACGCCAATTTCGTCATGACCGGATCCGGCGACATCGTCGAAATACAAGCCACCGCAGAGAAGATTCCATTCAGCGAAGATCAATTCGCCGCGCTGCTTGCACTTGCTCGAAAGGGCATTGCTAAGCTGGTATCGCTGCAGAAATTGGCTGTGGCCTAAGCGCGCCACCGAGAACGGCCGGGGCTCAAAATGGCTAGACAGCTAACCGGGCCGCTGATCATCGCCACCCACAACCCAGGCAAGCTCAGGGAAATGCGCGAGCTACTTGCGCCTTATGGAGTAGCCACGCAGTCTGCCGGCGAGCTCGGTCTCGCGGAACCGGCGGAGACAGGAATGACATTTGCGGAGAACGCGCGCATCAAGGCGTCTGCTGCCGCGCGTACGAGCGGTAAACCGGCATTTGCTGACGATTCTGGGCTGGTGGTGGACGCACTTGGCGGCGAGCCCGGCATCCATTCCGCACGTTGGGCTGGGCCCGACAAGGATTTTCGCGCAGCGATGAATCGTATCCAGACGCTGTTGATCGAGCGCGGTGCCAAGACTCTGGAACAGCGGCGAGCACATTTCATTGCCGCTCTCTGTCTCGCCTGGCCCGATGGGCATGTCGAGGATTTCGAAGGTCGCGTCGATGGCGTTGCGGTGTGGCCGCCGCGCGGCGACAAGGGCTTCGGCTATGATCCGCTATTCCGCCCCGATGGCTTCGACATCACATTCGGCCAGATGAGCGCCGACGAAAAACATGGACTGCCTCCACAGGGGCGCGGCCTATCTCATCGCGCGCGCGCCTTCATGAAACTCGCGGAAGTGTGCCTTCCGAGGCATTGATCGGTTCCAGATCGTTACAATTTTAATCAACTGTTGTCGGCAAGAATTGTCGAAAGCTGGCTGCCGCAAGCTGCACGGACTATGATGGTGAACATGTCGTTAACGACTCCCTTCGGCGTCTACGTGCACTGGCCTTTCTGCCTGTCAAAGTGCCCGTACTGCGACTTCAACAGCCATGTTCGCCACGGCGGCATAGACGAGGCGCGGTTCCTTCGGGCTTATGAAACCGAAATCGCCAAAGTGTCGGCGCAGATGCCGGACCGGACGGTTTCGACGATATTTTTCGGCGGCGGCACGCCATCGCTGATGCAACCATCATCGGTGCAGACGATCCTGGATTGCATCGCCAGGCACTGGAGCGTCGCTCCGGACGTCGAGGTGACGCTTGAAGCCAATCCGACCAGCGTGGAGGCAACGCGTTTCCGCGGCTTTCGGACAGCCGGTGTCAATCGCGTCTCACTCGGCGTGCAGTCACTCAACGACGCGGCGCTCAAGGAACTCGGCCGGCTGCACAGCGCGCAAGAGGCGCTCGATGCAGTCGCAATCGCCCGTTCGATTTTCGACCGTTATTCCTTCGATCTCATCTATGCGCGGCCCCAGCAAAGCCTTGATGCTTGGGCTACGGAACTCAAGCGGGCGATCGCGGAAGCCGCTGAACATCTGTCGCTCTACCAATTGACGATCGAGCCCGACACGCCGTTCTACGGTTTGCACAAAGCCGGAAAATTGCCTGTGCTCGATGCGGACCTCGCGCGCGATCTTTACGATCTTACGCAAGCAATCTGCGCGGACGCGAGCTTGCCCGCCTACGAAATCTCAAATCATGCGCGACCGGGCGCGGAATGCCGGCACAATCTGGTGTATTGGCGCGGACACGATTATGCCGGTATCGGTCCGGGCGCGCATGGTCGGCTGACGATCGACGGGCGCCGCGTCGCGACGGAGACTGAAAAGCGTCCTGAAGCCTGGCTCATGCGCGTGGAAACGAGTGGCACTGGCGTGACAGTTTCGGAAAAACTCACGGCGGGCGAAACCTCTGACGAATATCTGTTGATGGGCCTGCGGCTTGTCGAAGGCATCGACCTTGAGCGTTACAACGCCCTCTCCGGGCGCACCCTCGACCCCGAACGCATTTCGTTCTTGCGCGAGCAAGGTGCGGTGGAAACGACCGCCGACGGCCGTCTGCGGGTTACACAAAGCGGATTCCCGTTGCTCGACGCGGTGGTCGCGGATCTCGCCGCTTGAAGCTTATGTCCCCGGCGCAAAGGATTTCGGCGCGGGGCTGATCACCTGGCCGCCGGACGGAGTTACGCGCAGGACCGCAAGTCCGCGCTCGTTCGTTCCCTCAGGGCGGAAGCGGAAAACACCATCGATTCCTGCGAACCCGGACGGATTCGTGAGGACCTGCTCGCTAAAGCGTTGCATCCCCTGCGTCTTGACGAGAGCTGCCACCAGCGCGACCGCGTCATAGGCGAGTGTTGCCGTGCGCACCGGGTCCTGTCCGTAGCGGGCGCGGTACCGACCCGAGAAGTTACGGAATCCGGTTTGCTCGGGCGAAGGATACCAACCGCCATCGAGCAATTTCTCCGACGCGATCCGCGTATCGTCGCCCCACAGTCCGGTTCCGAGCAGCTGCACGCGTTTGAGGTCGACACCGTTGGCGGCGAGTGCTTGCGCGATCTGTGGCACCGCATCTGGACTGTCGGGAATGAAGATGCTGTCGATCTGGCTGGCCGCTTGCGCAACGCGGCGCACGGCCTCCGCCGTCCGGTTGGCGTCGTGTGGGTATTTTTCCAGCACCACGACCCGTCCGCCGTGACGGGCTACTTCCTGCTGGAATGCCGCTTCCACTACGGTGCCGTATGCATTGTCGGGCATCAGCGCGGCAAACGACCGTTTGCCACGCGAGGCCGCATACGAGACGATCCGGCGGACGTCAGTCTCGGGCAGGAAACTCAGCAGGTAGACGCCGCGTGCAGCGACGCTCGCATCCGTGGAGAAGGCGATGACCGGTATGTTGCGCGACCGCGCGACCTGGCCAACCGCGCTCACCGACTGGGCAAAGAGCGGGCCTACGATGATCTCCGCCCCTTCTGAGATCGCCTGCTGGGCGGCACCTTGAGCACCCTGCGGCGAGCCACCATCGTCTTTGACGAGAAGCTGGACATTGCTCACCTTGAACTCGGCGAGCGCCATTTCCGCGGCGTTCTTCATCGACTGCGCCGCTAGTCCGGCATTTCCTTGCGCGGTCAGCGGCAGGATCAACGCGATGCGAACCTGGCCATCGGCTGCCTGCGCGGCAGCGGCCGACTCACCGGCAGGCGGCGCCGTACCGCCGCCACCCAACTGGGTGGTGCATGCGGCAACCAATAGGCCTGTCGCGATAACGGACAGGCCCAAGCGCATGTGACGCCACACGCGCGCGATCACCCCCACACGCAACATCCCCAACATGGTCGCTCCCCACGCGACAGTTCTAGATCAGTCGTAACCGGTATCTCCGGAAAAGTTAAGGCCATGAAACAGCGCGCGGATTTGTTCCCGATGACGCGCCGAAGATGCCCGTCTAGAGTGCCAATCATGGCAAGCGACGCCAAAACGAGATCGCGCCGTTACGCGCCTTTCGGCGTTTCGATGGAGGCCGGCAAGGTTCCCCCGGGTCTGTACCTTGTCGCAACACCTATTGGAAATCTGGGCGACGTCACATTGCGGGCGCTCGAAATTCTTGCCGGCGCCGACGTTATCGCCTGCGAAGACACACGCGTGACGCGCAAGCTTACCGAACGCTACGGAATCACGACGCCGCTTACGGCCTATCACGAACACAATGCCGCCGAGGCACGCCCGAAGCTGCTTTCGCGCCTCGGCGAAGGTCAATCAATTGCACTCGTCTCGGATGCCGGCACACCGCTGATCTCCGATCCCGGTTACAAACTGGTGCGTGTCGTTCGCGAGGCCGGTCATCAAGTTACCGCTGTGCCCGGAGCATCGGCCGTGCTAGCCGCATTGACAGTTTCTGGACTACCGACTGACCGTTTTTTCTTCGAGGGATTCCTGCCGCCAAAGCAAGCCGCGCGGCAAAAACGAATAGCCGCCCTCGCCAATATTCAGGCGACGCTCGTGCTGTTCGAAGGCGGATCACGCCTGACTTCGACATTGACCGACCTTGCGACGACACTCGGACCACGCACGGCAGCAATCTGCCGCGAGCTGACCAAATTGCACGAAGAAGTGAGGTACGAGAATCTCGACGTGCTGGCGCGGCTTTACGCGAAAGGCGCGGAAACACGCGGCGAGTTTGTGGTCCTGGTCGCACCTCCGGCCGGCGAACAACGCGCGGACGACATCGATGCACTACTCAAGCGCGCGCTGTTACGTGTGTCGGTCAAGGATGCGGTCGGCGAGGTCGCTGTCGCGACCGGGCGTCCGCGTCGCGAGGTCTATCAACGTGCGCTCGCTCTGACCAAAGACGACGAGAATGGCAGACGGTGAATTGCCGCCACGTTCTGGACGGCGTGAGCCGCGCCCGGAGCGGCAGGCGGCGTTTCACATTGGTATTTCGGCTGAAAGCCGCGCAGCGGCGTTGCTCATCGCGAAAGGATTTCGCATTCTGGCACGGCGGTGGCGGAGTCCTCTCGGCGAGATCGATATCGTCGCGAGACGGCGCCGACTTCTGGTGTTCGCCGAGGTGAAAGCCCGGCCAACTTTCGACGAAGCAGCGGAGTCGGTGAATGTACGACAACGCCGGAGAATTGCCGCCGCAGCCGAGATGTGGCTTGCGGCCAACCCCGACGACTCAATCCGCGACATCCGGTTTGATGCGATTCTGGTGGCTCCGGGAAAGATTCCGCAACATATCCCGGCCGCATTCGACGTGTGACTACGCGCTCAGCCGCTCGAAGAACTGATCGACCTGAGCGCGGATGCGACTCGCAGCACCGCCGAGGTCATCCGCCACGGCCTTGACCGCAGCAGCGCTCGAGCGCGTGTCCTGCGTGGCCGCTCCCATCAGATTGACTTCCTTGGCCGTCTCCACGGTGCGTCTCGCGGCGATCTCGACGCCACGCGCGATTTCCTGCGTAGCAGCACCCTGCTCCGTCACGGCGGCCGCAATCGCGCTGCTGATATTGCCGATCTCGCGGATTGTCTGTTCGATGCCGGTGATCGCGGCAATCGAGCGCTGCGTCGCGCGTTGCATGCCCGCGATCTGGGCGCCGATTTCCTCTGTGGCACGGCTTGTCTGCCCGGAGAGCGCTTTTACCTCGCCGGCAACGACGGCGAAACCGCGACCCGCCTCTCCGGCGCGCGCCGCCTCAATCGTAGCATTGAGTGCAAGCAGGTTCGTCTGCTCTGCAATGTCCGTGATGAGTTTGACGACATCGCCGATACGCGCGGCCGCTTCATCGAGTTCTTTGACAGCGAGGTTCGTCGATTCGACCTCGTTCACGGCTTTGGTCGCGATCGCATTGGACTGTGCAACCTGCCTGTCGATCTCGTTCACCGAGGCGGACAATTCGTCGGCCGCCGAGGCGATGTCCCGCACATTGCTACTGGCTTCCGAGGAGGCTTCTTCGGCGCGCGCCGTCTTGCTCGAGGCGTTGTCCGCGGTGGCCGCCAGCTGCGTCGATGCTGCGAGCATCTCATCGGAGATGCGGCCGAGTTCGGCGAGAGTCGCTTCGACCTCTGCTGAGAAGTGAGAGATCTCGCTCGACATCTTCTCCTGCCGGCGGGTACGGAAATCAGCGTCGTTACGCACTGTACGATTGAGTTCCTCGTTGCTGCGCATGGCATTCTGAAAAATGCTGATTGACTTTGCTAGCGCGCCGATTTCGTCATAACGGTTGCTGAACGGTATCGCGATCGAGCCGTCGCCGGCCGCAACGGCCTGTGTGACGTTCGTTATTTCAGTGATCGGCCTTATTACGCTGCGCGCTATGGTCAGTGCGCCTGCAATTGCAAGGATAACCGCAAAGCAGGCGAGCACACTGAGCAGCATTGCCGTGCGATCGATGCCTTCATCGATCCGGGTATAGATCTGACTCGCCCGGTCGGAATAGTGCTGACTGAGCTTCTCAAGATCCTTACTCAGCTCGGCCCGTACCTGCGTCGGTAGATTCTTTTCAGTCCATTCACGTGCCGCCTGCGGCCCGGATTGCTTGGCGAGTGGCGCCAGTTTGTATAGTGCATCCTGATAGCCGGTAATTCGGACGGCGAAATTGCTGAACGCCAAGGCGTCGTAGTTGCGGACACTGCGCTGCCAATCGCCAATGACTGAGCTGATTTGGTCGGTCACCTTGACCAGCGAATCGGCATATTTCGCGGCCTCTGCGCGGTCCGAAGACATGTAGATTCCACGCGTCTCCATCGTGGTCGCATAAATTAGGCCGTTGATGCGCTCGACGTTCCAGCTGCCCGCATTGGCGGACTCAAACTCTTCCGTCAGCGCTGCATGACGATGGGCATTCGACACTGCGACCATCGACAGCGCCACGGTTGTGGCGGCCATTAGCGCAAAGATCGTATAGAGTCGCGCCGCAATCGAAAGCTTGGGCAGATTCACCAGTCGGCCCCCCGGCCATGCAAGACGTCCCGAAGCGGCTATACTGCGGATAATTTGTTAACGCTTTGTTCGCCTATAGGTAGTCATGAGCCTGAAAATCGCCGTTCAAATGGATCCGATCCAACGGATCAACATCAAAGGCGACTCGACATTCGCCTTGCTCCTGGAAGCCCAAAAACGCGGCCACAAGCTGGCTTATTACACGCCTGACCGGCTCGCTTTGCTCAATGGACGGGTTTTCGCCCAGATCGAGTCGCTCAGCGTGCGAGACATCGCGGGCGACCATTTCACCTTGGGTGAGCCGCGGCGCACCGAACTCACGGAATTCGACGTGGTGCTGCTGCGCCAGGACCCCCCATTCGACCTCGCCTATGTCACGACGACCCACGTGCTCGAGCGCATCCATCCCAGGACCCTGGTGATCAATGATCCGGCAAGTGTGCGCAATGCGCCGGAAAAGGTGTTCGTCACCGAGTTTCCGGACCTGATGCCCCCAACACTGGTCTCGCGCGACCTCGCCGAGATCAAAGCGTTCCGCGCGGAACACGGCGACATCGTTATGAAGCCGCTCTACGGCAAAGGTGGCGAAGCCGTATTCCGGATCGCACGCGAGGATCTCAACTTCGGCTCTTTGTTCGACCTGTTCACGGCGACCTTTCGCGAGCAATGGGTCGTGCAGAAGTTTTTGCCGAACATCAAAAATGGTGACAAACGAATCATTCTGGTCGACGGGGAATATGCCGGGGCCGTGAATCGGATACCGGCGGTGGACGATCTGCGCTCCAACATGGTTCGAGGCGGCGTGCCGGCCGCCACCGAACTGACGAAACGCGAGGTTGAGATCTGCAAGCGGATTGGCCCGGCCCTTCGTGATCGCGGGCTGCTTTTTGTCGGCATCGACGTGATCGATGGTTTTCTCACCGAGATCAACGTCACCTCGCCGACTGGAATCCGCGCCATAAAGAATCTCGGCGGTCCTGACGTGGCAGCACTGATCTGGGACAAGATCGAGGTAAAGCGGCGCATAAAACTATGAGCGTCGCGCTCACCATCGCAACAACCGACTACGATCACTTTCGCGATTTTCGTTTTGGGCTGGTTCGCGCCGAAGGCATTGAAGTCAATTGGCTTACGCTCGGGCACCACGAGATTTTTTCACGCTTCACCTTTAACCGCGAATGGGACGTATCCGAGCTTTCGTTCGCCAAATTCTCGGCGCAGGTGACGCGGAATGATTCCGACATCATCGGTTTGCCGGTCTATGCCTCACGTCTGTTTCGTTTTGCTTCGTTCTACGTGAATCGCAAGGCCGGCATTAAAACGGCGAAGGATTTGCACGGCAAGCGCGTCGGCGTTCCCGAATGGGCGCACACGGCTGCCGTCTATATGCGCGGCTGGCTGATGCACGAGGCCGGTGTCGCGCTTTCCGATATCGACTGGATACAAGCCGGCACTAATGAATCCGGCCGCATCGAGAAGGTCGAGTTGTCACTACCGAAGGGCGTGCGGCTTACCAGCATGCCGGAGAAAACTCTCAGTGGCATGATTGCCTCCGGCGAACTCGACTGTGTCATCATCGCGCGTCCACCGAATTCGTTCCGTGAGAAGCATCCAGACGTGGTGCGTCTTTTTCCGGACTATGAATCGGAGGAGCGGCGCTATTACGAGGAGACCCGCGTCTATCCGATCATGCATGTCATCGCGATGCGCAAGACGATACTCGACGGAAGGCCGTGGGTCGCCCGCAATTTGTACAACGCATTTGAAGAATCAAAACGGCGCAGCCTCGAGCGCATTCTTGACCCGGCCGTCTCTCGCTACCCTGTGCCGTGGCTGACGGCCTATACCGTCCGTATGCAGCAGATGTTCGGCGACGACACGTTTCCCTATGGAATAGAACCAAACCGACCTACCTTGGAGTTATTCCTGCGCTACGCGCACGAGCAGGGCATCGCGCATCGTCTCGCGAAGCCGGAGGATATTTTCCCGGCCGGTATCATGGCCTCGGTGAAAGTCTAACTACTTGGTGGCGCGCTTGGCCGCCTCGGCGCGGATGTCAGGCGCCGTCATTGTCGTGAGATCGAACGGCGCTTTGAGATTGCCGGCCTTTACCAGCTCGTTCTGCATCCAGTTCAGCTTGTCGATCGGCAACGTTACCGACGGATCTATGGCATGGCGATTGATCGTGTCGTCAAAAGCGTATGCAGGACGCGGATCGTCCGGTTTGGCGTGAATTGCTGATTGCGTCAGTCTGATCGTCTCGTCACGATGGCTGACAGCAAATTTGAGCGCCTCCATCTGCGCGGCAATAAAGCCGATTGCATCGGCTCGCCTTGCTGCAATTGTCTTGCCGGTCATGCTCAGGCACAGCCGTACGTAATTCGGCAGCACATCGTGGCCATATACCAGCATTTTCACGTCTTTCGGCGCGACCGCCATGAATTCGGCCGCGACGATCCCAGCGTCGGCAACACCGGCCGTGACAGCCTTGTATCGATCGAGGTCGCCACCGAGATTGGCAAAGCGCACTTCGGAGGCAGGCACCTTGTGCTGCTCAAGAATGGCGTTGATGAGGAGGTTCGGCAACGATCCTGGGGCTGCCACCGCAATCGTTTTTCCCTTGAGATCTTCGACCTTGGTGATCGTTGATTTCACCATCAGTCCATGCGGCACGCCCGGCCAGTCGCACCCGATGATCTTGATGTCTGCACCGCGTGCGCCCGCAAGAATTGCAGCACCCGGGCTCGACTCGATGCTGTCGACCTCCCCGGCCAGCAGTGCCTTGTGCGCGAGCGCGCCGTTCTTCATTGGGACGATCTCAAGCTTGAGGCCATGCCTGGATGCAAAGTCGCGCTCGCCGATCATGAGCATGAAGCCGGCATCGCCCTTCGGCTCGATCACCACGTGTTTCCAAGGCTTCAGGTCCGCGGCGGATGCGGATGCCCCGAGCACCGCCATGGCGAAGGCCACGAAACATCGAGCGATCATCGTCAATCCTCCTATTTTTCTTTTGAACCATGATCATCGGCCAAACGGCTGAGATCAATCCGTGTCGCGACCGATCCGAAATTCTTGTTTCAGTATTCTCCTTCCGATACTACTTATACGAGCATCCTAAATTCGAGGTTGCATGATCCGGCGAGTGGCGACCGTTGCATTCGAGGGCATCGACGCGCGCGCCGTCGACGTGCAGGTGCAGGTCGCACCCGGGTTGCCCGCTTTCAATATCGTAGGACTTCCGGATAAGGCCGTGTCTGAAGCCAAGGAGCGCGTCCGCGCTGCATTGATAGCGTCTGGCCTCGCACTGCCCGCGCGCCGTATCACCGTCAATCTTGCTCCCGCGGATCTGCCGAAGGAAGGCAGCCACTATGACCTTCCCATCGCGCTCGGGCTGATGGGGGCAATCGGTGCCATTCCGCATGACGCGCTGAGTGGATTCACGGTGCTGGGCGAACTTGCACTGGATGGCTCGATCGCTCCCGTCGCGGGCGTGCTACCGGCAGCAATCGGCGCAAACGGGCGCGGTCAAGGCCTGATTTGCCCAGGCGCCTGCGGATCCGAGGCAGCCTGGGCAAGCCCCGAGATCGAAATCATTGCCGCGTATTCGCTGATCCAGCTCGCCAACCATTTCAAGGGCACGCAGGTACTCGCTCGCCCACAGCCGAAAATTCACGAGCGTAAAAATGCGTCGATCGACCTTTCGGATATCAAGGGACAGGAAAGCGCAAAGCGTGCGCTCGAGGTCGCTGCCGCCGGCAGTCATAACTTGCTCATGATCGGTCCGCCCGGCGCCGGAAAATCGATGCTGGCGGCGCGGCTGCCAACGATATTGCCTCCCCTGTCACCTGCCGAGCTGCTCGAAGTTTCAATGATTGCTTCGATTGCCGGCGTGATCGAAGGCGGTGCGCTGACGAACCACCGCCCATTCCGCTCGCCGCATCATTCCGCATCAATGCCGGCGCTTGTTGGGGGCGGCCTGCGAGCACGACCAGGCGAAATTTCGCTTTCGCATAATGGCGTTCTTTTTCTGGACGAGTTGCCGGAATTTTCCAGCCAGGTGCTCGACTCGTTGCGTCAGCCGCTCGAGACCGGAGAAGTCGCAATCGCGCGCGCCAACCATCGCATCACATATCCGGCACGCTTCATGTTGGTGGCGGCTATGAATCCCTGCCGATGCGGACGTGCGAGCGATTCCGGCTTTTTCTGCAAACGCGGAGCAAACGAGCGCTGCACTGCCGAATATCAGGGTCGTCTATCAGGCCCGCTGCTGGACCGCATCGACTTACATGTTGAAGTGCCTGGCGTCACAGCCGCGGATTTGATCTTGCCGGCGCCCGCCGAAGGCAGCCGTGAAGTCGCCGCGCGCGTGGCTCGCGCGCGGGATATCCAGGCCGCACGCTATGCAACGATGGGCCTGGATAGCGTCCGAACGAATGCGCAGGCAAGCGGGCCTGTGCTGGAGGACGTTGCGTGCGTCGATTCTGCTGGCTTGTCGCTTCTTCGCGACGCAGCGGATTCGATGCGATTGTCCGCGCGCGGCTACCATCGGGTGTTGCGAGTCGCACGAACGCTCGCTGATCTGGACGCAGCCGACTCAATCGGCCATTTACATCTCGCGGAGGCATTTTCCTATCGGGCACTTGCGGACGATTGTCGCCGCGCCGCGTAGTTC
>Ga0207682_10000163_pt1 | contig 30371 bp, 34 predicted proteins | sample KBSM63metaG_FD_184332 | JGI IMG/M metagenome (GOLD analysis project Ga0207682, IMG submission 184332) | Miscanthus rhizosphere microbial communities from Kellogg Biological Station, Michigan, USA - KBS M6-3 metaG (SPAdes) (version 2) | ecosystem: Host-associated > Plants > Roots > Rhizosphere >... | reverse complement strand
CGCCTCGACGGCCGATAGCGGCGACGTCGCACGCATCGTCGAAAGACTGCGTCGTGCAAGCTCCTGGTAGCTTTGCGTCCCTTCGATTTTCCACGCAAGCTCGGTCGCCGTCAGTTCGCGGACGACCCGCGCCGGCATTCCCGCGACGAGCACCCGCGGTGGCACGATCATCCGCGCCTTGACGAACGCCATCGCGCCCACGATCGCGGATTCGCCGATGACGGCGTTGTCGTTGATGACGGCGTTCATCCCGACGAGCGCATTGCGCTCGACGACGCAGCCGTGCAGCACTGCGCAGTGACCGATGTGGCCATCCTCGGCAACGACCGTGTCGGTGCCGGGAAAGCCGTGTGCGACGCAGGAATCCTGGAGGTTGGCGCCCGCGCGGATCTCGATCCTGCCGAAATCGCCGCGCAGTGCCGCGCAGGGTCCGATGTAGCAGCCGGCGCCGACGATGACGTCGCCGATCAGCACGGCGGACGGGTGGACGAATGCGGACGGATCGACGACGGGCGTGACCCCGTTGATCGAGTAAACGGTCAATGCTGGCGGCATGGTGGCTTTCGTTTCGTTGCTGTTTCGTGGCGCACCGATCATCCGACGAACCGACGCGCATTGACGAACATCCGGAACCACGGCGACGCATCGCCCCACTCGTCCGGATGCCACGACATCTGCGCCGTGCGGAACACCCGCTCCGGATGCGGCATCAGGATCGTGAAGCGCCCGTTCTCGGTGGTGAGGCCGGTGATGCCCTGGCGTGATCCGTTCGGATTGCACGGGTAGGTTTCCGTAGGGTGGCCGCGATGATCGACGAAGCGCAGCGCGACGAACGGCTGCGCCGCCGCTAGCTGCTGCATATCGCGGAATTCGGCGAACCCTTCGCCGTGCGCCATCGCAACGGGAATGCGACTGCCCTGCATGCCGTCGAAGAACAGCGACGGCGTGGGCAGCACTTCGAGCATGACGAAGCGCGCTTCGAACTGATCGGAGGCATTCCGGACGAAGTGCGGCCAGTGCGCGGTGCCGGGGATGATCTCGTGCAGGTTGCTCATCATCTGGCAGCCGTTGCATACGCCGAGCGCAAACGTGTCGCCGCGTGTGAAGAATTCGGCGAACGGGTCGCGCAGCCTGCCGTCGAACAGGATCGACTTCGCCCAGCCTTCGCCGGCACCCAGCACGTCGCCGTAGGAAAACCCGCCACACGCAACCACGCCCTGGAAATCGCCAAGCGCATGGCGTCCGGCGGCAATGTCGGTCATGTGGACGTCGAATGCATCGAACCCTGCACGCGTGAACGCCGCGGCCATCTCGACCTGGCCGTTGACGCCCTGCTCACGCAGGATCGCAACGCGCGGGCGCCGACCGCGGCTCACGAACGGCGCGTCGAGCGCATCGACTTCGAACGTCAGCAGCGGAACGAGGCCGGGATCCGACTCGTCGTGCAGCCGCGCGTACTCCTGGTCCGCCGCCTGCGGGTTGTCGCGCATGCGCTGCATTGCGTGCGTCGTGGCGGACCACGCGAGATGCAGATCGACGCGCGACTCGTCGAGCACGACGGCATCGCCACAGCGAATGCGCACGCGACTGCCCCCGACCGGCCGGCCGATGCGGATCGCCTCGATGCCCGCGTCGCGCGCCGCCTGGATGACGTCGTCTACGTGCGCAACGTCCACCTGCACGATCGCCCCGAGCTCTTCGGCAAACAGCGCGCCCAGCGTATCGGTGATCGACGACGCGAGGTCGATTTCGAGCCCGCAACGCGACGCAAATGCCATCTCTGCGAGCGTGGCGAAGATGCCGCCGTCGCCGATGTCGTGATACGCGCGCAACACGGCCGACGCATGCAGGCGCTGAACGAGTGCGAAATATGCGGCGAGCCGGGCGGCCGAATCGACATCGGGAACCGCGTTGCCCAGCTGGCCATGCACCTGGGCCAGTGCCGAGCCGCCGAGGCGGCGGCGTCCGTTTGCAACGTCGAGATGAACGAGCACCGTGCTGCCGCGATCGAGACGCAGCAGCGGTGTCAGGCACCGGCGCGCGTCGCGCACCGGTGCGAAGGCGGAGACGATCAGCGATACCGGTGCCGTGACCGCCTTTGCAACGTCGCCGTCGCGCCACGTCGTGCGCATCGACAGCGAATCCTTGCCGACCGGGATCGACACGCCGATCGCGACGCACAAGTCGAGCGCCACCGCGCGCACGGTGTCGTACAGCGCCGCGTCCTCACCGGGCTGGCCCGCTGCGGCCATCCAGTTCGCCGACAGCTTCACGTCACCGAGCGCGTCGATGCCGGCAGCGGCGATGTTCGTCAGCGCTTCCGCGACGGCCATTCGACCCGACGCGGGCGCGTCGATCAGCGCGAGCGGCGTGCGCTCGCCCATTGCCATCGCCTCGCCGGCGTAGCCCACGAAGTCACTGAGCGTCACGGCGACGTCGGCGACCGGAACCTGCCACGGACCGACCATCGGATCGCGCGAGCAGAGCCCGCCGACGGTGCGGTCACCGATCGTCACGAGAAACGTCTTGTCGGCAACCGCGGGGAACTGCAGCACGCGGTAGGCGGCATCGCGAACCGTGACGCCGGCCAGATCGAGCGGTGGCAGCGCGCACGCGACGCGCGTGACATCGCGCGACATCTTCGGCGGCTTGCCGAGTATGACGTCGAGCGGAACGTCGACCGGCTCGTTGCCGAACGTGCGATCGTCGACGACGAGCCGGGGCTCTGCCGTGGCGCCGCCGACGACTGCAAACGGGCATCGCTCGCGCTCGCAAATGGCGCGAAACCGCGCGAGATCGTCCGGTGCGATCGCGAGCACGTAGCGCTCCTGCGCTTCGTTGCACCAGATCTCGCGCGGCGTCATCCCAGGCTCTTCGGACGGCAGTGCACGAAGCGCGATCGTCCCGCCGACACCGCCGCCGTGAATCAGCTCGGGCAACGCGTTCGACAGGCCGCCCGCGCCGACGTCATGAATCGACAGGACCGGGTTGCGGTCACCGAGCTGCCAGCAGCGGTCGATCACTTCCTGCGCGCGCCGCTCCATCTCCGCGTTGCCGCGCTGCACCGAATCGAAATCGAGATCGGCCGTGTTGACACCGGTTGCCATCGACGACGCCGCGCCGCCGCCCATGCCGATGAGCATTCCCGGTCCGCCGAGCTGGATCAGCAGCGTACCGTCGGTGAGCGGCCGCTTCTGCGTGTGCGCGGCGCCGATGTTGCCGACGCCGCCGGCGATCATGATCGGCTTGTGATAGCCGCGCATCTCGCCCGCCACCTCGAGCTCGAACGTGCGGAAATAACCTGCCAGGTTGGGCCGGCCGAATTCGTTGTTGAACGCCGCCGCGCCGATCGGCCCTTCCTGCATGATCGAGAGCGCCGACGCGACGCGGTCCGGCTTGCCGTACTCCGATTCCCACGGCTGCGGCAGCGATGCAATTCGCAAATGCGACGTCGTGTAGCCGACGAGGCCGGCCTTGGGCTTGGCACCCCTTCCCGTGGCGCCTTCATCGCGGATCTCGCCGCCCGCGCCGGTGGCCGCACCGGGGAACGGCGCGATTGCCGTCGGGTGATTGTGCGTCTCGACCTTCATCAGGATGTGCGCGGCCTGGCGATGGGCTTCGTATCGACCGTCGGAACCTGCGTAGAAGCGCTCGACGACAGCGCCTTCGATGACGGATGAGTTGTCCGAATACGCGACGAGCGTTCCGCGCGGGCTCGCTGCATGCGTGGCACGGATCATCGCGAACAGGCTTTGCGGCTGCGCTTCGCCGTCGATCGTCCACGCGGCGTTGAAGATCTTGTGCCGGCAGTGCTCCGAGTTCGCCTGCGCGAACATCGTGAGCTCGACATCGGTCGGATCGCGGCGCAGACGCTCGAACGCGTGCGCGACGTAGTCGATCTCGTCGTCCGAAAGTGCCAGGCCCAGCGTGTCATTGGCAGCGCGCAGCGCCGCGGAACCCTGTGCTTGCAGTGGTATGGTCGCAAACGGCCGCGGCGCGACGTGGGCGAACAACGCTCGCGCGTCCTCCACGTCAGGCAGCACCGTTTCAGTCATCCGGTCGTGAACGAGCGGCAGCAGCGCTGCGCGATCCGGCTCGCCGAGCGGCATGCGATCGCGGGTCGCGACGTCGAACGCAACGCCGCGCTCGATCCGCCGCACGGCGGCAAGCGCGCAGTTATGCGCGATGTCGGTCGCCTTCGACGACCACGGCGAGATCGTCCCCAGCCGCGGCACGACGAGCAACGATGTGTCGGCCGCAGCGTCGCTCGCGTCGAGCGGCCCGTAGGTCAGCAGTCGCGTGAGTGTCGCCTGCTCGCGCTCGTCGAGCGGGCGCTCGATTTCGACGAAGTGCCAGTAACGCGCCGACAGGGCGGCGACCGCGTGCCCCGGCCGGATCGTCGACAGCGAACCCAGAAGCTTTGCGATCCTGAACGACGAAAGCGCGGATCGACCGCGCAAGGCGATGACTTCGGGCACGCGCGATTATAGCGTTCGACGACAGGGTCGCCGGACGTCGAACGCTACGCGCTAGATCGGCGGGACGATGCCGTTCTTGCCAACCGAGATCCGGTCCGTGGTGAGCGTGCCGTCCAGTTGCTTGGCCGCCGTGACGACGATGTGAGCGCCTGGCACGAGCATCGACGGATCGCCCGCCTCGACCATGACGACGGGAACGCCGTCGCCGACGACGACGGTCTTCTCGCCGCCCTTGTACTGCAGCGTCAGCTTGCGCGCCGAACCACCCGGTGCGACGTTGGCGACCGTCGCGTTGGTCATCGTGCTGCGGGGTGCGGATTTCGGCGCGGCCGTCACGTTCGTCACCGTCGCATTGGTCATCGTGCTGCCGGGCTCGGTATCCATCGGCCGATGGCCTTCGCCGGTACCGCGCATCGATTCCGGGAACACGTGCACCTCGACCGCCTTCAGCGTGCCGTCGGGCTGCTCGACTGCTGTCGTCCCGATGAATGCGCCGCTTGCTAGTGCATCGGGACTGGCAGCCGATCGGGCGGACACACGCACGTTGTCGGCCATTCGTACCGTCACCATCTGACCGGCGCTGGTCTTGACGTCGAGATCCTTGCCATGCACCGCCACGACGTCGCCGCGAATCCGCTGGCTGGTCACCTGGCCATACGCAGGCGGGGCGATCGCCAGCACGCTCACCACCAGCATGCAAAGTCGAAACGACATCATCGAGCCTCCTTCAGGTTGACTGCGAACAGCGCCGCGTTCCGCGTCTGAATATCCCGGGCGCGCCGGCGATCGACCGTGTTCATCGACTCGCCCAGCGAGTTCGCTTCCGTATTGACCCCAGAAGGGACGTGGAAGTTCGCTCGACCGCTGTCACACAGCGTCGGTCGCACCCGCACTGAAGAAATCGACGATCTTCGAAATCTGGCCTCGCATCATCTCGCGGCCGAACACGGTCCGGCAGCCCCGTGTTTGCGCCAATGACAGCAGTTTCGTCGGCTCCGGCTTGACGATCGCGTCGAACACGATGACCTGCGGCTCGATCGCCGATATGTCCACCGGCGTGCGCGGGTCGGTCAGCATGCCCACCGGCGATGCGTTGAGCAGGATGTCGATACCGGTCGTAACGGGTTCTCCCACGTCGACGTCGATCGACGCGTCGACGGTGCGGATGCTCGCGGCAAGGTCGGCCGCCCGCTGCGGGTCGATGTCGAACAACCGCATCGAACGCGGGTGCTCGTGCGCCATCGCGATGCCAATTGCCGCACCGGCACCACCCGCGCCGATCAACATCAGCCGCTGACCGCGAATCGCGTAGCCGCGGCGCCGAAACGCCTCGACGCAGCCCATGCCGTCGAAGATGTCGCCAACCCAGCGTCCCCGCGGCCGGCGTGCAAGCGCGTTGATCGCACCGATCGTTCGCGCGTGATCGCCGATGTCGTCGGCGAGCGCAACGGCCGTGCGCTTGTACGGAATGGTGAACACCAATCCGTCGAGATTCTGGACGCGCTTCAATTGCGCGAGACACGCGTCGAAGTCGGCGGGTCGCACGTGCACTGGGATCATCAGCGCGTCGATGCCGCGGCGCACGAATTCCGCCGTGATCATCTCGGGCGAACGCACCTGCTCGATCGGATCGCCGACGATGCCGTAGACGCGCGTGCGGCCCGATACGAAATCGACTTCGTCGAACGGCGGCGCCGATGCAGAACGATCGCCGGTCACGTGCGTCGCTCGTGAAAGGGTAGTATGGCGTTCATTCGAAGCTCATAGCCAATCGACATTCAGTGTACCCACGTCGCGGATGAATTCAAGACAATGCGCAATGTACTGACGGTCGTCGCAAGAATACGTGGAGCGAAGGGCAAGGGCGATGCCCTGGCCGCGCTGCTGGCGGAGCAGGCCGATGCGGTGCGCGCCGCCGAGCCGGGATGCCTCGTCTATCGCGTGCACCGGTCGACCACCGACCCCGACCTCTTCCTGTTCTACGAAACCTACGCGGACGAGGCTGCGCTGGACGTCCATCGCAAGGCGCCGCACCTTGCCGCGTACCGCCAGCGGCGCGACCGCGAGGGGCTCACCGCCGGGCCCGCCGAAGTGGAAGTGTTCCGCTCGCTCAGCGAATGATGGAAGACGGCGGGTCGTCAACCGCCGACGGCGCGCAGGTCGAGCACGTGGCTGGTGCCGAGCCATAGCGCGCTGTCTCGATGGTCGCGCAACTCGTCGTCCGTGTTCGGATGCACGAACACGTCGAGCTCGCGATGATTGAGCGTCAACCAGCCGACGACCTCGGCGAATTGCGTCGGTGGGAACGCGATCTGGAAGCTCCAGCACGGATGCGGACCCACGGGCCGCTCGTGAAATCGGCCCAGTGCGACGCGGTCGCCGAATTGCGCCGACACGATTTCGCGAAACGCGCGGGCGGCGTCGCGCGTAGCCGCGTCGAAATAAACGTGCGCGTGCCAGCTCGCGATACGCGCGACATCGATATTCACCCTACTTGCCTCCATCCGCTGTCACCCCCGCAACCCGTGAACCTGCGTCGTCACTCGATCACCGTGTCGGCTCGCTGCAGCAGCGATGGCGGGACGGTGATCCCAAGCGCCTTGGCAGTCTGGATATTGACGATCAATTCGAATTGCGTCGTCGTCAGGCTCGTGGATCGTCGTGGAACGATACACTGTCCGCATTTCGACTCACCGGAAAGCCAATTCGATGAACGACGTCCTCGCGATGTGCGTCGCCATGCCCGAGATCCGCATTGCCAAGGGCGAGACGCTGATCGAGGAGTCGATTCGCACCGACCGCCTGTATGTGCTGAAGTCCGGCGCTTTCGAAGTGGTGCGTAATGGCGTGCGCATCGTGTCGATCAGCGAGCCGGGCGCGTTCATGGGCGAGATTTCGGCGGTACTCGGGTCGACACCCACTGCAAGCGTCGTCGCCATCGAGAACAGCACCGTTCACGTCGTCGACCAGGCGTCGGCGTCGGTGCAGCGCCAGCCGGAGCTTACGTACGCGATCGCCCGGCTGCTGGCGCGGCGGCTGTCCGCCGTCACCGCCTACCTGGTCGACATCAAGCGCCAGTACGCCGACACGAACACGCATCTCGCGCTGATGGACGAGGTGCTGGCGAACATCATCATGATGCAGCCGGCGGCGCCCACGGCGATGGGTTCCGAGCGCAAGGACGTACCCGATTACTGAAGCGTCCGCTCCTCGATGCCGGCGAGCGAGATCCAGCGCGCGGCACGCTTCGCCAGGTCGATCTCGATTCGCGCCGGGACGTCGCCGATCTGACGGCCGGCATTGAACAGCCACGTGTCGCCGATGCGGTCGACCCAGGAGCCTTCGCGCTTGAACGGAGCTTCGTGGATGTGACCGCACAGCACGGCGGTCGGCGCATGACGCGCGACGAGTTCGGCCAGCGCGGCGTCGCCGTAATGTCGCTTGCCGGTCCAGCTCAGGAGGCCCTGCGGCGGCGCGTGGTAGATCCACACCCAGCGACCGCTGCGCTGCTGCGCCGCCGTCTCCAGCACGCGCTCGACGTCTTTGCGGGCCTGCGGACCGTCCCACCATGGACAAACGGTGAAGAGCGTGTCGCCGATCGTAACGCTGTCGCCGTCGACGGCGATCGCCGCACTGCGCACGGCCGCGAGCCAGTCGGCGGTCTTCTCGCCGGCCGAATTGCGGGCATTGAGATCGTGATTGCCGGAGCACACGAGCAAGCGGCTCGACCGCGCGACGGCGCCCATGCTCGCCGTCAGCGCGGCGATCTGCACGTCGGTGGGCACCGGCAGGAACGCGTCGATATGGTCGCCGGCGACGACGACGGCATCGAATCCGGCCGCAGCGCCGATCAGCCAGTCGTACTGGCGCAGCTTGTAGTGGAGATCCGACGTGAGCAGGATGCGCATTCCGGCTCACGATACCAGATGGTGCACGCGCGAATCGCGCGTGCGCGGATTCCGGCGCCTCAGTGGTGCAGAATCTTGGCCAGAAACTGCTGCGCGCGCTCGGAGCGCGGCTTGCCGAAGAAGTCGGCCTTCGACGCGTCCTCGACGATATGGCCGCTGTCCATGAAGATCACGCGGTTCGCGACCTTGTTGGCGAAGCCCATCTCGTGCGTGACGACCATCATCGTCATGCCGTCCTTCGCGAGCTGCACCATCACGTCGAGCACCTCGTTGATCATCTCGGGGTCGAGTGCCGACGTCGGCTCGTCGAACAGCATGCAGATGGGGTCCATCGACAGCGCGCGCGCGATGGCGACGCGCTGCTGCTGGCCGCCGGAAAGCTGCCCCGGAAACTTGTCCTTGTGCGCGGCGAGGCCGACGCGATCGAGGTAGCGCAGCCCGCGGGCATCCGCTTCCTCCTGTTTGCGGCCGAGCACCTTCACCTGCGCCAGCGAAAGGTTCTGCCGGACGGTGAGATGCGGGAAGAGCTCGAAATGCTGGAACACCATGCCGACGCGCGCGCGGAGCTTGGGCAGGTTGGTCTTGGGATCGTTGACCTTGATGCCGTCGACGATGATGTCGCCCTTCTGGATCGGCTCGAGCGCATTGACCGCCTTGATCAGCGTCGACTTGCCGGACCCCGACGGCCCGCAGACGACGATGACCTCACCCTTCTCGACGTTCGTCGTGCAATCGGCCAGCACCTGGAAACTGCCGTACCACTTGGACACGTCGCGGATTTCGATCATCGGCATGGTGCGGTTCCTGCGGGACTGGTTTGGTGACGGCGCTTGTCGCGTCAGCGGACGATGGCGATCTTGCGCTGCAGCTGCTTCACGAGCAGCGAGCCCGCAAAGCAGATGACGAAGTACACGAGCGCCGCGAAGATGTACATCTCGACCAGCCGGCCATCGCGCTGCGCGACCTTCGACGCGGCGCCGAGGAAATCGGTGATCGACAGCACGTAGACGAGGGACGTGTCCTGGAACAGGATGATCGACTGCGTGAGCAGGATCGGCAGCATGTTCCGGAACGCCTGCGGCAGCACGATCTTGCCCATCGTCTGCCAGTAATTGAGCCCGAGCGCGAAGCCGGCGGACATCTGCCCGCGCGACACCGACTGGATGCCCGCGCGCATGATCTCGCAGTAGTACGCCGCCTCGAACAGCGTGAACGTGATCACCGACGAGTAGAAAGCGCCGACCTGGATCGGCTGCGGGCTGCGCACGATCCAGGCGCCGATGTAGGGCACGAGGAAGTAGAACCAGAAGATCACCAGCACGAGCGGCACGGACCGCATCAGGTTCACGTACGCGCCGGCGATCGCCGCCAACACCTTGAACGACGACAGCCGCATCATCGCGAGCAGCGTGCCGAAGATGACGCCGCCCGTCACCGCCAACGCCGTCAGCGTCAGCGTGAACGTCATCCCCTCCTTGAACAGGTAGCCGAAGGAGCGCTCGATGACGTTGAAGTCGAATTGGCCGAGCATCGTGTGTGGGGTGGCTAGGGAAAGGCGGCGCCGTCAGTGGCCCGCGGGAATCTGCACCTGCGGGCCGATGAAGCCCGGAACTGCGACGCGGCGCTCGAGCACCCGCATGCCGAAGACGACGATGACGTTGACCAGGATGTAGATCGTCGTCGCCGCCGTGAACGCCTCGAACACCTGGAAGCTGAATTCCTGCATCGACCGCGCCGCCGCCGTCAGCTCGACGAGGCCGATCGTCAGTGCGACCGACGAGTTCTTGATGACGTTCATGAATTCGGACGTCAACGGCGGCAGCACGATCCGGAACGCCATCGGCAGCAGCACGTAGCGGTACGTCTGCGGGAGCGTGAGCCCGAGCGCCGTGCCGGCCATCCCCTGGCCGCGTGGCAGCGACTGGATCCCCGCCTTGACCTGCTCAGCCACCCGCGCTGCGGTGAAGAAGCCGAGACACAGCACCGCGGGGATATACGCACCCCAGGGCGGCGGCATCTGCTTGATCCACGTGCCGAGCCCGCGCGGCAGCAGTTCCGGCAGCACGAAGTACCACAGGAACATCTGGACCAGCAGCGGGATGTTGCGGAACAGTTCGACGTACGCGTTGCCCAGCCTCACCGCCCACTTGGACGGTGTGGTCCGCAGCACGCCGAGGACCGACCCCAGCACAAGTGCCATGACCCACGCGGCGAGCGCCGTCGCGAGCGTCCAGCCCAGGCCGACGATCAGCGAATGGAAATAGGTGCCCTGGCCGTCCGGCGACAGCTGCCAGAAGATGCGCCAGTTCCAGTTGTAGTTCATCGACGCTGCGTCCGTATCGCGATTGGCAGCGGCACCCTATCACACCTGCGCAAAAAACGGGGAGCCGAAGCTCCCCGCGATTCGCAGCGATGCGGTCGGATCGATCGTTATTTGTACTTGGCGGGGTCGCCGCTGTCCGTGGGATTGGCGAACGCCTTCTTCAGCGCGTCGCTCTCGGGCACGTTCAGGTTGACGCCTTTCGGCGGGATCGGCGACAGGAACCACTTCGTGTAGATCGCGTTGATCTGGCCGCTCTTGTAGAGATTGGCGGTTGCCGCGTCGACGATCTTCTTGAACGCCGGGTCGTCCTTGCGCATCATCGCACCGTACGGCTCCACTGACAGCGCGTCGGCCGAGATCACGTAGTCGGCCGGCGCTTTCGAGTTTGCGACCAGGCTGTAGAGCAGGATGTCGTCCATGAAGAACGCGTTCGCGCGATCGGTCTCGACCATCAGGAACGCCTCGGCGTGATCCTTGGCGGTCAGGATGCTCATTCCCATGTTCTGCGCACCGTTCATCTCGGTGATCTGCTTCAGGTTCGTCGTGCCGGACGTGGACACGACGGTCTTGCCCTTCAGGTCGGCTATCGTCTTCAGGTTGTTGGCCTTCTTCGACACGAACCGGTTGGCCGTCAGGAAGTACGTGTTCGTGAACGCAACCTGGTTCTGGCGTTCGACGTTGTTCGTCGTCGAGCCGCATTCGAGGTCGATCGTGCCGTTGGCGATCAGCGGGATGCGCGTCGCCGACGTCACCGGGTTGAGCTTGACCTGCAGGTTCGGCATCTTGAGCTCGGTCTTGATCGCGTCGACGACCTTGAGGCAGATCTCGAGCGCGTAGCCGACCACGTTCTGCTTGTCGTCGTAGTAGGAGAACGGGATCGACGAGTCGCGGTGACCGATCGTGATCGTCCCCGTGTCCTTGATCTTTTTCAGCGTCGGCGATTCCTGTGCCGCGACGGGCGCGGCGCAGAACGCGAGCAGGGCAAGCGCCAGCGTAAGGTTGGAAGTGCGCATGCAGGTGACTCCTGGAAGGTAGGTGAACGTGGCCCCGGGGCGGCACCCGCCGGCGGTCCAGCCGCAGGATTCTACGGTCGCACGGTCCGAAAGTCCAAGCCACCGAGCCGGGGTGCCCTGCCCGTCCCGGCACCGCCGGGTGGCCGCTCGAGCGTCTGGATTAAACTGCGCACGGGCACCCCAACGCGGTGGCACGCCCGCCGTTGCAACGCAGCACGACCTCTCTCCAGCGCATTCCATGTCCGTTCGCCTCGACCTCGCCGTCAGCCGCCTGACCCCGGTACTGTCGATCGATGCGCTGCGCGCCGTCGAGCGAAATCATGCGCAGGAGCCGTTGATGGACCGGGCGGGCACCGCTGCGGCGGGCATCGCCGCGGCGATGCTAGCGCCGCGGCCGGGGCGGGTCGTCGTGCTCGCCGGGCCCGGCAACAACGGTGGCGACGCGTTCGTCTGTGCGCGCGCGCTCCGCGGGCGCGGTTTCGATGTCGACGTCGTCACCGCCGGCGACCCGTCGAAGCTGCCCCCCGACGCGGCCGCCGCGTGGACGGCATTGGGATCCTCGGGCGCACGGCTCGTGGCCGCACCACCGGACGGATTGCCGGCGCTGATCGTCGACGGCCTGTTCGGCGTCGGATTGTCGCGTCCGCCGGGAGGCCCGTATGCCGAATGGATCGACTGGGCGAATGCCGGTACAGCGCCGATCCTGGCACTCGATGTGCCGTCGGGACTCGACGCCGGCACCGGTGTCGCGCATGCGCCGACGATCCGTGCGACGGCCACGGCGACGTTCATCGCGCTGAAACCCGGACTGCTGACGCTCGACGGCCCAGATCATTGCGGCGAACTGTCGGTCCACCCGCTGGACATCGGCGACGATCTTCGCCCCACCGGCGTGCGCATCGAGTGGCGGCCACTGCAGCGTGACCTGCCGGCGATCCTCGCGCGCCGCATGTGGAAATCGCACAAAGGAACGTTCGGCCGCGCGTGCGTGATCGGCGGCGCTGAAGGGCTCGTCGGCGCGGCGCTGCTTGCGGGTCGCGCCGCATTGCGACTGGGCGCCGGCCGAGTCGTCGTCGGCCTCGCGGCTCGCAACCCGCCGCTCGTCGACTGGAGCTCGCCGGAACTGATGGTGCGGGAGGCGAGCAGTGTCGGCGACGCGTACGACGCGTGGGTCGTCGGTCCGGGCCTCGGCGGCGGCGAACGTGCGCTCGCGATCGTCGACAAGGCGATTGGCTGTGCGCAGCCGATCGTGCTCGACGCCGACGCCCTCAACACGATCTCCGCGAATCCGGAGCAGCACGAGCGGATCGCGCGCCGCGAAGCGCCCACGCTCGCGACACCGCACCCGGCCGAGGCCGCTCGGCTCCTCGGCTGTGATACGAGCGCGGTTCAGGCCGACCGCGTGCGCGCGGCGACGGCGATCGCCACGCAACTGCGCGCCCATGTCGTGCTGAAAGGCAACGGCAGCATCGTCGCGCGTCCCGACGGGTCTTTCGACGTCAATGCAAGCGGCAACCCGGCGCTCGCCACCGCGGGATCGGGCGACGTGCTGGCTGGCATTCTGGGCGCGCTGCTCGCGCAGGGCATCGACGCCGCACAAGCGATGCGCATCGGCGTGTGCCTGCACGGCGCGGCCGCTGACGCGCTGGTCGCGCAAGGCGTCGGCCCGCTGGGGCTGACGGCGTCCGAGGTGATCGACGGCGCGCGCGCCCTCGTCAACGAAGCGACGCGCAAGCCGGCGCGGCGCTAGCGCGCGTTCTCACGACACCGCTCGTCGACGCCGGCGGTGGTCTTAGGGCAGCAGGAGCGTTGCGCCCGTTGTCTGCCGCCCCTGCAATGCGCGGTGCGCGGCGGCCGCGTCCTTCAGCGCGAAGGTCTGGTTGATGTCGGCCTTGATCTTTCCGCTCTTGATCATCGCGAACAACTCGCTCGCCATCGCATTGAGCGATGCCTGGTCGGCCGCGTAGGTGACGAGCGTGGGCCGTGTCGCATACAGCGAGCCCTTCTGCGCAAGCAGCCCCAGGTTGAACGCCGCGACCGGTCCCGAAGCGTTGCCGTAGCTGACGAACATCCCGCGCGGCGCCAGGCAATCGAGCGATGCGGGGAAGGTGTCCTTGCCGATGCCATCGTAGACAACGGGCACGCCCTTGCCACCGGTGAGCTCCTTCACGCGCTCGACGAAATTCTCGCGCGTGTACACGATCGTGTGCGTGCAACCGTGCTCGCGCGCGAGCGCGGCCTTTTCGTCGGACCCGACCGTTCCGATCATCGTGACACCGAGCGCACGCGCCCACTGGCACGCGATGAGGCCCACGCCACCCGCAGCCGCGTGAAACAGGATCGTCTCGCCGCCCTTGAGCGGAACCGTCTGCCGCAGCAGATATTGAACGGTGAGCCCCTTCAGCATCGTCGCCGCCGCCGTGCGGTCGTCGACGCCGTCGGGCAGCTTCACGAGGCGATCGGCAGGCACGACGCGCGCGGTGCTGTAGGCGCCGAGGGGCCCCGTGCACGAGCCGACACGATCGCCGACGCTGATCCAGTCCACCCCCGATCCGACCGCTTCGACGACGCCGGCCGCCTCATTGCCGAGACCCGAGGGCATCGGTAACGGATAGAGGCCACCACGATGATAGGTGTCGATGTAGTTGACGCCCACTGCGGTGTGCCGAACGCGGGCCTGGCCCGGACCCGGATCGCCGACGGCGACCTCCTCGAACTGCATGACTTCGGGACCGCCGGTGGCATGGATGCGAATTGCGTGGGGCACGGTGCAGCTCCTGTTCTTTCGAAAGATGCGGTTGCGTACATCCAGAGCCTGTTGACGGGCCCTAGTTCGAGGCCTTGGTCGCACGACGCGACTTCGCCGCGGCGGGCGCCGCCGCCGGCTCACGCGGGAGCGCGCGAACCAGCAGCACGGGCACGCGCGAATCGCGCAGCACCGCTTCGGCATCGCTGCCCATCAACGCGCGGCGCAGCCCGCGGCGGCCGTGCGTGCCGAGGACGATCGTGTCGGCGCGAAGCTTGCGCGCCTGTGCGAGGATCGCGTCGGCGATGGTCCCGCCCTTGCTCTCGACGAGCAGCGCCTTCACGTCGACCTTCGCGGCGCGCGCAACCGCCTCGGCCTTCGTCAGCACCTTGCGGCCGCTGGTCCGCAGGTCGTCGAGCAGCTTGTCGACGTAGTCGGCCGGGACATACCCCATGTCGCCGATGTACGAGACGCTCTGCATGTCGTCGACGATATGAATCACCGTCAGGGTGGCTGCCTGGCTCGACGCGAGCTCGATCGCCGCCTTGAGGCCGCGATTGCCGGTCGGGCTGCCGTCTACGGCGACGAGGATCTGCTTGAACATGCCGGTCTCGCTTTCACTAATCAGGGTTCGATCGTGCCGAACTCCACGGGTATGCGCACGAAGAATACGGTGATGCGCTCGTCGCGAACGCGGGCCATCATCCGCTCCGCCTCGTCGTCGGTGACGGCGAGCTCGACCTCGACCGCGACGTCGCCGGCGAGATCGAAGAAATGCTCGGCATGGAGGATGCCGTGGCGGCCGAAGCCTCCGATCGCGCGAAATGCCGAGCCGCCCCGGATGCCGAGCTTCTTCGCCTCTTCCAGCAGCCAATCGTACAGCAGCACATGATGATGCCGGCGCTTCTCGTGGACGTAGAAGCGCAGCAGCGTTCCGGTCATGGCGATCCCCACGTGAATAGCATCCGCGCGAGCAGGATCCCGAGCACTGTCAACGCGACGGACCCGACGACATGGAATCCGATCGTCAGCGCGCTCCATAGCCATTCGCGGCGAACGAGCAGTGTAGTGACTTCGGCGGAAAACGTCGAAAACGTCGTGAGGCCGCCCAAGAATCCGGTGGTGATGAGCAGCCGCACTTCCGGCGACAGCACCGCGTGGCGCGTGATCAGCTCCATCGCAACACCCATCAGCAGGCCGCCGACGAGATTCGCGGCCAGCGTTCCGAGCGGCACGGTGGGAAAGACCGGGTTCAGCGCGAACGAAAGTCCCCAGCGCAGCCACGCGCCGACTGCGGCACCGAGGCCAACCGCGGCGATCGCGCTCAGCGTGGGCATCGATGCACGCTGCGCAGGGTGCGCGGATTGCCGACGTCGCGCCTGGTCAACGGATGAACTGGTCGACATACGCGGCACCGAGCCCGGAGTCGCGGTAATGCGAACGGCACATCTCGATCTTCGTGAACACGTCCTCGTAGCCCGTCTGCCGACCATCGGCGTCGACGTAGATCATCGCGCCCTGGATGTTGAAGAACGTGATCATCTCGGGGCAGTCGGCCGGAACAGTGAGCGTGTGCACCTCGCCGGGCGGCTCGAACACGAACGAGCCCGTTTCGGCGGTCCAGTCGTGCTCCACGTATTTCCAGCGGCCACGGATCACGTAGCCGACAACGAGCATCGGATGGCGATGGCGCGACAGCACGCCGGCGCGACGCACGCGTAGCAGGTTGCACCAGCCACCGCTGACGGTGTTCAGCAGCAGCGGTCGGAACCAGACGCCCGCGGCCTGCGGAACCCACACGCGCTCGTCGTCGGGAATGGCGGCGACGGCGATCTCGGGGCGAATGCCGAGCGCCACCGGAATCGGCGCAACCCCTGCGGTCATCGCTGCTGCTTCGTCTGCGCTCGCGCCGCGGCGGGCCTCTGCTGCTGCACCTGCGATGTCGTCCCCGCGGGAGAGGGCCGCGCCTTCGCGGGTGCCACGGGCGCGGCGTCCGCTGCCGGCGGCTCCAGAGCGGCCGCCTGTGCCGCGTCAGCTGTCCGCGCCTTCAGCAACGCGATCAGCGCGTCGATCTCGACGCTCGCGTCACGCTCCCGCGGAAACGGCCGTCCGGCGCGCCGATACCAGTAACGCGCGTTGCCGACGTCGCCTTCGAGCAGATGGACGATGCCGTGCGCCCAGCAGCCGATGTCGGAGCTGTCGTTCTGCACGATCGGATGCGCCTTCTGCCAGTCGCCGCGCTGCAGATGCCGGATCGCCGTGTTCAGTGCCATCGCCTCCCCCTTCGAAACTCATCCGATCAGGTAGCCGCCGTCCACCGGCAGCACGACGCCGGTGACGAATCGCGCCGCGGCCGAGCACAAAAACACCGCAGCGCCCGCTATGTCGTCCGGCTCCGCCCATCGGCCAAGCGGCGTGCGCGCGACGATCGCATCGCTCCGCGCGTTGTCCTCCTGCAACGACTGCGTCAGCGACGTCCGCACCCATCCGGGCGCAATCGCGTTGACACGGATGCCGTCGGCGGCATACGCGAGCGCCAGCGATTTCGTCAGCTGCGCCACACCGCCCTTGCTGGCGCTGTACGCTGGCACACGCGCCCCGCCCTGGAACGACAGCACCGACGCCGTGTTGACGATGACGCCGCCGTCCCGCTCCGCCGCAGCCTTCAGTTTTTCGCGCGCCATCGTACAACAGCGCATCGTACCCGTTAGGTTGATTGCCAGCACGTCGTCGAACACGGCAACGTCGTGTTCGACGTCGCGGCGGATGACGCCGGCGCAATTGACGAGCACGTCGAGCCGCGGCAGGTCGTCGATCAGCGCGCGCACCGCGCGCTCGTCGCGCACGTCGATCGCGATTGCGTCGCGCGCCGCGAATCCCGGCTCGGCGCGCGCGGCGTCGACCTCGCTGCGCGTGGCACCCGTGACCGTAACCACCGCACCTGCCTCGGCGAGCGCCGCGGCGATGGCGGCGCCGATTCCGCTCGACCCGCCGACGACGAGCGCGACCTGCCCGGCGAGCATGTCGTTCCGAAACGTCGCGGCGACGGCGCTCACATTCATCTGCTGTGCGCGCCGAGCAGACGATCGACGTCGTTGTATGGGTCGTCGGCGTGCGCCTGGTTGAATTCGACCATCGCTTCGCCGAGCGCGACGACGTCGACGCGCGCAGTCCTGTCCGTCATCGGCGCAACGCGCGGAACGCGGCCGCATACGCCGCCGCACCCGCGCGAACCTGGGCGACCGGAGTGCCGGGCTTGTACAGGTTGGAGCCCGTACCGAATCCCGCCGCGCCTTCCGCCCACCACGGCGCCATGTTGTCGGGACGAATGCCGCCCACGGCGAACACGAGTGCCGATCTCGGCAGCACCGCGCGCCATGCGCGCAGCGCCGCGGGTGCCGTTGCCTCGGCGGGAAACATCTTGAGGCCGTCCGCACCCGCTGCGAGTGCTGCGAACGCTTCGGTCGGCGTCGCGACACCGGGGAGGCAGACCAGGCCGAGCCGTTTCGCCTCGCGAACGATGGCAGTATCGGCGTGCGGCATGACGATCAGCCGGCCGCCGGCGTCCTTTACGCGCGCGACGTCGGCGACATCGATCACCGTCCCCGCACCGACGAGGCACTTGTCGCCGTACCCGTCGGCAAGCAGTCGGATCGACTCGAACGGTTGCGGCGAATTGAGCGTCACTTCGAGGATGCGGAATCCTTCGCCATACAGCGCCTCCGCCACGGCGGGGATCTCGGCGGGCGTGATGCCGCGCAGCACCGCGACGAGCGGCAGCGGCTGGAGGTAATGGTCGAGCGTCATCGGACGGGCTTCCGTGGAACGAGGGATGGCGCTTACGCGTCGACGGGCGCTGCAACGATTCCCGCGCGCGCGGCAACGCGCCACAGGCCGCGCGCAGCGGCATCGGCGTGCCCGCGCTCGGCGACGATGCCGGCATCCGCCAGTGCAAGCTCGTAACGATCGACGAGCGTGTCGGTCCCGATGATGCGAACGGTGGCGGGTTCGACGCCCGCGCGCAAGCCCCACGCGCGGGCAGCGCGCACCTCGCGGCCGATCAGCAGTCCCGACAGCCAGTCGGCGACATGCTCCGACTCGAGTGCACCGGTCAGCGACAGCGTGCGCGCGCCGAAGATGTCGTGCGCGAGCTCGCCGTCGGCGAGGCCGCGCGCGACGCCGCGCGAGAACGCGTCGCGCGAGAACCGGCCGGGCTCGTGCCCGGCGAGACGGCCCAGCATGCTGTGGTCGATGAGCACGCCGTAGAGCTCGCCGGTCAGGAACGTCGTGAAGTCGACGACGCGGCCATGCTCGACGCGCGCCCACTTGCTGTGCGTGCCCGGCAGCACCGCGAGTACGCCACGCTCGCTCATTCCGATCGCACCGAGCAGCTGCGTTTCCTCGCCGCGCATCACGTCCGGGACGCCGGCCGCATCGCGCGTGGCGACGCCGGGCACGATCGTCAACAGGTCATGCGGCGCGCGGACGACGCGGTCCGCCAGTGCGGTCAGTGACGCCGGGCAGTCGACGTACGGCGCCTCTACCCAGCCCTGCCGGCTGCCGATCATTCCGCAGGCGATCCGCGGCGCAGTGTCGTCGATCCAGTCGCCGAGCAGCTTCGCGAGCGCCGGCTCGAAGCGTCCGTCGCGAACGTGCTTGATGCCGAGCGGAACGCTCCGTTGCGCCAGTACGTCGCCGCGTGCATCGAGGCGATAGGCGCGTGCGGACGTGGTTCCCCAGTCGACTGCGATGAGCGCCGTGGCGGGCATTGGGAAGCCGGCGACCGTCTACCAGCGCTGCGCGGCTTCGTCGTCGCTCGCGCGCGCCTCGACCCAGCGCTCGCCATCGGGCAGCCGTTCCTTTTTCCAGAACGGTGCGCGCGTCTTCAGCCAGTCCATCACGAACTCGCACGCATCGAACGCGGCGCCGCGATGCGCCCCCGTGACGACAACAAGCACGATCTGGTCGCCCGGCACGAGCGCACCGACGCGATGGACGACGAGCGCGTCGCGGATGTCGAACCGCTGCCGCGCCTCGGCAACGATCTCGTCAAGCGCCGCCTCGGTCATCCCCGGATAGTGCTCGAGCGTCAGCCCCGTGATCGTCGTCGCGTCGTTGACGTCGCGCACTGTGCCGATGAACGACGCGATCGCCCCCACGCCTCGATCGCCCACACGCAGCCGGGCGATCTCCTCGCCGATGTCGAAGTCGCCGGTCTGCACACGAACGGGCATCGCGCGCGTCAGCCGCCGGTAACGGGCGGAAAAATCGCGACCTCGTCGCCGTCGGCAACCGACTGCGAACGGCCGGCGACGCGATGATTGACCGCGAAGCGGATCGCGCGCCCCGGCGCCAGCTCGGTTGCAAACGCGCCGCCGCGGCCGCGCAATGCGGCGACGAGCGAATCGACGGTCGGGGCGTCGTCGGCCGGCAGCGCGAACGTCTCGCCGGCACTGCCGAGCGCGTCGCGAAGTCGCGCCAGATAGACGACGCGCACGCGAAGCTGGGCTGAAACGGAGGTGTCGGGCATGCGGCGATCGAATGAAAAAGCGCCGGGCTTCGTGTGCGAAGGACCGGCGCCGGCGATTGTACGACGTCCTTGCCGTCAGAACCGGAACTGCATCCCCAGCTGGACTTGGTCGGACTCGGGTAGCGGCCCCGTGACGGCTTCACCGGCGAACCGGCTGAAGCGCGCGTACTCGAGGCGCAGCCCCAGCGCCGGCGAGAAATCGTAGCGAACGCCCACGCCGTAGTTCATCCCGTCGCGCAGCCGTCGTGCATCGCTGATCGGCAGCGTTGCCAGTGCGTAGGTGGGAACGTTGTCGCTCTGCGCGTAGCCGAGCCGACCGTAGAGCGCGACCGTCTTGCGGATCGACCAGCTGGTGTAGACATCGGCATTCCACGTCCGCGCAGGACTTGCGGCCGGCGTCGTGCCGAGCGAAAGCCCGACGCCGCGCGGCGCCGCCGCGTCGAGCGGCTGCAACGCGTAGCGGTCGGCGGTGGCGAGCGAACCTTCGACGGCAACGTGGTTCGCGAAGCGGTAGCCCCCGTAGAGCAGCGCCCGATTCGTCGTGTCGTCGCTGACCGGTGACGCGAAGCGGCCCCATGCGGAAGCCACGCGGCCGAGGTTGACGCCGCCCTCGTCCACGCCCGAGCTGCGAAGCGCCACGCCGCCGTAGAAGCCGCCGGTGTCGGGCGCGGGTGCTGCGGGATCCTGCGCGCGGCCGGGCCCTGCCGCAACCAGGGCGGCAAGCGCAGCAACTACGAGGATGGGCCTGGCTTTCATCGCTCCGACCTGTTTCAGCGGGTGCCTTTCAGCGCCCCGGCGCAGGGGCGCCCCAATCGCTTGGACAGCCGGGTCGCCCACAGTTCCAAATTAACCCGGCGGCCGGCGTTCGTCAATCGCCTGGGCGCCAGGCGGCCGCCGCCCCGGCGATGAATGTAGCAATGATCGCTGGGTCGGCCAGCGGGAGCTCCGGCAGCGAGGTGCGCACGAACCCGGGCGGATCGGCCGCGACGGCGACGATATGCGGGTCCTGCGGATGCAGCAACGGCTTCCCGAGGACCTGCCGCCACACTTCCAGCTTTGGGATCGGCGCCCGCTTGTAGCCTTCGACGAGGACGATGTCGCAAGGCGAAAGCCGCCCCAGCGCGTCGAACAGCGACAGCTCGGGGGCGCCGCGCAGCTGGTGCTGCAGCGCCCAGCGCACGTCCGAGCTGACCAGCACCTCGGTGCAGCCGGCCTCGCGATGCCGGTACGAGTCCTTGCCCGGGTGATCGATGTCGAACGCGTGATGGGCGTGCTTGACGAGCGACACCGTCAGGCCCAGCGCCGTCAGCCTCGGGATGACCGTTTCGATCAGCGTCGTCTTGCCGCTGCCCGACCACCCTGCAAAGCCGAAGACGCGCATGCGGACGGTCAGGTGACGGGCGGAAACAGCGCGACCGCGCGCGTCAGGAGTCGGCGAGCTCGAGCTGCGTGCCGTTCACGCGCACGCGATCCCCTTCGCGCAATAGCGGCTCGTAGCGCTGCTGCAGCGTTCGCGTGCCGCCGATGTCCATTTTCACCGTCACGTCCCAGCGCGGCTTTTGGTAGGCGGTCGGGCGCTTCGCGTACATCGCCCCGCCGGCGGAACCGATCAGCACGAGACCGCGGCTGCTGCCGTCCGTACCGAACGCAAACGCAGTCCGACTTTCGGTTCCACCCGGTGACGTGGGCGCCGCCGACGGCGATACGACGCCAAGCGGTGTCCACTGCTCTTCCTGCGTCGACATTCGGATTGAAACGATCGAGCCGCACGATTCGCAGGGGCCGGCGCTGAATGGCGTCTGCGCGCCGGCGCTCGCACCAATCACGACGAGCAAGCCGATGATCGCGGCGCGGCCGTCAGTCGGGAAGCGCATTGAGATAGAACATCGCGTTGACGAGCGCACTGGGCTTGCCGAGCGGCGCCAGCCAGCGCTGGAAGATGGCGTCGATGTCGCCGCGCTTGTACATGCCGACCAGCGCACGGTTGACCGCAAGGCGGAAATCGGGATCGTCGCGGCGCACGACGATCGCATACGGCTCGAACGAGAAATCCTCCGGTAGAACGGCCAGCGCGTCGCCGCTCCGCAGCATGATCTGCGTCAGCACGATGCGATCGCCGGCGTACGCGTCGGCGCGGCCATCGCGGACCGCTGCCGCGCCCTCCTCGGGCTTGGCCACCGGCACGATCGTCGCCTGCACTTCGGCAACGCCAAGGGCCGTCGTCAACGCGCGCTCGGTCGTGGTGCCTTTGATGACGGCGACGCGGCGACCCTTGAGATCGGCAAGGCGCTGCACCGGCGATTGGGCGCGTACGGCGAGCGCGCCGCCATCGACGAAGATCGGCACGCTGAAGTCGACGCGCTCCATGCGCGACAACGTAATCGTCGTCGTGCCGCATTCCGCATCCGCGCGGCCGGACGCGACGGCTTCGATCCGCGTATCCGCGTCGACGGCAATCCACTCCACCTTCAACGCCGGAAGCTGCAGCTGGCGTTCGATCGCGGCGGCGATCCGCGTGCAAAGCTCGGCGCTGTAGCCGCGCACCCGGCCGTCGCGGTCCTTGAACGAAAAGGGCGCGGCGCCGTCGCGGTAGGCGAACACGATCGTCTGCCGGTCGTGAATTCGCTCGAGCGTTGCGGCGCTGAGCGGCGCGCTGGCCATTGCTGCCAGCAGCGTGACGGCGAAACGGAGGGCGAAACGACGCGTTCGCGAGCAAGCCAACGGTTTTGCATCCTGGAAAAGACGGCGCGCAAGTGTAGCATCGGCGCACGACCGTTCTACCCGCCGCAACCCGAGGCAATGACCAGCCGGATGTAGACTCGCGCGATCGCCCCCATATAACGGGCCATGGAAAATCCGCTCGTCCCTCACAAGGCTTCGACGATCGATCAAGATCGTCACGGGCCGATCATCGACGCGCTCGAGCGGGTGCTGGCCGACATTCCTGCGTCGGCAGCAGGGCCCGCCGACGCGCCTGACACCGCCGCGAGGAAGATCGCACGCCGCGCTGCAAAGCGGGCCGCCATGCTGTCGGGAACGCTCGCTCTGCCGCCCGGTCCCCTCGGGTTCATGACGCTGCTGCCGGATCTCTACCTCATCTGGCAGACGCAGCGCCAGATGGTCGCCGACATCTTCGGCGTGTACGGCCGCAGCGCCGAACTGACGCGGACGCACATGCTGTATTGCTTGTTCCGCCACGCTGCGAGCCAGGTGCTTCGCGACGTCGCCGTACGCGGCGGGCAGCGAATGGTGATCCGCCAGTTGAGCGGCGGCGCGCTGCGCAGCGCGGTCGGCAGCATCGGGATGAGCGTTTCGCAGCGGATTGCCGGCAACGCGACGGCCCGCTGGATTCCGCTCGCCGGAGCCGCGGCGGTGGGTGCGTACGCCTATTGGGACACGCTGCAGGTCGCCAATACAGCGCAGCGGCTGCTGACAGCACCCGTCGACGCGATCGTGGACGAGTAGGGCCTGTTCACACTATGAACAGGCCCTAGCCCCCGGATGTGCGGCCGCTACGAGCTGTCGAGCCACCCGGCCGCAATAGCGTTGGCATTCGGCCTTGCGCATCCACCGGACATCCGGCCGCGGTACAACATCGCGCCCACGCAGCAGGTGCCGATCGTCAGGCTCAATTCGGCCGGCGAGCGTGAGTTGACGCAGGTTCGATGGGGCCTCGTGCCACGCTGGGCGAAGGATCCGGCGATCGGCGTGCGGATGATCAACGCGCGGGGCGAGACGCTGACGATGAAATCGGCATTCCGCAATGCGTACGCGCGCCATCGCTGCCTGCTGCCGGTCAATGGCTTCTACGAGTGGCAGATGACGCGCGCGGGCAAGCAGCCGTTGCATTTCGGCATGCAGGACGGCCGGCCCTTCGGCCTCGCAGGACTGTACGAGCGCTGGCTGTCGCCGGACGGTGAAGTGCTCGACACGTGCACGATCATCACGACGTCGGCGTCCGACGCGCTGCGCCCCGTGCACGACCGAATGCCCGTCATCGTGCCAGCGCCGCACTACGCGCGCTGGCTCGATACGGCGAACGCCGACGTCGCCGACCTCGTGGCGCCGTGGTCCGGCGAGCCGCTGCGTGTGTACCCGGTGTCGACGCGCGTCAACGCGGTGAGCAACGACGATGCGCGGATCTGCGATCCAATCGACGTCGCCGCTGCGCCGACGGCACTGGAGCTCACGGAACCGGAGTTCGCGGTCGGAACCGACGACGCTCCCGAGGAAGACGAAGCACCGGTGCAGGCGAGCCTCTTCTAGCGCTCGTTCACGACAGTCGTCCGATGTGCGACCTCATGTGCGCAGTACGGGGTCAGTCGGCACGCGCGCCGGCATCGATCCACGCAGCGATGCGCCCCCTTTCGACGTCGGTCATCTGCGTCACGTTGCCGAGTGGCATCGCGCGCGACACCACGGCCTGCTCGCGGATCGCTGCCGCCTGGGCGACGATCTGCGCCGCAGTTTCGAGCACCACACCCTTCGGCGGTGACGCAATGCCCTCCCACCGCGGATGCTCCGCGTGGCACGTTGCGCAGCGCGCGGCGATGATCGGCTGCACGTCGCGCAGTGCGACCGTTCCTTCGACGACCGACCTTGCGGGTGCGATCACGACGGCAAGTGCCAGCGCGCCGGTGGCCGCCAGCAGCGGGATCGACCACGCGGTGCGGCCGCGATGGCGCAGGTTGAAGAAATGCCGGACGTAGGCTGCGAGCAGCAGCAGGCACGCGAGCACGAGCCATGCGTGCGGATGCGCGAACGTCATCGGGTAGTGATTGCTGATCATCGTCAGCAGCACGGGCAGCGTGAGGTAGTTGTTGTGCACCGACCGCTGCTTGCCGCGCATCCCGTAGACCGGGTCGGGCGGCTCGCCGCGCGCCTTCGCCTCGACCAGCTTGCGCTGCGACGGGATGATGACGAACAGTACGTTAGCGGCCATCATCGTGCCGAGCATCGCACCGATCTGGATGTACATCGCGCGGCCGCTGAACACGTGCGACAGCCCCCACGCGACCGCGGTCAGCAACCCGATCAGCGCGACGGCCAGGACGCGCTCGTGCGCGAAGCCGAGACGCTTGCACAACTGGTCGTACACCATCCAGCCCGCGACGAGCAGTGCGGCGCTCAGCGCCACCGCCTGCAGCGGCGTGATCGCGGACACGTTGCGATCGACGATATAGAGATCCGCGTGCCACCAGTACAGCACGACGAGGAGCGCGAATCCCGACAGCCACGTCGAATACGCTTCCCACTTGAACCAGTGCAGCAGCGGCGGCAGTTCCGCGGGTGCAACGCGAAACTTTTGCACGTGATAGAAGCCGCCGCCGTGGATCGCCCACAGTTCGCCGCCTACACCCTCGTCGGCGTCGCGCGCAAGTACGGGTGGATGCAGGCTGTTGTCGAGCCAGACGAAGTAGAACGACGCGCCGATCCACGCGATGCCGGTGATCAGGTGCACCCACCGGATAAGCAGTTGCAGCCACTCGCCTGCGTAGGCCTCCATGCCGGGCTCGTTTCGCTAGAGGGTCGAGGTCGCGCGGAACGGCGGCGCAGGAATGGGGTCGGGCATGGCGGCGAAGCGGCTGCGGCCATTGTATGCTGCGTCGATCCTCGTCCGCGCTGCCGACCCCGATGAACGAAGACCCGCACTATCCGCGCGATCTCGCAGGCTACGGCGCGCGCCCGCCGCACGCGCGCTGGCCCGAGGGTGCGCGGATCGCCGTCCAGTTCGTGCTGAACTACGAGGAAGGTGCCGAGAACAGCGTGCTTCACGGCGACGCCGCGTCGGAAACCTTTCTGTCCGAGATCATCGGCGCGTCACCCTTCGCCGATCGGCATCTGTCGATGGAGTCGCTGTACGAGTACGGGGCGCGTGCCGGCGTCTGGCGCGTGCTGCGCCTGTTCGACGAGCGCAGCCTGCCGCTGACCATCTTCGGCGTCGCGATGGCGCTGGCGCGCAATCCTGCCGTCGTCGACGCAAGCATGAAGGCCGGTCACGAGATCGCAAGCCACGGGTTTCGCTGGATCAGCTACCAGAATGTCGCCGAGGACGTCGAACGCCAGCACATCGCGCAAGCGGTCGAGACGATTGCCCGCCTGACCGGCGCGCCGCCTGCCGGCTGGTATACCGGCCGCGACAGCCCGCGCACGCGCGCACTCGTCGTCGAGCACGGCGGCTTCGTCTATGACGCGGACAGCTACGCGGATGACCTGCCGTACTGGACGCTCGTCGAGACACGACGCGGACGCGAGCCCCATCTCGTCGTCCCGTACGCGCTCGACACCAACGACATGCGCTTCGCAACTGCGCAGGGCTTCAACAGTGGCGACCAGTTCTTCACCTATCTGCGCGATGCGTTCGACACGCTGTACGCCGAAGGCGATCCGCGGGGCGGCGATGCGCCGAAGATGCTGTCGATCGGCCTGCACGGACGCATCGTCGGCCGGCCGGGGCGCATCGCTGCGCTGGCGCGTTTCGTCGATCACGTGCAGCGCCACGACGACGTCTGGATCGCGCGGCGCATCGATATCGCGCGGCACTGGATGGCCCAGCATCCCTACGGAGCGCCCACGCGGACCGAAAGATGAGTTCGCGCCACAGCTGACACAGCAAACCGCGACAGGATCGCTTCGCCGCTCAGCGGCCGAGCAGCTTGCCAATCGCGCTGCCGATGTCCTTCGGCAGTTCCTTCGGCAATCCCGGCTGCGGGGCGCGGGGCTGTGCAGTGGTCGCCGGCGCGCTGCCGCGGGGTGTCTTGCCGCTCTCCGCGAACGCGCAGGGCGAACCCGCCGCATCGCCACCGGGTGCCACCAGCGCGCGGCCCAGCTCCGCCAGGCTTCCACCCTTGGCGCCAAGCACGCCGAGTTTGGCGATCAATTGCGCCGATTGCGCAGCGTCGATGGCGACTGCCGGCTTGTCGAAGCGCCCGCGGATGCGCACGAGGCCCGCGAGTTGCGACACGTCGAATTGGATTCCCGCACGGACCTGCGGCTGCACCGACAAGTCGAGCGTCTCGTCGCGAAAATCCAGCGTGCCGCTCGCCGACGCATCGATCTTGCCGGTCTCGATCGCAATCGACCGGTCGACGCGCGCAACGCCATTGGCGAGCGGCAGGCGAACGACCGCGCAGCGGAGCTCGGTAGCGGCATCCACCGTGCGGAAAGGGTCGAGCGCGCCCGCGACCTGCGAGGCCGCCGACTCGCCTTGTGTCGTCGCCCGCACGAGAGTCGCCGGGCCCGACACCACGACCATCGTTCCGCTCATCGAGCTCGCGACGCGGTGCGGCGTGGTGCCGCGGCCGCTGATGTCGATGTTCGCACGCACCTTGCCGCCGCGGATTTCCCGCGTGACCCCCGCCGCGGCCGCGAGCTTGGGCAGATCCAGCCCCTGAGCATCCGCCTGCAGCCGCACGGCGGGAGCATCGCTGCGCCGGCCGTCGATCTGTATATTGCCGCGCACCGATCCGCCGAGGACCGCATCGGCGGCGAACTTGGCGTCGACGACCGCGTCGCGCGACGCGACCTGCGCCGTCACGCGCGACAGCGCCTGGCCGCTGCGCAGCTTGAGCTCGCCGATCGACACCGACACGTCGCCGTCGATCGCTCCGAGCGCGCCGAGAGGGAGCGGTGTGTCGGCGACGATCCAGTGCGATACGGCCGGTGCGGGTGCCGGCGCAGGCGTCGTCGGCGCGGGCGCGGTCGGTGGCGAGGGCGTCTGCGGCAGGTCGGCGAGCGCCAGTGACGGCACGTTGAGCTCGATCGCGTAACGAGTCTTGCCGCCGTCGACGGTGCTGCGCACACGGCCCGTTCCGGCGATCTTGCCGTAGTGCAGGTCGATGTCGTCGAGTGTGGTCGTCGATCCCGCCTTCGCGAGCTTGGTCGTCAGCTTGACGTCGTTGCCGTCGATCTGGCCCTTCAACGCCAGCGGATACGGCCATTGTTGCGCGAGCCATTGCGCGGGCGGGCCGAGGTCACCGGAAACTGCGACCGGCACCGCGTCGATCGTGCCGCGGAAATCGACAGCTACCGGCGCGCTCATGTCGCGGGCGCGCATCGACATCCGCTCGATCGCTGCGGACGTGACCTTGCCGCTTGCACCGTCGCGGTACGTGAGCGTGCCTTGGCGGATCTCGAAATTGCCGATGCCGATCGCGGTCGCCGTCGCGGACGTCGACGCGGGCGCGCCCGGCGGAGCCGCGGGTGCGGTCGCCGTTGCGAACTCCCAGTTGCCACGTCCGCCGGCATCGGTTTCGAGCGTGATCACCGGCTCGATCAGGACGAACTCGATCACTTCGAAACGGCGCGACAGCAACGGCAGCAACGCGATCTGCGCTTCGACCCGCTTTGCCGTCAGCATCTGCCGCGTCTTCGACCACGGCGCGTTCTCGAACGCGACGTCGGGCAGCACGACCTTCGGCGTCAGCGATACCTTGACGTCGATCGGCCCGCGAACCGCGAGTTCGCGTCCGGTCGCGGCCTTCACGCGCGCAGCGAGCGGCGCGACGAACCGGTTGGGGTCGAGCGTCTTGATGGCGATCGCTGCGCCGATCAGCAACACCGCGACGATGGCCGCCGTGGCGCCCAGGATGATGAAGGCGGTGCGACGCATGTCAGCCATTCTAGTCGCTGACCGGCGCGCTGCCCACCCGGGGAACGCCGTGTCCCGCCCGCGTATCCTGCGTCAGCGCGCAGGCGTCGCTAGCCGTTCCACGCGTTTGCGGCGACCGCGTGCTCGTTCCATTCGAGACCTACGCCCGGAACGTCCGGAATTTGCAACCGACCGCCGCTTACGGCGTACGGTGCCTGCAGGATCGGGTCGGCCCAGTTCTGCCACTCGAGCCAGTGCGCAGTCTCGGTCACGCGCATCACGTGCGCGGCCACTTCGGGATACAGGTGCGTGGACATCGGCACGCCGGCCGTGCCGGCGATTGCCGCGGCACGCAGCCAGCCGGTAACGCCGCCGATGCGCATGAAGTCCGGCATCACGAAGTCGCACGCCTTTGCGTCGAGTGCCGCCTGCATGTCCTTCGGGCCGTAGAAATTCTCCCCGATCTGGATCGGCGTCGACAATTCGGCTGCAAGCTGCGCGTGGCCATGCAGGTTGTCGTAAACCAGCGGCTCCTCGATCCACGCGAGTCCCATGTCGTCGATCCGGTGGCAACGCTGCAACGCCTCGCCGAGGTCGAGTCCCTGGTTGAAGTCCGCCATCAGGTGCATGTCGTCGCCGACGGCACGGCGAATCGCTTCGAGGGCCGCGACGTCGTCGCGCAACCGGTCGCGACCAAGACGCAGTTTCAGGCCGGTGAATCCGCCCTCAGCACGAAGCTCGAGCGCCTCCTCGGCGACGACGTCTGGCGGCCGCAGCCACAAGCCGTTGCTGTTGTAGGCGGCGATGTCACCGATGGACCCGCCGAGCAGCACGCACAGCGGAACGCCGGCAGCCTTCGCCAGCGCATCCCACGCGGCCATGTCGATGCCCGACACCGCAATCGCCGACAGGCCTTGATAGCCGACGAAATGCAGCGACTTCCGGGCAGCCGTATAGAGCTCGACCGGCGCAACCCGGCGCCCCTTCAGCACGTCGCCCAGGTCGTGCAGCGCCTGCACGAGATAGCGCATGGTCCGCGCCGTGTACGGCTCCAGATAGGCACGGCCGACGATTCCCTCGCACGTCGTCAAGTCGATCAGGATCAGTGGCCATTCGGTGATCGTGGCGATGCGCGCGACGATCGGCCGCTGCAGCTTCAGCAACACCGGCCGCGCGCGAATGCTTTCGAACGTAAGCGAAGGTGTGGTCACGTCCGCGCGCGCGGGTGACAAGCCAGCCGCCCGCGACGAATGGCGCTTACGTCCCGTGAACGCGGCCGCCTGTGCGCGATCGTCAGCGCAGCGATGCGTTCACCGCGACGAGGGCTGCATTTCCGGGGACGAGCTCCGCGTCGCCGAGCGAGTTGAGCGGCGCGTCGACGGTGCGCAACGACGCATGCATGTCGTCGCTCTCCGTATCCACGTACAGCAGGCCAGTTACGACCTCGCCTTGCGCACGACGCGACTCGAGATACGCCATCGCGCCGACCTTGTCCGACGGATCGTACTCGGCGTGCAGCTTGCGCAGCCGAACGGTCCCGCCGTCGTGCAGCATCACGTCGCGAACGCTGCCTTCGGCGTAGTCGGTCGTGATGGGCGCATGGTCAGGCATGAAATCGAGGCGATTGACCGCTTCGTTGTGCTCGCGGACATAGTCGTAGCTCTTCGTCGAACCCGGATGGTTGTTGAACGCGACGCACGGACTGACGACGTCGATGAACGCAGCACCCCGGTGGGCGACAGCGGCCCGGATCAGCGGCACGAGCTGCGCCTTGTCGCCGGAG
>Ga0207682_10000157_pt1 | contig 30775 bp, 25 predicted proteins | sample KBSM63metaG_FD_184332 | JGI IMG/M metagenome (GOLD analysis project Ga0207682, IMG submission 184332) | Miscanthus rhizosphere microbial communities from Kellogg Biological Station, Michigan, USA - KBS M6-3 metaG (SPAdes) (version 2) | ecosystem: Host-associated > Plants > Roots > Rhizosphere >... | reverse complement strand
CGCCGGTGTTGAGCGCCAAAGGACAGATCGCCGAAGGCAAGGCGATCTGGGTGATCCGTGACGGTGACTGCGCCATCGAGAACGTCGCGTTCGAGGGCGCGCGCTCACCTGCGCGCAACGGCGCCGGCATCCGCTTCGAGCGTGGCAGGCTCGCCGTGCGCCGCTGCCGCTTCACCGACAACGAGAACGGCATCCTGACCGGCAATATTGCCGACAGCGAGCTCACGATCGAAGACACCGAGTTCGCACGGGCGCCGCATGATCGCGGTACTCGGAAGCACCTGCTGTACGTCGGGAGAATCGGCCGCTTCACGCTCACCGGCAGCCGGTTTCACCAAGGCTTCGAAGGCCACCTCGTGAAAAGCCGTGCGCGCGAAAGCCACGTCGCGTACAACCTGCTGTACGACGGCGCGGGCGGGCAGGCTGCCTATGAGCTCGAGTTCCCCGATGGCGGACTCGCCGTCGTGATCGGCAACATCATCGGGCAGAGCAGCACGACGACGAACCCGGTCGTCGTGTCTTATGGCGCAGAGGGCTCGGTATGGCCGCGCAACGCGCTCTATCTCGTCAACAACACGCTCCTGAGCGATGCCGCCGGTGCGTGGTTCCTGCGCGTGGTCACCGAGCAGTTTCCCGCCGGTGTCGACGTTGTCGCCACGAACAATCTCACCGTCGGCGTCGGGCTCTTCACATTGGCATCGCCCGGGCAATTCGAGGGCAACTTTCCCGTGCTTGCGGGTGCCCTCGGCGATCCGGACACGCTCGATTTTCGCCTCGGAGCGCATTCGCTGCTGCGAGGACTGGGCGTCGCGCCGCCGGTGATCGGTGGAGTGTCGCTCGCGCCGACGGCGGAGTTTACGTTGCCAATCGGCACGACGCCGCTCACCGCTCGCGATGCGTGGACGCCGGGCGCGTTCCAATCGCCGGATCCGCAGCGGTGAGTGCGCACGCGCGCGCCGCAGGGTCGTCCGTCACACCCGCAACTGCTCGTAGAGCGCGGTCTCCAGCCGAAGCAGCGCCTGCTCGTCGTGAAGACGCGCGCCGTCGATCAGGAACACGTCTTCCGCACGTTCCCCCAGCGTATTGATCCGCGCGCTGGCGACGTTGACGTTCGCCTGCGCCAGCACGTACGCGATGCGTGCGAGCAGGCCGGGCCGATCGCCGGCGACGACTTCGAGGATGAAGTGCGTGCCTTTGTCGTCGGGAAAGATCTGGATTTCCGGCGTGAGCGGAAAGTGGCGCAACTGTCTCGGAATGCGGCCCTCGGCGGGCGGCTGCAGGATTCCGGGTTCGGTCAGTGCGCGCGTCAGCTCGTATTCGATGAACTGGATCGTCTCACGATACGACGCATTTGGGTTCGACGGGTCGAGCAGCGCGAACGTGTCGAGTGCGTAGCCGTGGCGCGTCGTGTGCACCTTCGCTTCGAGGATCGACAGACCGGCGCGCCCGAAGAAGCCGCAGATGCGGGCGAAGAGTGCCTTCTGGTCGGGCAGGTACACGAGCGCCTGCAGGCCTGCGCCTTCGCGGGCGAGGCGCACCTTGACGACCGGGGTGGTACCTTCGATCCGCCAGTAAAGGTGCCGCGCGTGCCACGCGATTTCGTCCGCCGTGTGCCGCTGCAGATAGAGCGTGTCGAGCTCGCGCCACAATCGCTGCTCGGCAGCGTCGGGCACCGCGTAAAGCCGCAGCAAGCGATGCGCCTCGCGTTGCCGCTCGGCGATGCTGTCGCGCAGCGTGTGCTCGCTCGTCCCCGTCAGCAGCGCGGCGCGCGTCGCGTGGAACAGGTCTTCGAGCAGCTTGCCCTTCCACGCATTCCACACCTTCGGACTGGTGCCGCGGATATCGGCGACGGTCAGCAGGTAGAGTGCCACGAGGCGACGCTCGTCGCGGACCTTGGCTGCGAATGCATCGACAACGGCGGGATCGGTGACGTCCTGCTTCTGCGCCGTTTGCGACATCGTCAGGTGCTCGCCGACAAGCCACGCGATGAGCTCGGTGTCTTCCGGCGACAGGTCATGCTGCGCGCAGAACCGCTGGGCGTCGCGCGCGCCGAGAACCGAATGGTCGCCACCGCGACCCTTCGCGATGTCGTGAAACAATCCGGCGAGGTAGAGCACTTCCTTGCGTTCGAAATCGGCGATCAGCCGCGAGCACAACGGGTACTCATGCGCGTGCTGCGCCTCGGTGAACCGGCGCAGGTTGCGGATCACCATCAGAATGTGCTCGTCGACCGTATAGACGTGGAACAGGTCGTGCTGCATCTGGCCGACGATTGCTCCGAATGTCGGCAGGTATTGGCCGAGGATGCCGTACAGGTTCATCCGCCGCAGTTCGTGCGTGAGCCCGCGCGGCTCGCGGAACAGCTGGATGAAGCGCGCACGGTTGGTCGGATCGCGGCGGAACTGCGCGTCGATCCGGTGCCGGTTGCGCCATAGCGCGCGTAGCGTGCGGGCCGTCATGCCCCGAAGCTCCGCATGCCGTTGTAGCGTGAGGAACGCGTCGAGCATCGTCCCCGGATCGGTGGCGAAAAGCTCCTCGTCGCAGACGTCGAGCAGCTCGTCGACGCGCTGGAACTGATCGTCGATGGCGACCGGCGTGATGGCGGCGGGGTAAAGCTTCCCGTGCAGGTTCTGCAGGAGCAGCGTATTGACCTGTCGCACGATCTTGGCGGCGCGGTAGTAGCGCTGCATCAGTTGCTCGCTGGCGCGCTTCGCCGCCGTGTCGGCGAGATCGAGCTCGCGCGCGAGCGCCGCCTGCAGGTCGAACACGAGCCGATCCTCGCGACGTCCGGAAAGATAGTGCAGGCGGATGCGCAACTCGCTGATCGTCCGTTCCTGTCGAGCGGCGGCCCGAGCCTCGGCGACCGTCATCAGGTCGTTGCGCGCAAGTTCGCGCCACGTGCGGCCAAGGTGGGCGGCGCGCGCGATCCAGATGACGGTCTGCAGGTCGCGCAGTCCGCCGGGGCTTTCCTTGACGTTGGGTTCCAGGTTGTACGCAGCGTCGTGATACTTGAGATGCCGCTGCTGCTGCTCGAGCGCCTTCGCGTCGTAGAACGCGCGCACGTCGAGCGACGTGTCGAACGTTTCCTTGAATTCGGCGTAGAGTCGGCGCGACCCCGCGAGCCGCCGGTGCTCGAGCAAGCTGGTGCGCACCGTCGCATCCGATGCCATCTCGACCGTGCAGTTCGCCGGCGTTCGCACCGCGTGACTGACTTCGACGCCGATGTCCCACAGCGATGTCAGCAGTCGCTCGACGGCGGCCGCCGCGATGACGTCGGCGTCCTGCGGCAACAGGATCAGCAAGTCGACGTCCGAATGCGGGAACAGTTGGCCGCGTCCGTACCCGCCGACCGCGACGAGCGCCGCCGCGGTGGGCATGTCCGCTTCGCCCCATACGTTGCCGACGATTTCGTCCGTCAGCCGGGCGAGGCCGCGCAGCAGGCGTGGAGCATCGGAGTGCTCGAAGAATTCCCGCCGCAGCGCGTCGCGTCGCGCGTGAAGTTGCTCGCGCCAGTGCGCGACGCGTGGCTGGCGTGGCGTTGCCGCCGGTACGTTGTCAGGCGCTGCGACGTCCATCGGAGAGCGTTCTGCGGCGCCGGTTCGCCTGTGCCTTCAGTTGCGCCGGATCGGCTTCAATCCGACGCCGTAGGCGGCGGCGGGGGCGTCCCTGCCGATTGCGTCATGATCTCGTAACCGTCCTTCGTGACAAGCACCGTGTGCTCCCACTGCGCCGACAGCGAATGGTCGGCAGTGACGATCGTCCAGCCGTCGGCGAGGCAGCGAATGCCCCCACGGCCGGCATTGATCATCGGCTCGATCGTGAAGATCATCCCGGGCTGGAGCTTGAGTCCGGTTCCGGCGCGCCCGTAATGCAGTACCTGCGGCTCCTCGTGGAATTGCTTGCCGATGCCATGGCCGCAGAACTCGCGGACGACCGAGAAGCCGTGCCCTTCCGCGTGCTTCTGGATCGTTGCGCCGATGTCGCCCAGGTGCGCGCCCGGGTGGACGGCGCGGATGCCGCGCCACATCGACTCGTACGTGACCTCGACCAGGCGGCGTGCCTGGATCGACGGCTTGCCGATGAAGAACATCCGGCTCGTGTCGCCGTGATAGCCGTCCTTGATCACCGTCACGTCGACGTTGATGATGTCGCCGTCCTTCAGCTTCTTGTCGCCGGGGATGCCGTGGCAGACGACGTGGTTCACCGATGTGCACAACGACGCCGGATACGGCGAGTGCCCGGGTGGTGCGTAATTGAGCGTCGCCGGAATCGTCTTCTGCACGTTGACCATGTAATCGTGCGCTTCTCGATCGATGTCCTTCGTCGTGATCCCCGCGACGATCGTCGGCTGCAGGTGATCGAGCAGTTCCGACGCGAGTCGTCCAGCCTCGCGCATTCCTGCGATGTCGGTCTCGGATTTGAGAGTGACGGACATCACGCGCGCAACAGCTCGTTGATGCTGGTCTTGGCGCGCGTTTTCGAATCGACCTGCTTGACGATCACAGCACAGTACAGACTGTGACTGCCGTCGGTCGCGGGCAGGCTGCCGGCAACGACGACCGAGCCGGCCGGCACGCGGCCGTACCCGATCGTGCCGCGTGCGCGGTCGTAGATTTTCGTGCTCTGCCCGATGAAGACCCCCATGCCCAGCACCGCGTTCTCCTCGACGATCACGCCTTCGACAACTTCCGAGCGCGCGCCGATGAAACAGTTGTCCTCGATGATGGTGGGGTTGGCCTGCAGCGGTTCAAGCACCCCGCCGATGCCCACACCCCCCGACAGATGCACGTTGCGCCCGATCTGCGCGCACGAGCCGACGGTTGCCCACGTGTCGACCATCGTGCCGTCGCCGACGTAGGCGCCGATGTTGACGTACGACGGCATCAGCACGACGTCGCGGCCGATGAACGCGCCGCGCCGCGCTACGGCCGGCGGCACGACGCGCGCACCTGTGCTGGCGAACGCCGCGTCGTCGTATTGGGCAAATTTGGTCGGCACCTTGTCATAGAACCTGAACGGCGCCTGCGGCCCGGCGATGCCGATCGCCGCGTTGTCGGAAAGGCGGAACGAGAGCAGGACGGCCTTCTTGATCCACTGGTGCGTCGTCCACGCGCCGTCGATCTTCTCCGCGACGCGCAAGCGACCGCCATCGAGCTCGCCGATCACGTGCGCCACGGCGTCACGGACGGCTGCCGGCGCCGTTGCCGCCGTCAGCGTGCTGCGCGCTTCCCACGCTCCGTCGATTGCCTGCTGCAGGCTTTCCATTCGCCGCGCCTAAAAGGAGCGGATTTTACACGTGCGTCGGTATCCACCCGGGCAAGGCGGCGCAGTCGAAGCTCTTGTCTCGATCCCCCACTGCGCGGGCCCTCGCCAGTCGCTCCGTCGCCTCGGCCTCATTGCCCGCGCAGCGCGATGGACGCGCCCGCGTGTCGGCCTCGAGCGGCGACTCGCGATGACTGTCGATCCCCACTACGTGGGGCCCCTCGCCAGTCGCTCGCGCCGCTACATCGCCTTGAAGCGATGCGCGAACGTGCGCGAGACGGTGAGCTTTTCGGGTCGCGACTTCAGCGTGATCACGGGCTGGTCGCGCCAGTCGCGTTCGACCCGCGCGATCGCGTTCAGATTGACGATCGTCGCGCGATGGATCTGCCAGAACGCTTCCTGGTCGAGCTCGTCGTACAGGTCCTTGATCGGCTTCTTGATCAACGCCTCCGAGTCACGCGTGACGACCTTCGTGTACTTGTCCTCGGCCTGGAAGTAGACGACGTCGGCAACCGCGATCATCTGCATGACGTTGCCGAGCGATGCACGAATCCACTTGAGCGGCACCGATGCGTCCTCGCGCTCCGCCAGCCGAGTCAGCAGCGCCGCGAGATCGAGCGGTGGTGTTGCGAGCCGTGCCTTGACGCGTTGCGTGACCTTGGCGATCCGCTCGCCCGTCACCGGCTTCAGCAGATAGTCGACGGCACCCTCGTCGAATGCCGCGACGGCGTATTCGTCGTAAGCCGTCACGAACACGACATGGCACCGGCCGGCGAGGGCGCGCGCGACCTCGATGCCCGAGACGAGCGGCATCCGGATGTCGAGGAATGCGACGTCGGGTCTGCACTCATCGGCCAATGCCAGTGCCTGTTCGCCGTTCTCGGCTTCGGCCACCACCGTGAGTTCCGGCCACGCCTCGGCAAGGCGCGCCTTGAGTTGCGCACGCAGCAACGGCTCGTCCTCGGCAATGAGCGCGGTAGGCATCGAATGGAGCTCTCCTAAGACGTCACGGCCAGTGCTTCGAGCGGCACCGACAGCGTCGCGCGCATGCCGCGCGGTGCTGCCGGCTCGAGCGTGAAGCGTCCCTCGGAACCGTACAGCGCGGCAAGCCGCTCGCGGATGTTCGTCAGTCCCACGCCGTCACCGTCGGTGCGGCTGCCCGCTGCGAGCCCGCGCCCCGTATCGGTGACGGTGACGACGATCGAAGCACCGGCCTGCACCGCGGTGATCGTGATCGTGCCGCCGTCCGCCGACGGCTCGACGCCGTGCTTGATCGCGTTCTCGACGAGCGAGATCAACAGGTTCGGGGGGAACGGATGATCGCGGAGGTCGTCGGGAACGTCGATGGCGAACTTCAGGCGCGGGCCGATCCGCATCGTAAGGATGTTGAGATACGCCTGGGCCAGCGCGATCTCGCGGCCAAGCGTCGACGAGCGGGCGCGCAACTGCGGCAGTGCCGCGCGCAAATAGGCGATCAGGTGACCGAGCAGCACGTTGGCCTGCTTCGGATCGGTTTCCGTCAGGTACTGCACGGACGCAAGCGTGTTGAACAGGAAATGCGGCTCGACCTGCGCTTGCAGCAACTTCAGCTCCGCTTCGATCGCCTGCTTCGATAGCAGGTGGCGTTCCGCCTCCGCCTTGTGCAGCGCAGTCGCGGCGCGCGCCTCGCGGCGCTTGACGTAGAAGATGAGGCTGATCAGCAGGCCGTTGCCGAAGGCGGCGAACACGTTGTACAGGAAGAACGCCGCTCGCTCGCGGACGTAAGTGGGCGAATAGCCCTTGACGACGATGACGAGCACGACACCGATCAACGAACCGATCAGCGCCGCGGCCACGAGGCGGCGCAGCGGTTTCTCGTGGTCCCATGGCTTCGCCACGTTGACGCAGTACGCGATCGAGAAGCCATAGAGTTGCACCGTCAGCAGCGGCTGCCAGAAGGGGCGCGTGTCGTCGATCCATAGCACCAGCGCGATGCCGGTGTTGATCGCCGCGATCAGCAGCAGCGTCAGCGGATTGACCCGGAAAGCGTCGAGCAGCGGACGCGGCGGCCGGGTGGGCGGGATGGAAGCCATGGCATGCATTCTAGTCAGGCCCGCAGCTGGCATGGGCCCTGCCGACCGGACGCATGCCGGCCAGACGAAGCGCGGCGTTCCGGGATGAGCCACGTCCGGGCGCTACGAGCGTAGTGCGCAGGCAACGAGCCGCTCGATGGCCTCGGTGCACTCGGCGAGCGACGGCACGAGTGCGATGCGAACGCGTCCGGCGCCGGGATTGCGCCCGTGAGCGGTGCGGGCGATGTAGCTTCCCGGCAACACCGTGACGTTTTCCTCGGTATACAGCCGGCGGCAGAACGCCGCGTCGTCGCCGGGTGTTCGCGCCCACAGGTAGAACGCCGCCTCGGGCATCGCGCACGGCATCGCCTGCGCGAGCCGCGGCGCGAGCGCGCGGAACTTCGCGGCGTACTCGGCGCGGTTCTGCACCACGTGCGCCTCGTCGTTCCATGCGGCGATGCTCGCCGCAGCGACGGCCCCCGACATCGCCGAGCCATGATAGGTCCGGTAATGCAGGAACGCCTTCAGCAGCGTGCGGTCGCCGGCTGCATAGCCCGAGCGCAGTCCGGGCGCGTTGGAGCGCTTCGACAGGCTGCCGAACACGACGAGGCGCGGATAGCCGTCGCGTCCGCAGGCCTGCGCGGCGCCGAGCGCGCCAAGCGGCGGCGCCGACTCGTCGAAGTGGACCTCCGAATAGCATTCATCCGATGCGATGACAAAGCCGTATCGATCGGACAGGTCGAACAATGCCTGCCATTCGGCGAGCGGCGTCACCCTGCCGGTCGGGTTGTCGGGCGAGCAGACGTAGAGCAGCTGCGTGTGCGCCCAGACGTCGGCGGGCACTGCATCCCAGCGATGCGCAAATTCCGCATCCTCGTCGGCGTTCACGCAGAACGTCTGCGCGCCGGCGAGAAGCGCAGCACCTTCGTAGATCTGATAGAACGGATTGGGAACGACGACTGTCGCACCGGGACGGCTGCCGTCGATCACCGTCTGCGCGAATGCGAACAGCGCTTCGCGGCTGCCGAGAACCGGCAGCACTTCCGCGACGGCATCGAGCGCGCGCAACGCGTGGCGACGCGTGAGCCATCCGGCGATCGCCTCGCGCAACGCGACGCTGCCCACCGTCGTGGGATAATTCGCGAGTCCCGTCGTAGCACCCTGCGCGAGCGCATCCAGAATGAGCGCGGGCGTCGGATGTTTCGGCTCGCCGATCGAGACATTGATCGCCGACTTGGTCCGGTTCGGCGCGGTGTCCGCGTGCAGCGTACGCAGCCGTTCGAACGGGTAGGGCTGCAGGAGACGCAGCAGCGGATTCATGCGGGATCGCGAACCGGAGGAGGATCGATTATAGCGATGAGGCTCCTTGCCGCGCTGGCTGCGCTCGCTACCGGCGCGGCGCTCGCACTCGTCATTGCCTACTGGGGCTGGCAGGTGCTCGGGCCTTCCGCCGTGGGTGTCGCACCGGCGGCGCCGGCTAATCCGCCTGCGACGATCATCGCGGCAAACCTGTTCGGCCGGGACAGCGCACAACCAGCGCCTCAGGTGGCACCCGCCGACGCGGTGTTCTCCGGCGACACGAAGCTGCTCGGGATCATCGCCGAACCAGGGGACCGCGGCTATGCGCTGTTCCGCTTGCAGGCCGGCGCCAAGCTCGTCGCGCAGGGCGGTGAAATCGCCAGCGGCGTCACGCTCGTCTCCGTGCAGCGCGATGGCGTCACCATCCGGGATGGCGCAGGCGAGCGACGCTACTTGTTGCGCGCCAGCACGCCATCTGCAGCGCGCGGCGGCGCGGTGGGATCGACGACGAATGCCAGTACCCGCCCGCCGGTTGCATCGGCTCGTGCCGGTGGAACCTGCGCGCCGCCTGCCGGTTTTCGGGGTACCGTCGTGCGCCTGAATGCCGAACTGCTCGCGGGTGTCGGCGCCGACACCGTGCAGTGGCCGGCTTTGCTGTCGGCGAGCGGCGGCGGTCTGGTCGTGCGCACGGACAACGGCTTTGGCGCGATGCTCGGGCTTAAGACCGGCGACCGATTGACGCAGGCCAACGGCATTGCGCTCAGCGCGCCGGACGATGTCGCGACCGCGATCATCAAGCCGCTGGTCGCCAACCAGGGTGTACGCCTGATCGGCGCGCGCGACGGTGCGACGCAGGAGCTGTGGCTCGCCAACGCGGCCTGCGCCGGCTGACCCCGAACTGCTGTCGGGCAAACTGAGACCCGCGTTGGGTCAGTCGCCGCGCTGCGGCAACCAGTGCAAAAGGTCGAGCGGCTGGTCGATCCAGCCATTCGCGGGCCAATCGTCCGAGCATCCGGCTTCGCCGAGATAACCGTACTCCGCGACGATCGTCGGCATGCCCGCCGCGTTGCCGGCAACGATATCGCGCAGGTCGTCGCCAACGTAAACGCACTTCGCGGAATCGAGATCGAGAAGGGTCGCGGCATGCAGCAGCGGCGCCGGGTGCGGTTTCGGATGCGGCGTCGTGTCGCCCGAGACGATTGCGCTTGCGCGGGACTCGATGCCGAGCGCCGCGAGGACGGGACGCGTGTAGCGCGCGGCCTTGTTCGTGACGATTCCCCAGCGAAGACCGCGCGCGTCGAGCGCGTCGAGCAGCGCTCCGATGCCGTCGAACAGCGCGGTCGTTTCGGCCAACCCCGCTTCGTAATAAGCGAGAAACTGGTCGCGTAGTACGGGGTAGTCCGGGTCGCCGGGCGCGACCCCCATGCCCGCGCCGAGCAACCCGCGCGCGCCGGCCGACGCATGCGGGCGCAGCGACGCCACCGACATTTCTGCCATCCCGCGCTCGCGACGAATCCGGTTGACCGCGCCCGCGAGGTCTCCCGCGCTGTCCGCCAGCGTGCCGTCGAGATCGAACAGGACCGCCGCGACCGGCAGCGGATGTGAGTCAGGTCGCATCGGGCATCGGCCGCTTGAAGGCCGCCATATAGTTGACCGACGTGTCGTCGACGAGCCGATACGTCCTAGTCAGCGGGTTGTACGTCATGCCGATCATCGTCACGAGTTCCAGTCGCGCGCGACGCGCGAAACCGGCGAGCTCGGACGGCCGCAGGAAGCGCGACCAGTCGTGCGTGCCGCGCGGCAGCAGTCGCAGCAGGTATTCGGCGCCGAGAATCGCCTGCACGTACGATTTGGGATTGCGGTTGAGCGTCGAGAACACGACGATGCCGCCCGGCCGGGCGAGTGCCGCGCATGCCGCGACCGTCGACGCCGGCTCCGGCACGTGCTCGAGCAACTCGAGGCACGCGACGACGTCGAATGCGCCCGGCATCTCGAGCGCGAGTGCTTCGGCGGCAACATGGCGGTAATCGACCGCAGATCCGGATTCATATTGATGGAGCCGTGCGACCCCGATCGCTTTGGTCGACAGATCGATGCCGGTGACTTGCGCGCCGCGCGCCGCCATCGATTCGGCGAGGATGCCACCGCCGCAGCCGACATCGGCGACACGCTTGCCTGCGAGCCCGTCGGCGATCCGCTCGATCCAGCTGAGCCGGAGCGGGTTGATGTCGTGCAACGGCTTGAACTCGCTTTCGGGGTCCCACCATCGATGCGCGAGCGCCGAAAACTTCGCAAGCTCGGCTGGATCGGCGTTGCTTGCGACGCCAGCGGCCGGCGCGGGTGCCGAAGCAGGGGACTGGGGCGTCGGATTCATCACGGTTCAGGCGATGCGCTGTTGCCAGGCATGCGCGCGGCTGCACAGCGCGGTCACGTCGAGCGTTGTCACCTGGCCGGCCTCGACGACCCGGTCACCGGCGACCCACACGTCGGTCACGTGCTCGCGTCCCGCGGCGTTGACCAGATGCGATACCGGATCGTACATCGGCAGCGTTTCGACGTCGGCAATGCGCACTGCGGTTACGTCGGCCTGCTTGCCGATTTCGAGCGAGCCGATCTCGCCGTCGAGCCCGAGCGCGATCGCGCCGTTGAGCGTCGCCATCCGCAGCGCCGTCGCGGCCGGAACCACCGCCGCATCGCCGGCCGCAACCTTGGCGAGCAGGCTTGCAAGGCGCATTTCGTCGAAGAGATCGAGCCGATTGTTCGACGCGGCCCCATCGGTGCCGAGCGCGACGTTGACGTTCCTCGCCAGCAACGCCCCGATCGGCGCGATGCCGCTCGCGAGCTTCATGTTCGAGCCGGGGCAGTGAACGACGTGGCAGCCGTGCGTTGCGAGCCTGTCGATGTCGCCGGCGTCGAGATGCACGGCGTGGATCGCGATGAATGCCGGTCCGGTTGCGCCCAGCCGATCGAGTCGCGCAAGCGGCGTCTCGTGCGTGGCGGCAAGCGCGTCGTCGACCTCGGCCTTGGTCTCGGCGACATGCGTCTGGATCGGCAGATCGAGTTGGCGCGCGAACATCACGATCGTGCTCCACGTCGCGTCCGACACCGTGTACGGCGCATGCGGCGCGAGCGAGAACGATAACCGCGCAGCGTGCTTGAACATGTCTCGCGCGGCCAGACCGCGCGCGATGTATGCGTCGGCATCGGCCGCGTAGGGCGTGGGGAAGTCGAGGATCGGCATGCCCAGCATCGCGCGCATGCCGGCTTTTTCGTAGGCACGCGCAGCCGCGTCCGGATAGAAGTACATGTCGTTGCAACAGGTGATGCCGCCGCGCAGCATTTCCGCGGCTCCGAGCAGCGTGCCGTCATGGACGAAGTCCGGTGCGACAAGCCGCGCCTCGCGCGGCCAGATCTGTTGCTCGAGCCAGGGCTTCAGCGGCACGTCGTCGGCCACGCCCCGCAACAGCGTCATCGCAGCGTGCGTGTGCGCGTTGACGAGCCCGGGGATCAGCACGTGGTCGGGCAACGTCACATGCGTGCTTGCACGGTAATCGCGATCGGCGTCGGTTGCGCGCAAAACGGCGACGATGCGGCCGCCGTCGACGATCAGCGCGTGGTCGGCCAGCACGCCCGCCGGCTCGACGGGCACGACCCAGCGCGCATCGATGCGCAGGTCGACGGTGCGCGGACTCAGCATCCGCCGGAGTTTAACGGAAGGCGTGTGCAAGCCTCACTGGCGCCACGCACCAATCGCAGTTGCCGCGCGAAAAGCGAAGGGCCGCCCCGAGCTTTTCGCGGACGATGAACGGGGCAAGGTATCGTGCGAGGCGCGTTGCGCCTCGCGAAACTTTGCCACGAAACAGCCAAAAAAAAGCCCCGCGAAACTGCCGCGGGGCTGGTTGGACAGAGGTCGGTGCGTCAGCGGCGCACGACTCCGTCACCCTTGACTTCGACTTCCACGCGACGGTTCGGCGCGAGGCACGCGATCAACGCCTTGAGTGCCTTCTGGTCGCATACGACACCCGGAACCGGCTGCGTCTTGCCCATGCCCAGTGTTTCGATACGGTCACGCGGCACGCCACGGCTGACGAGGTAATCGCGGACGGCATCGGCGCGACGCTCAGACAACCGCTGGTTGTACTGCTGTGAACCGATCCGGTCGGTATGACCCGTGACGAGCACGAGCTCGAGCTTCTGCACGCTCGACAGCTTGGAGATGATCTCGCTGTCGATTGCCGCCTTGCCTTCCGGCTTCAGGATCGCCTTGTCGAAGTCGAACAGCGCCTTCGATGCGAGCGTGATCTTCTGAACAGCCGGCGGGGGCGGCGGTGCAGGCGCCGGAGCAGGCGGCGGGGGCGGCGGCGCGGCAGCGGGCGGAGGCGGCGGCGGGACCGGCTTCGGCACGAGGTCCGGATCGCATTCGATGATCGCCATTTGTGGCGTCCAGAACCCCTGGCGCCAGCAGAGATTGCCGGCCAGGCCGAGCGCACCGTTATAGCTGCCGCTCCTTACGACGTTGTTGCCCGGGGTGTTCCAGCTGTCGGTCCAGTACCCGCAAACCCCCTTCGGATCACAGTAAGCCGTTCCGGCGACGTAGCCTCGTGGATCGGCTTTTGATTGGGCCATCATCGGTTGCGTCGAGCAGCCGGCGATTCCAGCCGCAAGCAAGCCGACGGCGAGACCGGAGACGAGACGTCGAGTCATTGTTCCACCCCTTTGACTTTGGTTTTGAACAGGTTTTGTGCGAACGTAGCGAGTTGGCGCGAGCGGCTGTAACTACCTGACGCACCGAATCCTTTGTGTTCCCGCCGACTATAGCACGCCAATTTTGGCGCTAGCAATGAAAGAGCCGGCCCCATTTGCGTTCGGCAAACGAGTGTCGCGGCGATACAACGCCATGTTAAAATGCCGTGTTTTCAAAGCTTTCCACGCTGGCGCGCGGATTCGGCGCCGCGGTCCCGGTTCGCGTCGGCGGTTCGGATGCGCGAAAGTGCGCTTCCCGCCGATTTTTGGCCATTTTCTCAACTGATTTAACCTCGTTCGCAAGGATTGTTCGTTCCCATGGAGCAGTTCGCCAAAGAAACCATACCGGTAAGTCTCGAAGCGGAGATGCGGCATTCGTACCTCGATTACGCGATGAGCGTGATCGTCGGCCGGGCGCTGCCGGATGCCCGGGACGGGCTGAAACCCGTCCACCGACGCGTGTTGTTCGCGATGCACGAGGCGAACATCGTCTTCAACCGGCCCTACGTGAAATGCGCGCGCGTGGTCGGCGACGTCATGGGGAAATACCATCCGCACGGCGATTCCGCGATCTACGACGCGCTGGTCCGGATGGCCCAGGACTTTTCGCTGCGCTATCCGCTGATCGACGGGCAGGGCAACTTCGGCTCGGTCGATGGCGACAACCCGGCAGCGATGCGCTACACCGAGTGCCGGCTCGAGCGGATCGCCAACGAGCTCCTGGCCGACATCGACAAGGAGACCGTCGACTTCGTCCCGAACTACGACGGCAAGGAGCAGGAGCCTGCCGTCCTGCCGTCGCGGCTGCCGAACCTGCTGATCAACGGCTCGTCGGGCATTGCCGTCGGCATGGCGACGAACATCCCGCCACACAACCTGACCGAGACGATCACCGGGTGCCTCGCACTGCTGGGCAGCCCCGAGCTCAGCGTCGACGACCTGATGGAGATGATTCCGGCGCCTGACTTTCCCACTGCCGGGATCATTTACGGGCTGGAAGGCGTCCGCGAAGGCTACCGCACCGGCCGCGGCCGGGTCATCATGCGCGCCCGCACGCATTTCGAGGATCTCGACAAGGGCAATCGTCAGGCGATCATCGTCGACGAGATCCCCTACCAGGTGAACAAGGCGACGCTGCTGACGCGCATCGGCGAGCTCGTCCGGGAAAAGCGCCTCGAAGGCATTTCCGACCTCCGTGACGAATCGGACAAGTCCGGCATGCGGGTCGTCATCGAGCTGCGGCGCGGCGAGGTCCCCGAGATCGTCCAGAACAACCTGTTCAAGCTGACGCAGCTGCAGGACAGCTTCGGCATGAACATGGTCGCGCTGGTCGACGGCCAGCCCCTGCTGCTCAACCTCAAGCAGTTCCTCGAGCACTTCATTACCCACCGGCGCGAAGTCGTCGTGCGCCGGACGCGCTTCGATCTTCGCAAGGCACGTGACCGCGGCCACGTGCTGGAAGGACTCGCCGTCGCGCTGTCGAACGTCGACGAGATCATCGCGCTGATCAAGGCATCGCCCACGCCGGCCGAGGCGAAGACGGCGCTGATGGGACGCAACTGGCGCTCGCCACTCGTCGAGGAGATGCTGAAGCGCGCCGCTGCGGACAACGCGCGACCCGAAGGGTTGGCGCCCGAGTTCGGCTGGCACGCGAAGACCGGATACCGGCTGTCCGATGTGCAGGCGCAAGCGATCCTCGAACTGCGGTTGCAGCGGCTCACCGGTCTCGAGCAGGACAAGATCACCGCCGACTATCGCGACGTGATGACGCTGATCGCCGATCTGCTCGACATCCTCGCCAAGCCCGCGCGCATCACGCAGATCATCCACGACGAGCTGACCGCCATCCGCGACCAGTTCGGCGACAAGCGCAAGAGTGAGATCGTCGCGCAGGGCGTCGACCTGTCGCTCGAGGACCTCATCGCGCCCGAAGACATGGTTGTCACGCTGTCGCACGGCGGCTACATGAAGGCGCAGCCAGTCGGCGAGTACCGCGCGCAGCGACGCGGCGGGCGTGGCAAGCAGGCCACCGGGACGAAAGAGGACGATTTCGTCGACCGGATGTTCATCGCCAATACGCACGACTTCATCCTGTGCTTCTCCAACCGCGGACGCGTCTACTGGCTCAAGGTCTACAACGTGCCGCAGGGGCAACAGCGCAACGCACGCGGCAAGCCAATCGTCAACCTGCTGCCGCTGATCGACAACGAGAAGCTGACGGCGATCCTGCCGGTCAAGGAGTTTTCCGAGGGCCGCTACGTCTTCATGGCGACGGCAATGGGCACGGTGAAGAAGACGTCGCTCGCCGATTTCTCGCGACCGCGGCCGTCCGGCATCATCGCCGTCGATCTCACCGATGGCGATCGGCTGATCGGCGTTGCGTTGACGGACGGCAAGCACGACGTGATGCTGTTCAGCTCCGGTGGCAAGGCGGTCCGCTTCGACGAGAACGACGTGCGTCCGATGGGCCGCAACGCGCACGGTGTCCGCGGGATGATGCTCGACAAGGGGCAGAAGGTGATCTCGATGCTCGTCGCCGAGGACGAGGAGCAGTCGGTGTTGACCGCCACCGAGCAGGGGTACGGCAAGCGCACGCCGATCGTCGAATACACGCGCCACGGCCGTGGCACGAAGGGAATGATTGCGATCCAGCAGTCGAGCCGCAACGGCCAGGTGATCGGCGCTGCACTCGTGCGCCCCGACGACGAGGTCGTGCTGATCTCGACGTCGGGTGTGCTGATCCGCACGAGCGTGAAGTCGATCCGCGAAATGAGCCGCTCGACGCAAGGCGTCACGCTGATCAATCTCGACAAGGGCGAGAAGCTGGCGGGGCTCGAAAGGGTCGTCGAGCGCGACGACGACGACGACGAGGTGTAGTTGCCGGGTTACGCGGCGAGCGGATGGGACGTAGATGACGAAGCGAGTCTGGAACTTCAGCGCCGGTCCGGCGGCCATGCCGGAGCCGGTGCTGCAACGAGCGCAGGCGGAATTGCTGGACTGGAACGGCAGCGGCATGTCGGTGATGGAAATGAGCCATCGCGGCAGCCACTTCATGTCGATTCTCGCGAAAGCTGAAGCGGACCTGCGCGCACTGCTCGCCATTCCGCCGAACTACCGCGTGCTTTTCCTGCAGGGCGGCGCACTCGCTCAGAACGCCGCGGTACCGCTCAACCTGTTGCCTGCAGGCGGCGTGGCGGACTACGTCGACACGGGGCACTGGGCGCAGAAGTCGATCGCCGAAGCGCACAAATACGGGCGCGTCAACATCGCCGCGTCGAGCGCCGACGCCGAGTACACGTACGTTCCGCCGCAGTCGGCGTGGCAGTTGTCGACCGACGCCAGTTACGTTCACATCACGACGAACGAGACGATCGGCGGCGTCGAGTATTTCTGGATTCCCGACACTGGCGCGATTCCGCTCGTCGCCGACGCGTCGTCGCACATCCTGTCGCGACCTGTTGACGTCGCGAGGTTCGGAATCATCTACGCGGGCGCGCAGAAGAACATCGGCCCGGCCGGACTCACGGTCGTCATCGTTCGTGACGATCTTGCCGGCCGCGCGCGACGCGAGTGCCCGAGCGTGTTCGACTATGCTGTGCAGGCGAAGGCCGACTCGATGTTCAACACGCCGGCCACGTTCGCGATCTACCTCGCCGGGCTGACGTTCGAATGGTTGCTGGCGCAAGGCGGGCTCGCGGCGATCGAACGCGTCAACGTCGCGAAGGCACAGGCGCTGTACGCGGCAATCGATCGAACCGGGTTCTACCGCAATCCCGTGCGCCCGCAGGATCGTTCGCGGATGAGCGTGCCGTTCTTCCTGCGCGATCCTAAGTTCGACGCAGCGTTCCTCGAAGGTGCCAAGGCACGGGGCCTCGTCCAGCTCAAGGGGCATCGCGCGGTCGGCGGCATGCGGGCATCGCTGTACAACGCAATGCCGCTCGCGGGTGTCGTTGCGCTGACGGACTGGATGCAGGAATTCGAAGCGACCCATGGCTGACGCTACGGCGGGCGACGCCCGCGACGACGAGCTCGACAATCGGTTGCGCGTGCACCGCGACGCGATCGACGTCCTCGATCGCGAAATTCTCGGCAGGCTCAACGAGCGTGCGATGCATGCCAAGGCCATCGGCGCGTTGAAGGCAGGCGGCGGCGGCGCCGCGTACCGGCCGGACCGCGAGGCTCAGGTCCTCGCCCGGTTGTGCGATCAGAACGGCGGACCGCTGCCGGATGCCGCGATCATCGGCGTGTTCCGCCAGGTGATGTCGGCGTGCCTTGCACTCGAGCAGAAGCTGCGAATTGCCTATCTCGGTCCCGCGGGCACGTTCAGTCACGCAGCAGTCGGCAAGCATTTCGGACAATTCGTCGATGCATTGCCGTACGCAACCATCGACGAGATCTTTCGCGCCGGCGAGGCGGGCCAGGCGGATTACGCCGTCGTTCCCGTCGAGAACTCGACTGAGGGTGCCGTCGGCCGGACGCTCGACCTCATGTATTCGACCGAGCTTTCGATCTGCGGCGAAATCAAGCTGCGCGTCGAGCAGAACCTCTTGTCGAAGGAAGCGGCCGTCGAGCGAGTAAGCAAGATCTATTCGCACGCGCAATCGCTGGCGCAATGCGCGCAATGGCTCGCGCGACACTTGCCGGGTGCGGCCCGAGTTCCTGTGTCGAGCAACGCCGAGGCGGCGCGGCTCGCCGCGCAGGAGCCCGGCACGGCGGCGATTGCCGGCGAGATCGCCGCGTCGATCTACGGTCTGGGGGTGCTCGCTGCGCACATCGAGGACGAGCCGAACAACACGACCAGGTTCTGGGTGCTCGGCCGGCAGAGCGTGCCGCCGTCCGGGCGCGACGAGACGTCGCTCGTGATGTCCGCGGCGAACCGGCCCGGTGCGATGCACGCGCTGCTCGAGCCGTTTGCACGGCACGGCGTTTCGATGACGCGGATCGAGTCGCGTCCGGCACGGACCGGGTTGTGGGAATACCTGTTCTTCGTCGACGTGCTCGGCCATCGCGAAGATACCGCCGTCGCCGCGGCGTTGGCGGAGCTGAGTTCGAAGGCGCCATTTCTGAAACTGCTGGGCTCGTATCCGGCCGATGGTGCGACGCCGGCGCCGGCCGCGCGCAAACCCGCCGGCGGACCGGTATGAGCGCGAAGCACGCAGCCGCGCACGAACGCGCGCCCGATTACGTCCGCGCGATTGCCCCTTACGTCGGCGGCAAGCCGATCGAGGAGGTCGCACGCGAGTTGAACCTCGACGTTGCGTCGATCATCAAGCTCGCGTCGAATGAGAATCCGCGCGGGCCGAGCCCCAAGGCGCTCGCCGCCGTCGCCACCGCTGCCAGCGGGCTCACGCGCTATCCCGATGGCAACGCGTTTGCGCTCAAGACCGCACTCGCGGAGCACCTGCGCGTAGGTCCGGAACGGATCGTGCTGGGCAACGGCAGCAACGACGTGCTCGAGCTCGCGACGCAGGCGTTTCTCCGCCCCGGCGACGACGCCGTCTATTCGCGCTACGCATTCGTTGTCTACCCACTTGCCACGCAGGCGCGGGGTGCGCGTGGCGTCGAAGTCGCCGACAAGGATCATGCCCACGACCTCGACGCGATGCGCGCGGCAATTACGCCGCGAACAAAGATTGTATTCATTGCGAATCCGAACAATCCGACGGGAACCTGGCTCACGGGTGCCGCTGTCGAATCGTTCATCGCAAGCGTACCCCGGGATGTGATCGTCGTGTTGGACGAGGCGTACAACGAATTCCTCGAGCCCTCCGAGCAATCCGCAGCAATCGACTGGCTGCCGCGGTATTCGAACCTGATCGTGTCGAGAACCTTTTCCAAGGCCTACGGACTCGCGGCGCTGCGCATCGGGTACGGCGTCATGGATCCGGCCGTCGCCGATCTCATGAACCGGGTGCGCCAGCCATTCAACGTCAACTCGCTGGCGCAGGCCGCCGCCGTCGCCGCGCTGGGCGACACCGACTATGTCGCCGAGAGCCGGCGGCTGAACCGCGAAGGACTGCGACAGCTCGAAGCCGGTCTCGATGCGCTGGCGGTGCGCTACGTGCGTTCGCACGGCAACTTCATCCTGATCGACGTGGGCGACGCCGCCGGCGTCAATCTGGAGTTGTTGCGGCAGGGCATCATCGTGCGGCCGGTAGCGAACTACGGCCTGCCGTCGTTCCTGCGCGTCACCGTCGGGCTGCCGTCAGAAAATACGCGCTTTCTCGCCGCACTCGGGCAGGCGATCTCCCACCGGCAGGGCGGCAACGCGCGTGCGCATCGATAAGCTCGCCGTCATCGGCGTCGGTCTCATCGGCGCATCGTGCGCGCTGGCGCTGCGCGCCGCCGGTGGCGTGTCGCGCGTCGTCGGCGTGGGCCGCTCGCAGGGGAATCTCGATCGCGCACTCGCACGCGGCGTGATCGACCGCGGCGTGCTCCTCGCAGACGACTGGACACCCGAGGTCGCCGACGCGGATCTCGTGCTGATTGCGATTCCCGCCGCGCAATACCGGCCGGTGCTGAGCGCGCTCGGCAACGTGCTGCACGAGCGCTCGGTGGTCACCGACGCCGGCAGCACGAAGCAGGACGTCGTGCTTGCGGCGCGCGAGACGTTGCGCTCCAGGTTGCCGCAGTTCGTGCCGGGCCATCCGATCGCGGGCAACGAGCACAGCGGCGCCGATGCGGGCGATCCGTCGCTCTACGTCGGCCGCCAGGTGATCCTGACGCCGCTTCCCGAGACGTCGCCGGATGCGTATGCGCTCGTAGCCGATTTCTGGACCGCATGTGGCGCGCGCATCGCGCGTCTCGATCCCGCTCGGCACGACCAGGTCCTGGCCGCCGTGTCGCATATGCCCCATTTGCTCGCGTCCGCTCTGGTCTCCGAGCTCGCGTCGCGCAAGGACGGCGCTGAGTACTTCGGCAATGCAGGCAGCGGCTTTCGCGATTTCACGCGCATCGCAGGGAGCTCGCCGGAGATGTGGCGCGACATCGCACTCGCCAACCGCGATGCGCTGTTGGTCGAACTCGCCGCGTATCGGACGGCACTCGACGCGCTCGCGCTGTCGATCGAGCACGGTGACTGCGCGGCGCTCGACACGATGCTGTCGCGTGCGTCCACAGCGCGCCGGCAATGGGGTGAGACGGCAGGTGGAATCGCGGCGAGCGCCAGCGCGGCGAAATGAAGCGAGCCCATGAGCGACGCAGAGCCGTCTCGAGGCGAGGATTCCGTCCCCACCGGGGGCAGCGCAGCGGCGAAGCCGCACTCGCGGGGGGATCACACGGGCGCCGCAGCCGCTGACAGTGCGGCGTTGGATCTCGCGCCGATCGCCGGCGTCGAGGGCGTCGTTGTGCTCCCCGGTTCGAAGAGCATCTCCAACCGCACGCTGCTGCTGGCAGCGCTGGCAAGTGGCTCGACGCGGCTCTTCGGCCTTCTCGATGCCGACGACACGGCGCACATGCTGAACGCGCTGCGCACGCTCGGCGTCCTCGTCGAGCGCACGCCGGATGCGGCCACGGTTCTCGGCACGGGCGCCCAGTTTCCGGTTCGCGCCGCGTCGCTGTTCCTCGGCAATGCAGGAACGGCCGTGCGTCCGCTCACGGCGGCGCTGGCCGTGCAGGGCGGTGACTATGCGCTGGCGGGCGTGCCGCGGATGCACGAGCGGCCGATCGGCGATCTCGTCGACGCGCTGCGACTACTGGGCTGCGACATTCGCTACACGCGCAACGATGGCTATCCGCCTCTCGCGATCGGCAGCACCGGCGGGCGGGCCGGTGGACGCATTCCAATTCGCGGCGACGTTTCGAGCCAATTCCTGTCCGCGTTGCTGATGGCGCTGCCGATCGCGCAAGGCGCGCGTGATGCCGCGACCACCGTGACGCTCACCACGCCGCTGATCTCGCGGCCCTACGTCGAAATCACGACACGGCTGATGCGCCGTTTCGGCGTCGCCGTGCAGACGCCGGATCCGGCGACGTTCGTCGTACCCGCGACGTCGGGTTACCGGAGTCCAGGCGATCTGCATGTCGAGGGAGACGCTTCCGCCGCGTCGTACTTTCTCGCCGCCGGCGTCATCGGGGGCGGGCCCGTGCGCGTGACTGGCGTGGGACGTGACTCGATCCAGGGCGATGTCGCGTTCGCCGAGGTTCTCGCGCGGCAGGGGGCGGATATCCGCTACGGGCCCGACTGGATCGAGGCGCGGCGCGGACGGCCGCTGGCCGGCGGCACGATCGACTGCATCGAGATCCCGGACGCCGCGATGACCCTCGCAATCGTGGCACTGTTCGCGACAGCGCCGACACGCCTCGCGAACATCGGCAGCTGGCGCGTCAAGGAAACGGATCGCATTGCGGCGATGGCAACCGAGCTCGGCAAGCTCGGCGCGACGCTTAAGGCCGGCAACGACTGGCTCGAGGTCGCCCCGCTCGCCACGTTTCGCAACGCGGCAATCGACACGTACGACGATCACCGGATGGCGATGTGCTTTGCGCTCGCGGCCCTCGGCGGCACGGGCATCACGATCAACGATCCGGGCTGCGTCCGCAAGACGTTCCCCGGGTACTTCGACGCGCTCGCCGCGGTCGTGCGACATGGCTGAACCTGCAACGCCTGCCGCACCGGCCGCGGTGAGGCCGCCCGTTATCGCGATCGACGGGCCGGCCGCTTCCGGCAAGGGCACGATCGCCTGGAGCGTCGCGCGCGCGCTCGGATTTCATTACCTCGACAGCGGATCGTTGTACCGGCTGATCGCGCTGCAGGCGCTCGAGCGCTCGATCGATCCGACGGATGCCGCGCGGCTCGTCGAGCTGTGCCCGGGCCTCGATATCTCTTTTCGCGGGGGCCGGGCGATGCTCGACGGCCGCGACGTCGCCGATGCGCTGCGAACCGAGGAGGTGTCATCGGTTGCGTCGCAGATCGCGGTCCACGCGAGCGTGCGCCGTGCGCTGATCGAGCGGCAGCGTGCCTTCCGGGCGGCGCCCGGGCTGGTCGCCGAGGGGCGCGACATGGGTACCGTCGTTTTCCCGGATGCGCAATTGAAGGTTTTCCTGACCGCCAGCGCCGAACAGCGCGCCGAACGGCGGCATAAGCAGTTGATCGCAAAAGGAATCTCGGTTACCATTCAGGGTCTTTTGCGCGATATCCGGGAGCGTGACGCCCGGGATTCGACGCGAGCAGCAGCCCCGCTCGTGCCGGCCCGCGACGCCGTGATCCTCGATACGACCGATCTGTCGATTGCCGAGGTGACCGAGGCCGTACTCGCATTCCATCGCGAGCGGCCCGGTGCACGCTAGAGCATTCGACTGCATGGCTGGCAGGCTTGCGTGCGGCGTTGAAAACGATGCCGCGCTCGACCCCGCGAGTTCACGCAAAGGGCCGCAGGGCGCGCTTTAGCCGGCGCGGACCACTGCGGACTTCATCAACCTGCCCGTCCCGCTGCGAGATAACGGGTTCTCGCGCGAGACGGCACATGCAAGAAGGAACCAACCCTCATGGCTACCGCCACGCAAGTAGCAACACCCACGCCGGGCGTCGAGAATTTCGCGGCGCTCTTCGAGGAATCCCTCGCGCGCCAGGAAATGCGCCAGGGCGAGCTCATCACCGCGGAAGTGATCCGCGTCGATTACAACATCGTCGTCGTCAATGCGGGCCTCAAGTCGGAGAGCTTCATCCCGATCGAGGAGTTCAAGGACGACAAGGGCGAAGTCGAGGTCAAGGCCGGTGATTTCGTCACCGTCGCGATCGAGAGTCTGGAAAACGGCTACGGCGAAACGCGGCTGTCGCGCGACAAGGCGAAGCGCCTCAAGGCCTGGCACGATCTGGAAGCGTCGATGGAGCAGGGCTCCGTCGTGCAGGGCCTCGTCACCAGCAAGGTAAAGGGCGGGCTGACGGTGATGATCAACGGCATCCGCGCATTCCTGCCCGGATCGCTCGTCGACATCCGTCCGGTCAAGGACACGTCGCCGTTCGAGAACAAGCAACTCGACTTCAAGGTCATCAAGCTCGATCGCAAGCGCAACAACGTCGTCGTGTCGCGTCGCGCAGTGCTCGAGGAAAGCCTGGGCGAGGAGCGCGAAAAGCTTCTGTCGACGTTGTCGGAAGGCGCGGTCGTCAAGGGCATCGTCAAGAACATCACCGACTACGGCGCGTTCGTCGACCTGGGCGGCATCGATGGCTTGCTGCACATCACCGATCTCGCCTGGCGGCGCGTCAAGCATCCGTCGGAGGTGCTGGCGGTCGGCGACGAGGTGACGGCGAAGGTGCTGAAGTTCGACCAGGAGAAGAACCGCGTTTCACTGGGCTTAAAGCAGCTTGGCGACGATCCGTGGGTCGGACTGTCGCGCCGCTATCCGCCGGGAACGCGCCTCTTCGGCAAGGTTACGAACATCACCGATTACGGCGCGTTCGTCGAGATCGAGTCGGGCATCGAAGGTCTCGTGCACGTGTCGGAAATGGATTGGACGAACAAGAACATCCATCCGACGAAGGTCGTGCAGCTCGGTGACGAGGTCGAAGTGATGATCCTCGAAATCGACGAGGACCGCCGTCGCATCTCGCTCGGCATGAAGCAGTGCATGCCCAACCCGTGGGACGAGTTCGCGATCAACCACAAGAAGGGCGACAAGGTTTCGGGGCAGATCAAGTCGATCACCGACTTCGGCGTGTTCGTCGGGCTGCCGGGAGGCATCGACGGCCTCGTCCACCTGTCCGACCTGTCGTGGGCCAATGCCGGCGAAACGGCGGTTCGCGACTACAAGAAGGGACAGGAAGTCGAGGCGGTCGTGCTGGCGATCGACGTCGAGCGCGAGCGGATCTCGCTTGGCATCAAGCAGCTCGAGGGCGATCCGTTCAGCAACTTCGTCGCCGTCCACGACAAGGGCAGCATCGTGTCGGGAACGGTCAAGAGTCTCGACGCGAAGGGTGGCGTGATCTCGCTGGGTGGCGACATCGAAGGTTACCTGCGTGCATCGGAAGTGTCGCGTGACCGTGTCGAGGACATCCGCACGCGGCTGAAGGAAGGCGACACGGTCAACGCGATGATCATCAACGTCGACCGCAAGAACCGCAGCATAAACCTGTCGATCAAGGCGAAGGACAACGCCGACGAATCGGAGGCGATGCAGCGGATCACGTCCGAGAACGCAGGCACGACGACCGGGACGACGAATCTCGGTGCGCTCCTGAAGGCGAAGCTCGACAACAAGGCCAACGGTTGACGGCGGGGTTCTCGAGATGACCAAATCGGAGCTGATCGACCGCCTCGCGGCGCAGTTTCCGCAACTGGTTGCCAAGGATGCCGAGCTTGCGGTGAAGATGGTCCTCGACGCGATGGCGGAAAGCCTCGCGAAAGGGGAGCGCATCGAGATCCGCGGGTTCGGTAGCTTCGGCTTGAACTATCGGCCTCCGCGGACCGGACGCAATCCGAAGTCGGGCGAGAAAGTGCAGGTCCCTGAAAAATATGTGCCGCACTTCAAGGCCGGCAAGGAACTGCGGGAGCGTGTCGATTTCGACGTCGGGCAGGATTGATTCGATGAGACTCGGCAGGGCGGTCGCAGCGCGCAACGCGCCGGCCGCCTTTTTTTCGTGGCTTGCGGATGGCCGCCGCATGCCGGTCGCGCATTGCGGCATCCGCAATCCGCGTGCTTTCGATGGACATCCGGAAAGATCGAGACCATGAGCGTGCTGCGCTGGATCGTCATGTCGGTGATCTTCGTCGCGCTGCTGTTCATCTCGCTGCAGAACGCCGAGCCGGTGACGCTGCGCGTGTTCAGCTTCTATGCGTGGCAGGCGCCTCTCGTGTTCGTCGTATTGATCGCTTTCGCCGCCGGTGTAGCGCTCGGCCTTCTCGCCGCAGCGGTCAAGGTCGCGCGACTCAAGCGGCAGGTGAGCCGGATGCGCCGCGAACAGCGCACGCAGTTGACGCAGCCGATCACTCACGTCAAGGCACCCGGCACCGCGCCTGCGTCGGGACCGGGGTTCGAGCCACCGTCGACCGGCTTCTAGGAACCGACACCGAATCGACGTATGGATTTCGAGCTCTGGTGGCTGCTGCCGATCCCCGCGATCTTTTTTGCGATGGGTTGGATTGCCGCGCGCATCGACATCAAGCATCTGCTCACCGAATCGCGCGCGTTGCCGCTGTCGTATTTCCGCGGCCTCAATTTCCTGCTGAACGAGCAACCCGACAAGGCGATCGAGTCGTTTATCGAGGTCGTCAAGGTCGACCCCCAGACGATCGACCTCCATTTCGCGTTGGGTTCGCTGTTCCGGCGCCAGGGTGAAACCGAGCGCGCGATCCGCATGCACCAGAACCTGCTCGACCGTCCCACGCTGCCGGCGGACAAGCGGACGATGGCAACCTACGAGCTCGCGCAGGACTTTCATCGCGCCGGCCTTCTCGATCGGGCGGAAGCGCTCTTTCGCAAGCTCGACGACACGCCGTTCGAGCATTCCGCCTTGTCGCACCTGATCTCCATCTACGAAACCGAGAAGGACTGGCCGAAGGCGATCGCGGCGACGCAACGGATGGAAGTTCTCGCCAAGCAGCCGTACTACAAGGAGATCGCCCAATATCACTGCGAGCTCGCACAAGCCGCGCTGCTGCGCTCCGACACGTCTGCCGCAAAAGCCGAGATCGAGCATGCGCTCGCCGCGCACCGCGGCTGCGCGCGCGCGATGCTGATCCAGGGCGATCTTGCCGTCCAGAACGGCGACTGGCTTGCCGCCGTCGAAGCGTGGCAACGGATCGAGTCGCAGAATCCGGCATTCCTCGCACTCGCCGCCGATCGCTTCGCCGACGCATACCGCCGGCTTAGCGACCTGCCCACCGGCATCCGGCGCCTGCGCAATTACCAGACGCAGTATCCGTCGCTCGATCTATTGAACGCGCTCTTTACGCTGGTGCTCGAGCACGAAGGTCCGATCGCCGCCGCGACATTGATCAAGGACGAGCTTGCACGCAATCCCACGCTGATCGGACTCGACCGACTCCTGGAAGCGCAGTTGCTGACATCACCCCCCGACCGGCGGCACGATCTCGAGCTCGTCAAGGGACTCGTCAGCCAGCACATCAAGCGCCTCGGCCTGTATAAATGCGACAACTGCGGTTTTCGCGCACGGCAATACTATTGGCGCTGCCCCGGTTGTCAGAAATGGGAAACGTATTCGCCCAAGCGCACCGAGATGCCCGACGGCTACACGTGATGCTTTTTGCGCCGACACGCGCCAGGTTCCTGCCATGAGCTCCTCCCCACGCCCGCGCGTCATCGTCGCGCTCGACTTCGCCAATCCGATGCGTGCGCTCGGGCTCGCTGAAAACCTCGATCCCCACGACTGCGGGCTGAAGGTCGGCAAGGAGCTGTTCGTCACCGCGGGACCGGACCCCGTGCGCTGGATGGTCGAGCGTGGCTTCAACGTATTTCTCGACCTCAAGTTCCACGACATCCCCAACACCGTTGCGCAAGCGTGCGCAGCGGCGACTCGGCTCGGTGTGTGGATGCTGAACGTCCACGCGTCCGGCGGAAGGCCGATGCTCAAGGCCGCACGAGACGCCGTCGCAGCGACCGCGGCGGAGACGGGTGTCGCTCGTCCGCTGCTCGTTGCCGTCACGGTGCTGACGAGCCTCGACCAGGCGGCGCTGAAGGAGACGGGCATCGACCTCGACGCAGGACGCCACGTGCTGCGCCTCGCGGCGCTCGCGCGCGATTGCGGGCTCGACGGAATCGTGTGCTCGCCGGTCGAAGCCCCGTCGATGCGCTCGGCGTTCGGGCCGGACTTCGCACTCGTCACGCCCGGGATCAGGCTCGCAGGCAGCGCCAGGGATGACCAGACGCGAATTGCAACACCCGAGATGGCGGCGCAAGGCGGCGCAGATTACCTGGTGATCGGCCGTCCGATCACGGCGGCGGCCGACCCCGTCGCAGCGCTTGCGGATATCAATCGCAGCCTTGGAAATTCCGCATGAAGATCACGATGATCGGCACGGGGTACGTCGGGCTCGTCACCGGAACATGCCTCGCCGAAGTGGGCAACGACGTGCTGTGCGTCGACATCGACGCGCGCAAGATCGACGTGCTGCAAAGCGGCGGCGTGCCGATCCACGAGCCCGGCCTCGAGCCGATGATCCGCCGCAACGTGCACGCGGGGCGCTTGCGCTTCACGACCGATATCGACGCCGCAGTCGGCCACGCCACCGTGCAGTTCATCGCGGTGGGCACGCCGCCCGACGAGGACGGCAGCGCGGACATGCAGTACGTGCTGCAGGCCGCGCGCAACATCGGGCGCCGGATGACGCAGTGGACGCTGGTCGTCGACAAATCGACGGTGCCCGTTGGAACCGCCGATCGCGTGCGCACGACGATCGCCGAGGCGCTCGCTGCGCGCGGCGTCGACATTCCCTACGCTGTGGCGTCGAATCCCGAGTTCCTGAAGGAAGGGGCCGCGATCGACGATTTCATGAAGCCCGATCGCATCGTGATCGGCGCCCATGACGAGCGGGCGATTGGCATCCTGCGCAACGTCTATGCGCCATTCCAGCGCAATCGCGAGCGGCTGCTCGTGATGGATGTGCGCTCGGCCGAGCTCACCAAGTACGCGGCCAACGCAATGCTCGCCACGCGCATCTCGTTCATGAACGAGCTTGCGAACCTTGCCGAGCGGCTCGGCGCCGACATCGAATCGGTGCGCCAGGGCATCGGATCGGATCCGCGCATCGGCTGGCAATTCCTGTATCCCGGCGTCGGCTATGGCGGCAGCTGCTTTCCGAAGGACGTGCGCGCCCTGCAGTTCACCGCCCAGCGCGCGGGCACACCGCTGAAGGTGCTCGGCGCCGTCGAGGCCGCCAACGAAGCGCAGAAGCGCGTGCTCGTGGACAAGATCATCGCGCGGTTCGGCGACGATCTCTCGCGCTGCCGCTTCGCGTTGTGGGGGCTCGCGTTCAAGCCGAACACCGACGACATGCGCGAAGCGCCGTCGCGCGTGATCATCGACGCGTTGCTGCACCATGGCGCAACGATTTCGGCCTACGACCCGGTGGCTATCGAAGAAGCGAAGCGCGTGCTCGGCGACGTGCGGCGCCTGTCGTTCGCCGCCAATCCGCTCGCCGCTTGCGAAGGGGCCGACGCGCTCGTCGTGGTCACCGAATGGAAGGAGTTCCGCAGCCCCGATTTCGATTTGCTGCGACGGCACCTTCGCCAGCCGGTAATCTTCGACGGACGCAATCTCTACGAGCCCGATGTCGTCCGCGACGCCGGCTTCGAGCATTTTTCGATGGGGCGGCGATGAGCGCGCCGGGCGAGGTCGAAGCATGAGCGCACCGGGCGCGGTCGCAGCGACGAGTGCGCGCTTCTCGCAGTGGCACGACCGCGTCGCGCGCGCCCGCGTGCTGGTCGTCGGCGACGTGATGCTCGACCGTTATTGGTTCGGCGACGTGGAGCGCATCTCGCCGGAGGCGCCGGTGCCTGTCGTCAGGATCGCGCGCACCGAGGAGCGTCCCGGCGGCGCCGCGAACGTTGCACGCAACGTTGCAGCGCTCGGCGCGCACGCGATGCTGCTGTCGGCGACCGGCGAGGACGAGCCGGCCGATACGCTGTTGCGGCTCCTTTCGATCGATCGCATCCGCACATCGTTCCTGCGCGACGCCGCGCTGACGACGACGGTGAAGCTGCGCGTCATCGGCCGCCAACAGCAATTGCTGCGCATCGACTTCGAGACCGCGCCACCCAACGAGCTTCTTGCGTCGCATCTCGACGCGTTCGACGCGCTGCTTGCCGATGCCGATGCGCTCGTGCTGTCGGACTACGGCAAGGGTGGTCTCGCGCACATCGCGACGATGATCGATCGCGCCCGCGCGGCCTCCAAGCCCGTGTTGGTCGACCCCAAGGGCGACGACTGGGACCGCTATCGCGGCGCTACGGTGATCACGCCCAATCGCAGTGAGTTCCGCCAGGTGGCGGGACGCGCGCGGGACGAAGCGGATCTCACCCGGCGCGCACAGGCGCTGCGCCAGCAGCTCGGAGTCGAGGCGTTGCTGCTCACGCGCTCCGAGGAAGGGATGAGCCTCTACTCGGACGCGGGCGAGTTGACGATCCCCGCGCAGGCCCGCGAGGTGTTCGACGTTTCCGGCGCCGGCGACACGGTGATCGCGACGCTCGGCGCATTGCTCGCCGCCGGCGCAGCACTGCCCGACGCGATGTCGATCGCCAACGAAGCGGCCGGTGTCGTCGTCGGCAAGCTCGGCACAGCCGTCGCCGAACCCGGCGAGCTCAGTTGATCCTTCGCCGCGGCTGACCGATGGCGAAGGCCAAGACGCTCTACGCGTGCACGGAGTGCGGCGGTCAGTCGCCGAAGTGGCAGGGGCAATGCCCGCATTGCGGCGTGTGGAACACGCTCGTCGAGACGGTCGCCGCCACGGCGCCCGTCCGCTTCGAAAGCGTATCGGGTGCGCGCTCAACGGTGACGCCGCTCGCGTCGGTCACGGCGCGCGCGACGTCGCGCATACCGACCGGGCTGGAGGAATTCGATCGCGTGCTCGGCGGCGGCCTCGTGCCGGGCGGCGTGATCCTGCTGGGCGGCGATCCGGGCATCGGCAAGTCGACGCTGCTGCTGCAGGCGGGTGCGGCTCTGGGCGCCGCGCATCGGACGCTGTACGTCACCGGCGAGGAATCCGCCGAGCAGATCGCGCTTCGCGCGCAGCGTCTCGGACTCGTGAACGCGCCGATCGAGTTGCTGGCCGAAGTGCAGCTCGAGGCCATCGTCGCCGCGATCAACGCAACGTCGCCGGAAATCGTCGTCATCGATTCGGTCCAAACCGTCTACACGGAAGCGCTCGCGTCGGCGCCCGGCAGCGTCGCCCAGGTGCGCGAATGCGCGGCGCAGCTGACACGACTCGCCAAGCAGCGCGGCGTGATCGTGCTGTTCGTCGGCCACGTGACCAAGGAGGGCGCGATCGCCGGTCCGCGCGTGCTGGAGCACATCGTCGACACCGTGCTCTACTTTGAGGGCGATCCGCATTCGAGCTTCCGGCTGGTGCGCGCGATCAAGAATCGCTTCGGCGCCGCCAACGAGCTCGGCGTGTTCGCGATGACCGAGCGCGGCCTCAAGGGCGTTGCCAATCCGTCGGCACTCTTCCTGTCGCAGCACGCAGAGGGTGTGGCGGGGTCGGCTGTCGTCGCAACGCTCGAAGGGTCGCGGCCGCTGCTCGTCGAAGTGCAGGCGCTCGTCGACCCCGTCCAAGGCGGCATGCCACGGCGCCTCGCGGTGGGCCTCGACCCGCAGCGACTAGCGTTGCTGCTCGCGGTGCTGCACCGTCATGGCGGCGTCGACACCGGTGGATTCGACGTCTTTGTCAACGCGGTGGGTGGCGTGCGAATTCTGGAGCCGGCCGCCGATCTGGCAGTGTTGCTGTCGGTCTGTTCTTCTTTGAAAA
>Ga0207682_10000156_pt1 | contig 30863 bp, 28 predicted proteins | sample KBSM63metaG_FD_184332 | JGI IMG/M metagenome (GOLD analysis project Ga0207682, IMG submission 184332) | Miscanthus rhizosphere microbial communities from Kellogg Biological Station, Michigan, USA - KBS M6-3 metaG (SPAdes) (version 2) | ecosystem: Host-associated > Plants > Roots > Rhizosphere >... | reverse complement strand
CCGCGTCGAATCCGTAGCGTCCTGAGCGAGCGTCTCGCGTAGGTTAGAATCCGCCGCTCGAATGAGCTTCCGCTCGACCGTCGACCGCATGCCGATTTCCCCCCGCATCCGCAGCGCCGTTGCCCTGACGGCGATCGCCGCGGCAACCTTGGTGTTCGCGCAATCGCCACCGGCGGTGCAGGATCCGCGCGACATGGGCGAGGCGAATCGCAAGGTCTACGCCGAGGCGCTGCACCAGGCGAAGGACCTGCTGGACCGCAAGCAATATGCGGAGGCAATCGCCAAGCTCGACGCCCTGATCGCGGAGCGGCCGCGTGAATCGCAGGCACGCTTCATGAAAGGTGTCGCGCTCACCGACCAGGGCAAGGCAGATGAAGCGATGACGGTGTTCCGCGGCATCCTTGCCGATTTCCCGGAATTACCGGAACCGCGCAACAATCTCGCGGTCCTTCATGCGCAGAAGGGCGAATACGCACAGGCGCGTGACGAACTCGAGCGCGCCGTGGCGACGGCCCCCGATTACGCGGTGGCGCACGAGAATCTCGGCGATGTCTACGCGCGTCTCGCCGCCGTCGAGTTCGAGAAAGCGTCGACACTGGACAAGCGCAACCGCACGGCGGCCGCGAAGCTGAAGCAGATCCGCGAAATGCCGGCCAACTAGGGGCATTTCACCAGTGCGTGGCGCACCTGTACCGCGCTGGCCGCGCCGCGATTCGAACCACAACCTGAACGGAGCTTGAAGATGCATCGTCTGTGGTCATTGGCTGTACTTCTCGTGGCGCTTGCCGCCGGTCCCGCACTCGCCGCCAACCCGCAGGTCGAGCTCGATACGACCGCAGGGACGATCAAGCTCGAGCTCTATCCGGACGCAACACCGAAGACCGTCGAGAACTTCCTGAAATACGTGAACGCCGGCCAGTACAACGGCACGCAGTTCCATCGCGTCATCAAGGGCTTCATGATCCAGGGCGGTGGCTACGACGCGGAGTTCCGCGAGCGCCCGACGCGACCGCCGGTCCAGATCGAGTCAGAGCAAAGCGTCAAGGCCGGGCTGTCGAACAAGCCCGGCACCGTCGCGATGGCGCGCACCGGGGATCCGAACTCCGCAACGTCACAGTTCTTCATCAACGTCGGCGACAACAAGCGGCTCGATTTCAAGTCTGCCGATCCGCAAGGCTACGGGTACACGGTGTTCGGCAAGGTCATCGCCGGCATGGACGTGGTCGACAAGATCGGCAAGGGTGCCACCGGGTCCGGCGGCCGGTTTCCGACCGACGTTCCGGTAGAGCGCGTCGTCATCAAGTCCGCGCGGGTCGTCACGCAATAACCGATTGGAGGATCGCATGGTCGTCCTGCACACAAACCACGGCGATGTCACGCTCGAACTCGACAGCGAGAACTCGCCCGCAAGCGTCAAGAACTTCCTGCAATACGTTCACGACGGCCACTACGACAACACGCTGTTCCATCGCGTGATACCCGGCTTCATGGTCCAGGGCGGCGGTTTCACCCCGGGTATGAAGCAGAAACCGACCCGCGACGGTGTGGCCAATGAAGCGGCCAACGGCGTCAAGAACAAGCACTACACGGTGGCGATGGCGCGCACGTCGGATCCGCATTCGGCGACCGCGCAGTTTTTCATCAACGTCGCCGACAACGCCTTCCTCGACTACAAGGCGCCGAGCGCCCAGCACTACGGCTATTGCGTGTTCGGCAAAGTCGTCGGGGGCAAGGAGGTCGTCGACCGGATAGCCGGCGTAGCGACGGGCCGCTCCGGCATGCACGAGAACGTGCCGACCGACGACGTCGTCATCACGCGCGCCGAGGAAGTCGCATAGCCGTCGCCTGCTTCGTCGGAACGCGGGTCGTGCAGCGCCGACGGCCGCGCGGACCACGGCAGCGAACCGACGTGCGATGAAGGCGACGCTTCTCCTGTCGGACCTTCACCTGGCACCGGAGCGACCCGAGTCGGCGGCCGCCTTCGAGGCGTTCGCGCGCGGACCCGCGCGCGCGGCAGCGGCGGTCTACATCATGGGCGACCTCTTCGATGCGTGGCTCGGCGACGAGCAGCGGTTCGAGCCGTTCGCGCGTGACGTAGTCGGCGCGTTGCGCGGCATCAGCGACGCCGGTGTTCCGCTGTACGTCGCACGCGGCAACCGCGACTTCCTGCTCGGCGACGCGTTTGCCGCGGCCACGGGTGCCACGCTGCTGCCCGAGCAGACGCTCGTCGCCATAGGCGGCACGAAGACGCTGCTGTCGCACGGCGATGAGTTCTGCACCGACGATGTGCAATACCAGCGCTATCGAACGCTGACGCGCGACCCGCGACACCAGCGCCGGCTGCTCCGCCTTCCGTACTTCGTCCGGCGCTGGATCGGCCAATGGCTGCGGCGCAAGAGCCGTTCGGCCACGGCGCGGAAGCCGGAGTCGATACTCGACGTCAATGCCCGCGCAATCGAGCGTGCGTTCCGCCGTGCCGGCGTCGCGCGGATGATCCACGGCCACACGCATCGTCCTGCGCGGCACGACACGATCGTCGACGGCAGACCGCGCGAGCGGTTCGTGCTGTCGGACTGGGACGATCGCGGCCACTATCTCGAAATCGATGAACGAGGCGCGCGCACGCGCGAAATCACCGGATGACACTCGAGATCCTTTCCGCACCCTGGTTTTCCGCACTGGCGTCGATCATCGTCATCGACCTGATCCTCGCCGGCGACAACGCGCTCGTCATCGGGCTCGCCGCCCGCAACGTTCCTGCGGCAATGCAGAAGCGCGTGATCCTGTGGGGAACGGCAGGCGCGATCATCGTGCGCGCGCTGCTGACCGCCGTCGTCGTCTGGCTGCTGAAGATCCCTGGCTTCCTGCTCGTCGGAGGCTTGGCGCTCGTCTATGTCGGCTGGAGACTCACGCACGACGGCCATAAGGACGAAGCCTCCGTGGCCGCGAAGTCGACGGTCCGCGGCGCCGTGCAGACGATCGTCATCGCCGACGCCGTGATGGGCGTCGACAACGTGCTCGCTGTCGGCGGCGCGGCGCACGGCTCGCTGCTGCTGGTGCTGATCGGACTCGCCGTGTCGATCCCGATCGTGATCTGGGGCTCGACGCTCGTGCTGAGGTGGGTGGAACGCTACCCGGCGATCCTCTGGCTCGGCGCAGCCGTGCTCGGCTGGACCGCGGCCAAGATGCTCGCGAGCGAGCCGCTGCTCGCCGGATTCTTGCGCGAGCACCGCTGGCTCCACACGACGCTCTATGCCGTCATCGTCGGCGGACTCGCGGGCGCACCCGCGTGGCAGTTGCTCGACCCGTCACATCGGCTGCAGGTCGCGACGCTCGCCGTCGTCGTCGCGTGGCTCGTCGTGTTCGGCTGGCTGGACGAGCGAATCAGTGCCGAAATCGACCCCGCCGACGCGTGGCATTGGGACGAAAGCGTCGTCGACTTCATTCGCTGGATCGGGTGGATCCCGATCGCCATCGCGATGCAGCGCCTGTTCGGCGCGCCCGGACGAGCGCGCGCGACGCCGCGCTAGCCGCGTCGTTGCCGCCCGCGAGCGGCCTGAACGCGGGAAACGACCGTCAGGTCTTCGGAACCGGCTTCTTCGGCTGCTTGGGTTTCTTGGGTTCCTTGCCCTGCTTGTCGCGGTTGCCCATGGAGTCCTCCTGTTTCGGAATGATCATTATGCCTAATTCCCGCCCCGTCGGAACCCCACCGCCTGCGCGCTAATCGAGCGCGCGCGCGAAATCCGCGATCAGGTCGTCGCTGTCCTCGATGCCCACCGACAGGCGCACCAGCGAATCGGCGATTCCCATCTCCGCCCGCCGGGCCGCGCCCATTTCCCAGAAAATCGTTTGCGCGACCGGGATGGCGAGCGTCCGGTTGTCGCCGAGATTCGACGACAACACGACCACGCGCAATCGGTTCAGCATCGCAACGACGTCCAGGCCCGCGACCAACTCGAACGACAGCAAGGCGCCGGGCGCGCGGAACAGCGCCGTCGCACGCTCGTGTTCCGGATGCGCGGGCAGGCCCGGAAAATGGACGGCGCTGACTTTCGGGTGGCGGATAAGGTATTCGGCGAGCGCCTGCGCGTTCTCGCTTTGCCTCGTCAGCCGCAGCGCAAGCGTCTCGGCACCCACAGCGATGTGATGCGCCTGATCGGCGGCCAGCGTGCCGCCCCAGTCGCGGAGGCCCTTCTTGCGCAGCTGCGTGATGCCCCACAACGCCGGTTTCTGGCTCTTGTAGGTGTCGGCGATGTTCGAAAACTTCGTCCAGTCGAAGTGGCCGGTGTCGGTGACGGCGCCGCCGAGCGCGTTGCCGTGGCCGCCGATGTACTTGGTCAGTGCGTTGACGATCAGACCGGCGTATACGGTGGTCGGACGGAACAGCCACGGCGACGTCATCGTGTTGTCGACCACGTACAGCAGTCCACGCTCGCGACACAGCGCGCCGATGCCCGCAAGGTCGGCGACCTGCGTGCGCGGATTGGCGATCGTCTCGACGAACACCAGTCGGGTGGCGGGCGTCAGCGCGCGTTCGACGTTGTCGACGCTCGTCGCATCGACGAACGTCACCGGGGTGCCGTGATCAGCGAGGGTTGCGAGCAGGCTGTTCGTGTTGCCGAAGATGAACGAGCTCGCGACGATGTGGTCGCCGCCACGCAACAGCGCCAGCAGCGTCGCGCCGATCGCCGCCATGCCCGTTGCGAAGCATACGGTTGCGACACCGCCTTCCATCGCGTTGACTTTCGCTTCGAGCGCCGCCGACGTTGGATTGCCCTGGCGGCCGTAGGCGTAGCCGGATTGCCGGCCCTGGAACACGCCGATCAGGTCGGCCGCATCCTTGTACGCGTACGCAACGGACAAGTGCAGCGGCTTGTGCAGCGCGCCGTGCTCGATCGCGGCGTCGCGATCGGAGTGCAGGATCGCGGTGGTGAAACCACGGTGGGGATTCGTGTCGCTCATGATGATTCCTTTCTTGCGCCTTCGACCGCTGCTCGCGTTCTCGGCCTCCTTGCATCGACATACCGCGGCCTCTTGCGGCGTGTCGGCCTCGCGCAAACAAAAAACCCGTTGGGCTTCCGCCAAACGGGTTTTGTGTGCCCCGCCCGATATCTTCGGGCTGGAGCGAACCTCGCTTTAGCGGTATTTGTTAAGCGCCCGCAAGCTGAAGCTCAAATCGGCGCACGACAACTATACCACCTCCCGCATGACACGCGCGTGACAGCTCAATCCGCCGTCGCCCGTGCATCCTCGACGAGGTCCGACTCCGCTTCGCCGCGCGCCTGATCGCGCTCCGATGCGAGGTGCGACAGGTAATCGATCGTGATGTCGCCGGTGATGTAGCGGCCGTCGAAGCACGACGCCTCGAAGTCGCGCAGCGCCGGGTTGCCGTCCCGCACCGCTTCCTTGAGTGCGTCGAGCTCCTGGTAGACGAGGAGATCGGCGCCGATCTCGACGGCGATCTCGGCCTCGGTGCGGCCTGTCGCCACCAGTTCCTGCTGGTTCGGCATGTCGATGCCGTAGACGTTCGGGAAGCGCACCGGCGGGCTCGCCGACGCGAAGTAGACCTTGCGCGCACCGGCGTCGCGCGCCATCTGCACGATCTCGCGCGACGTCGTTCCGCGCACGATCGAATCGTCGACGAGCAGCACGACCTTGTCCTTGAACTCCATGCCGATCGGGTTCAGCTTCTGCCGGACGCTTTTCTTGCGCAACGCCTGCCCAGGCATGATGAACGTCCGGCCGATGTAGCGATTCTTGACGAAGCCCTCGCGATACGTCTTGCCGAGCGTGTTCGCAAGCTCGAGCGCGGACGGCCGGCTCGAGTCGGGAATCGGAATCACGACGTCGATGTCCTGCGCCTGCGGAATGTTGCGGATCTTCCGCGCGAGCGTGCCGCCCATCCGCAGCCGCGCCTCGTACACCGACGTGCCATCCATCACCGAATCCGGACGCGCGAGATAGACGTACTCGAAGATGCACGGGTTCAGCGTCGCGTTGTCGGCGCACTGGCGAGCGTGAAAGCCGCCCGCCTGGTCGACGAAGATCGCCTCGCCGGGTGCGACGTCGCGCAATACGGAAAAGCCCAGCGGCTCGAGCGCGACCGATTCCGACGCGACGAGATACTCGGGGCCGCCCATCGACTGGTTGACGCCGATGATCAATGGCCGGATACCGAACGGATCGCGGAACGCGAGCATTCCGTAGCCGGCGATCATCGCCACGACGGCGTACGCGCCCCGGCAGCGGCGATGGACACCGGCGACCGCGCGGAAGATCGCATCGGGGTCGAGCCGGTGATGCTGCGCCGCGCGTTCGAGCTCGAGCGCCAGCACATTGAGCAGCACCTCGCTGTCCGAATTGGTGTTGACGTGCCGGAAATCCAGCTCCCACAGCTCGCGCTTCAGCGCCTCGCTGTTCGTCAGGTTCCCGTTGTGCCCGAGCGTCAGCCCGAACGGCGAATTGACGTAGAACGGCTGCGATTCGAGATCGGAGAACGCCGAGCCCGCCGTGGGATAACGGCAATGCGCGATGCCCGTCGTCCCCTGCAGCTCGCGCATGTTGCGCGTACGGAACACGTCGCGCACGTAACCGGGACCCTTGTAGGTGTGAAAAACCGGGCCTTCGCTCGTGACGATACCGGCCGCATCCTGTCCCCGATGCTGCAGCAGCAACAGGCCGTCGTAGAGGAGCTGGTTGACCGGAGTGTGCGCGACCGCGCCGAGGATGCCGCACATGTCAGTTGCCGTCCGCTCGGTTGCCGGGTGAATGTCGCGCGATCACGCCGCTTCGCCCTGCGCAGGATCGCGCGTTCTCGTGCCCGGAGAATAGTCGAGCCGGCGCGCAAGCTCGTCCGGCAGGTACGGCTTCAACGCGGCGACGCCGGCAACGAGCGGCGGCACGAGCGCTGCGCGCTGCCACCAGCCGGTCCGCGGCAATGGCGTCAGCCCGGCGACGATGACGAACGCGAGCATCAGCGCCGCACCGCGGACGACGCCAAAGATCGAGCCCAGGAAGCGATCGACGAAGCCCAGTCCCGCCGCACGAACCGCCTTCGTGAGCGGCCAGGCGATGAGCGCGCCCACCAGCAGCGCCCCGATGACGATCAACGCAAATGCTACGAGGTACGGCACCGCCGGATATCCGGGTATCGCCGGAAGCATCGTGCCGAGCACCGGCGTGAACGCAATCGCGCCGATCAGCCCCAGTACCCACGCGACCGCAGCGATCAACTCCCGCACGACGCCGCGAAAGAATGCCGCCAGCGTCGACAGGCCGATGACGAGCACGACGACCCAGTCGAACGTCGTCATGGATACCGCGCAACGCGTCCGTCATCGAATTCGCATTCCCTGGCATCTCGCGTCCGCACAATCGACGTCGACATCAACAGTCGTTTCCATCACCTGTCCGGTGCACGCGACGCCCCTTTGGGGCCACAAGGCTATTTGACCGACGCAACGATGCCGCTCTGCCCTTCGGTCTTCAGTTTGTCCCGTGCGGCAAGCGCCGCTTCGCGGGAAGGATAGGGCCCGACGCGCACGCGCCACAAGGTGCCCTTGCTGGTCTTCAGAGGCTCGGTATATGCGGCGTAACCGGACTTCTTCAAGCGGCCGGCGAGCGCATTCGCACCCTTGTCGTCTGCGAACGCCGCGAGTTGGACGGCGAATCCCTCGTGCGGGACGGCATCGACCGTGGCCGCGGGCTTTGCCGCTGCCGCCGCGACCGGGGGCGCAGGCTGCGCGGTGGTGCTCGGTGCCGCCGCCTTGCCTTCGGCGCGCGGCGCCGCACTCGCCGACGATGCTTTCGTCGCATCGGAAGCCGGACTTGCGGACGACGGTGTGGACGGTCGCGCCGCAGTCGCGCCACTGCCTGCGTCCGGCGTCGTTGCGGACGTCGCCGGCGCATCCGGAATGCGCGTGTCGTACTTCGGCGGCGCCGTTGGCGCTGCGACCGGCGGTGCGGTAGCGGCCGCTTCCTTCGCGGCTTCGTCCTTCGGTGGTGCCTTGGACGGCGTGCCAGCGGCGTCCTTCGCGCGGTTCTCCGTGAGCCGATTGACGAACTTGCTGTCGTCGATCGGCGGAATCTTCACCGATACGTCTTCGCCAAGCGGCTTTTGCTCCGTCTCGAGCAGCATCGGCACGACGACGGCGACGCCCAGTGCCAGCACGATGGCCCCGACCAGGCGGCGCCTCGCGCGCCGCCGCAATTCGTCTACGTTGATGTCCGCCGGTTCCGCCATCGCACTCGCGGTTCGCTACTGCCGTTCGCGCGCCGCGAGGAGCGTCGCCGCCACGGTCAGGAACGAGCCGAAGGCCGCGATTCTATCAGTGTCGCCGGCCGCGGCACGCGCCGCCGCGAATGCGTGTTCGATGTCGTCGAATTCGTGAATCGCCGACGCGTCGACGCCGGCGTTTTGCAGCGCCGCGACGATCCGCGCCGCCGCCGCACCGCGCGGACCCGGCAGGGTTGCAACGTACCACTGATCGATTCGCGGGCGCATCGCAGCCACCACGCCGTCGATATCCTTGTCCGCCAGCATGCCGAATACCGCAAGCGTTGCCGGATGAAACGACATCGCGCCGAGCGTGTCCGCTAGCACGCGCGCGGCATGCGGATTGTGCGCAACGTCGAGAACCATCACCGGGCGTCCGGGCAGCACGTGGAACCGCCCCGGCAACTCGACATCCACCAGTCCGGTGCGGATCGCGTTAGCCGCCACCGGCAGGCGATCGCGCAATGCGTCGAGCGCCGCGAGCGCCGTCGCTGCATTGCCAAGCTGATGGGCGCCGCGGAGCGCGGGAAACGGCAGCGCGTGACGCGCACCGGCCGGACCGCTGTATCGCCACTGCAGATCGGATGCCATGAACGTGTAGTCGCGGCCAATGCGCCACAGCGGCGCGCCGATTGCATCCGCGTGCGCGACGAGCGACGCCGGCGGATCGGCGTCGCCGCAGATCGCCGGGCGACCGGCGCGGAAGATTCCCGCCTTTTCCCGGCCGATGGCCTCGCGAGTCGAGCCGAGATAATCGACGTGATCGATCCCGATCGACGTGACGACGGCGACGTCGGCATCGACGATGTTCACGGCGTCGAGCCTGCCGCCGAGCCCGACTTCGAGCACGATTGCGTCGATGCGCGCCGCTGCGAACACGTGCAGCGCGGCAAGCGTGCTGAATTCGAAGTACGTGAGCGGGACTGCCTCACGTGACGTGCGGGCGCTTTCGACGGCATCGAACGCCGCGACGAGCGCCTCATCGGTGGCTTCGACGCCGCCGATGCGGACGCGCTCGTTGAAGCGCAGCAGGTGCGGCGACGTATACAGCGCGGTCCGGTAACCGGCATGGCGAAGCATCGATTCGAGCATCGCGCACGTCGATCCCTTGCCGTTGGTGCCGGCCACGGTGATCGTCGGACACGCGACGTCGATCGACATTCTTGCGGCCACCGCGCTGACTCGCTCGAGTCCCAGCGCGATCGGCGTCGCATGCAGCGTCTCGATATAGCGCAACCAGCCGGGAAGCGTCGCAGGGCGAGTCACGGGCATGCGCACACGGAACGGCTTCTTTCTTCGATGACGGCCCGGTAACGCACAGCCCGCCGCTGGACTGCAGCGTTTAGGTCGTCGGCGCCGGTTGCCGCGTCAGGAGCGCGAGCAGGCGCGCCAACTCGTCCGGAAGATTGCGGCGGTCGACGATGATGTCGATCGCACCTTTCTCGACCAGGAATTCGGCGCGCTGGAATCCTTCCGGCAGCTTTTCGCGCACCGTCTGCTCGATCACCCGTGGCCCGGCAAAACCGATCAGCGCGCCGGGCTCGGCGAGCACGAGATCCGCAACGAACGCGAACGACGCCGAAACGCCGCCCATCGTCGGATCGGTCAGGATCGACACGAACGGCAGCCGCGCCTTCGTCAATTCCTGCAGCACCGCCGTCGTCTTCGCCATCTGGAACAGCGAATTGACGCCTTCCTGCATTCGCGCGCCACCGGATGCGGAGACACACACGAACGGCAATCGGTTCTCATAGGCGACACGAACGCCGCGGACGAACCGCTCGCCGACGACCGAGCCCATCGACCCGCCCATGAAGTTGAACTCGAACGTGGCGAGCACCAGCGGGACGCTGCGCACGCTGCCCTGCATCACGACGAGCGCGTCGGTCTCGCCGGTTTCCTCGAGCGCGATCTCGAGCCGCTCCGGATAGCGCTTGGTGTCCTTGAACTTGAGGCTGTCGACCGGTACGACCTCGAGGCCGATCTCGAAGCGGCCCTCGGCATCCAGCAACTGCTCGACCCGCTCGCGCGCCGTGACGCGATTGTGGAAGTTGCACTTCGGGCAGACGAGCAGGTTCTTCTCGAGATCGGTCCGATACAGCGTCGATTCGCACGACGCGCACTTGACCCACAGCCCTTCGGGCACCGGCGTCTTGCGCACGCCGGGCGTACTCTTGATGCGCGGCGGAAGCAGTTTCTGCAGCCAGCTCATCCGTCAGTGCCCGTTCATGCTGTGGCGGCGACCGGCGCTAGGCCGCCGGCTGCAGTTCGCGCGCATCGAGCGCACGCCGAATCGACGCGACGAACGCACCGGCGCGCGACGCGGCTTCCGCGGGGGCCCCGTGCTCGATCTCGGTGATGATGCGGCTGCCGATGACGACAGCGTCGGCATGTGCGGCGATTGCCCGTGCGCTGGCGGCGTCGCGAATGCCGAAGCCGACACCGACCGGCAGCGAGACGTGGCGGCGGATTTCGGCGAGCTTCCGCCCGACATCGGCCGCATCGAGATGGCCCGCGCCCGTGACACCCTTCAGCGAAACGTAGTAGACATAGCCGGCGGCGAGCTTCGCGATGCGCTCGACGCGCGCATCAGGCGTCGTCGGTGCGATGAGGAAGATCGGCGCGATTGCGTTCTTGCGGAGCAGTGCCGCGAACTCCGTCGCTTCCTCCGGCGGATAGTCGACGATGATGACGCCGTCGACCCCGGTCTCGCGTGCGCGCGCGACGAACGTTTCCACGCCCATCGCCTCCACCGGGTTCGCATAACCCATCAGAACGATGGGCGTCTGCATGTTGCGCCGCCGGAACGTCGCGACGAGATCGAGCACGTCGTGCAGGCCCACTCCCTGCGCCAGCGCACGTTCCGAAGCGCGCTGGACCACCGGACCGTCGGCCATCGGATCGGAAAACGGCACGCCGAGCTCGATGATGTCCGCGCCGGCGTCGACGAGCGCGTCGAGGATCCCGTCCGTGACCGCGAGCGACGGGTCGCCGGCCGTCACGTACGGAATCAGCACCGTGTGCCCGGCGGCACGCTGGCGTTCGAACGTGGCGTCGATGCGGTTCATCGCGTCGTGCCCGGCGCCTGTTTTGCGCGCTCGGCGACCGTCGCCATGTCCTTGTCGCCGCGGCCGGACAGGTTGACGAGCAATATCCTGTCGCGCGGAAGCGTGGGCGCGAGCTTCGTCGCGTAGGCGAGCGCGTGCGCCGATTCGAGCGCCGGAATGATGCCCTCGATTCGGCAGCACGCGTGAAATGCCGCGAGCGCCTCGTCGTCGGTAATCGACACGTATTCCGCGCGGCCGGTGTCCTTCAGCCAGGCATGCTCGGGGCCTACACCCGGGTAATCGAGCCCGGCCGAGATCGAATGCGTTTCGCGGATCTGCCCGTTCGCGTCCTGCAAGAGATACGTGCGATTGCCGTGCAGCACACCGGGCCTGCCCGCCGACAGCGACGCCGCATGGCGACCTGTCGCGATGCCTTCACCGGCGGCTTCGACGCCGACGAGTTTCACGGAGGCGTCGGGCACGTACGCGTGGAAGATGCCGAGCGCGTTGCTGCCGCCGCCGACCGACGCGATGACGACGTCCGGCTGGCGGCCCGCCGCTTCGGGCATCTGCGTCAGGCACTCGCGACCGATGACGCTCTGGAAATCGCGAACGAGCATCGGGTACGGGTGCGGACCCGCGACGGTGCCGATGATATAGAACGTCGAATCGACGTTCGTCACCCAGTCGCGCATCGCTTCGTTGAGCGCATCCTTCAGCGTCTTCGAGCCGGACTCGACCGGCACCACGGTCGCGCCGAGAAGGTTCATCCGGTACACGTTCTGCGCCTGGCGGCGCACGTCTTCCGAGCCCATGTAGACGACGCATTCCATGCCGAACCGCGCCGAGACGGTGGCCGTTGCGACGCCATGCTGGCCGGCACCGGTTTCGGCGATGATCCGCCGCTTGCCAAGGCGCTTTGCAAGCAGCGCCTGGCCGATGCAGTTGTTGATCTTGTGCGCGCCGGTGTGATTGAGGTCCTCGCGCTTCAGCCAGATCTGTGCGCCGCCAACCTGCTGCGACCAGCGCCGCGCATGGTAGACGGGCGATGGCCGGCCGACGTAGTGCTTGAGCTCGCGCTCGAACTCGGCGACGAACTCCGGATCGACGCGATAGCGCGCGTATTGCGCCTTCAGCTCGTCGAGCGCGCTGATCAGCGTCTCGGCGACGAACACGCCGCCATAAGGTCCGAAATGCCCGCGCTCGTCGGGCAGGTCACGCAACTGCGAGAGCTCCGCCATCTGCACTGCGTACTCCTTGCACGAAAGCCCTGATCCGCGCCGGATCCTTCAACCCGCGCCGCGGCACGCCGTTCGCGTCGAGCTCCTCGACGCCGGATGAAACATCGACGGCCCACGGCGTCACGTCGCGGATCGCGCGCCCGACGTTGTCGGCAGTAAGGCCGCCCGAAAGGATCAGCGGGCACGGCAAACGGCTGCGAACGTCTGCCGTCAAACGGCCCCAGTCGAACATGCGGCCGGTGCCGCCCGGCAGGTCGCCTTCGCTGAACGCATCGAACAGCAATCCGGCAGCGTCGTCGTATGGCGACACCGATTCTAGCAAATCGACGCCGTCCTTCACCGAAATCGCCTTCACGTAGCGGCGTCCGAACGCGCGGCACAGTTCGGCCGGCTCGCTGCCGTGGAACTGCAGTACGTCGATCGAAACGGTGTCGAGCACGGCGCGAACCGCCTGCGGCTCGGGATCGACGAACAGCCCGACGATGGTTACGTACGGCGGCACCGTGGCAACGATCGCGCGTGCCTGGTCGATGCCGACGACGCGCGGCGTGCCGGGCCAGAACACGAGGCCAAGCGCATCGGCGCCGGCGTCGACTGCCGCGCGCGCGTCGACGGTGCGCGTGATGCCGCAAATCTTGATGCGCGTTCGCACGCGGGACGGCACAGGCTCGCTCACGGCAACCTCGACTTCATCCGGACACGTGCGCCGCCGTCAGCCGATCAGTGTCGGGACATCCGTCACCGTCGGCGGCAGCGCGAATCGAGCATCGTACTCGGCACCGCGGAAATAGAGTCCGTCGGGCGCGAATGTCGCCGGCCCGCGCGTGCGATCCGCGGCGGCGAGCAATTCGGCAAGCCACTGGACCGGACGCTTGCCGCTGCCCACGGCGACGAGCGCGCCGACAAGGTTGCGCACCATGTGGTGCAGGAAGGCGTTCGCCTTGAAATCGAATCGCACGAAGCCGCCGTGGCGTGCGACGTCGAGCACCTGCAGCGTCTTTATCGGCGATTTCGCCTGGCAGGCTGCTGCGCGAAACGACGAGAAGTCGTGGGTGCCCACCAAGAGACGGGCTCCGTCGCGCATCGCGTCGACGTCGAGCGGTGCGAAATGCCAGCCGACACGGCCGTCGAGCAGGCCGGGCCGCTCGGGCCGGTTCAGCAGCACGTACGTGTAATGGCGCGCGGTCGCCGCGAATCGCGCGTGAAAATCATCCGGAACCGGCACGCACCACAACACCGACGCGGCGGGCGGCAGTGCTGCATTGACGCCGCGAACCCACGCGGTCAGCGGACGCTCGACCGTCGCGTCGAAGTGGACGACTTGCGAGGTTGCATGAACGCCGGCATCGGTGCGTCCGGCGCCGGTAACGCGCACCGGCGCATCGGCTATCGCCGCCAGTGCGCGCTCGAGTGCGTCCTGGACGCTGCAGCCGTCGGGCAGCGCCTGGAAGCCGCAGAACGCGCGCCCATCGTACTCGAGGCCCAGCGCATGGCGCATGCAACGCGGCCGTGCGCCGTGGCGACGTCAGGAGGCGAGCTTGGCGAGGAGGCCTCGCGCTTCTGATTTCTGCTGGTCGTCGCCTTCGTGCAGCACTTCCTGCAGGATCTCGCGCGCGCCGTCGGTGTCGCCCATTTCCTGATAGGCCTTCGCGAGGTCGAGCTTCGTCGCCGCATCGTGCCATTGGCCGTCGAGCACCGACGGAGTCGGGTCTTCGAATGCGGGGCGATCCGGATCGAACGACAGATCCAGCTTGTCGAGTTCGAGCCCACCGCCCGGGTGGCCGAACTGCGCGGGCGCAGCGGGAGCCGACGGCTGGGGCTTCGACTCGGCTGCCGGCTGCAACGGCGGCGGACGATCGATGTCGTCGAGATGGAAATCGAGGTCGAAGCGCGGCGGCTCGGCGGGCGTGTCGACGCGCGTGGACAGGTCGTTGGCTGCCTGGGCAAAGCTCGGCGCCGATGCGGCGAGCGCGGCGGCCCCGGCGGCGGCTGCGCCAACGGTTTCTGCAGCGGATAGGCGGCCGGCGTGCGCGGGAGCGGCCGCCGGCGTGTGCGTGGAGCTTCGGGCGAGCGCGTCTTCGGCGCCCGCCAGGATGTCTGCCGGCGATTTCGCCGCCTGCGCGGCATCGGGCGTGATCGAGATATCCCCGTCGTTGAACGCGGGCGCGGCATGCAGCGGCGAGCGCGTGGCTGCGAGGGCTGGCGCCACCGATGGGGCTTCGCGCGGCGTCACCGCCGCCGGCGCAGCGGCGGGACCGTCCTGGAACATCGGGTTCGACGGGTCGAGCTGGCGGCCGAGCGTGACGGCCTTGTGCCAGACATCGCCTTGCCCGTGGCTGACGGCGAAGAGCTCGGAGGCGACCGTCTCGAACGCCTGCGGCTTGTTGTGCTGCGAGTGGATCTCGAGCAGCTTCAGGTAGATCTCCTGCCGCTGCGGGTCCTTCTTCAGCGCATCCTTCAGGATCTCTTCCGCCTGTGCGTCGCGGCCGTACGCGAGGTACACCTCGGCCTCGGCGATCGGGTCGACCTCGTCGGTATCGATGTTGCCGAGACCTTCGCGGCTGAAATCGCTGGCGAGCGAGTTGTCGCCGGTATTGACCACGCCACCGCCGGTGGACCCGAATACGGTGTTGGTCTTGATGTCCGTGCCCGAGATGATGCTGTCCTCGAACTTCGTGCCCTTGCGCCGGCGCGCGGCGATCATCGCAGCGATGCCGCCCAGGATTACCAGCGCAGCGGCACCGATTCCCCAATTCGGAACCGACGACAGCAGGTCGGCGAAGAAGCCCGGTGGCTCGGCTTTCGGCGCCGGGGCGGCCTTCGGCGGCGCCTTGGCCGCCGTGGCATCCGCGGGCGGCGGCGCGGCCGCCGGAGCGGCTGCGGCCTTGGGTTCCGGCGCCGGGGCCGGCGGTGTCACCGGTGCGGTAGCGGGAGCCGCGGGGGGCGTCGACGCCGTCGCTGCGGGTGCGGGCGGCGTTACCGGCGCGGGTGCTGCGGCCTTGCCTGCCGCTTCCTGGGCCGCCGCCATCGACGGATTGCTCAGCTCGAGCCTGCGCTGCATATCGGCAAGGGTTTTTTCCAGCGCCGCGATCTTCGTTTGCGCGTCCTTGAGCTGCGCCGCAGCGGCAATTGCATCCTCGGCACTTCCGGCCTTGCCGCCGCCCGCTGCGCGCGACACGCGAACCTTGTCCGATCCGGGTGCAGCCGCGGGCGTGCGGTCCTCGACCGCGGCGCCGATGGACCCACTCGACTGGCGCGCGGACGCACCCGTCGATTCTGGCGCAGAACCGGCCACGCGATCGCGGTAGTTGCGCCAGTCGGACGCCTGCACCCGGACGATCCGGCTCGCCTCGGCCGCCGGCGTCGCTTGCGCGTCCTGTGCCGAAGGGATCGTCACGATCGACCCGGCGCGCAGCCGGTTCATGTTGTCGCCTTCGAACGCCCCCTGATTGCCGCGGAAGAGGGCCGCGAGCATCTGCTCGAGCGTCACGTCGGCGGGTTTGTATTGCGTAGCGATCCGCTGCAGCGTGTCGCCGCGCTTGACCGCGTACTGATCCCCACCGCCGCTCGGCGTCGTCGCCGACCCGCCGGACGAGGAGGCGCCAGCGGCCGACGATGACGATGCCGGCGCGCGCTGCGCCGGTGCTGCCGCGGTCCTGGCCGGCGTACCCGCGCGTGCCGGCGTCACTGGCTCGGTTGCCGCCGCGGCCGGCAGTCCGGGCGGATCGAGCAGGAACGTGTATTCGCGAACCACGCGGCCGGATGCCCAGTCGAGCTCGACGAGCAGGTCGAGGAACGGCTCCTGGACGGAGACCGGCGACGTGACGCGCAGATACGGCGCGCTGTTGCCGCCTTCGAGTGAGATCCGGGCGCGCGACAGCGTGCCCTGGTAGGTGAGGTTGTTCTGCCGGTAGAGACCGGGATCCGCGATCCGCGCCCGCAGCGAATCGAGGTCCTCCCGCGCGACCGACGTAAGCTCGATCCGGGCGGACAGCGGCTGGCCGAGGGCCGACTCGACAGTCAGCTTGCCAAGCCCCAGCGCCAGCGCGTGTCCCGGCAATGCCAGAACGCCTGCCAGCAGGCTGTACCTGAAGATGGGTTTTGCGCGCATGCCTGCCTCGTTGGGATTGGCTGTTAACCTCGGCCTAACTTAACATCACGCATTCAGCTGTGCAAGGTAAACCACGGTATTAGATAGTGTTTTTTGGAACCTGCCGTGTCGCGCGCAACACAGGTTCATGCCGGTGTGCTAAACGGCGTCGCAACCTGTAGCCCCCGGCAGCATTCGCGCCACAACGTATGGTGGCGGCGACCTCTGCCAGCGCTGTGTTGCAATCCGGTTGCCTGCCCCGCGGGCGACGCCGCGAACGGGGGTCGGCAGCCAACCCGCATTGCATAAAGCTGCCTGAAATAGCGCGAGACAGCTTGAACCGCCTTGCGCGGCCCGAATCGGTCAGTGCCGCTCGCGGTCGAGCGGGCGCCGGTCGAGAATCCGCAGCGTCCGGCGCAATGGCTCCGCCGCCCCCCACAGCAACTGGTCGCCGCAGGTGAATGCACCGAAGTATTGAGGCCCCATCGCCAGCTTGCGCAGCCGGCCGACGGGTATGTCGAGCTTCCCGGTCACCGCAGCAGGCGTGAGACCACGGATGCTCGCGTCGCGGTTATTCGGCACGACGCGCACCCATTCGTGCGCGGCCGCCAGCCTTCGCTCGACGTCTTCGAGTGGAAGGTCGCGCCGCAGCTTGATCGTCAGCGCCTGCGAATGACAGCGCATCGCACCGACCCGCACACAAATCGATTCGACGGGAATCGTGTCGGGTGCCAGGCCGAGGATCTTGTTGGTTTCGGCACCACCCTTCCACTCCTCGCGGCTCATGCCGTTGCCGAGATCCTTGTCGATCCACGGGATCAGCGAGCCCGCGAGCGGCACGCCGAAGTGCTCGGTCGGAAACCGGTCGTCGCGCAGGATGCCCGCGACCTCGCGGTCGATGTCGAGGATCGACGACGCGGGATCCTCGAGCAGTGCTTTCGCGGCGAGGTGCGCTTCGCCCATCTGCTGCAGCAACTCGCGCATGTTCTGCGCACCGGCGCCCGACGCCGCCTGGTACGTCATGCACGTCATCCACTCGATGAGGTTCTCACGCAGCAATCCGGCAAGCGCCATCAGCATGAGGCTTACCGTGCAGTTGCCGCCGATGTAGTTGCGCACTCCGGCTGCGACGGCGCGGTCGATGACGCCGCGGTTCACGGGATCGAGGGTGATGATCGCATCATCGCTCATCCGCAGCGCGGACGCGGCGTCGATCCAGTAGCCGTCGAACCGCGCGTTGCGCAGCCGCGGGAACATCGCATTCGTCCAGTCGCCGCCCTGGCACGTGACGACGGCATCGAGGCCATTGAACGCTTCCGGCGAATTCGCGTCGCGCAACGGCCCGGTCGCACTGCCGATGTCAGGTGCCTTGCCGCCGGCGCTCGACGTCGAGAAGAACACGGGATCGATCGTGTCGAAGTCGCGTTCCTCGAGCATCCGCTGCATCAGCACCGAACCGACCATGCCCCGCCAACCGACGAATCCGACTCGCATACGTGCTCCGCAAACGCGCTATTGATTGTCCATTGCTGCCGCGGGCCTCACCGCAGCGCTGCGACGACGGCGTCACCCATCGCCGCCGTTCCGACGACCGGGTCGCCGGGTGCCGCGATGTCGGCCGTGCGCAAGCCTCGCCGCAACGTCGCACGCACGGCATCCTCGATCCGCTGCGCGACCTCGGGCTTGGCGAACGTGTGGCGGAACATCATCGCGACCGACAGGATCGTCGCCAGCGGATTCGCGCGATCCTTGCCCGCGATGTCGGGCGCCGAGCCGTGGATGGGCTCATACAGCCCTTTGCCGCTTGCGTCGAGCGACGCCGACGGCAGCATGCCGATCGAGCCGCCGAGCATCGACGCCTCGTCCGACAGGATGTCGCCGAACAGGTTGCCGGTGACGATGACGTCGAAGCTCTTCGGCGCGCGCACGAGCTGCATCGCCGCGTTGTCGACGTACATGTGCGACAGCGCGACGTCGGGATAGTCGCGGGCGACTTCGGTCACGACTTCGCGCCACAGGATCGACGTGTCGAGCACGTTCGCCTTGTCGACCGACGTGAGCCGGCGCTGGCGCTTCTGCGCCGTCTGGAAGCCCACGCGCGCGATGCGTGCGATCTCGCCTTCCGCATAGCGCATCGTGTCGAAGCCTTCGCGCTCGCCGTTCGCCGCGGTGCGGCGTCCGCGAGGCTCGCCGAAATAGATGTCGCCGGTCAGCTCGCGAACAATGACGATGTCGAGGCCGGCGACGACGTCCGGCTTCAGCGTCGACGCCGCAGCGAGCTCCGGATACAGCAGCGCCGGCCGCAAGTTCGCGAACAGCGCGAGCGCCTTGCGGATGCCGAGGATGCCTTGCTCGGGCCGCATCGCGCGCGGCAGCGTGTCGTAGCGCGGCCCGCCGACGGCGCCGAGCAGCACGGCGTCGGCGGCCTTCGCGAGCGCGAGCGTCGGCTCGGGCAGCGGACCGCCCGCGGCGTCGTAGCCCGCACCGCCGATCGGCGCTTCTTCGGTCTCGATCGGCAGGCCGTCCTGCCGCAGAGCGTCGAGGACCTTGCGCGCCTCGCGCACGATCTCCGGACCGATGCCGTCTCCCGGCAGGATCGCAATCTTCATCCGCATGTCCATGGGCGCGGCGCGGCCGGCCGCGCGGTCGGGTTCACAGCCAGGGCTGCTCGCGCAGGTGCCGTGCCTCGAAGGTGCGGATCTCGTCGGCGTGCTGCAGCGTGAGCCCGATGTCGTCCCAGCCGTTCAGCAGGCACTCCTTGCGGAACGGATCGACGTCGAAGTCGAACGACAGGCTGCCATCGGACGTGCCGACGCGCTGCTGCGGCAAGTCGATCGTCAGCGTGTAGCCAGGGAACGCCGCGGCGTCAGCGAACAGCCGGTCGACGCGCGCGTCGGACAGCACGATCGGCAGCAAGCCGTTCTTGAAGCAGTTGTTGAAAAAGATGTCGGCGTACGACGGCGCGATCAGCGCGCGAAAGCCGTAGTCGGCCAGGGCCCAGGGCGCGTGCTCGCGCGAGCTGCCGCAGCCGAAGTTGCGCCGCGCGAGCAGGATCGAGCCGCCGCTATAGCGCGGCTGGTTCAGCACGAAATCCGGATTCGGATGGCGCGCGGGCTGGTTCGGGCCGGGCTCGCCGTGATCGGTGTAGCGCCACGCGTCGAACAGGTTGACGCCGAAGCCGGAGCGCTTGATCGACTTCAGGAACTGCTTCGGAATGATCGCATCCGTGTCGACGTTGGCGCGGTCGAGCGGCACGACGATTCCGGAATGCACGCGAAACGGTTGCATTGCGACTCCTTCAGGCCGGATTCAGGACGACAGCCGGCGAACGTCGACGAAGCGGCCCGCGATTGCCGCGGCGGCGGCCATCGCGGGGCTCACGAGATGCGTGCGGCCGCCCGCGCCCTGGCGTCCTTCGAAATTGCGGTTCGACGTCGACGCGCAGCGCTCCCCGGGCTCGAGCCGATCGTCGTTCATCGCGAGGCACATCGAGCAGCCCGGCTCACGCCACTCGAACCCCGCATCGCGGAACGTGCGGTCGAGTCCCTCGGCCTCGGCCTGCGCCTTCACGAGGCCCGATCCGGGAACGACCATCGCAAGCCGCACGCTACCCGCGACGCGGCGCCCGCGTGCAACGGCAGCGGCTTCGCGCAGGTCCTCGATCCGCGAATTCGTGCAGGAACCGATGAATACCTTGTCGATCCGGATGTCGGTCATCGCCACGTTGGGCGTGAGACCCATGTAGTCGAGCGCGCGAACCATCCCCTCGCGACGTTCGCTGTCGCGCTCGCGGTCGGGGTCCGGAACCCGGTCCTCGATCGACACGACCATCTCCGGCGACGTGCCCCACGTCACCTGCGGCTTGACCGTCGCCGCGTCGAACACGTGCGTTCGGTCGAACTGCGACCCGGGATCGCTGACGAGAGTGCGCCAGTATTCGACGGCCCGCGTCCACACGTCGCCCGTCGGGGCGAACGGCCGGCCTTTCAGGTAGGCGATCGTGGTGTCGTCGACCGCCACCATGCCCGCCCGCGCGCCGGCCTCGATCGACATGTTGCAGACCGTCATCCGGCCTTCCATCGACAGCGCGCGGACGGCGGCGCCGCCGAATTCGATCGCATGGCCGGTGCCGCCCGCCGTCCCGATCCGGCCGATGATCGACAGCACGAGGTCCTTCGCCGTGACGCCGGCCGGCAGCGCGCCGTCGGCGCGAACGAGCATCGCCTTCGACTTCTTCAGCAGCAAGCATTGCGTCGCCATCACATGCTCGACCTCGGACGTCCCGATACCGAACGAAAGTGCGGCAAACGCCCCGTGCGTGCTCGTGTGCGAGTCACCGCAGACGACGGTCATCCCCGGCAGCGTGGCGCCGCTCTCCGGGCCGATCACATGCACGATGCCCTGGCGGTGGTCGCGAAACGGAAAATACGCCTTTGCGCCGAACTTCCGGATGTTGTCGTCCAGCGTCTCCACCTGCGTACGCGAGATCGGATCGCGGATGCCTTCGTCCCAATGCGTCGTCGGCGTGTTGTGATCGGCGGTGGCAACGATCGACTCGGTGCGCCAGGGTGCGCGACCGGCCATCCGCAGCCCCTCGTACGCCTGCGGGCTGGTCACCTCGTGGACCAGGTGGCGATCGATGTACAAAAGCGCCGTCCCGTCGCCCTCTTCGCGGACGAGATGGCTGTCCCACAATTTGTCGTACAGCGTGCGTGCATGCATGGTCGATGGCCAAAGCCGAGAAGTAACGCCATTTTAGTGCGTTTTTCATATTCTGGCCCGGAGGTTGCTTTATCTCGCGCATCCTCAACCAAATTATTTCGATCCGGAATGCGCCTCTCGTCCCACCTGCGTTTGAGCACCCTCTTCTTTGCGGCCGTCGTCGCGCTGGCGTTGGTCGCCGCCGTCACGGTGTTCAACGCAGCCGCGTACGTCGATGCCGTACACCACATCGAGGTACTGGCGAAGGCGGATGTCCATGCCGACGTGTCGTCGACAATCGACTCCGGCCAGCGCGGCAGCGTGCCGGCGCTGCGCATAGGCGAGCAGATTGCGGCGGTACGGGGGTGGGCGGCAGCCGCGCAGCGGCAACTCGACGCCACCGAGCGCGCCGCAGCGCTGCTGGCTGCCCTTGGCATCGCGTTCGTGGCCGGCGCCTATGGAATGTCGCTGCGCGGACTGCGCACCGAGCGGCGGATGGAACAGGAAATCGCCGCCCTGTCGACGCACGACGAAATGACCGGTCTGCCGAACGGCCGCTTCTTCACCGAGTGGCTGACGTACGCAATCGCGAACGCGCGACGCGAGCAAGGCCACGTCGGCGTGCTGTTCATCGACGTCAACGGCTGCGCCGCCGTCGGCGAATATCACGGCGAGCGCGCGGCGGACGCGCTGCTCGTCGAGGTCGCACGACGGTTTCGTGCGGCATCACGCGAAGGCGATCTCTTCGCACGCCTCGCGCCGACCGAATTCGCGCTCGCAACGCCGAACGCGCGCGACGGCCGCGAACTCGCGCTGCTCGCGCAGCGGCTGCGCGACCAGTTGAACGATCCCGCGCTGCCGCCGCTCGCCGACACGCCGATCGGTGCGTCGATCGGCATCGCGTATTTTCCCGAGGATGCCAACGATTCGGCGGGCATCATGGCGGCGGCCAACGTCGCGATGTATGCGGCGCGGCGCGCCGGCAGGAATCACATCGCGTTCAACGCGCTGGCTGCGTGACCCCACCGCCGGCAATCGCGCCGGCTACCGACGCCACGACCGTCTCGACGACGTCGGGCGCAAAACATTCGAACGGCACGACGTCCATGCTGCGCAGCCACGTCAGCTGTCGCTTCGCAAGCTGGCGCGTCGCGGCAATGCCACGCTCGCGCAGCGCGCCAGCATCGATTCCCCCGTCCACGTACGCAAGCGCCTGGCGGTAGCCGACGCAGCGCATCGACGGCATCTCGGGGGTCAATCGATACCGGTCGCGCAACCGTCGCGTCTCGTCGACGAGGCCTGCGGCCAGCATCGCGTCGAACCGGTGCGTGATCGCCGCGTGCAGCGCCGCGCGGTCAGCCGGAGCGAGCGCAATGGTGATGAGCGGGCCGATGTCCTCGTCTGCTTCGCGCGCGCCTTGCAGTGCCGAGAGCGGCTGCCCGGTCAGCGCGTGGACCTCGAGCGCGCGCTGGATTCGCTGCGCGTCGAACGGCGCCAGTCGCGCCGCGCTCACCGGGTCGAGGCGGGCGAGCTCCGCGTGCAGCGCCGGCCAGCCGTCGCGCGCGGCGCGCGCATCGAGTGTTGCACGCACCGTCGGATCGGCTTGCGGCAAACGGCTCAGGCCTTCGCGCAATGCCTTGAAGTACAGCATCGTGCCGCCGGCCACGATCGGCACGCGCCCGCGTGAACGGATCGCGGCGATCGCCTGCAGCGCATCGCGACGAAACTGCGCAGCGGAATACGTTTCATCAGGGTCGATGATGTCGATGAGATGGTGGGCGATTGCAGCGCGCGTCGTCGCATCGGGCTTCGCCGTACCAACGTCCATGCCCCGATAGACCTGCGCGGAATCGACGCTGACGATTTCGCCATCGATGCGCTTTGCGAGTGCGAGTGCGACGGCGGACTTGCCCGCGGCCGTCGGCCCCATCACCAGCACTGCCGGGATCATCGCGCCCCTGCCGCGCGACGACACCGCGTCATCGCCCGCGCATGAACAGGCGGTCGAGATCGTTCAGGCTCAGCTGGTACCACGTCGGACGCCCGTGATTGCACTGGCCCGCACGTTCGGTGGCTTCCATTTCCCGCAGCAGTCCGTTCATTTCGGCGATCGTAAGGCTCCGGTGCGCGCGCACGGACCCGTGGCAGGCCATCGACGACAGCAACTCGTCGCGGCGCGCCTCGAGCGCGCGCGAGCCGCCAAATTCGCGGATGTCGTGCAGCACCGCCCGCGCGAGCGCCGCGGCATCGGCATCGTGCAGCGCCTGCGGAATCCCGCGCACCGCCAGCGTCGACGGTCCGATCGCCGACATGTCGAAACCGAGCGCGTCGAGCGCATCGGCGTGCTCGACCACCGCCGCCATCTCGAGCGATTCGGCGGCGAACGTCGCCGGCACCAGCAGCGGCTGCACCGGCATGCGGCCGTCGAATGCGCGCTTCAGCCGTTCGTAGACGATGCGCTCGTGCGCCGCGTGCATGTCGACGAGGATCAGCCCGGACCGATTCTGCGCAAGCACGTAGATCCCGTGCAGCTGCGCGAGCGCGAAGCCCAGCGGGTAGTCGTCGCCTTCCGGCAGTGGCGCCATCGTCACCGCGCGTTCGCCGAAGAGCTGCCGATAGAACGCCGCGGGCTCGCTCGCTGCGAGCGTCAGTGCGCGCTGCGGGCCAACGCCTTGGCCGCGATCCGCGCCGGCCGCTGGCGTTCCGGCCGTCGACGTCCCTGCTGCCGGAACGAGTGGCGGCAGGTGGGCCGCGGCGATGCCGAGGCGCTCGGCGGCCGAGACGGCAGGCTGCTCGGCCGCGTTCGCCGCCAGCGCACGCTCGACGGCGTGCCGGACGAACTGATGAATCGCGCCAGAATCGCGAAAGCGCACTTCGGTCTTCTGCGGGTGAACATTGACGTCGACGCGGCGCGGATCGACCGACAGCCAGAGCGCGTAAGCGGGTTGCCGGTCGTGATGCAGGATGTCCCGGTACGCTTCGCGCAGCGCATGCGCGAGCACGCGGTCGCGTACGTGGCGGCCGTTGACGAAAATGTATTGCGTCGTCGGTCCTTCGGCGGCATAGGCCGGGCGCACGGCGAGTCCTGACAGGCGTACATCGCCGGCCTCCGCGTCCACCGGGGCCGCGTGCAGCACGAACGCGTCGCCGAGCAGCGCCTCCACCCGCGTGCGGCGGCCGCCTGCCTGCAACCGGTGCAGCACGCGGCCGTTGTGAGTCACCGTGAACGCGACGTCGGGATGGGCGAGCGCAATCCGGCGAAACGCCTCGTCGCAATGCGCCCATTCGGTGGCCTCCGTGCGCAGGAACTTGCGCCGCGCCGGCGTGTTGAAATAGAGCTCCTCGATCGTGACGGTCGTGCCTGCGGCGAGCGCCGCCGGTGCGACGGGGCCGATCGTGCCGCCTTCGACTTCGATCCGCCACGCGTGCGGCTTGGCAAGCGCACGCGACGCGATCGCGACGCGCGCGACGGCAGCGATCGACGCCAGTGCTTCGCCGCGAAAGCCGAGAGTCCCGATCGCCTCGAGATCGAGCACCGACGCGATCTTCGATGTCGCATGGCGGGCGACAGCGAGCGCCAGATCCTCGCGCTCGATGCCTGTGCCGTCGTCGGCAACGCGGATCCGCTTGACACCCCCTGCGGCCACATCGACGTCGATCTGCGTCGCATGCGCATCGAGGGCATTTTCCAGAAGCTCCTTCAGCGCCGCGGCGGGTCGCTCGACGACTTCACCGGCGGCGATCTGGTTGATCAGCAGGTCCGGCAGCGCGCGAATCGCACCCATCAGCGCGCGAGCCCTTCGGCCCAGCGCGCATAGACGCCGTCGGCAACGGCATGCAGCGCAAGCAATCGCGGCGACAGGTCGCGGCGGATCTCGTCGGCCGACTGGCGCGGCGGCATTCCGGGCCCTGCGATTTCGTCGGCGCCGCTGGTGCACCACGTGTCGACGAGGTCGCGCGTCATTTCGATGTGGCACTGGAACCCGATGTGCCGCTCGTCGATCACGTAACCCTGATTGGGGTTGAATCGATTCGTCAGCACGCGCGTGGCACCCGCCGGCAGGTCGAACACGTCGTAGTGCCACTGGAACGGTGTGAACCGCGCGCGGCCGCCGAACCATCCGCGCTGCGCGCTCGCATCCGTCGTCTCGACGTCGATCCAGCCAATCTCGGGCACGGCGGTCTTGCGCACACGTGCTCCGAGGGCCTGCGCGAGCAACTGTCCGCCAAGGCAATGGCCGAGCACCGGAACCTTTTGCGCGACCGCGTCGCGCAACAACCGCGACAGTGGCTCGATCCAGGCGAGCGCCTCGTAGACGCTCATCGGCCCCCCCATCATTCCGATGCCCGAGTAGCGCCGCGAGTCTTCCGGCACGCTGGCGCCCTCGTCGACCGCGATCAGCTCCCAAGGCAGCGATTCGCGGTCGAGCCATTCGGCGAAATGGGCGGGGCCCTCGGTCGGGCTGAAGCGGAAGACCGCGATCGGGCGCATAAACGGCACTCTGCGTTCGCGACGAACGCACGTCGTTACAATGAGGAATATTACCAGTCGACAGACGACGAGGACTCGCGTGCGATCACTCATCATCCCGTTGCTTGCCACCGCGGCAACCGTCGTCGCAATCGGCGCGCACGGTGCGGACGTGCTGCCACCCAATGCGAACCTGAAGGCGGACGGCCTGCCGCCCATTCCCGCCGAGCTTGCCGTCAAGGTTGCGCCGTACACCGAGTTCAAGCCAGCGACGGCCGTGAGCTGGCACCCGCAAAAGCGCGAACTCGTCGTCGCGCGCCGCGCCGGCAACACGACACAGTTGCATCGCGTTGCGGCGCCCGGTGCCGAGCTCGCGCAGCTCACGGACTACGCGGAGCCGGTTCGGGAGGGCGGCTGGTGGCCGAAGGCGCCGAGCGTGCTCGTGTTCGCGCGCGACACCGGGGGCAACGAGCAGCAGCAGGTGTACCGGCTGGATGCCGATGCGCGCGAGCCGGTGTTGTTGACCGACGCCGCACGCCGGCACGACATCGCCGGCATCACGCACGCACGCGACCGGCTGCTGGTCGGATCGACGGACCTCGACAAGACTGGCCGCCGCGAAGACCCGACGGTCGACCTGATGCTGGTCGACCCGCTCGATCCGGCGAAACGCCAGAAGCTCGCCACACTGCCCGGCACCGGATGGGGCGACGCCACGTTCTCGTTCGACGACCGGCGTCTTGCGCTCGTCGAATACAAATCGGTGAACGAATCGTATGTCTGGGTGATGGATGTCGTGACCGGCGAGCGGCGCCGCGTGCTGCCGGCAGCCGCTGCGTCGAAGGCGCCGATCGCCAGCGCCGACCTGAATTTCTCCCGCGACGGCAAGGGCCTCTTCCTGTCGACGGATCGCGACGGAGAATTCCGCAAGCTCGCGTTCCTCGACCTCGCGACCGGGAAGCTCGACTACTTCGGTGAAGGCGGCAACTGGGACGTCGAGTCGATCGCGCTATCGCCCGACGGCCTCGTGCTCGCCGTCATCACCAACGAGGCGGGCATCGGCGTGCTGCGCCTGTACGACACCGCAACGCGCAAGCCGCTGCCGCGCCCTGTGCTTCCAACAGGCAACGTGCACGGCCTCGTGTGGCACGAGAACTCGCGCGATCTCGCGGTCTCGGTCAACAGCGCACAAAGCCCTAACGACGCCTACGGAATCGACGTGCGCGACAACGTCGTCACGCGCTGGACGCAGACGCGCGTCGCCGGACTCGACGCTGGCGCGTTTCGCAACGCCGAGCCGATCGAATGGAAGAGCTTCGACGGCCGGGCCATCGGCGGCTTCCTGATTCGCCCGCCGGCGAAATTCACCGGCAAGCGGCCCGTCATCGTGTCGATCCACGGGGGACCGGAAGGCCAGGCGCGACCCGGCTTCATGGGTCGCTGGAATTACTTCATCGACGAGCTCGGCGTCGCCATCCTCCAGCCGAATGTGCGGGGCTCGACCGGCTACGGCAAGACGTTCGTCGCGCTCGACAACGGGATGAAGCGCGAGGACTCGGTGAAGGACATCGGCGCGCTGTTCGACTGGATCGCCACGCAGCCAGACCTCGACGCCAGCCGCGTCATCGTCGAAGGTGGCAGCTACGGCGGCTACATGGTGCTCGCCGTTGCGACGAACTATGCCGACCGGATCGCCGGCACGATCGACGTCGTCGGTGTCGCCAACTTCGTGTCGTTCCTCGAGAACACGGAAAGCTATCGCCGCGATCTGCGCCGCGTCGAGTACGGGGACGAGCGCGACCCCGCGATGCGCGAATTCCTGACCCGGATATCGCCGGTCAACAACGCGAGCCGGATCAAGGCGCCGCTATTCGTGGTCCACGGCAGGAACGATCCGCGCGTCCCTTACACCGAGGCCGAGCAGATCGTCGCCGCGGCGCGCAAGAACGGCGTGCCGGTCTGGTACCTGCTGGCCGACAACGAGGGGCACGGCTACGCGCGGAAGGCGAACGTCGACTACCTGTTCTACGCGATGATCGAGTTCATCCGGGCGCGCGTTCTGTCGACGTGACCCGGGGGCGCCGCGGTCCAGGACCTGTTCAAAGGCCCTGAACTCGCGCGCCGAGCGCTTCAGTCCCAGCCACGCGCGATGCGAGCGTACGCCGAATGGTTGTGGATCGACTCGAAGTTCTCGGCTTCGACGGTGTAGGCCGAGAAGCGGCCGTCGCCCGCGAGGCGCAGCGCGACGCCGCGCACGAGGTCTTCGACGAAGCGCGGATTGTCGTACGCGCGTTCCGTCACGTACTTCTCGTCGGCGCGCTTCAGGATGCCGTAAAGCTCGCACGACGCTTCTTCCTCCGCCATTCGCACGAGCTCGGTCACGAGCACGCTCGCGCGAGGCCGCACGGTCACCGTCACGAGCGAGCGCTGGTTGTGCGCGCCGTACGCCGAGATCTCCTTCGAACACGGACAAAGCGACGTCACGGGCGCCGCGATGCCGATCGTGCTCGTGTACTCGCCGTCGGCGAGCTCCGCGGTGAGTCGCACGTCGAAATCGACGAGGCTCGCAACGCCCGACACCGGCGCCGTCTTGCGAACGAAGAATGGAAAAGCGATCTCGATGCGGCCGCCGGGCGCGTCGAGCCGCGCGACCAGCGCCTCGACGAACCCCCGCAGGCCCGCCACTGTCAGCGGCTCCGCACCCGACAGCGCGCGCTCCTCGAGCAACTCGACGAGGCGCGACATGTGCGTGCCCTTTTGCGACTCGGGCAGCGTCACGTAGACGTTGCACGTCGCGATCGTCGCCTGCGCCGGCGCGTCGCCGTCGGCAAAGGGTAACGGGTAGCGCAATCCCTTGATGCCGACGCGCTCGATGGCGATGCGGCGCTCGTCGCGCTCTGCCTGCACGTCGGGAATCGGGATCAGTCGGCTTGGGGATTCGGGTCGGTTCATCGTTCTAGTTTGCCATATCGATCGGGCGGTCCCGGCCGGCGGCCCGGTCCGTTCAACCCATTGGACGCCACGCCGGGGCCTTGCGTTTCACGACGTGCGTAACGCGATCCAGTCGACGAGCTCGCCGAGCCGCTGCGCGGCACCACCGAACGGCGTCAGCGCGGCAACCGCTTCGTCGTGCAGCGCGCGGGCGCGTACCCGCGCCTCGGCCACGCCGAGCAGGGTCACGAACGTCGCCTTGTTCTGCGCGGCGTCCTTGCCCGCTGTCTTGCCGAGCGTCGCCGCCGAGCCTTCGACGTCGAGCACGTCGTCGACGACCTGGAACGCAAGCCCTGCGGCACGCGTGTAGCGGTCGAGCGCGAGCGTTTCTGCCGCACCGAGCGGCCGTCCGCATCGCGCGCCCAGGTGGACGGCGGCGTTGATCAGCGCACCCGTTTTCAGCGCATGCAGCCGGGTCAGGGATTCGAGGTCGATCGCAGCGCCCGTCGCATCGAGGTCGAGCTGTTGCCCACCGGCCATGCCGGCGTGGCCGGCGGCGGACGCGAGCAGCGCACAGGCATCGCCCGAGCCGATCCGCGACCGTCCGAGCGCGGCGAACGCCAGCGACTGCAGCGCGTCGCCGGCAAGCAGCGCCGTCGCGACGCCGTAGGCGACGTGACAGGTAGGCTTGCCCCGCCGCAGCGCGTCGTCGTCCATGCACGGGAGATCGTCGTGAATCAACGAATAGGCATGGATCAGCTCGACCGCCGCCGCGCACGCATCGGCGTCGTCGGGCGTACCGCCGGTCAGCTCGGCCGCCGCGTAAGCGAGCAGCGGTCGCATCCGCTTGCCGCCGCCGAGCGTCGAATACCGCATCGCCGACAGCAGCCGGGACGGCGCGTCGCCAACGTCAGGCCCCAACAACGACTCGAGCACTGCTTCGATGCGCTGCTGGCGTTCGCGGGACCAGACGGCGAACGCCAGGTCGTCACGCATCGTCGGCATCGTCCGCCGTGAACGGTTGCAGCAAACCCTTTTCCATCACTTGCACCTGCTGCTCGGCGTCCTTCAGCGCAGTCTGGCAATACGCGAGCAACTCGGCACCGCGCTTGTACACCGCGAGCGATTCCTGCAGCGGCAGCTCGCCGGTTTCCATCCGGCCGACAAGACCCTCGAGCTCGGCGAGCGCGGCTTCGAAACTGCGCGGAAATTCGGTTGTCTCGGACATGGGGCGATACGAATGCGATGCGGGGACTGTTCCGGTCCTTGACCCGCGGCCGGGGAGCCCAATATACTAGCACGTTTTGACGACGCGGCCTTTTGCGACGCTCGAGTCAAGGGCGTCCCACGCGATTCTTTCGCGCGGCCGACTTAGCAAAGCGGTCCGGACGCCATCGTTTCGGTAAAGGCGCTTGGGTTGTTGGGTTGGGTTGGTTCACGCATGAAAGGATCGATCGATGTCGGATCTGGGCACGGCCGCGCGGTTGCGGCAAGCGACGTCGCAGTTCCCCGCTGCTTGGTATTGCGATCCCCGGGTACTCGAAGCCGAGCGCAGGCATCTGCTGGCGCACGCGCCGGGCTACGTCGGGCACACGCTGATGATTCCCGAACCCGGCGACTACCACGTTCTCGCCGGCCGCGATAACGCGCAGGCGCTCGTTCACGGTCCGCAGGGCGCCGAACTGCTGTCGAACATCTGCCGGCACCGGCAGGCGATCATGCTGAACGGCAAGGGCAACACGCCGAACATCGTGTGCCCGATCCACCGCTGGACCTACGACCTGCAGGGCAAGCTGCTCGGCGCGCCGCATTTCGCCGACCAGCCGTGCGAGCATCTCGGGCGCACGCCGATGCAGAACTGGAAGGGACTGTTGTTCGACGGTCCGCGCGACGTCGCGCGCGATCTCGAGCGCCTGACGCTCGGCGACATGGACTTCTCCGGCTATGCGCTCAATCACGTCGAGCTGCACGAGTGCCGCTACAACTGGAAGACGTTCATCGAGGTCTATCTCGAGGATTATCACGTCGAGCCGTTTCATCCGGGCCTCGGCCAGTTCGTCAGCTGCGACGACCTGCGCTGGCAGTTCGCCGACTGGGCGTCGGTGCA